>Ga0310345_10000212_pt1 | contig 108987 bp, 100 predicted proteins | sample HC15DNA20500_MG_FD_204667 | JGI IMG/M metagenome (GOLD analysis project Ga0310345, IMG submission 204667) | Marine microbial communities from station ALOHA, North Pacific Subtropical Gyre - HC15-DNA-20-500_MG | ecosystem: Environmental > Aquatic > Marine > Oceanic | place: Pacific Ocean... | reverse complement strand
GGCCGCGCTATCAGCATGGACAAGGCGGTCAAGGAGAAGGTGGATGCGATGTGGGAGAGTCTCGGCATCGACAGTGAACAGTGAACAGTGAACAGTGAACAGTGAACAGTGAACAGTGAAGGCTGCGCGAGCCGCATAACGTGTCACGTTTTTTCTTTGCTTTTTAACGCGTGAGGCAGCCCCAAATTCACGTCGCGGGCACTTTCATCGCAATAACAACGACGCGCAATCGCGCCGCTGTTCACTGTTAACTATTCACTGTTAACTGCCTTTGTTGTACGATCGTGCCAAATAAGAACAAGGATGGCGCATGGCACTGTTTGATTCCATTGATCGACGCGGTTTTCTGAAGGCGCTGGGTAGCGCGGGTGCAGTGGGTGCGCTGGCGCCCCAGCGACTGATGGCACAAGAGTCCGAGCCCGCTGCCAAGTGGCAGAACTGGTCCGGGAACCAGACCGCCAACCCCGCTCAATTGCTGTTTCCCCGTGATGAAGCGGCATTACGCAACGCCGTCACCGCCAGTGACGCAGGCCTGCGTGCATTTGGTGGCAGCCATTCGTTCAGCGCCGTGGTGCCCACGGACGATACCCTGATTTCGCTGGAAGCCATGGCCGGACTGCGCCAGCAAGACGGCGAACGCTTTACCTGGGGCGGCGGCACCCGGCTGGCCATGGCCAGCGCCCAGGCCCACAGCCTGGGTCACAGTTTTCTCAATGAGCCCGACATCAACCTGCAGTCGCTGGCCGGCGCCATTGCCACCAGCACCCATGGTACCGGCACCGGACTCACCAGCCTGTCCGGGCAGGTGGAGGCCCTTCGCCTGATGCTGCCCAATGGCGACAGCCTGACGCTGGACCACAGTGATGGCGACCGCTTCCTTGCCGCCTGCTGCAGTGTCGGTGCCCTGGGTATTGTTACCGACATTACCTTTCGCCATGCCCCCGCTTACCGGCTCAAGGAGCACACCTGGACCTTGCCTTTGCGTGAGGCTATGGACTTTGTGGAAAAGGAGAAGGATCGCTTTCGTCACATCGAGTTCTTTGCCTTTCCGCTCGGCGAGAAAGCCATCGTCAAGACCATGGAGATCACCGACGACCCCGAGGACAGCCCTGCCAGGGAAGATGATAACGAGCTGCTGGAGCTGGTCTCCAAACTGGCCATGCATGCCGGCTGGCTGACCCCCAGCCTGCAAAAGCTGGTCACCCTGTTTGTGGAAGACAGCACCTTCACTGGTCCCTCCCACACCGTGTTCGCCAACCGGCGCACCGTGCGGTTCAACGAGATGGAGTACACCGTCCCCGCCGAGGATGGCATCGCCTGTCTCGAAGAGGTCTGCGACACCCTGCGCCAGGAAGATATCAATGTGTTCTTCCCGATCGAGTTCCGCTACGTGGCCGAAGACGATCGTCTACTGTCCATGTACCACCAGCGCCCCGGCGCCAGCCTCTCCATCCACCAGTATTTCGCCCAGGACTACCAGAAGGTTTTTCAGCCGGTGGAACCCATTCTGCGCCGCTATCAGGGCCGGCCACACTGGGGCAAGCTGCACAGTCTGGGGCGCGACGAACTGGCCGAGCTGTACCCGGCGTTTGATCGCTTCCAACAGGTGCGCAAGGAACTGGACCCGCAAGGGCGGATGCTGAATGCACACCTGAAACGGTTGTTTGCATAACGCTGTGCACCAAGGCCGGGGGGAGGGTTCACGCCCATTTACCTCCTGTTCCTTTGTTCACAGCAAGGATGAACCAGGCACAAGCCTGAGCAACCCTGGGAGAACACATGAAACGTCGTGGAGTGTTGATCGGGCTGGGCGCCCTGGCGGCAGGGGGCTGGCTGCTACGGCCAGACAACCGTGGTGCCGCCCATGACCGTTACTTCCAGCAATTGAATGACACCCTGAAAAACGCGGGGCCCGGCCGTCCACTGATGCTGATCGACCGGCAACGACTCGCCGCCAACTGCCGCACGCTGATGGGCATGATCCCCAGTGGGTGCGACTTCCGGATTGTGGCCAAATCCCTGCCCAGTGTGCCCCTGATTCAGGAAGTCATGACCCACACAGGCAGCCAGCGGGTAATGCTGTTCCACCAACCGTTCATGAATGCGTTGGTCGAGGCCGAGCCGGGCTGCGACATGCTGCTGGGCAAACCCATGCCGATACAGGCTGCCCGTCAGTTTTATCAGGAACTGGGCGAAGCCCATCGCTTTGACCCGAGCCAGCAACTGCAGTGGTTGATCGACAGCCTGCCGCGTCTGGAACAATACCTGACCCTGGCACGGGAGCTCGACCAGCCCATGCGCATCAATGTGGAAATCGATGTGGGGCTGCACCGTGGCGGCCTTGGCGACCCGTCACAACTGGACGCCCTGCTTGCGCTGATTCATGCCAACCCCAGGCACCTGCAGTTCAGCGGCTTCATGGGCTATGACGCTCACGTGGGCAAGTTGCCCGGCTTTATCGAAAGTGCCGAAGAAGGCCATCGCCATACCGAGCGCCGTTATCAGTCGTTCATTGATCGGCTGTACCAGCAGGCACCACAATACCAGACGCAGTCACTGTGCTTTAACGGTGCTGGCAGCCCCACCCTGGCCTTGTACGACGACAGCACCGTGGTCAACGAACTCAGCGCCGGCTCTTGTCTGGTGAAGGCCAGCGATTTCGATCTGCCCTCCCTGGATGCCTTTGCCCCAGCGGTGTTCATTGCCGCTCCCGTGATCAAGGCCATGGACGGGCTGAACCTCCCCGGCCCCATTCCCCTGGGTGACGCCTGGCAGCGCTGGGATCCCAATCGTCAGCGCACCTACTTTATCTACGGGGGCTACTGGAAAGCACAGCCAGTGTCTCCCGCTGGCATCCAGGCCAACGGTATCTATGGCGTCAGCACCAATCAGATGATGTACAACGGCAGCCCCGAGACGGCCCTGACCCCGGACGACCAGATTTTCTTCCGCCCCACTCAAAGCGAGTTTGTCATGCTGCAATTTGGTGATCTGGCGGTCTGGGAAGATCAGGCCATTCGCCAGTGGTGGCCACCACTGCCCCAGGGCGAGGGTGCGTGATGCCGTGGCCACTGCTGGAACGTTACCCGGAGCTGGCCATGCTCAACCCCAGCGCACTCTGCACGCTCCCCACTCCAGTGGAACCCCTGCCGGGTCTCGGCGCAAATTGCTGGGTCAAACGCGATGACATCAGTGCCCGCCCCTACGGTGGCAACAAGCTGCGCAAGCTGGAATGGATACTGCCGGACATTCGTCGTGAAGATGCCCACACCGTCGTCACCCTGGGCGCCACCGGCACCAATGCGGGCCTGGCCACCAGCCTGCTCTGCCAGAAAGAAGGACTGCGATGCGACATCTTCACCTTCCCGCAACCGGACTCACCAGTGGTCAGGCAAAACCGCCTGGCCATGCAACAGGCCGGCGCCAAACTGCATGACCGGGGCAGCCTCATGGGGGCCGCTCTGGGTTGGTATCTGCACCCCGGCCGTCTGAAGCACGGTTACTACTTTCTCTACGCAGGCTGCTCCAATCCGGTGGCTACCCTGGGTTACGTGAACGCCATGCTGGAACTTAAACAGCAGATCGACGAAGGGCTCTGCCCGGCGCCTGCGGCACTGGTCGTGGCGGCCGGGTCCTGCGCCACGGCCGCCGGGTTACTGGTGGGCAGCCAGATCAGCGGACTGAATACCCGCATTCACGCCGTGCAGGTCGCCCAGGACAAACTCGGCCCCTTCTCGGTCTGCAATGCGCGCCTGACACTGAGCATGGCCCGTGCCGCCTGGCAACAACTGGACGAACCCGGCGAGCTGGACCCGCGCCTGCTGCACTGGCACGACAACTACCTGGGCCAGGGGTATGGGCAGGCTTCTGAACTGACCCGCCAGGCTAAAACACTGGCCGCCCGCGAGGGGCTTCTGGTCGAAGACACTTACAGCGGCAAGGCCTTTGCCGCCTTTTCCGCGATAAGCCAACAGCAACCTGGCCCGACCCTGTTCTGGCATACCTTCAATGCCCACCCGCTGTAACCCTGTGGCCACCACAAGGACTTTAACCCGGCTTTTACAAACATCAGGAACATCACCCCACCTGTCGCCCACTAATTCCATGAGACATCAACCAAGGAGGATGACTCATGAAAAAACTGATTATTGCTTCTGTACTGATGGGCGCCGCCGCCACCGTAACCGCAGGCGACATCATCGAGAGCGACAGCGCTGCCATTAATCAGGGCATCAAGGAAGGTACCCAGGTACGCATGGAAGGCGAGATTGTTCAGTCACTGGGTGACGAACGTTATTTGCTGCGTGACCGCAAGGGCCAGATCGAAATCGAGCTGGATGACAAGCTCACCGCCGACCGTCCTCTGAAAGCCGGCACCCGGGTGAACTTCACTGGCGAAGTAGACCATGATGATGGCCGCAGCATTGTGGAAGTGGACAAGATCCATTCGCTGAAAGGTGCCGTGAACACCAGCAGCACGTCCACTATCAGCAACTGAAGCCGCGAGGCGCCATTGTGAACCGGGCGGCGAAAAGCCGCTGTTCACCACAAAAAAGGCACGGCAGGTTTCCCTGTCGTGCCATGCTGATCGCCCCAACACCGCCCCTTATGGGGCGGTTTGCGGATCAGAAGGTTGCTTGCAGGCCGACCCAGAAATTACGTCGGGCATCCTTGTTGTTGTAGTCGTCGTAGTATTCCACGTCGTAACCACCGGAACCGTCATCCACGAAGCCCACATCGTAGGTCGTGAAGTCTTCGTCCAGCAGGTTGTTCACACGGGCGTGCAGCGTCACCGACTCGTTGAGCATCAGGCGTGCCCCCAAGTGGTAAATTTCATAATCTTTCCAGTACTCACCACCGCTGGAGTCGGTGTTCAGGCCGCTGCGGCCGAAGCCACGGAAGCGATCGTGGCGGCCTTCGACGGTCAGGAACATGCCGAACTTCTGGGTGGTCTGCCAATCCAGTGTACCGTTGAGCATATGTCGGGCACTGCCCGTCAGCGGGTAACCTTTGGCGTCACCACTCTTCTGCTCACTGTCGATATAGGTGTAGTTGGCACGCAGGGACCAGCGGGGTGAGATCTGATAGCGACCCGCAACCTCAACCCCCTTGATCACCGCCTTGTCCACATTCACCGGCTGCGTCACGACACCACCGATCGAGTCATAGCTGCCCAAATCCACGCAAGGCTTTTGACCTCCAGTGGCAGAACAGAGCTCGCTATCCTGACGGGAAATCTTGTCCTTGAAATCGTTCTGGAAGAAAGTGATGTTCGCGTTGTGACGATTCGGGCTTTCCCAGTACAAGGCAATTTCCGAGTTCACACTGGTTTCCGGTTCCAGATCCGGGTTACCCACCCACGGGCGAGTGCCTTGTCCGCCAAAGCCGGTAATACCGTCATACAGGTCGGTGGTCTTGGGGGTCTTATAGCCCGTGCTCACGCCGCCTTTCACTGTCCAGCCAGGGCTGACTTCATAAACACCATAGAGACGCGGACTAAGCTGATCACCAAAGGTTTCGTGGTTGTCGTAACGCACCCCCGCCGTAAGGGTTAACGGTTCAATAATCGTCCAGTTATCTTCGGCGAAGAGAGCCCAGAAATTGTTCTCTGACACTTCACCGGGATCCCCCCCCTCCAGGCCGAACACACCATCTTCCAACTCGCCACGCAGAATCTGGGTACCGACGACAACCAGATGCTGGTCGTTAATCGGCAGATCCAGCTTGCCGTCCAGGCGTAGCTCGTTGCTTTCCAGCTTACGCTGCGGGCGCGGCAAGAAGGTGGAACCCAGCACGGCCAGACAGGCATCGCTACCCGCATCGGCCACACAGTCCGCATTATTGGCGATGATGTCGTCATACTGGGCGCGCTCTGACGCGGTCAGCGGCATGGTACGACCTTCGTTGTTGGTGGCCAGGTAGGTGAGGGACACATTGCTAAAACCAAAACCCCACTCCCCTTCATGAGTCAGGGCCACCTGCTCACGCGTGAATTCCTGGTCTTCCGCATAACCCGCACGAGGCAGCCGTTCAGGGCTGTCATGGGTGCCCAGCTGGCTTTCCGAGTTGTCATAGGTCTGGACAGAGTTATCGTAGTCCAGAGAGATGCGCTGATTATCCGTGGGCGTCCAACGCAGGGTGAAACCCAGCGCCGTATCCTCGTTGTCAACAGTACGACCACCACCGCCGAAGCCCAGCTCACGCTCTTGCACTACCCCATTGGGGTCCGTTACCGGTGCATATTCCGGGTTGGACGCATCCTGATCGTAAAGGCTGCCGCGAACGGCCAGACCAAACTGGTCACCCAGTGGGCCGGAGACAGAAAAGTCCGTCGTGCTGGAATCACCGTACTCATCGTACTCCTGTATGGTGCGAGTCACATTGATGCCACCACCCCAACGGGTGTAATTCTTCTTGGTGATGATGTTGATCACCCCGCCCATGGCGTCGGCACCGTACAAGGTGGAGGCCGGGCCTCGGATCACTTCAATGCGCTCGATAGCTTCCAGCGGCGGGATATGGTTGAACTGGTTACCCCCAAAGTTGTTGGGGTAGATGTCACCGTGGTTGTTCTGACGACGACCGTCGATCAGGATCAGGGTGTAATCAGCGCCCATGCCACGCATGGAGATGGTGGACTGGCCGGTCTTGTCACGGGTCTCACCCACGTCCACCCCTTCCAGCTCACGCACCGCATCAATGGCGGAAGTGAACGGCCGGCTGTGCAGCTCTTCCTGACTGATAACGGAAATACTGGCCGGTGCATCCGTCAACTTCTGCTCGTAACCGGCAGCGGATACCACCTTTACCGAGCCCAGCTCATGGGCCTGATTCTCTTCTGCCATGGCCGGCATTGCCCAGCCCCCTGCTACCAGGCCTGCCAGCAACGGCGCCCCATACCCCTTTTTCATCTCAGCCACCTGCGTCGTCTGATTAAAATCGCCGCGCAGTATTGTTGATTATGAGAATGATTTACAAATGTGAAGAAGATTCAATACGTAAATTTTGTAAGGCTGGCACCGACAAACGAATTTCTTTCACTTTTGCATGCATATGACCGCAACGCTCAGCCGCAGACAATCCAGGGCCAAACGATTACATTGACCAATGACACAGTTTCATTGTAGCTTTTTAGCATGACAACCAGGCAGGGCCCCGCGCGCAGGCGCCCCGGATCACAAAGCCCTGGAAAGCACATAGAGAGCCACACCATGTCCCATACACAGCGTCATCAAATCCTGCCCCGCAAAGTGCAGTTCGATTTTGCCAATACCCCCCTGCACTGGCTCCGGGATGATCCGTTTTCGACCCATGTGATCAACGGCATTCATATGCTGCTGCCAGCTGGCGAGCTGTGGTTTTGCCGGGTGTATAACCAGGCATTGCCCATGGTCACGGACGATGCGTTGCGTGAAGACGTACAGGGCTTCATCCGCCAGGAAGCCATCCATTCCCGCGCCCACAGCAAGGCACAAAGCTATCTGGAAGCCCACGGCCTGAGCGTGGAAGAGTATGTCACTCGTATCGAGTGGCTGTTCGGCACCTTCCTGGGCGAGGCCCCGTTCGGCATGAAGATGCTGCAACGGGATGTGTGGAAAAAACAGTGGCTGGTGTTCCGGGTCGGGGTGATCGCGGCGATCGAACATTTCACCGGCGTGCTTGGCCAATGGGCCATGGATAACGAAAGCTGGGAGCGCAACGGCGATGCCACCATGGTCGACCTGTTCAAGTGGCACCTGGCGGAAGAGGTGGAACATCGCACTGTCGCCTACGACCTGTTCGAGCACCTTTGCCGTACCCAGCTGGGCTTTTACGTCAGTCGTCAGGCGTTGATGGCCATTGTGTTCCCGCTGTTTGTCTACTTTATTTCCGAAGGGGCTCGCAGCCTGGCAAAACAGGACCCGGACCCGGAAACCCGCAAGATCGGCCGCAAACTGATCCCTCAGCTGTTACTGCAACTGCAGCGGGTGGGCAAGCAGACAGAAAATGTGCCCACCTTCTCCTTTCTGGTACGCGCCACCGCCCGCTGGGTATCCCCGCGCTTCCATCCGATCCACGAAGGGGATACGGAGCAGGCGCTGGCTTATCTGGCCCGTTCTCCTGCCGCCATGGCGGCGGCAGAAGGATAACGCGGCAAGGGCCGTGGCTCAGGCTACATCGGCACCTTGTTAAACCAGGGTGCCGCCTCTTCCAGCTGAGCCGCTAACGCCAGCAACTTGCCTTCATCGCCGTGGCCGCCAACAAATTGCGAGCCCAACGGCAGGCCTGCATCGGTCCAGTGCAGCGGCACCGACATGGCCGGCACGCCAGTCACGTTGGCAAACTGGGTGAAAGGCATGTACTTGAAGTTTTCCAGCGCCATCTGCTCAATCATGCCGCTCTTCATGAGCAGCTTTTCCGCCCCCACTTTCAGCACCATCTTCAGCGCGGCCTGTTGCCACGGAGGTGTGGCCATGGCACCAATCTCGGCGGGCGGCAATGCCAGCGTTGGCGTCAGCCAGAAGTCATAGCGCGCCAGAAACGCATCCAGCGCAATCATGTAGCCCTGCCAGCGGGTCTGGCATTTCACGTACTCGTGGGCCGGAGTGGCACGACCAAAGGCGGCGATGGCCAGCGTGTCCAGCTCGAACCCCTCATCGCCACAACCGGTGAGTTCTTTCACTTCGTCCACTTCCGCCGCGCACTGCCCAAACCAGACGCTGAGCCAGTCCATGCACATCTGGCGGGCATCCATCTGCGGCTCGGCCTCTTCCACCTCATGGCCCAGATCACGCAGCAACGCCACAGTGTTTTCCACTGCCCGCACCGCTTCCGGGCTGACCTCCGTTCCCAATGGGGAACGGGTGGAAAACCCGATGCGCAGCTTGCCCGGGCGGCTGGCCGCAGACAGCGCATAGGCCTGCTCAGGAGGAGCGATCCGGAACAGACTGCCACGCTCATCACCCTGCGCGATATCCAGCAGCAAGGCACTGTCGCGCACCGAGCGAGTCAACACATGGTTGACCGCAATGCCGTGCATGGCCTCAGTGAAATGCGGCCCCCACGGGGTCCGTCCACGCCCGGGCTTCAAGCCGAACAGCCCGCAACAGGCCGCCGGAATACGGATACTGCCTCCGCCATCGTTGGCACCAGCCACCGGCACCACGCCAGCCGCCACCATGGCCGCGGACCCGCCGGAAGAGCCCCCCGGGGTATGGTCCGGGTTCCAGGGATTGCGTGCCGGGCCGAAGGAGTCCGGCTCGGTAATTCCCTTGGCGCCAAACTCTGGCGTGTTGGTTCGACCAAAGGGCACCAGCCCGGCCTGTTTCCAGCGCGCCACCAGGGTGGAATCCACGTCGGCCTTAATGTCTCTGGCCTTGCGGGCCTTGTTACCCTGATAGCAGGGAGCGCCGCCGATTTCCTGAAACAGGTCTTTCACCAACATGGGCACCCCTGCCAGCGGGCCGCTTAATGTCGTCCCCGCACGCTCCCGGGCCATGTCATAGAGGGGAATAATCAAGCCATTCAATTGCGGGTTCACGGCTTGGGCACGGGCAATGGCCACTTCCAGCAACTCTGCGGGCGTGACCTCGCCTTTCTGGATCAACTCGGCCAGCCCCATGGCATCAAACGCCCTGTATTCTTCAAAATTCATCTGAACTCCTGCTCTCCCAACACTGCCAAAGGTCCAACGGCAGACACCGTTATACTGTGGCATAGTCTGCACGGCATCTTGTGCCAAATTCTTGTGTGTTTCGGTTACCCCTCAGAGGCAGTCAATGAAAGCCATTGGATTCAATCAGCCCCGCGCCATCGACGACATTCACGCTCTGGAAGACATCCAGCTGGACCTGCCTTCCCCGGGCCCCAGAGACCTGCTGGTCTCGGTTCAGGCCATTTCCGTTAATCCTATTGATACCAAATTACGGCAACGGCCGCTGGAACAGCCCGGTTACCGGGTATTGGGTTTTGATGCAGCCGGCATCGTCGAGGCGGTGGGTAGCGAGGTGGAAAACTTCAAGGCAGGCGACCGGGTCTGGTATGCCGGCAGCGCGCAACGGCAAGGCAGCAATGCCCAATACCAGTGTGTCGACGAGCGACTGGTCAGCCGCAAACCGGACAGCCTTGGCATGCAGGAAGCCGCCGCCTTGCCACTGACGGCGCTGACCGCCTGGGAGGCTCTGGAAGACCAGCTGGGCTTCCGCCCTGGCGAGTGTCAGGGCAAGACCTTGCTGATCATTGGCGGGGCCGGGGGCGTCGGCTCCATCGCCATTCAACTGGCAGCCCGCTATTTTGGCCTGACGGTCATTGCCACTGCCGGCAGGGAGCAGTCCGCCAATTGGTGCGACGCCATGGGCGCCCATCATCTGGTGGATTACCGTCAACCGCTACAACCGCAACTGGATGCCGTCAGCGATGGCCAGATGGATGGCATCTTCGTGACCCAGAATCTGGATGATTACTGGCAGGCGGCCTGTCAGGCGGTGGCCCCCCTGGGCGGCATCTGTGCCATCGTCGATGCCCGCGGCCCCCTGGATCTGAACCCCCTGAAACCGAAGAGTGCCCGCTTTAGCTGGGAGTTCATGTTCACCCGGCCGCTGTTTGGCCGGAGGATGCAGCAGCAGGGTGACCGTCTCGCCGAGCTGGCGACACTGGTCGACAAGGGCGTCATTCAGACTACCGTGAGCGAAGGCCTTGGCCCCATCAACGCCAACAATCTGAAAGAAGCCCACCGCCGGCTGGAGTCCGGCAGCACCATCGGCAAACTGGTACTGGCGGGCTGGGAGTAATAGCTAGAGCAGCTATGAGCTATGAGCTTATAGCTATGAGTCGCGGATGGGGCCTGCAGGTTTTGCCAGGCCCTGCCCGCGCCAAAGGTTTCGGCGCGGCCGCGGCGTTCAACATCACCACCAGATTCCGCCCCGCGTTGCAGCTCGTAGCTCAAGGCTTTTCCAACATCGCCTCAATGTCTTTCCACGCCACGATCTTGTAGTTCTGTGGCGCATCGGGAAGACGATTGCGACCATCCTGGACCACCAACATCCCTTTTTGATAAACCCCACCCAGATTTGCCGAGGTGACTTCCAGGCCATCGGTTTCGGAGGCACCGTCCACGCCGGCCTCAGGGTTCATGCCGATACGGAATTTACCGACCACCGCATACGGGCTGTCTGCTTCCAGAATGACATAGCTGTTATCTCCCTGACTGGAAACCACCAGCCAGTTCCTGTCATCGGCCTGATACAAGGCCAGGCCTTCAATATCGTCAACCAGTACCTCTCCGGCAGCCTTGACCTCGGTGGCGGTCACCGGCTGATCTGCGCCGGCAGCGAAGACCCACACCGCACGATCTTCTTCACCCACAAACAGGCGCTGTTGTTGCTCATCGGCCACACACCCTTCCGGCTGGCTTGCCACCTTCAGTTCGCGCACGCGTTTACCGGTGATGCTGTCCCCTCCCAGCAACTGCCACTGCTCGATCACACCACTCTTGTCATTTGCAAAGGCATACAACCGCTGATCGTCCTGATACAGGCAGATGCCATAAATGTCCTTCATGCCGGTGGCGATCTGACCCGCTTCCTGCACCTTGCCACTGGCCGGATCGATCAGGAAAAGATGCAGGCTGTTGTGATCACGATTGGTGGCAACGGCAATGTCCCAGCGCCGCCCGGCCACATCGATACCGTAACGCAGATCCACATTGTTCAGTCTGCCGACTTCCAGAAACTGACGGGTGCGGCCCTGCAAATCGTACACATACAAACCCGCCTTCTTGTCTGTGCCAAGAATCAGACTGTCAGCGGGCGACGTCGGGTGCACCCAGATGGCCGGGTCATCGGCGGCATCACCATAGCGCTCGACACTATCGGTTTGTGCTGTGGGCAACACTACAGGCATGGTGATGCCGGGTTGTGCGGCATGGGGCCAGGACAGCATCACGCTTTGCACGCCCTTGTCAGCATCATCCACGGCATACAGGGCAAGACGCTCCCCTTGCTGCGTCACTACCAGGGTCTCCGGCTCGTCCAGCACAGGGACAGCGAAACGTTGTTGCAGACGGCCATCGGCCAGGTACAGATTGACCGCGCCAGCCTCCTTGTCTACCAGTGCCACCCCACCGGGCAGCACGGCCACCGCACTGGCGTTTTCGGCAATGTTGCCGTGGGGAGCCAGGCGATCCAGCAACTGACGCTCGGCATCCCGCTCCGGGTCCGCGTGATAGCGCCACAGACCGACAGACTCTTCCGCTACATACAGGCTGGCGCTGTCATCATCCACGGCACAACTTTCCACCCCCGGGGGCAACACCAGATGACGCACGGGCAACGCCTTGTCCGCCGCCCCCAGCAACCACTGGTCAGCGCCGCCGCGCTCATCCAGCAGGTACACCGACAGTAACGACTGGCTATCCTGATACAGACAGAACCCGGTGATTTCATACTCGGGGGCCGGCACTCTCTGGGCCAGCTGCCACTGCCCCTGATGCCGGGTGAACAGCACCGCCTCATTGCTGGCGGTATCCACCGTCACCAGTTGCACAACGCCCTTGTCACCCACACGGCCTTCAACGCCTTCAAACTGCCCCTCGGCCAGGGTGAGCTGACCGCTGACCAGATTGCCGTTGGCATCCACGGTCACCACATGGTCATCCTGTACCCAGAGTCCTTTTGGCTGCCCCAGTGAGGTTTCTTTTTGCCAGTCTTTCTCTGCCAAAGAGGGAGCGGCCGGGCGCTCCACCTGGCAGCCCGCCATCACCACCAGCAATGCGAAAGCCCATGGTTTGATATTCATCATATGCATCCTTCAGACAAAAAAAGGACCGGGAAACACGCCCCCCGGCCCGCCTGATTAAAGGCTTTTCAGTGCAAGACCCAGCTTGAACGTGGGGCCATACTCTTCGTATTGTGCGTTGAACTTTTCCTTCCCGGTGTAGGCATAGAAAGGTTCATCATTGATGTTGATCGCTTCAAATGTCAGCTGCAGGTTATCGGTCAGGAAGTAATACCCGTTGAAGTCCAGCTGGATGTGATCATCCGTGTAGATGTCATAGCGCTTGTCCATCGGATCACTGACCTCCTGAAGGAACTTGCCGGTGTAATTGGCCGCCAGACGCAAGCTCAGCTTTTGGGTTTCATACCCGACCATCAGGTTACCGGTGACATCGGACTGACTGGGCAAGGCGATGTCACGACGGAAGGTGGTACCGCTACCTTCATCGTAACTTTCAATTTCGGCGGAGGAATCCACCAAGGTGGCATTCGCCCCCATCAGCAGGCCGTTGAAGGGCGCAGGTAACTCGCTGAACTGTTTGGAGTAGGCCAGCTCAATGCCGTAGAGGCTCGCATCATTGCCATTCTCGAAGGTCTCCGCATCATCAAAAGCGGTGTAACCCGGCGTGCCCCCCTTGTCTGTCAGGTAGGCAAAGTTCTTGATGTCCTTGTAGAACGCAAACGCCGACACCACACCAGCACGGCCCATGTAATGCTCGATGCCCAGATCCAGGTTATTGGATTCCAGTGATTTCAATGCCGGGTTGCCAAAGCTGGCCTCACTGCCATCAATTTCAAACCCGGGAGAAAGCTGCTCAAAGGTGGGCCTCACAACACTGCGGGTAAAGGCAGAACGCACCAGCGTATCGTTGGTCAGCTGATAGCGCAGGTGCAACGCCGGCAGCCAGTGATCTTCATCGTTGTCGTAATGACTGGCGGTGATGGTGCCATTGTCATCGCCGAAACCGTCCGCCTCGAAGTCCAGTCGCTCATAACGTACACCGGCAAGAATACGCAGTTGCTGAATATCCACGGTGCCCATCAGATACGCCGCCTGACGATCTTCCGACATCTCGTAGTCTTCAATAGCCGACGCGATATCTTCGTACTGACCGGGGCCAGCAATCAAACCGTCAATGGAATCCGGATCAATGCCCGAACCAAAGTTGCCGAGCTCGTAATCCACATCGGTGGCATGATCCGCCAGGCTGGCACTGGGACCATAGGTCCAGACATTCACATCGCTGTCTTTGGTCCGCTGGCTGGCTTTGGTGCCGAACTTGATCGATGCTGGGTTATCGTTCCAGTACAGGTCACGGGTAAAGTCCAGCGCCACATCGACCTGCTCATCCGTTGTTTTGCCTTCCGTCACTTCAATCTCATCCAGATCGAAGTTGCTGTCGTCATAGAAACCCGTGGGATACAGCGCTGAAGGCTTGCGGTGGCCCTGATAGCCCCCATCGGTGAAGTCCGCCACGAACACGGTGCTGTCCGCATGGCGGGGCTCGTCTTCCTGCGCCGTGCTGTAACCTGCACGAAAATCCGTGGTCCATTCCCCGGATACGTGCTGTCCACCGAGAACGAAAGACGAAATATCCTGGGTTTCTTCACGGTCCTTCAGTTCTTTTTCCACTTCGGTAACGCCGGTCTGCCCTGGTTGCTGGGCAGAGTCAAAGGCGAAGACATTAGCCTGACGAATTTCTTCATCCCGGAATTCACTGCGCAAAGTGCGCAGGTACAGGCTGGTGTCATCACTGAGCAGGTAATCGATGTTCAGCGCCATACCCAGCCGCTCGCGGGTAATCATGTAATCGCGCTGCTCGAATTCTTCCAGGGCATTGTTGTCATCAAAATCCCAGGCGCCGCCCGTTTCCACGTTGTCAGACCCGAAATCGCGTTTACCCCAGCTCACGGCACCGGCCACACCAAGATTCTTTTCCCCGCCGCCCAGTGAAAACTGGTTGCTGGCTGCCACGGCGAATTCTGGACTGGTCTGATCGGTGTGCTCGTCGTAACTGCCTGCGCCACTGACGGAATAAAACAGGCCATCGCGGTCAAACGCTGACAGTGTCTCAACCTCCACCGTGCCCCCCAGCGAGTTGCCGTCCATGTCCGGGGTCAGGGTCTTGACCACAGTCAGGGACTCCAGCAAATCTGCAGGGATCACATCCAGCGCCACGGCGCGGCGTCCGGCCTCGGGCGCCGGCACCTGAATGCCATTGACGTTGACCGCATTAAGATCCGGGGCCACACCACGCACCCGAACAAAACGCCCCTCACCCTGATCCCGTTCAATAGAGACACCCGGCATCCGCTGCAGGGACTCGGACACGTTGTTGTCCGGGAAGTCCCCGATATCATCTGCCCGCACCTTGCTTTCAATATTATCGGCCGCACGCTGCTCACTGAGCGCCCGGTCGGTACTGGCCGCCTGACCGATAACGCGCACCGTTTCGATCTCGTTGGGCTCCCCGCTTTGTGCGTGAAGCTGGCCACACACCACGGCAATCGCCGTGGCCAATAGAGTCCGCGCCACAGGCGGTTTAAACGTGTTAGATGACATGGGTGTCCCCCGGGCAACGCCCTGTGAAATTGGCAATGCCCGGCACGTTAGGCAGCCCCTATGTCAGTTCGGTTACAGCCTCACCACAAGAGCCGGTTTTCGCGGTGTTTTTCGGTCAATTTGAGCTGTTGTGACCCCCTCCAAGACAGGCCTGTACTCACCCGAGCCGGTCACAACGCTGAAAAGCCGGGAGCATTCATCATTGCCCTGAGCCAATTCGACCCTTCGCGCTCACCACAGGGTTTTCATCAAACTGCAACCTCCCTCCCGTATTGCTGCGGCAGTCAGAAAGGAGAATGCATGTGAAACAGCGACTCAGCCTGCATCGAGGTTCCCTGATTGCCTTGCTGGTCATGGCGAACCTGGTGGTGCTGGCCAACCTGGCCAGTGGCGATCTGAAAACGGTATCGGAACTGGTGTGGCTGGACATCGCGGGGGAAGGGGGAGCCGCGCTGCTTGCCCTGCTGTGGATTGGGCTGATTCTCAATAGCCGCCCGACCGGTCGAGTCACCCGCTTGCTGGTGACGGGCCTGAGCACCCTTTTCCTGGCCTACTGGCAGGACCTGATGGATGAATTCATCCAGTTACCGTCTGCCGTGATGTGGGACCACTGGCTGGAATCCGGCGCCATGCCTCTGGGCATGCTGCTGCTGACACTGGGGATCTACCACTGGCACCGGGAACAGCAGGCAATATCCGCCCAGCTGCAGAAACGGGAGCGGGTGTTTCGGGAGCATCGCAGCCTCGATGGCCTGACACCACTTTCCGGACCACGCTACCTGCGCGAGCAATTGGCCATGGAACTGCTCAAACAGGACCAACCCCTGTCATTGGTCATGCTGGATCTGCACTGCTTCGACCATAGCCGCCGACTCCTCGGCCCCCACGACAGTGACCGGCTGTTAAGGGAAGTGGCCGAAGTGCTGCTGCTCAACCTGCGCCAGCAGGATCTGCTGTGCCGTTACGCCGGTGACCGTTTCGCCGTTGTGCTACCGCGTACGGGGCGCCAGGAAGCCGAGTCCTTGACCCGGGAACTGGAACAGGCGGTTCGCCATTTTGCGTTCAAGACCCAGCGCGGCATCACCCACCCCGTGGCCATCATGGCCGGTCTTGCTGTGGCCCATGACGAGGATGCCGACAGCCTGATCGAGCGCGCCAATCGCAACCTGCACAGTCCGTCCCGAGTCGCCTGAGATGGGTTTTTTCCTGCATGACCAGCGCTTTATTCCTGCCCACGGGCAGGCTGCCGTACTGCTGGATCTGGCAGCGGATCAGGCCATCGACAGCAATGTACTGCTACGTCATACCGGCCTGTTCCGTGAACAAATCGTGCAGGGGGAGGCGCAGCTCAGCAGCCATGATTTTCTTCAGCTCATTCACAACAGTCGCCGCAGCCTGGCCGATCCGGAACTCAGCTTTCGCTATGGCCAGCGCCTGTTCCCCGGCCATTATGGTGCCGCCAGCACCCTGCTCGCCAATGCCGGTAATCTGGCCCAGGCGCTGCAGGTGTTCTGTGATTTCGGCGTGCTGATTCAGCCGCTTGCAGGGGCTCGATTGTCACTCAGCGAGCAACATCTCTGCCTGCAGTGGCTCGACTGTGCTGGCAGCGGCCCGCATTGGCGATTCATCGTCGAAGCCGCCATGACCGGCGTCGCCTCGGTCACCCGCTGGCTTAGCGGCGAACGTCTGCCCTGGCAATTTCTGTTCCGGCATGACTGCCCCGATTACCCCGAGCAGTACCAGGTTCATCTGAGCGGCCCACTGCACTTTGCCTCACAGATAGACGCCATGCTGCTGCCCCTGGAGTATCTGGAGCGCCCCTGGCCCAACCACTCGGCCACCGCCAGGCAGGCAGCCCTGCAGCAGTGCCAACAGGAAATCGCCTCGCTACCAGGCACTCTCAGTCTGCGTCACGGGCTCTACCTGCACTTGCTGGAACACATTCACCAGCCGCCGTCACTGCAGGAAAGCGCCGAATGGCTGGAGTGCAGCCCCGCGACCCTGAAACGACGCCTGAAAGGTTTTTCCAGTCACTACCAGCAACTGCTGGATGAAGCCCGACTGCACCAGGCCGTACACTGGCTTGCCTTTCATGGCCAGGGCCCGGATCAGGTGTGCGCACGACTGAATTTCACCGACAGCACCAACTTCCGTCGCTCCTTCAAGCGTTGGAGCGGGCAAACCCCGGCCATGTGTCATCGGCAGCTGCTGCGATTTGCGCAACGATAAGGCACCTGCATAAACGCAGGTCAGCCAAGAGGCGCGGGACAGGAGAGGGAGGAAGAAGGCGGGCAAAACAACAACCCGCCCAGACCGCTCACTCTGCCGGAGTGCAGAGCGAGCGGGCAAAGCATCAGGACGCGCCGGTGCCCCACAGGCCTTTCAGAGCGTTCAGCGCCGTGCTGCCCACCCCTTCATTGCCCAGGAAGCCGAGAATTTTCGGCGCAAACTGGGAGATCATTTCCGGGCTCAGACCCAGCGACGAAAACACCTTCGCGACACCCTGCAACGAGGAAATGTTGCCCAGCATGGAGGACGCCACACCGCTGCCACCACCCAGCAGGGAATCGAGCCCCGGTACCTTGTCCAGAATACCGCCGAACTGATCGGCTGACAGGTTGTTCTGGGCCATGGCCAAGAGCGCGCCGGCACCTCCCGCGGCTTGCTGCTGAGTCACTCCCAGATCCTTGGTCAGCGAGTCCACCAGAGCCTGGGCTTCACCAGTAATGGCCATGCCACTGTTGGCCGCATCGCTGGCCTCACTGATGGAAGAATTCGCTTTTTGCGAAGCGCTGTTCACCGCCTCATTGGCAGAGTCTGTCATTTTCTTGAAATCGAACGCCTGCACCGGCGCACTCATCACCATACCCAGCGACACCGCCAGCAACCCAACACGCATCTTGTTCATAACCACTCCCGGTCAATCATTTCCATTGATCATCAACTTGCCGGGATAACCCCGGCATCCCGACACCTTACCCAGCCGCCTACAGGACGGCCATCACTTTATGTCCGTTTTGCCTGCGGCTTTCATCAGCAACGCCAGGAGCTGCTCCTGCTCCCGCGCATCCAGCCCCACCAGCAAACTGGCGAAAGCCTGCTGGCGAACCTGCTGCCCCCGTTTCGCCACTCCTTCCCCTTCCGGGGTCAGGAACAGATGGGTCCGCCGGCGATCATGGGCATCCGCTTCCTTGCCCAGCAGGCCGGCACCTTCCAGCTGCTTAAGCTTGCGAGCCATCTGCGCCTTGTCGCGGCCCAGGTAATCACATAGTTCGCGGGCGGTGCTGCCCGGGTAGCGTGCAAGAAAGCCCAGCAAGCCAATGTCCGGCGGCCCCAGGCTCAGGGGCAGGTCCGCCAGCCCCTCACGCATCTCACCACGAAGACGATTGAGGATATCCGTAAAGACTTCCCCCAACGCCTGACTCATGGATTCCTGCACGGCATACCCCCTCTTCTCTTGTCTACGCACTCAAAACTGGTTGACTTTATCAACTTTAACCGCAAATATAGTTGACACAATCAACCATAAAAGGAACCACCATGACACATCGACATGGCTACGCCCCCACCGCCCATGCCAGCCTGTACCTGAAAAAACTCTGTCGGCACTTCAGCCACAAAGTCGACACGGAATTCGATGATAGCCGTGGCATCATCCGCTTCCCTTTCGGCACCTGTGAGCTGGACGCCCAACCAGAGGCCCTGCATCTGCACTGTCAGGCGGGAGAAGACAATGTGGAGAAACTGCAATCCGTGATCGACAGCCACTTGCTGCGCTTTGCCAGCAAGGAAACGCTGACACTGGTCTGGCAGTAACGGTTATTTCTCGGGGACGTTGTACTCAAAACGCGGCAGGTGCCACTGATAACGGATCGCCAGCATGCGGACCGTAAATCCAGCGGCCAGCGTCAACAGCGTGATCAGCCAGGCCGGCCAAGCCATCTGTTGCAACACCAGAAACAGGCAAGCCGACCCCAGCGACACCACCGCATACAGTTCCTTCTGAAACACCAGCGGAACACGGTTGCACAGCAGGTCACGAATCACCCCGCCAAAGATGCCGGTAATCAGCCCCGCCAGCACCGCCACCGGCATACCCAGCCCCATGCTTTGTGCCACTTTCACACCAATAATCGTGAACGCCACCAGTCCGAGGGCATCCAGCATCAGAAACAGCATGCGCAGGCGGGACATGAGCGGTGCAATCCAGATGGTCAGCAACGCCGCCGAGGTCGTTAGCAACAGATATTCCGGGTGGGCAACCCAGGTCAGCGGGTAATGCCCCAACAAGAGGTCACGGATAGAGCCGCCCCCAAATGCGGTGACGGTGGCAATCATCACCACCCCGAACAAATCCATTCGCAATCGCCCCGCCGCCAACGCCCCGGTCATGGCTTCAGCAGTGATACCGATCAGGTACAGGGTCAGCAGCATGGGGATTCCCCGAGCAGGAAGGTTTATCAGGCTTTGCGGATACGGTCTTTCTCGATAACGATCTTGCGCGCCTTGTAGAGCCCACCAATGGCTTGCTTGAAGGCATTCTTGCTGCAGCGGAAGGCATCGAAGATCGCGTCCGGGGCACTCTTGTCACCCAGCGGCAATTCGCCACCGGCGTTTTCCAGTGCCGCCAGAATCTGCTCGCTCAGGGCATCACTCTTGGCAGCACCCGGCGCATTCAGGGACAAGCTGAGTTTGCCGTCTTCGCGCAGACGCTGCACATAGCCGGTGACCCGCTGGCCAGGTTTAAGCGGCGCACGCAGTTCCTTGCGGGCAATCATGCCCCAATAACGATGATTGACGACCATCTTCCAGCCCAGATCGGTCTCCCGCCCGGCAATCAGGGCCACCTCATCACCTTGCTGGAATTCGTTGCAGGTATCTTTCAGGAAACGATCCAGCTTGGCACTGGCCAACAACCGCCCTTCCCGATCGGTGGTCACCATGACCAGCGCCCGACCTCCGGGCCGCAAGGGGGCGGTCTGTTCAGCAAAAGGCAACAACAGATCCTTGGGCATCCCCCAATCCAGAAAGGCGCCTAACTTGCTGGTGGAGACCACGCCCAGACTGGCAACTTCGCCCCGTTGTACCTTGGGCGCTTTTACCGACGCCATGGTGCTGCCCTGGCCATCGTTGTAAAGCGTGACCAGCACGCTGTCACCGGGTTGCAGGTCACCCGCTTCCCGGGTCGGAAGCAACACATCGCCCAATGGGCCGCCGTCCAGTAACAGGCCATTACGCACCGCCCGAATCACTTCCAGCGAATACCGACGCCCCAGCGTCAGGGAAGAAGAAGCCGTCATAAGAGAGTCCGGTTGTCGGAGAGTAAAGGCCAGGATTTCATCAGGGCCGACATCGCGGGCAGTGCATTCGAGACCACACCGTGCCCACCTGTGCTGTAGCTTGAAGCTTGCCGCTTTTCATCACCACATCAGATCATCGGGAATGGGGAAATCCTTGTAGGGATCATCCTCATCCACGTCCTGCGCACCGCGCTCATTGAGCACCAGAATGGGGGCGTCATCACGCTGGCGGATCTTTTCAGCCACCACCGTGGGGACCAGCTCAACGCCCTCACCCAGTGCGACAATGGCAATCTGACCTCGCTCCAGCTGTTGCTGCTGTTTTGCCGTAACCCAGGTTTTCTTGATTTTCTTGTCCTGCACGAACTGATAGGCCACCTCGGCACCGTTACGGTCGAGGCGACTTTGCTCAATCATTTGCTTGATCTGGGCAGCAATTTCCTTGCGCTCACGCTCGGCCTTGCGTTCTGCTTCGCGCTGGCGATCGGCTTCGGCTTTTTCCGCCTGCTGACGACGCACCCGCTCGGCGGCATCGTCCTGTTCGATCTCGCCACGCTTGACCTTGTTGGCCACTTCACGTTTCTGCTGCTTGGCCCGGCGCGCCTTTTTTTGGTCCGACAGGCCGGCCTTCATCAATTGTTCCTGCAGGGAGCTCATTCAGACCTCTCACATATCGGTAACAGGTGTATCGTAGGGTGGAAATTTCCGAAAGGAAATCTCCACCATGGGGCTAAGGCCGGGCCAGCGGCGTCGCCGGGGCCGGCCCAAGCAGGGGCTGGGCGCGCCGGAAACGGGCGTCATAGCCGGGCTGCCATGGGAATACCCCTTTCGGGTCTGGCCAGACCATCTGCAAGGCAGGATAAGGCGCCGGCAGACTTTGGTAGAACCAGTTGGCAAAGCCCAGATATTCCTTGTAATGCGGAAACGCCACCGGCAGGAACATGACCTCAAGCCCATCGGCGATATCATTGTACAACCGGTAGGGCTGGTACGGCTTGTTCAGACCACGGATACGTACTGCAGCACTGTCGAGCAAGCGGCTGGCCAACGCGTCCTTGAGCCCCACCACGATCAGCTCAGGGTGGTTCAGGTTCAGGAAATGGCCCACGCTAAAGGTATAGCCTGGCTGACCATCACCGCCGGGCACGGCAAAATGGTGCCACCCCTTGCGCTGGATGTCCGCCAGCAAGGCCTCATCTTCCTTGTCCTCCGGAGCGGGATAACGGAACTGACCGGGCATTTCGTCAAGAAACATGGCAGTGTGAACTCCAGGGCCAGAGGCCCGTTAAACACAATTTCGTGAAGCGATTCTAGCAGAATACCCCTGCCCTTGGCGCCCGCCATCATCAGTGCGCTACACTTCATGGACAGACCTTGCCGACGGGATTGCTCATGAAACGTACCCTCCTTGCCAGCGCTGCCCTGCTCAGCTCCTCTGCCTTGTATGCGGCACCGGGACTCACTCTCTATGGGGGCGGCTACAGCTGGGACAGCGAACTGGAAGGCACCTTCTCTTCCGGCGGAGCGAATATTGATGTGCAGGATGATCTGGGCTTCACCGAAGCGGATCAGAGCGTCATCTATCTGGGCATTGAGCATGCCGTACCGGTCATCCCCAACTTCCGGGTCCGCTACATGGACCTCTCCGACACCGCCAGCAACCGCATCCAGCGTTCCTTCGAGTTCAATGGCGAAACCTATACGGCACAAACCCGCGTCGATACCGATTTCGACCTGGAGATGCTCGACGGGACCTTTTACTACACGCCAGTGGATACTGCCCTGAAGCTGGACGTGGGTCTGACTGTACGCCGGATGGAAGGCTACCTGCACCTCAACAGCCTGAACGCCGATGCCCGAATCGATATCGATGAGATTGTGCCCATGCTGCATGTTGGGGCCAGAGCCAACCTTCCTGTCCCGGGGGTCTATGTGGGCGGCGAGATTAACGCCATCGAATACGACAGCTCGGGGCTCAGCGATTTCAATGCGCGGGTCGGCTGGCGCTCTGATTACCTGCTCGGCATCGAAGTGGGTTATAGCCACCTGAAGCTTGACCTGGAAGACGTCAGCAAACTGGACACCAACCTGGAAATGGGCGGCCCCTACCTGGCTCTCTCTATCGGTTTCTAATCCTGCGGAAGGCCCTGAACGATGAAAACATGGATAGCCCTTGCCACAGCAGGCCTGATCGTCAGCACACCCACCTTCGCCGACGGCGTGCAACTGTCAGGGGGCGGCTACAACTGGAACAGCGAACTGGAAGGCACCATCAGCGATGGTGACGAACTGGATCTGGACAACGATCTGCAGTTCAACCACGCCAAACAGAATGGCGCCTTCCTGAAACTGGAGCATGATGTCCGCTGGCTACCCAATGTCCGGCTTCGCTATCTGGGTCTGCGCGACAATGCCCGCACCGCCCTCGCTCGGCCAGTGCAGTTTGCCGGCAACAGCTTCAATGCCGGCGACAGCATTCGCAGCGATCTGGATATGAAGATCGCCGATGCCACACTCTACTTCGCCTTCCCCCAGGAGAACGGCAGCCGACTGGATGCCGGTCTGGCCGCTCGGGATCTTAACGGTGAGCTCGAACTGCTTTCCGCCAACACCAGTGCCGTACGCAGCATTGATGACACCCTCCCGGTGGTGCATCTGGCAGCGCATTTCCCGTTCCCCTTGTTATCCGATAACGCGTACCTGGGTGCCGAGGTCAATGGCATCTACCTTGATGAAGATCAGGTCGGCGATTTTATTCTGCGGGCCGGCTGGCGATCGGATTTTTTGTTGGGACTGGAAGTCGGCTTCAACCAGATGTTCATCAAGCTGGATGAAGACTCGCCAACCCAGGCCGTAAACCTGAAATTTGGCGGCCCCTATATTGCGCTGACACTGAATTTCTAGGGAGCCTCTGAATAACGCCTTGCATGCTCAGCGTGACCTGAAGCGTGCAGCTGTTGTGCCTTGCCTCGACGGTAAGGTGGTTCCCTTTCCTAGAGGCAAGGCGCAGCAGATGGGCGCTTCAGGTCTCGCCCTTCGGGTCTTTCGGGCTGGCCCGCACTCGTTGTTGCGCTTCCTTCGAAGGTGAAGAGCCGATGGATGGACATACACCTTCAAAAACGCGCCCCTCTTTACCTTTTGACCCATAGAGGGGGCGAACCAGCCTGAAAGACTGAGCACGTAAGGCGTTATTCAGAGGCTCCCTACATCAGCCAAGCTCTCGCTTCAGTTCTTGCAGATGCAGATCTTTCGCCGCCCACAATTCGCTGACCCACTGCTGCAGCTCGGCACGAAACTCGGCATCTTCCTGGTAATCGCTGCGCCACAGGGCCGGTTCCAACGGGCGGGTCTGCACGTCCACCACCACGCGATTCATCTTGCCACTTAGTAGCGCCCAGAAACCGGGCGGGGTTCCCTGCGGGTAGGCGATGGTCACATCCAGTAACGCATCCAGGTTATCGCCCAGCGCCGCCAGCACAAACGCCACGCCCCCAGCCTTTGGCTTGAGAAGATGCGTATAGGGTGACTGCTGGCGATCCTGTTTGGCTCGTGTGAAACGGGTGCCTTCCAGGAAATTCACCACCGTGACCGGGATGCCCTGAAACTTTTCACAGGCTTGCCGGGTAATCTCCAGGTCTTTGCCCTTCAGCTCAGGATGCTTGTCCAGCACGGCCTTGCTGTAGCGTTTCATGAAGGGGTAATCCAGCGCCCAGAACGCCAAGCCCAGAAACGGCACCCAGATCAGTTCTTTCTTGAGGAAGAACTTGAAATACGGAGTCTTGCGATTAAACGCCTGCACCAATGCCGGAATATCGACCCAGGACTGGTGATTACTGACCACCAGGTAGGAGGTGTCCTGGCGCAACGCTGCCACCCCGCGGATATCCCATTGTGTCGGTGTCATCAAGGCAAAGATCGCCTTGCAGATTTCCGCCCAGGTCTCGGCAATGGTCATCACCATCACCGAGCAGGCTCGCCGCAGGGCTGCCACCGGCAACAGCAACTTCAGCAGCGCCACCACCATCATGGGGCCGATCAATACCAGGGTATTGATCAGCAACAACAACACTGTAATAACGCCCCGTACCATTGCTGTTCCCTCAGTCCCTGCTGTTTAACCGCCCTTTCTCTCCACGGCCATGCTGTCCACGTTCTGGAAACCTCGTGGCAGCTTGGCACCCCGGCGGCCCCGTTCACCGTAGTAATGCTCCAGGTCAGATGCCTTCAGGGTCAGGTGGCGTTTACCAGCAAAAATGGTTAACGAATCCTCCGGCCCCAGCACCTGCACGTCTTGCACAAACTCTTCCCGTGCCGCCACCCGCGCAGACGGAATCGACATCATCTTGTTGCCTTTACCGCGCGCCATTTCCGGCAGTTCCTTGACCGGGAAGACCAACAAACGCCCTTCGTTGGACACCAGCGCGATAAGGTCATCGCTGACACTGCCCACCGCCTGCGGTACCAGCACCTTGGCCCCCTTGGGCACGCTCAGCGCGGCCTTGCCCGCCTTCTTGTTAGCGAGCAGATCGGTATAGCGCACCACAAAGCCGTAGCCAGCATCGGTGCTCATCAGGAAGGCATCCTTTTCCTTGCCCATGACGGCGGCCATGAAAATGGCCCCCGAGGGCGGACTGACCCGCCCGGACAACGGCTCGCCCTGACCTCGGGCGCTGGGCAGGGTATGTGCAGGCAGGGAATAACTGCGCCCGGTACTGTCGATAAAGCACACCGGCTGATTCGACTTGCCCCGGGCACTGGCGCGGTATTTGTCGCCGGCCTTGTAGCTGAGGCCTTCCACATCCACATCATGCCCCTTGGCGGCACGCACCCAGCCTTTTTCAGACAGCACCACGGTCACCGGATCAGCACTGACCAGATCAGTTTCATCCAGCGCGGAAGCGGCACTGCGCTCCACCAGCGGCGAGCGACGGTCATCCCCGTATTTCTCGGCGTCTTCCTTCAGCTCTTTCGCCACCAGTTTCTTCATGCGGGCCGTGGAGCCGAGCGTGGCTTCCAGGGTCTCACGCTCTTCGTTGAGCTCATCCTGCTCGCCACGAATCTTCATTTCCTCGAGTTTGGCCAGGTGGCGCAATTTCAGTTCGAGGATAGCTTCGGCCTGGCGGTCGGAAATCCCGAAGCGCTCCATCAGCACCGGCTTGGGCGCATCTTCGGTACGAATGATGTGGATCACTTCATCAATATTGAGGAATGCGACCAACAAGCCTTCCAGGATATGCAGACGTTCGAGCACCTTGTCGAGGCGGTGCTGCAAGCGACGGCGCACCGTGACCATGCGGAACTGCAACCACTCGTTGAGAATGGTATCCAGGCTCTTCACCTGTGGCCGGCCATCAATGCCGATCATGTTCAGGTTAACCCGGTAGTTCTTTTCCAGATCCGTGGTAGCAAACAGGTGCCCCATAAGCTGCTCGATATCCACCCGGTTGGATTTCGGTGTAATCACCAGCCGGGTCGGATTCTCGTGATCGGATTCATCACGCAGGTCGCTGACCATGGGCAGCTTTTTCTTGTTCATCTGGTCGGCGATCTGCTCCAGCACCTTGGCGCCGGAAACCTGATACGGCAGCGCCGTGACCACGATATCGCCATCCTCACGCTCGTAAACGGCACGCTGTTTCAGCGAGCCCTTACCTTCGGCGTACATGCGGATGATGTCGTTGATCGGGGTAATGATTTCCGCCTCGGTGGGGAAATCCGGCCCGGTGATATGCTCCATCAAATCATCCAGCGAGGCGCCGGGATCTTTCAGCAGATGGATACAGGCGTTGGCAACCTCACGCAGGTTATGGGGCGGAATGTCTGTGCTCATGCCCACCGCTATACCGGTGGTGCCATTGAGCAGCACATTGGGCAGCCGTGCCGGCAGCAGCTTCGGCTCATCCATGGTGCCATCGAAGTTCGGCACCCATTCCACCGTGCCCTGCCCCAGCTCCGCCAGTAGCACCTCGGCATAGGGCGCCAACTTGGATTCGGTATAACGCATGGCCGCGAAGGACTTCGGATCATCCGCGCTGCCCCAATTACCCTGACCATCCACCAACGGATAACGGTAACTGAACGGCTGCGCCATCAATACCATGGCCTCGTAACAGGCCGAGTCCCCATGGGGGTGATACTTACCCAGCACGTCGCCCACGGTACGGGCGGACTTCTTGTACTTGGCGGTATTCTTCAGGCCCAGCTCACTCATCGCGTACACGATTCGACGCTGCACCGGTTTCAGGCCGTCACCGATATTCGGCAGGGCCCGATCGAGAATCACATACATGGAATAATCCAGGTACGCTTTTTCGGTGTATTCCCTCAGGGGAAAACTTTCAAATTCGTCAGCCATTTTTGCTCGCTATACTCACTTTAGTCTGACGTCTGACCTCTGAAGTCGGACGACAAAACCGATTATTCCTTTGCGTCAGACGTCCGACCCCAGACGTCCGACCCGCCGCAGCGCAGCGCTACACTTCAGCCAGATTCCCCTTTTCTTCCAGCCAGATCTTGCGATCCGAGGCGCGCTTCTTGCTCAGCAACATGTCCATCAACTGGTGGGTATCATCGTCGCCACTGATAGACAGGCGCACCAGACGGCGGGTGTCGCGGGCCATGGTGGTTTCACGCAATTGCAGCGGGTTCATTTCGCCCAGCCCCTTGAATCGGGTGACGTTAACCTTGCCCCGCTTCTTCTCGGCCTTGATGCGATCGAGCACCCCTTCGCGTTCGTCCTTGTCCAGGGCGTAGTAGACGTCCTTGCCCACATCGATGCGGTACAGCGGTGGCATGGCCACAAACACATGACCGTTTTTCACCAACGCGGGGAAATGCCGCAGGAACAAGGCGCAGATCAGGGTCGCGATGTGCAAACCGTCAGAGTCCGCATCGGCAAGAATGCAGACCTTGCCATAGCGCAAGCCACTGAGATCATCACTGCCCGGCTCGATCCCCAGTGCCACCGCAATATCATGGATTTCCTGACTGCCCAGCACTTCACCGGAGTCCACTTCCCAGGTGTTCATGATCTTGCCCCGCAGGGGCATGATCGCCTGATAAACCCGGTCACGGGCCTGCTTGGCACTACCCCCGGCAGAATCCCCTTCCACCAGAAAGATTTCACTCTGGGACGGATCATCGCTGGTACAGTCGGCCAGCTTGCCGGGCAATGCCGGTCCGCTGGTGACTTTTTTTCGCGTGACTTTCTTGGCCGCCCGCAACCGTTTCTGGGCATTGTTGATACACAGGTCGGCCAGTTTTTCGGCTTCGTCGGTGTGCTGGTTCAACCACAGGGAAAAGGCATCCTTCACCACGCCAGACACAAACGCCGCCGTCTGCCGTGAGCTCAGCCGCTCCTTGGTCTGGCCGGCGAACTGCGGATCCTGCATCTTGACGCTGAGCACGTAGGCGGCCCGGTCCCAGATGTCTTCCGGGGTCAGCTTCACCCCACGGGGCAACAGGTTGCGGAACTCACAGAACTCCCGCATGGCCTCCAGCAGACCGGAGCGCAGGCCGTTCACGTGGGTGCCGCCCTGGGCGGTGGGAATCAGGTTGACGTAAGACTCCTGCACCAGCTCGCCGCCTTCCGGCAACCACATGACAGCCCAGTCTACCGCCTCGGTCTCGGCACTCATGGCGCCGTTGAAGGGCTCTTCCGGCACCCGCTCCCAGCCGGTAGCCGATTCCAGCAGGTATTCAATCAAGCCGTCTTCAAACTGCCAGGTCTCGGTTTCTCCGCTGGCCTGATTTTCCAGAATGACCTTCAGGCCCGGGCACAATACCGCCTTGGCCCGCAGCAGGTGCTTGAGCCGCGAAACGGAAATTTTCGGGGAATCGAAATAGGACGGGTCAGGCCAGAAGCGCAGAATGGTACCGGTGTTGCGCTTGCCCACCGTGTCCACCACTTCCAGTTCGCTGCGCTTTTCGCCATCGCCAAACTCGATGCGGTGCAGCTGCCCGTCACGTTTGACCAGCACTTCCAGCTTGGTGGACAGGGCATTCACCACCGACACACCCACACCGTGCAAACCACCACTGAACTGGTAGTTGTTGTTGGAAAACTTGCCGCCCGCATGCAGGGTGGAAAGGATCACCTCCACCCCCGGTTTCTTCTGCACCGGGTGCAGGTCCACCGGCATCCCGCGGCCATCATCTTCCACTTCCACACCGCCATCCTTAAACAGGGTGACCTTGATGGATTTGGCATGGCCCGCCAGCGCTTCATCGACCGAGTTGTCGATCACTTCCTGGGCCAGGTGGTTGGGGCGGGTGGTGTCGGTGTACATGCCGGGACGCTTGCGCACCGGCTCCAGGCCCGACAGTACTTCAATATTCTCGGACGTATAGTTGTTGGTCATAAAGTATCTTGGATTCAGGGTCGGACGCCTGACGTTGGACGCCGGACGACTGACAAACAATTTGTCGTCAGACGTCAGCCTTGCGACGTCAGACTCACACCACAAAACCGCAGAATCAGCGGTATGAAGGCATCAAAGTTATCAAAGGCGTGACTGCCACCCAAGCCACAATAGCGGTGGCAGTCGCCATAATAGTCCCAGCCATCTTCCCAGTTGAGGGTTTCATCCCCGGTCTGGGTCAGCAACAGCTGGTTGTCTGGCTTGCTGATGTCCGCCACTTCATAGCGGCGTAATTCATCCAGCCAGGCCGGATTGAACTGGTCGGCCTCTCCGGTGTGATAGTTATGCTGGATACCTGTGTATTTGTCCAGTAGTCGCCACGGACGCACCGCCGGATTGATGTGTGCCGCCTTGAGATCGTGGTGCTCGGCCAGCCAGGTGGCATAGAAACCGCCCAGCGACGACCCCAGCAAGGCTACCGGCCCGGCACCGGCAATGGCGGCATCCAGTTCTGCCATCGCCAGGCGCGGCGACGGAGGCAATGTTGGCACAATCAACCGGTCAGGGCACCCTGCGCGATCGAACACCTGACGCAACAGCCCCGCCTTGTGCGAAGCGGGAGAACTGTTGAAGCCGTGAATGTAGAGCAGAGAGGTTTCTGGGGCCATGGCATCGCAACCGAAACAGTGAACAGTGAACAGTGAACAGTGAACAGTGAACAGTGAACAGTGAACAGTGAACAGTGAACAGTGAACAGTGAACAGTGAACAAGGCTGCCCGACCGACATACCCTGTCAAGTTTTTATTCTTTTCTTTGTCCTTAAACGCACAAGGCCACACCCGGAATCTGAGCGCGGCCTCCAGCCTGGCTGTACGCACCTGCGCCACACGCGCAAGGATTAACTATTCACTGTTAACGGTCTTTCAGTAGCCCTTGACCGTAAAATCCACCTCGAAGGTAATGCCTTGCACACGGCTAACGCCGGTGTCGATACGGCCGTCCGGGTGCAAATCCAGCCAGCGATAGCCGGGGTTGCGGTCATCCACGGCAAAATCATCACTGCCCGGCTTGAACTGTACACAGGTGCTGGGTACCGCAAGCATGCGTACCCCGTTGCGTTCGCTTTCGTATTCCTGATGCACATGGCCCCAGATGATGGCCCGCACTTTCGGGTGGCGATCAATGACATCAAAAAACTGGCTGGCGCTGCCCACCACCTGGGTGTCCAGCCAGGCACAGCCCATTGGCACCGGGTGATGATGCAGACAGACCATCAGATTCGCGCCGCGGGCATTGCCCAGGGCCTGGTCCAGAAACTTCAGATCTTCGTCAAACAACTCGCCAGGCACTTCACCGGGAATGGTGGAATCGAGCATCACGATGGTCCAGCTGCCCACCTCCAGAACACAGGGGCTCATGCGGTCACGCTGGGCATCCAGTGCGTTGAGCATCGGGGCGGGCTTGTCGTGATTTCCTTCAAGCCAATAGACCGGCACGCCAAACCCTGCCAGAGCCTGGTCAAGGCGCACATAGGATTCGAAGGAGGCATCCTGGGAAAGATCGCCAGTGGCAAGAATCAGATCCGGGTCCGGCTGCTCACGGCGAATCAAATCAAGCACCCTGTCCAGGCTGAACTGGGTATTCAGGCCCAGCAGTTTGCCTTCTGTGTCGGCAAACAAATGACAGTCGGATAACTGCACTACCCGTAGGGGCTGCAACTGCTGCGTCAAATCCCCGCTCCCTTCACCGTGTCCTTGTTATTTCCCTGTCAGGAAAACGTGCCTGCAGGCGTCCCCAACGCCATGCCAGAGCATTTACCTGCTCTTGCGTCCTTATAACCAAGAAGAGAGAGCTTTGCCAGAAGTCAGGTTCAAGACCCGGAATTGGTTACCATTTCTCCACAATCAACGGTTTTGGTAACGCTGGCGACTTGCCAAATTTGCACGGTTGTGCTCGCTACTGCCCCGTCACCCGCGCGCGCCAACTCTGGCCACTATCACGGCCATGGTCATGCACATGCCGTAACCAGTCTGCCAGAAAGCGATTCCACTGCGCCTTTTCATCTCGCTGATGCATATGACGATTAGGGTAAGCATAGCGGGCACTAACGCGCCGAAAGGGGCGCGCTTCGGTGACTTCGGCGAGACGGGCATCGTGATAAAGCCGAACCGTGAGCCGTGATGCCGGCAACACATCCAGCAACTCCTGATCCTCAAGTCGCACCGTGGTGGTATAAGGGGAGCGCTCCAGCACCTTCATCTGCAGCGTATGGGGCTGTTGCTCATGGCCCAGCTCCACTGCCAGCGTGTCGCGCTCCCCCATTGCCTGCATCAACGGCAGCATGCGCGCATAATTTTCTTCGCACTGGGTCATCAGTGCACGGAAATCCAGCCGGTAACGATCACGGCGAGTCACTCGCCACTCCAGCGTGCGTCCAGCTCGGCACGATGCAGCAACAGCCACTGCAGGGCGATCAGGCTGGCGGCATTATCCACTTGCCCTGAGGTCAGCAGGTCAGGAATTTGATCCGCATCAAGGGTCAGTGCACGAATATCTTCACCTTCATCGGCACAACCAAAGATGCCCCCCGCGCCGGCCAGGTCGGCCTTGCCCACAAACACATGCAGGCGCTCATTGGTTCCACCGGGGCTTGGCATATAGCGGGCCACCGTTTCCATTTCGGCCAGGCTGAGACCGGCTTCTTCCACTGCTTCACGACGAATCAGCGCTTCAGCCGTTTCGCCATCCTTGTCGGCAATGCCGGCAATCAGCTCCAGGCACCAGGGCGAAGAGCGCCACTGCAGGGCACCGACCCGGAACTGCTCCACCAGCAGGATTTCGCCCCGCACCGGGTCATAGGGCAGCACCGCTGCGGCGGGCGGGCGAATAAACAATTCCCGCCGTACCGGGTTACCCCAGCCACCCTGGTAATGACGGTGGCGCAGAGTCAGGGCATCAACACGGAAGAAACCCTGGAACGGGGTTTCCCGCTGCAGGATTTCCACGTCGTGCTGGCCAAATGGCGGCTTGATATCAGTCATTGGCTTTGTGGTAGAGGGCGCTGCCCTTTTCCCGAAATTCCCGCGACATCTCTTCCATACCTGCCTGTGCATCGGCCTGCTGCACCTGGACGTTACCATCGCCATAGGTCTCACGGACTTCCTGGCTGATTTTCATGGAACAGAACTTGGGGCCACACATGGAGCAGAAATGCGCCACCTTGTGGGCCTGCTTGGGCAGGGTTTCATCGTGGAAGGCGCGTGCCCGGTCCGGGTCCAGCCCCAGATTGAACTGGTCTTCCCAGCGGAATTCAAAACGGGCCTTGGACAAGGCATTGTCACGCACCTGCGCCCCCGGATGCCCTTTGGCCAGGTCCGCGGCGTGGGCGGCAATCTTGTAGGCGATAATGCCTTCCTTCACATCTTCCCGATTGGGAAGCCCCAAATGCTCCTTGGGGGTGACGTAGCAAAGCATGGCCGTGCCATACCAGCCAATCATGGCCGCGCCGATGGCACTGGAAATATGATCGTAGCCCGGGGAAATATCCAGCGTCAGCGGGCCCAGGGTGTAGAACGGCGCTTCACCACAGTGCGCCAGCTGCTCATCCATATTGGCCTTGATCATATGCATCGGCACATGGCCGGGGCCTTCAATCATTACCTGCACATCGTGCTGCCAGGCGATCTTGGTCAATTCACCCAGGGTGCGCAGCTCACTGAACTGGGCCTCATCGTTGGCGTCAGCAATGGACCCCGGACGCAAGCCATCGCCAAGGCTGAAGGTCACATCGTAAGCCTTCATGATCTCGCAGATATCTTCGAAATGGGTATAGAGGAAGTTCTCCTTGTGGTGCGCCAGGCACCACTTGGCCATGATCGAGCCCCCCCGTGAAACGATGCCGGTGACGCGGTTGGCCGTCATCGGTACGTAACGCAGCAACACACCGGCATGAATAGTAAAGTAACTCACGCCCTGCTCGGCCTGTTCGATCAGGGTGTCGCGGAAAATCTCCCAGGTCAGGTCTTCGGCAATGCCGTTGACCTTTTCCAGCGCCTGATAAATCGGCACGGTTCCAATCGGCACCGGCGAGTTACGCAGAATCCACTCACGGGTTTCGTGAATGTTGTCACCGGTGGACAGGTCCATCACCGTATCGCCCCCCCAACGGGTGGCCCAGGTCATCTTCGACACCTCCTCTTCGATGGAAGAGGTCACCGCAGAGTTGCCGATATTGGCATTGATCTTGGTAAGGAAATTACGACCGATGATCATCGGTTCAATTTCCGGGTGGTTAATATTGAGAGGAATCACCGCCCGGCCGCGGGCCACCTCGTCACGCACGAACTCGGGGGTGATTTCTGCCGGAATGGCCGCACCGAAGCTTTGCCCCGGATGCTGCTCACAGGGCAACCCGGCATCCCGGTGTGCCTGCAGCCGCTGGTTCTCGCGAATGGCAATAAACTCCATCTCCGGGGTCACAATGCCCTGGCGGGCATAGTGCATCTGGGACACATTGCACCCGGCCCTGGCTCGCAGCGGCCGGCGCACATGCTCAAAGCGCAGGCCCGCGGTTTTCAGGTCCGCCGCTCGCTTGCGGCCGTAATCGCTGGTCAAGCCCGGCAATTCCTCGGTATCATTGCGCTCTTGAATCCAGTTCAACCTGATTGGTTCCAGCCCCTTGCGAACATCAATGGTGACCTGCGGGTCGGTGTAGGGCCCGGAGGTATCGTAAACCGACAGCGGCGGGTTATTCTCAAACTTTCCCTCGGCCAGCGGGGTCGGATCCTGACGGATTTCACGCATGGGAACGCGGATATCCGGGCGCGAGCCGGTGACATAAATCTTTCGGGAACCGGCGATAGGCTGGCAGGATTCGTCAATGGCATTAGCGGCAATGGCACGCTGGTCGTCTGGCACGTCGGCCTCCAGAAACAGGAAAAACAGGGATTGGCGGACACTATACGCCAGCGAACACAAGCCAAACAACCGCGAAACTGGCGTCGGGAAAGCAGTGTCAATTTTCTGTACTTGCCAGTATGATAATTCACTATTCGAAACAGGAAAGAGTGCACCAGCATGAAGCGCAACCCCAGTAAGCCCCTTGTCCTTCTACTGGCCTCCCTGGCCGGTTCAGCCAATGCCGCCGACCTGGTGGAAGTGGCCAACTCCGCCTGGTCCTACGATGGAACCTGGCGTGCCGCCCGTATGACCTGGGACGCCGACCAGCAATTGCTGGTACAAGGCCGTGCCGCTCTTTTTCCCAGTGTCTCTGCCAGCTACGGGCGCTATGACAACGAAACAACCTACGAAGATATCAACTTCGAGCAAAATTACGGCAGTGAAGTCAGCACCTTCACCCTGACCCAGCCCCTGTTTCGGGTGGACGCCTGGTATGGCTACAAGGAAGCCAAGTCCAGCACCAATATTGCCCAGGCCAATTTTGAGCAGGCCCGCCAGGATTTTGTTTTGCGTGTCGCCCAGGGCTATTTCGGGGTACTGCGTGCCTGGGATACCTGGGTCTCTGCCAAGGCCGAGGAGAAAGCCATTGGCCGGCAACTGGAACAAACCCAGGAACGCTTTGATGTGGGCCTGGTGCCCGCCACGGATGTGGAAGAAGCGCAGGCCACCTATGACCTGACCCAGGTCAACCTGATCGTCGCCCGCCAGCAGTACGAGATTGCCCGCGACCAGCTGGAAACCCTGACCGGCCAGCAATGGCAAACCCTCGCCGAACTGCAGGACGAGCTCCCCATGGGGGGGCCCCAGCCTGCCGACATGAGCGACTGGATCGACAAGGCCCAGAGCACCAACCCCAATGTGCTGGCAGCCCGCTACAACACCGAACTCACCGAACATACCGCCAAGCGTCAATTGGGCACCATGCTGCCCCAGGTCCAGCTGGTTGGCCAATACCAGCACTCCCACCTTTCGCCGGATGATGCGCCCGCCACATCGGGTTCATCAAGCAATTCCCTGTACCTGTACGACACCGAGACCAAGCAGATTGGTATCGAGGTAAGCATGCCGCTGTTTCAGGGCGGAGGCCTGAACAGCCGTCGCAAGGAAGCCTACCTGCGCGCCGATGCGGCCGATTACCAGTATCAACAGGCGGTTCGCGATATTACCCAGCAGACCCGCAGCGCCTACCGTACGGTGGAATCCGATGCGCTGCGCGTAAAAGCCCGGGCCCAGGCCATCCGCTCCACCCGCGCCGCCCTGGATGCCACCCAGTCCGGCTATGAAGTGGGCACCCGTAACGTGGTTGACGTGCTCAACGCCCAGCGTGCCCTGTTTGCCGCCGAGCGTGATTACGCCAACGCCCGCTACGATTACATCCTCAATTCCCTGACCCTCAAATCCACCACTGGCGACCTGCAGCAAGCAGACCTGGCCGGCATCAACCAGTGGCTGTCGCCCACCGCGACCCTGAACCTTTACCAACCGGATCTGGAAGGCAAGAGCGAGGAAATGATGGAAGAGAATGCGGCGAGCAATGAATAATGAATAGTTAATAACTGAACCTCAGAAGCAAAGAGGCCGCGCCCAGACCATGGGTGCGGCCTCTTTGCTTTTGACGTTCTTTTTTCGCTATTAATTATTCATCATTAACCGATTAACTGATTCCCGCCCAGCTGCTCACTAATCAAACCCAGCCCCCGTTCCAACGCCCCACGATTAGCCTCAACCACTGCCGCCGCCGCCTCACCTTGCGCCCGGCACCGCGCCGCATCGTCAAACAGTGCCAGCAGGGTCGTTGCCAGTGCGCCGGCATCGTTCACCACCGAAAGCCCACCGGCCTCGTCAAGCAGCTGCGAGATGGCGGTAAAGTTATGCAGGTGCGGGCCGGTGAGTACCGGTTTTTGCCAGGCCGCCGGTTCCAGCAGGTTGTGCCCGCCCACCGGTACCAAAGAGCCCCCCACAAAGGCCAGATCGGCGGCGCCAAACAACATCAGCAACTCCCCCATGGTATCCGCCAGATACACCTGTGCCTGCGCAGACGGTTCAGCGGCGCTACGCCGGGCCACCGTCATCTGCTGCTGTCGCACCAGCGATGCTACATCATCAAAGCGCTCAGGGTGACGCGGTACCAGCACCAGCAACGCATCATCATGGCGGGCCATGACATCGCGGTGGGCCGCCAGCACCTGCTCATCTTCACCGGGATGCGTACTGGCGGCGATCCACACCGGCCGCGCGCCAATCTCGGCCCGCAGTGCCGCCGCTTTTTGACGCACCGGCACATCCAGGGTCATGTCGAACTTCACACTGCCAATGGCATGGACTCGCTCCGGCCTGGCCCCCAACGCCATATAACGCTCGGCCTCCACCTGCGTCTGCACGGCCAGCACATCAAACTGTGCCATCATCGGCCGCACCAACTTCGGCAGCTTGCGGTAGCCGCGAAAACTGTTTTCAGACAAACGCCCGTTCATCAGCATCAAGCTGGCGCCATGCCGCTTTGCCTCGGCACAAAGATTGGGCCAGAGCTCGGTTTCCAGCACCACCACCAGCCGGGGATCAAAGGCCCGGAAAAAGCGCTTCAGGGCGCAAGGCAGTTCCCAGGGGCAATAAACATGGGTCACCCGGTCACCGAACAGGGCCGTCACCCGCTCCGACCCAGTTGGCGTCGTTGTAGTGACCAGTAGCGGGGTGTCCGGGTGATCGGCCAGCAACCGCTCGATCAACGGCGCCGCCGCCAGGGTTTCCCCCACGGACACCGCATGAACCCACAACGAGCGCTGCAGGGTGCCCGGCCGATACCCCCAGGCCATTCGTTCTTTCCAGCGCAGCCGGTACGCCGGCGCCTTGCGCCCGCGCAACCAGAGTCGCAGAAACAGGAAAGGCAGCAGCACGCACCAGAGAAAGGAATAAAAGGTTCGCATAGGGCTTCTTGTGTCGGCGGTCGAAGGTCGGACGTCTGACGTCCGACTCGTCTATGCTAGCATAGCCGCACTATTCAACGATGGTGTTCCATGAGCGACAACACGCTGAAACCCGATATCCTTGTATTTGGTGGTGGCATCGCCGGTCTGTGGCTGATCAATCGGCTTAACGCCGCTGGCTATCAATGCCTGCTGCTGGAAAGCGGCACCCTCGGCGGTGACCAGACTCTCGCCAGCCAGGGCATCATTCACGGTGGCCTCAAGTATGCGCTAGGCGGCAGCCTGTCCAGCGAGTCAGAATCCATTGCCGCCATGCCTGACCGTTGGCGCTCGGCCATGGCCGGTGACGACCCGGTAGACCTGCGCAACCTGACCGTACTCAGCGAGACCCAGCACATGTGGTCCAGCGGCTCGGTGGCATCGCGGATGACCAACTTCTTTGCCAGCAAGATGCTGCGCGGCCGCATCGACAAACTGAAACGGGCAGACTTCCCCTCCGCCCTCGCCGACAACGCCTTCAAGGGCAATGTCTACAAGCTGGATGACCTGGTCATCAATACCGAATCGCTGATCGACACCCTCAGTGCGCCTGTCCGCCAGCGCCTGCTCGCCTACGACCCAGCCCGGGACACGCTGGAATGGAATGACAACGGCCTGGCCAGCGCCACCGTCAACGGCGTACGCATTGAACCCGGCCTGTGCGTGCTGGCCGCCGGCAATGGCAACCCGGCATTACTGGCCCAAGCACACAAGGCGCACCTGCTGGAACAGGAACACAGCCAACTGCGGCCGCTGAAAATGCTGCTGGTCAAACACGATCTGGGCCATCGCCTCTACGCCCACTGTGTCGGCACCAGCAACAAGCCGGTGCTTACCGTCACCAGCCACGACTGTCCGGACGGCAAGGTGGTGTGGTATCTGGGCGGTGAGCTGGCCGAACAGGGTGTAGACCGAAGCGATCAGGAACAACGGGCCGCCGGCCGCGCGGAACTGGACAAGCTGTTCCCCTGGCTGGACTTCAGCAACGCCGAGCTGGCCACCCTGGATGTCGTCCGCGCCGAGCCCAAACAGGAAAATCGGGTAAAACCAGACAACGCCTATGCTCGCCGCGACCGGAACCTGATCATCAGCTGGCCCACCAAACTGACCCTGGCCCCGGATCTGGGTGACAGAGTCATGGCGCTGGTGGAAGAGCATGGCCTGCAACCGTGCGAACCAATGACGCTGCCAGCGGAACTGAAACAGGCGCCCATGGGCGTGCCGTACTGGCATAGGTGTTTTTAAACATTCAGTAGCAAGCTACAAGCTTCAAGCTACAACACGAGGCTGTGTTCTCTGGATCTGAAAGGTTAATGCTCCGCGCTTGTTGCTTATAGCGGTCGCGGGCACGGCCAGCCAGATCAGATGACCTAAACCGCGCCTTGCAGCTTGAAGCTTGTAGCTTGCCGCTAAGGAGCTTTCATGTCTTTCATGCGCCCGTTGGGCAACACCGGTTTGACCGTCAGCGCTCTTGGTCTGGGCACGGTAAAAATTGGCCGCGACAAGGGCGTGAAATACCCCAACGGCTTCACCATTCCCGATGATCGCGCCGTGACAGAGCTGCTAGCCCAGGCCCGCGACCTGGGTATCAACCTGATCGATACGGCACCGGCCTATGGCCACAGTGAACAACGACTCGGCCAGCTCATGAGCCACCGGCAGGAATGGATCATCGTCACCAAAGTGGGCGAGGAGTTTGATAACGACAGCGGCGCCAGCCATTTTGATTTTTCCCCCGAGCATGTTCGCCGCTCAGTGGAACGCAGCCTGACGCGATTGAAAACCGATTATCTCGATTGTGTGCTGGTACATTCCGATGGCAATGACCTGGCCATCATTGAGCAAGGCACTCTGGATGCCCTCAACGATCTCAAGAAAGCTGGCCTGATACGTGCCTCCGGCATGTCCACCAAAACCGTGGATGGCGGCCTCGCCGCCCTGCAGCATGCCGATATAGCCATGGTCACCTACAACCTGACCCATCACGACGAGGTTCCGGTGATTGAGCAGGCCGCCGCCGACCAGAAAGGCATCCTTATCAAGAAAGCCTTTGCCAGTGGCCATCTGGATGACAATATTGCGGACCCGGTACAGGAAAGCCTGAACCAGATCCTTGGCACCACAGGTGTCAGCAGTATCATTGCCGGCACCATCAACCCAAAACACTTGCAGGAAAATGTGACCAAAGCCCACGTAGCCTGCCAGCCATAACAACAACGGAATAACCCCATGCGCCTTACCCTGATTGCCCTTCTCGCTCTCATTAGTCTGTCAGCCCAAGCTGATGACATCCTGATTCTTCGGGAAGCCCCCCAAGGCTGCGAAGAAAAGGGCGAGGTGTCGGTCTCTTCCGGTAGCAAGATGCAAGGCATGCTCTTCAGCGACGCCTGGATCGATAACAACGTGAAGAAAAAACTGCGCAAGGCGATCAAAAAAGCCGACGGGAACCGTGGCGTAGTAAAAGACCGTCGCGAGTTCATGATGGACAGCAAGTTCCGCGGTATCGAACACATCGAGCTCGATGCGTGGGTGTGGCACTGCGAAGAAAAAGACGACTGAGTTACAAGCCTCAAGCTGCAAGCTACAACGCGGCATAAATACCCTGATTCATTCCAACTTCTCAGGCCGCGCCCAAACCATTGAACGCGGCCTCAATGTTCTCAGACACATGCCAAACCTGCCCGTGTTGCAGCTTGTAGCTTGAAGCTTGCCGACCTAAAAGCTCGAAGCTGCTTTGGCTTCCACCCCCAACGCCTGCAGCCCTGCCCAATGCCCTTGCTGATACCCCACCTCAAGCTTGCGACGGTTGGTGGTCAGACGGTTCACCGGGAAATGTTCATCCGGTGCAATCACAGTGAGCCGGCAGTCCGCCGGTGGGTTGGCAATAAACGCCAGCGAGGCATTGTAAACGTCGGTGCGCTTGACCATGGCGTCGTACAGGGCAGGCATATCTTTTACCCAGGGTTTGATCAGCGGCGTCAATGCGCTGGGTTTCTTGCGATATCCCTGATGTCGGGACAGCACGACCGTAATATCCCGCGCCCCTTGCTCGTAGGCCCATTGCACCGGAATGGAATCCGCCAGACCGCCATCGGTCATAGGCTGCCCGGCCACTTCCGGAAACGCCCGATAGGCAAAGGGGATGGAACAGGACGCAGTCATGATGTCGTCCAGGTTGTCGGGGCTGGCCTGGAAATAGCGGGGGGCGCCATCTTCCACCGATGTGGTCACCACCCACAAAGGCACCCGGCCCTGCCAGTGCTGCTCCAGATGCAAGGGCACTTCGAGGCGAGACTGATGCCACAGCCAGTGCACATCACACAGATGCCCACCACTCATGAAACGCTGCCAGTTGATGAAATCGGGACGGCAGGCATGATCGGTAATGATTCTTCGGCTGCGCCCCAGGTCACCGGCAAGGTACCCGATCAGGTTAGTGGAGCCTGCCGACACCCCCACTGCAAAATCGAAATCCCGGTAATCCTTTTCCAGAAACGCATCCAGCACCCCCGCCGCAAAAATGCCGCGCATGGCACCGCCCTCTACCACCAACGCTCGTTGTGACATCGCTTTCCTCCACCGGGGAAATCAGTGAATAGCCCGTGACCACAATGGCAAAGCCGCCAACGTTGCGGAAATAGATCCTTGCTGTCCCTGCCATCGGTATTGCTGATGCCAGACGCCGGTCCACCCAGGCTGCACCGATTCAGCGCAGCCGCTTCATGTTGGCGCACCCAGTATCGGCAGAGGCCACCGCCCCACTCAATCCCGGCTCCATTAATTATTGTAAAAACAGTCAATTACCGCTGACGAACATATCTGGCACCCGCCTTGCACAAGAACGCATACCAACTTGTATACAAACAGGTGTGCTAACGAAATGATCGGCTGGACTCTTCAACAATGGCAGGCGGCCTACCGCAGCGGGGACCTCACCCCGGTGCAGGCCATGAAACAACTGGCGACGCATCTACATGACAGCGAGCGAGCCCTGTGGATTCATCTGCTGGACGAGTCTTCCCTGGTTGCCCAGGCTGGCGCCCTCACCGATCCCTCCCTGCCCCTGTATGGCATTCCCTTTGCGGTGAAAGACAATATTGATGTGGCGGGCATCCCGACTACCGCAGCCTGTCCCGCGTTTGCCTACACCCCGGAAGAAGACGCCACCGTTGTGCGCCTGCTGCGCGAAGCTGGCGCCATCGTGGTAGGCAAGACCAATCTGGACCAGTTCGCCACCGGCCTGGTGGGCGTCCGCTCGCCCTATGGTGAAGTCCCCAATCCGTTCAACCCGGATTATGTCAGTGGCGGCTCCAGTTCCGGCTCCGGCACAGCCGTGAGCCTGGGACTGGTGCCTTTCGCCCTGGGTACTGACACCGCCGGTTCTGGCCGCGTCCCGGCATCGTTCACCAATACGGTGGGGCTAAAACCCACCCGTGGCGCCATCAGCACCAAAGGGGTTGTTCCCGCCTGCCGGACACTCGATTGCGTGAGCGTCTTTGCCCTGAATGTGGATGACGCGCAGACCATCTACGAGATTGCCGGGCAATTCGATGAACACGATGCCTACAGCCGTCCAGCTCCGGCACGGCAAGCCAGCGGACTGCCCGCCCGGCCGAAACTGGGCATTCCCAACGTCTTGCCCTGGTTCGGTGACGCGCAGGCCAAAGCCCTGTGGGAACAACAGCTGGAAAGTATTCAGGCCATAGCCGATCTGGTGCCGCTGGATACCATGGTGCTGGAAGATGCGGCAGCGCTGCTTTACCAGGGGCCATGGGTGGCTGAACGCTTCACCGTCACAGAGTCCCTGCTGCAGACTCAGCCAGACGCCGTCCTGCCTGTGATCCGCAACATCCTTGAGCCCGCCGCCGAGCTGAAGGCAGCCGACAGCTTCCGGGCCCAATACCAGCTGGCCGAGCTGAAACGCGAAGCCGACGCCTTGCTGGCCCAGGTAGATGCCCTGCTGCTGCCAACCACGCCGGGCATCTATACCCGGGCAGCAGTCAGTGATGACCCCATTACCCTGAACAGCCAGCTTGGCACCTGGACCAATTTTGTGAATCTGCTGGACCTGTGCGCGCTGGCTCTGCCCGGTGGATTCCGGGCTGACGGTCTGCCCGCCGGCGTGACTCTCGTTGGCGACGCCTGGCAGGACCATGCCCTGGCAGAATTCGGCCGCCGCTGGCAGCAACATCAGCCGTGGCAAGCCGGCGCCACCGGTCAGGCATTACCCGCCCCCGCCCACCGCGCCGCCAACGATGACGGCAGTGATTTCATTACTGTGGCAGTGGTCGGTGCCCACCTCACCGGCATGCCCCTTAACAGCCAGCTCACCGAACGCAACGCCGTGCTGCTGGAAGCCACCCATACCGCACCCAGCTACCGGCTGTATGCCCTGGCCAACACCGTGCCCCCCAAACCCGGGCTGATCCGTAACCCGAAAGACGGCGGCGACAGCATTCCCATCGAACTGTGGCAAATGCCCGTCGAACACTTCGGCAGTTTTGTCGGGTTGATACCGGCACCGCTGGGCATTGGCAGCCTGGAAACCGTCGATGGCCGCTGGGTAAAAGGCTTTATCTGTGAGCCATGGGCAATCGACGACGCCACCGACATTACCGCGCTGGGTGGCTGGAGAAACTACATCGCCAAACTGAAACAAGAGGGAGCTCTTTGATGTTGAAGAAAGTGCTGATCGCCAATCGGGGTGAAATCGCCGTACGGATTTGCCGTACCCTGAAGCAAATGGGCATTGCCTCCGTGGCCGTCTATTCCGACGCGGACCGCAACAGTCAGCACGTCAGCGCCGCCGATGAAGCGGTGGCGCTGGGCGGTCAAACCGCCGCAGAGAGCTACCTGAAAACCGACCTGATCCTGCAGGCAGCCCTCGATACTGGTGCCGATGCGATCATCCCCGGCTACGGCTTCCTGTCAGAAAATGCCGAGTTCGCCGAAACCTGTGAAACCAACGGCATTGCGTTCGCCGGCCCAACCCCGGCCCAGCTTCGCAACTTCGGGCTCAAGCATGAAGCCCGTGCTCTGGCAGAAAAAGCCGGTGTGCCTCTGGCCCCCGGCACCGACCTGCTGCAAAGCCTGGATGAGGCCAGACAGGCGGCCAGCGATATCGGCTACCCGGTCATGCTGAAGAGCACCGCCGGCGGCGGCGGCATTGGTCTGTCACGGTGCAACAACGAGGCCGAACTGGTCTCCGCCTATGAATCCGTGAAACGCCTTGGCGAAAGTTTTTTCTCCGATAGCGGGGTGTTCATCGAGCGCTTTGTGGCCCGGGCGCGCCATGTGGAAGTACAGATTTTTGGCGACGGCGAAGGCACCGTATTGGCGCTGGGGGAACGCGAGTGCTCCCTGCAACGGCGCAACCAGAAAGTGGTAGAAGAAACCCCCGCCCCCAATCTTCCCCAGGCCACCCGAGAAAAACTTCATGCCAGCGCCGTACGACTCGGTCAGTCCGTTAAGTATCGCTCCGCGGGCACCGTGGAATACATCTATGACGACGAGCGCGACGAATTCTATTTCCTGGAAGTGAACACCCGCTTGCAGGTGGAGCATGGCGTCACCGAATCCGTCTTCAACGTGGACCTGGTGCAGTGGATGGTGGAACTGGCGGGCGGCCAACGCCCCCCGCTGGACGACAGCTACATCAGCCAAGGCGCCTCCATGGAAGTGCGTATCTACGCGGAAGACGCCCTGAAAGATTTCCAGCCCAGCCCCGGTGAACTGACCGAAGTCTTTTTCCCGGACAACATTCGACTGGACGGCTGGGTCGACACCGGCACCGTGGTCAGCCCGCACTACGACCCGATGATTGCCAAGGTTATCGTGCACGGTGCCGACCGCACTGATGCACTGGCTAAAATGCAGGATGCACTGGCACACACCCGACTGTCCGGTATCGCCACCAACCTGGATTACCTGCGCCAGATCCTGCGCGACGAAAACGTGATCGCCGGCAAGGTCTCCACCCGTTACCTGGAAACCTTCCACTACGCCCCGACCGCGTTCGAAATTGAGGACCCCGGCACCTACACCACGGTGCAGGATTACCCCGGCCGTGACGGCTACTGGGATATCGGCGTTCCGCCTTCCGGCCCCATGGACGATTTTGCTTTCCGGCTGGCCAACCGCATCGTCGGCAACCATCCCTCCGCAGCAGGACTGGAAGCGACTCTGTGCGGCCCCTCACTGACCTTTCATTGTGACACCGTGATTGCCCTGACCGGTGCAGACTGCGAGGCCCAACTGGACGGCCAGCCCGTTGCCCTGTGGCAGCCAATCACGGTCAACGCAGGGCAAACCCTGACCACCGGCAAGGTCACATCAGGCTGCCGCAGCTACATCGCCATTCGCAACGGCATTGATGTACCCGATTATCTCGGCAGCAAATCCACCTTTGTCCTGGGTCAGTTTGGCGGCCACGGAGGACGCACCCTGCGCAAGGGAGACGTCCTCTCCATCTGCCAACCTCGGCTCGCAGGTTGCCCCACCCCGGCGCCAGTGGCCGAGCCTCACGGTGCGGAAGTCTCACTGATTCCGGACTACCCGCAGCAGTGGGACATCAAGGTACTCTACGGCCCCCACGGTGCCCCCGACTTTTTTACCCAAGACGCCATCGACGAATTCTTTGCTGCAGACTGGCAAGTGCACTACAACTCCAATCGCCTCGGCATTCGCCTGGTCGGCCCCAAGCCCAGCTGGACCCGGACTGACGGTGGTGAGGCCGGGCTGCATCCCTCCAATGTCCACGACAACGAATACGCCATCGGCTCCATTAACTTCACCGGGGATTTCCCGGTCATTCTTACCAAGGATGGCCCCAGCCTCGGCGGGTTTGTCTGCCCGGTCACCATTGCCAAGGCCGAACTGTGGAAAGTGGGCCAGCTGAAACCCGGCGACAGCATTCGCTTTTCGCCCATCAGCTTTGCCGAAGCCAGAGCCATGGAGGAAGCCCAGGATGCTTCCATCGACAACCTTGGCTGCATCCCGGTGATTCATCCCCAGGTGAGCACCGAAGACCATGCCTTTACCTCACACACCATGCTGGCGGAACAAGACGCCGACGGGGATGCGCCTCGCATTGTCTATCGGCAAGCCGGCGACAAGTACATCCTGATCGAATACGGCGACAACGTGCTCGATCTGGCCCTGCGCATGCGTGTCCACGCCCTGATGGAAAACCTCAAGGCGGCACCGGTATCAGGCATTCTGGAATTGTCCCCGGGGGTACGCAGCCTGCAGGTGCATTACGACTCCCGCCTGATCACCCAGAGAGATCTGGTCAACACCTTGCTGGAGCGGGAAAGCCGCCTCGGCAGCATGGATGACATGGTGGTCACCTCGCGGGTGTTGCACCTGCCCATGGCATTCGAAGACAGCGCCACCCTGGATGCGGTGACCCGCTATCAGGAAACCATTCGCAGCGAAGCGCCCTGGCTGCCCAACAATGTGGAATTCATTCGTCGTATCAACGGTCTCGATTCCATCGATCAGGTTCGCGACACCCTGTTCAACGCCAGCTATCTGGTGATGGGGCTGGGCGATGTGTATCTGGGCGCCCCCTGTGCCGTGCCCATTGATCCACGCCATCGTCTGATGACCTCCAAGTACAACCCGGCACGCACCTACACCGCCGAAGGTACCGTGGGCATCGGCGGGGTGTACATGTGCATCTACGGCATGGACTCCCCGGGTGGTTACCAGCTGGTGGGCCGCACCCTGCCGATCTGGAACAAACACCTGAAAAATCCGCAATTCGACAACGACGAACCCTGGCTGCTCAAGTTCTTTGATCAGGTCCGTTATTACCCGGTCAGCGAAGCGCAACTCGACGAAATGCGAGACGCTTTCCGACACGGGCATCTGCAGATCGACATCACCGAAGAACCCTTCAGTCTGGCCGAGCATCGCCAGTTCCTCGCCGACAATGCCGACAGCATTGCCCGCTTCACCGAGCAACGGGATGCCGCCTACCGTGAGGAAGTGGCGCGCTGGCAGAACGAAGACGCCGCCATCGCCTCCGCCATGCTCGGTAGCAAAACGGACATTGGCGAAGTCAACGGGCACCTGATCAGCGCGGAAATCAGCGGCAATGTCTGGAAGCTGCTGGTGGATGAAGGAGCCCAGGTCACCGAAGGGCAACCGGTGGTGGTGGTGGAAGCGATGAAGATGGAATTCGAAATCCTCGCCAATGCCAGCGGCAAGGTTACCGGCCTGCATTGCCAGCCCGGCGCCATCATCAATGCCGGCGATCCAGTACTGGTGATCGATACCGAGGCGGTTGCCTGAGGAGGCCATGATGAACGCACGCACCGCCCGTAAAAGCGAAAACCTGGCTGAGCGCATCTACCTGCAACTCAAGCAGGACATTTTTGATTTTCGCCTGATGCCCGGCGACCGGTTCAGTGAAAACGAAGTTGCTGAGCGGATGGGCGCCTCCCGCACCCCGGTGCGTGAAGCCCTGTTCCGGCTGCAACGGGAATCCTACGTGGATGTGTTGTACCGCAGCGGCTGGCAGGTCAAACCCTTCGACTTCAAATACTTCGAAGAGCTCTATGACGTGCGCACCATTCTTGAATGCGCAGCGGTGCGCAAACTGTGCGAGCAACAGGAACAGAACACCCTCGACGAACTGGTCAACCTGTGGTGCGTGGACCCGGCCGACCGGCTCGATCACGGCCCCACCGTCAGCGGCATGGACGAGCGTTTTCATGAACAACTGGTGGAAGCCGCAGGCAACCAGGAAATGGCGCGCATTCACCAGGATCTGACCGAGCGGCTACGCATTATCCGGCGGCTGGATTTCACCAAGCCACCACGCGTGGAAGCCACCTATGAAGAACATGCGGCAGTGCTGGATGCGATCCTGCACCGCCGGGTGGAGCAAGCGCAGATGCTACTGCGTGCCCACATCGAAGAATCCCGAAACGAAGTACGAAAAATCACCGTGCACATGCTGCACGAGGCCAATGCACGCAGTCAGTTGCAGGCGGTCGACAACAACAGCGTACCTCGGGGGGATACCACCATCGCTCATGACGGGTGAGGGTTGCTTTGCTTGGATCGACTCGGTCCGGGGACTACAGGAAATGGATAAACCAACTTCAAACGCAAGGGGAAACACCATGAGTTTTTCACAATCCATGAAAAAACTGGCCGCCGGCGTTATCGCCTCCTCGGCCATTGTCTACAGCGGCGCGGTGATGGCTGCCGACACCATCAAGGTCGGGGTACTTCACTCCCTGTCCGGCACCATGGCGATCAGTGAATCCACACTGAAAGACACCGTTCTGATGATGATCGAAGAGCAGAACAAGAAAGGTGGTGTGATGGGCAAGAAGCTGGAGCCCGTAGTGGTTGACCCGGCTTCCAACTGGCCGCTGTTCGCAGAAAAGACACGCGAGCTGATCACCAAGGAAGGCGTGGATGTGATCTTCGGTTGCTGGACCTCGGTGTCCCGTAAATCGGTCCTGCCGGTGGTCGAAGAACTGAACGGTCTGCTGTTCTACCCGGTTCAGTATGAAGGCGAAGAATCCTCCAAGAATGTGTTCTACACCGGTGCAGCGCCGAACCAGCAGGCCATCCCGGCAGTGGACTACCTGATCAATGATCTGGGTGTGAAACGCTTCGTGCTGGCTGGTACCGACTACGTTTACCCGCGTACCACCAACAAGATCCTTGAAGCCTACCTGAAGGCCAAAGGGGTTGCCGCCGACGACATCATGATCAACTACACCCCGTTCGGTCATTCCGACTGGCAGTCCATCGTCAGCGACATCAAGAGCTTCGGCAGCCAGGGCAAGAAAACCGCGGTGGTTTCCACCATCAACGGTGACGCCAACGTGCCGTTCTACAAAGAGCTGGGCAACCAGGGGGTTAGCGCAGAAGACATCCCGGTAGTGGCCTTCTCCGTGGGTGAAGAAGAGCTGTCCGGCATCGACACTGGCCCGCTGGTAGGTCACCTGGCCGCCTGGAACTACTTCCAGAGCGTTTACAACGACAGCAACGAGAAGTTCATCGAGCAGTGGCATGCCTTCACTGGCGACGACAAGCGCGTCACCAACGATCCCATGGAAGCGACCTACATTGGTTTCAACATGTGGGTGAAAGCAGTAGAGAAAGCCAAGTCCACCGATACCGACAAAGTGGCTGACGCCATGATCGGCATCGAGACCCCGAACCTGACCGGCGGCATGGCCGTGATGAACGCCAACCACCATTTGTCCAAGCCGGTACTGATCGGTGAAATCCAGGATGACGGCCAGTTCGCTGTGGTCTGGGAAACCGACGGTCTGGTGAAAGGTGATGCCTGGTCTGACTACCTGCCGGGCTCCAAGGACCTGATCTCCGACTGGACCGCACCGGTCAAGTGCGGCAACTACAACACCAAAACCAAGAGCTGTGGCGGCGCAGCTGCCGAGTAACACCAAAAAAGAAAACGGCACCGGGGTTACTCCCGGTGCCGCTTTATAAAAAAGTACGCTTTTTATTTAACGCAAATCTGACGCTCTGTAAGGAGGCCGTCATGGGTTACCGTTTCAGCCAAACGCTGGTCGCCATGCTTGTCATGTTGTTGACCTGTGTGAGCTGGGCAGAACAGGCGCTGCAAGACACAACAGTGCCACCCCAGACCGAGCAAGGCCTGAACTCAGGCACCGACATGATGGACGCCGACGAGTCGAACCGCGTCGTCGCACCACCCACCATCAACGAGATTCTCGATCAGTTGACCAGCCGCAGCTTCGACGATAAAGAAGCCGCCATCCGTCAGCTGGCCAACCAGAACAATCCGCGAGTCATTCCACTGCTGAATGCACTGATGAACCGGGAGCTGGTCCACAACCGCAAGGACGACACCATCGCCCTGGGGGAAAAACAGGACGGCCAGTGGGAACTGCGCGACCCGACGACCGAAGAGGTAGTGGGGCACGTGGACAGCCGGGCGGCGCGCCCGGTGGTAATTAACAATCGCCTGCGTACCGTGATCAACAACCAGCTGGCCCTGTCCGGTCTGAACGACCCGGACAGTGATGTTCGCTATCAGGCCGCTGGCCAGCTGATCGGCAATGATGACCCGGAGATGCTGACTGCCCTTGGTGAGCGCCGAGAGCAGGAATCCAGCCAGCGGGTACTCGATCAAATTGAGACCGCTCTCAACATTGCCGCCCTGCAAAGCGACGACCTGACCGCACGCCTGAATGCCATCGATGCCCTGTCCGGGAACCTGCATCCAGAAGTGAAGAACAGTCTCAACAGCCGCCTGAGCGTCACCGACAACGCGTCAGAAACCCGCGCACTGGAACAGGCCCTGAAAAAGATCGATGCCCGCATCAATACGTTCCAGACCGCTGACACGGTGTTCTTCGGCCTGAGCCTCGGCTCGGTACTCCTGCTGGCTGCCATCGGCCTGGCCATCACCTTCGGGGTGATGGGCGTGATTAACATGGCCCACGGCGAACTGATCATGCTCGGCGCCTACACCACCTACGTGGTGCAGCAACTGCTGCCCAACAGCCACGAATGGTCACTGTTGATTGCCATCCCGGCAGCATTTCTGGTCTCTGCGTTGACAGGGATTCTGATCGAGCGCTTTGTCATCCGTTTCCTTTACGGCCGCCCGCTGGAAACCCTGCTGGCGACCTTTGGTGTCAGCCTGATCCTGCAACAGGCCGTACGGGTGATTTTCTCGCCTCTCAACCGCACCGTGATTACCCCGGAATGGATGAGTGGCGCACTGGAAATCAACCCGGTGTTCTCGCTGACTTACAACCGTCTGTACATCATCTTCTTTGCCCTGGCCGTCTTCCTGGCGCTGCTGACGCTGCTCAAGCGCACCCGTCTGGGCCTGCAGGTGCGTGCCGTCAGCCAGAACCGCACCACGGCACGGGCACTGGGTATCCGCAGCGAGCGGGTCAACGCCCTCACCTTTGGTCTGGGCTCCGGCATCGCCGGGGTCGCCGGGGTCGCACTGGCCCAGCTCACCAATGTGGGGCCCAACCTGGGTCAGAGCTACATCATCGATTCGTTCATGGTGGTGGTGTTTGGTGGCGTCGGCAATCTGTGGGGCACCCTCACCGCCGCCTTTGGACTCGGTATCGCCAACAAGCTGCTGGAACCCATGGCCGGTGCCGTACTGGCAAAAATCATTGTGCTGATCTTCATCATCCTGTTTATCCAGCGCAAACCCCGCGGACTGTTCCCGCAACGTGGCCGGGCAGCGGAGGAATAACATGAGAGACACAACGTTCAAAGGTGCGCTCAGTGATCGCACCGCCCGCACCTTCATGGGTGTGCTGTTTGGCGCCACCCTGCTGGTGACCCTGCTCAACCAGATCTTCCCACCGGATTCGGCACTGCATGTGAGTGCCTACACGGTCACGCTGCTTGGCAAGTACCTGTGCTATGCCCTGCTGGCCCTGGCGCTGGATCTGGTGTGGGGTTACTGCGGCATTCTCAGCCTGGGGCATGGCGCCTTCTTTGCGCTGGGAGGCTACGCCATGGGCATGTACCTGATGCGCCAGATTGGCGACCGTGGCGTGTATGGCAACCCGGAGCTGCCGGACTTCATGGTCTTCCTCAACTGGCAGGAGTTACCCTGGTACTGGCACGGGTTCGACCAGTTCTGGTTTGCAGCCCTGATGATTCTGCTGGTCCCCGGGCTGCTGGCTTTCGTGTTCGGCTGGCTGGCCTTCCGCTCGCGGGTCACCGGTGTCTACCTGTCGATCATTACCCAGGCACTGACCTACGCCCTGATGCTCGCGTTCTTCCGTAACGAGCTCGGGTTTGGTGGCAACAACGGTCTCACCGACTTCAAGGATCTGCTCGGCTTTTCACTACAGTCAGACGCCACCCGCGTTGGTCTGTTGATAGCCACCGCAGTGGCCCTGGCCAGCGCCTTTGTGCTGTGCCGCTGGATTACCGGCAGCAAGCTTGGTCGCGTTGTTCTGGCCGTGCGTGATGCCGAATCCCGTGCACGTTTTGTCGGCTACCGTACCGAACACTACAAACTCTGGGTGTTCACGGTCAGCGCCATTCTGGCCGGCCTTGCCGGTGCGCTGTATGTCCCCCAGGTCGGCATCATCAACCCCGGCGAATTCTCACCGCTCAATTCCATTGAGCTGGTGGTATGGGTTGCCGTGGGAGGTCGCGCCACGCTGTATGGCGCGGTGATCGGCGCCATTCTGGTGAACTACGGCAAGACCGTCTTCACCGGCGTCATGCCTGAAGCCTGGCTGTTCGCCCTCGGTGGCCTGTTCGTGGCGGTGACCGTGTTCCTGCCCCAGGGCATTGTCGGCCTGGTGAGCCAGCACTGGGAGCGTCTGCGAAAACGTTTTGTTAAAACCGGCGACACTGATGACACGCCAGCGGCACAAGGAGAACACTCATGAGTGCACTGGACAATCTGCGGGAAACCTTTCGCCGCGATCAAGTGTTCGACTTCATGCGCCAGGGTACCCGCGTCGTGGCACCGGGCCAGCTGGATTCCGGGGCCGGCAAAAACATTCTGTATCTGGAAGATATCACTGTCAGCTTTGATGGCTTCAAGGCGCTCAATGACCTGACGATGTACATCAAGACCGGCGAGCTGCGTTGTATTATCGGCCCGAACGGCGCCGGCAAGTCCACCATGATGGATGTGATCACCGGCAAGACCCGGCCCGACAGCGGCACTTGCTTCTTTGGCCAGACCCTGGACCTGACCCGGCTCAGCGAAACCGAAATCGCCACCGCCGGCATCGGTCGCAAGTTCCAGAAACCCACCGTATTCCCGGAGCACACCGCGTTTGAAAATCTGGAACTGGCCATGAACGATGCCAAGGGCACCTGGCACTCCCTGTTCACCCGCATGAGCGGTGAGCAGAAAAGCTGGATCGAGGAAACCCTGGCTCAGGTCGGCCTGCTGGACGACCGCCACAAGGTGGCCGGCCTGCTGTCCCATGGCCAGAAGCAGTGGCTGGAAATCGGCATGGTGCTGATGCAGAAACCCCAATTGCTACTGGTCGATGAGCCCATTGCCGGCATGACCCGCCAGGAAGTGGAGCGCACCGGGGAGCTGCTGCAAAGCCTGGCAGGCAAACATTCCGTGGTGGTGGTCGAACACGACATGGAATTCATCCGCTCCATCGCCAGCACCGTTACCGTGTTGCATCAGGGCAGCGTACTGGCAGAGGGCACCATGGATCAGGTACAGAACGATCCGAAGGTGATTGAAGTTTATCTGGGTGAATAAATTCAGCTTCAAGCCATGAGCTTCCAGCTGCGAGAAAACCATTCATTCATCTTGGTTTTCCTGTTCGCTCAAAGCTCATAGCTCGTCGCTTTTTACGGAGTAAAAACCGTGCTGAAATTGAACAACGTCAACCAATACTACGGCGAATCCCACACCCTCTGGGATCTGGACCTTGGCCTCACCCAGGGCGAGTGCCTGTGTGTGATGGGCCGTAACGGGGTGGGCAAGACCACGCTACTGAAAACCATCATGGGCTTGTTGCCGGTGAAAAGCGGCAGCATTGAATTTGACGGTGAAGACTTCGCCCGTCAGGCAGCCGAAGAGCGCGCCCGAGCCGGGATCGGTTATGTTCCACAGGGACGGGAAATTTTCCCATTGCTGACGGTGGAAGAGAACCTGGAAACCGGACTGCAGGCACGCCCGGATCGCAGCAAGAAAATACCTGACCGGATTTATGAACTGTTCCCGGTGCTGCATGAAATGCGCAACCGCCGTGGCGGTGACCTGTCTGGCGGCCAGCAACAACAGCTGGCTATCGGCAGAGCGTTGGCTCTGGATCCGAAACTGCTGATCCTGGATGAGCCTACAGAGGGGATCCAGCCCAACATCGTCGACATGATTGGCCGGGTCATCAAGACGCTCAACAAGGAAGAAGGTCTTACGGTGCTACTGGTCGAGCAGAAACTGCACTTTGCCCGCGCCACCGCCGATCGCTTTGCCATTCTTGACCGCGGCAGCAAAGTTGCAGAGGGCGAGATGAAAGAACTGGACGATACCCTGATCAAGAATTATCTGACCGTCTGAGGGCACCCGTAAACCGTAAGGTGGATAGCGAAACACCTGAAACCTGTCCGCCGGTGGTTCAGGGATAGACATCGCCGTGATCCGCTTTCACACTGCGCAGTCCCTGTCTTGTCTGTGGATTGCTGACCATGCTGGCCACGCTCTGGTCGATTATTGCCCCTGTGCTGTTTTGTGCCGCGCTGGGCTACCTGTGGGCCCGGGCGGGCAAACCCTTTGATACCCGCATGGTGACCTCACTGGTCACCACGGTCACGACCCCCTGCCTGATTGTCGCCACACTGGGAAAAACGGACCTGGACATGGCGGCGCTCACCGAAGTCGGCGGGCTGGCGTTACTGGTGCTGGCGCTGACACTGGCGCTGTCCGCTCTGGCCATTCGCCTGAGCGGGCAATCCTTCCGGGTGTTCCTGCCCTCTCTGACGTTTGCCAATACGGGCAACATGGGCATCCCCCTTTGCATGCTGGCATTTGGTGAAGCGGGGCTGGCCTTGTCGCTGGCCTGGATGATGCTCTATTCGGTAGCGCACTTTTCCCTCGGACTTGCCATCGTCAGCGGCCAGGGTCTATCCGTAAAACTGTTCCGCCACCCGATTCTTGTCTCGGTATTCCTGGCCGTGGCCATGGTGGGCTTCGAGCTGACATTACCGCAGTGGCTGTACAACACCGTCTCACTGATCGGTGACCTGACCATCCCGTTAATGCTGATCACACTGGGGGTCTCGTTATCGCAACTGAAAGTACACCATGCAGGCAAAGGCGCCGCATTTGCCGCACTGCGCTTGTTGATCGGGTTTGCTGTCGGGTTCGCTGTGGCGGAAGCACTGGCTCTGGAAGGGGCTCTTCGCGGGGTGGTGCTGATCGAGTCCACCATGCCTGTGGCTGTGTTCAACTACCTGCTGGCCAAGGCCTACCAACGGGGTGCCGAAGAAGTGGCCGCCATGGTGGTATTCTCCACATTGATGGCATTTTTGATGTTACCGTTTTTGCTGACGTTGGCGTTGTAAGCATAGCTGCAAGCGACAAGCTTCAAGCTACAAGGCGCGAGACAGGCATACTTGTTTTTGGGGCTGTGCCCGCGCACAGGGTTTCGTGCGCGGGCACAGTCTTGTCGTTACCTTTAGACTTATCCGCGTTGTAGCTTGCGGCTTGTAGCTTTCTTTAAGGATTTGGACACTCATGATCCAGCGACTCACCCAACTCTTCCCCCTTTGGGCATTAGTGTTTTCCCTGCTGGCCTGGTGGCAACCGCAGTGGCTGGTCGCAGGCAAGCCGGCCATTGTCCCCCTGCTAATGCTGATCATGTTCGGCATGGGACTGACGTTACGCTGGGATGATTTTCGGCAGGTCTTTAAACGCCCCGGCGTAATTGCCCTTGGAGTCGCACTGCAATACAGCCTGATGCCCTTGCTGGCCTGGACAATAGGGCGAGCCTTGCAGCTCCCCCAGGAATTGCTGATCGGACTGGTGGTGGTCGGAGCCTGTCCTGGCGGCACCGCCTCCAATGTGATCGCTTATCTGGCGCGGGCGAATGTGGCGTTATCCGTTTCCATCACCCTGGTATCCACCCTGATTGCCGTGATTGCCACCCCCTTGCTCACCTGGTGCTATTTGGGTGAGCGCATTCCGGTGCCAGTGGAAGGAATGCTGGTGTCACTGCTCCAGATCGTGGTCATCCCGGTGGTCGCAGGCAGCGCCCTCAATACGTTTTTTCCACGCCAACTGGCTACCGCAAGAGAGCTCTTTCCGCTGCTCTCCGTCATCGCCATCGTGGTGGTCATCGGCATCATCGTGGCATTGAACCAGTCGCGGATGGCCGAGGCCGGCATCGCCGTCTTTGTTGCCGTCGCCTTGCACAATGCCCTGGGGCTGGCGGGGGGCTATGGCATCGCCCGCCTGCTTCGTCAGGACAAGGTCACTGCCCGTACCCTGGCCATCGAAGTGGGTATGCAGAACTCCGGTCTCGGCGTGGCATTGGCCATCAAACATTTCACACCACTCGCCGCCCTACCCGGTGCCCTGTTCAGTGTCTGGCACAATCTTTCCGGATCCTTGCTGGCATCGTTATGGCGCAAGCAAGTGAACAGTGAACAGTGAACAGTGAACAGTGAACAGTGAACAGTGAACAGTGAAGGCTTCGCGACCGGCATAACCTGTCAAGTATTTGTTTTGCTTTTTCCTTATCTTTAAAACGACAAAAGGCCGCACCAAAATATGGTCGCGGCCTCCTTCCTGGAAGTAACAACGACGCGCTATCGCGCCGCTGTTAACTGTTCACTATTCACTGTTAACTGAATTAGTCGATGACACTACTCCCACTGCCCGCACTGATATCCTTGAGCAGCACAGTGCCTGCCTCAGAGCCATCGGACACCCAGGGCTCAAAACCTTCACTGCCGTTATCCGCAATGAACAGGTATTTGCTGCCCAGGCCTTGATTCACGGTCGGCGGCACCTGATACATGAATGTCAGCGGGTAAGGGTGCGAGTCTGCGCCTGCCATGGTGTCATTAATATCCTTGACCAGTTCCGTTCCCTGCTGGGTGCCATCGGTTTTCCACAGTTCAATACCGAAGTCACTGCCACCGGCATCTTCGGTGTAAGCGCTGAAGAATACCGTTCCGTTTGCCTCCACCATGTATGCCGCATCAGCGAAGGAGTAATCTCCGCTACCGCGCAGCGCGGCCGCAACACCTGCAGGACCGTTAGTGTTATCTACACGCAGAAGATACGGGGGCACACCGGGTATCTCCACGTACATGAACAGACCCAGTGACGTGCCTACCAGTCGCTCCTGATAAGGACGGCTGCCCTCGCTGGCAGTCAGATTAGTCACGGCAGTTCCGTCATACTCGAAAATATGCAGACCGACACTCGAGTTCGCCACAAAATACACCTTGCCGTTGCTGGCGACCACATTCTCGGTGATATTCAGCCGTACGGTATTGCCGCCATCAACGAGGGAAATTTCCTCGATATTGCCATTCTTATCCAGTTCGTAAAGGCGAGTTTCAGCATCGGCTGCATTGAAGCGCCCGGTAAACAACAGCTTGCCGTTATACCCCAGCCAATCATCGTCACTGATCAGCTGAGGATATTTTGCCAGAGGGCTGGCAGGGTCGGTGATGGTGTCGTTATTGGTTGCGATCTTCACGGTACCGGCTGCTGTTCCATCGGTGAAGTAGACATCGCCGGCATCCTGATTAAAGAAGAACAGACCGCCATCCACAGGGGTCAGCTTTTCAGGCGCATTATTGCTGCCCGGGTTTCCATCGATAGTCGACGTCAGGGCCTGTAGCGCATTGGAAGCGGGGTCGAAGACCACCAGCTCGCGACCTACACCTGTGGCATCCTCCACCACTGCATTCATGAATAGTTTACCGGTCGCCGGCACCATATTGTGTGGCTGACCACTGCCATTGGCATAGATATCCGCAACACGCTCCGTGCCCGCACCGGAGCCGTCCGTGGCCCAAAGTTCAACATCACCACTGCTGTCCTTGCCCGCGAAGTAAGTTTTGCCGTCCAGTTCCGCCATGTATCCGCTGGCGAAACGGCTAACTTCAAAACCGTTGTTACTGTCATCAACGATTTTGGTAGTCCCGGCAGGGGTACCATTGGTTCTGTACAGGTACTCAACAGGCAGTGCCGCGCGCGGCGTGGCAGCGCGGAGAGCGATGGCACCAGCGCTTTCAGCAGCGGGAAAAACCACGAACCCCTTGCCGCCGGGCGCCACAGTGGTTCCACCGCCACCAGAACTGGAGGATCCACCACCACAGGCGGTCATCATGGTTGCGATGCCGATGGCACCGGCCAACTTGCTCACTTTCTTCATCATCAGAGTTACCCCTATTCATGCTCATCCCAGATAAGCGCACATTAGAGCATCAGGGGACCTGCCACCTCCTTCACCCCGTTGGGTGAATTCCCTGGCTCAGCACTTACAAGCTGTAATAAAAGGGCTAGACTCAAGCTTCACGATTGCCAGCGAACCACCGATCATGCCGGACACTTCTCCCCGCGCCACAGGTCACAACCGCGAACGTATCCTCCAGGAGCGCCATAACCTGTTCATGAAGGAGGTAGGCCCACGCATGATTCTGTCAATGATGATTGCCGCCGGGCTGCCCTTCTTCTTCCCTGACACCTATGGCGAGACGGCGTTTTCGGTCTGGTTTGGCATGCTGGCATGTATTGGTATTCAGTCTTTTTTTATTGTTCGCTATTACAACCGGCACAGTGAGACTGAATCGCTTCACACCAGAAAGTGGCACCGTATCAATATCTATCTGGCACTAATCTGGGCAGGACTTTGGGCCTCCTTCCCGTTCCTGTTTCTACCCCAGACCGATGCCATCACCATTCTTACCTGCCTGGTTATCCTGACGGTGGCCTCGTCGATTCCCTCTGTCTCAATGGGGGTCTATCCGGATATTTTTATCAGTTTCATTACTCCAGTCTTTCTTTCCTATTTCGCCTTTATCCTGCTACATGTCCCTGAAGCACCGGGGATCATCAAGGCCATTCCCCTAATCAATCTACTCTCACTGACCATCTTCAGCCTGTTCATCCACAAGACACAGATCAGCACGATTTCGTTGCGTATTCAGGCAGAACAAGCCAGTCAACAGGCCAGCAAGGCCAGCGCCAGCAAGACCCGCTTTCTGGCGGCCGCCAGCCACGATCTCCGCCAGCCGTTACAGGCAGCGACTCTCTACGCGGCCATGCTCAGGAACAGTGACAGCCCCCAGCCCGTGATTGTCGAGAAGCTGGATGCGGCCATTGCTTCTTGCAGCGACCTCCTCAACCACCTGCTGCTGTTATCGCGTTTACAATCACAACGGCTGAAGCCAGAAAAGCGGATTATTTCTCTGGCCGACACCTTGAATCCAGTGATTGATGAGTTCCGGCCCGGCATCAACAAGAAGGGCCTGTCGCTGTCTGTTTCAGGGCTGGAAGCGCACTATGTTTTTACGGATAACGTGCTGCTTTCCCGCATCGTGCGCAACCTGATCAGCAACGCCCTCAAGTACACCCAACAGGGAGAAATCAGTATCAACGCCTGCCTGCAAGGCGAATCATTGCTACTGGAAATTGCCGATACCGGCATCGGTATCGAAGAGGCCTACCAGGGGGATGTATTTGAAGAGTTCATGCAGATCGATAATGATCATCGCTCCATCCAGAACGGTCTCGGACTGGGGCTAGCCATTGTCAGTCGGCTGAGCGCTCTATGCGACATTCCTGTGGCCATGGCTTCGAAGCCAGGCCAGGGCACCCGCTTTACCCTGACACTTCCAGCGGCAGCCATGGGGAGCACGACCACTGGCAGCCCGGCGGCGACCACACGACAACCTTATGATGACGTCACCATACTGCTGGTTGATGATGACAAAGCTATCACCGAAGCGCTGTCCAGCTTGCTGGAAAGTCTGGGCGCGACGGTCTCCGCACACCAAAGTCTGGCCTCCGCGCTGGCGGCCATGGAGACAGCGATTGAAGCGCCATCGCTCCTCATTACGGATCAGCAGATTGGCCCCGGCACCAATGCCACCACAGTCATCGACGCCACCATCAGGCATTTCGGCCAGACGATTCCGGCGCTGGTCATTACCGGCAACACTGCCCCCGATTTTTTGTCACAGCTGCCGGATAATGTTGATGTGTTGTTCAAACCGGTGGGGGCAGACGCACTGACCCGCAAAATCGATGAAATGCTTGTCAGGCCCGGGGTAGTCCAGGAAGCCTCTGAATAACGCCTTCCACGCTTATCATTATTCAGAGGCTCCCTAGATCAGGTTTAGCTTACGAGCCTTCTCGATACAGGCAGTCCGGTTGGCTACCTCAAGCTTTTCATAGAGCAGCCGCAGGTGGGTCTTGACGGTGTTAATGCTGACAAACAATTGCCGGGCAATCTCCTTGTTGCCATGTCCTTCCTGCAGCATGGCCAGAATCGCCAATTGTTGTCGCGTTAATGTCAGAGGCACGGAGGGTTCGGCTCTCGCCAAAAGGCGGAAGGATTCAGAGAAGTAGGAACGGCCCGCCATCACCTCACGAATGGCGTGCAGGATTCGCTCCACCGGTTCACTCTTGTCGACAAACCCGTCCACTTTCAACTGGGTGGCTTTGCGTACCGTTGCCTCATCCGCCGAGCCGGAGCAAACCAGCACCCTGGCATCCACCATCAAGCGTCCCACCAGACTCCACAGGGTAAGGCCATCCAGCTCCGGCATGGCCTGATCCAGAATCAACAGATCAAACCCTGGCAGCAATTGACGGTTATCCAGCAACCAGTGCGGATACTCACAGGTGGTTATTGCCGCTTCAGGATAGAAGCTTTTAAGCGTAATGGTCAATGCATCGGCAAAAAGCTGATGGTCATCAACAATCAGAATCTTCAAGGTTACTACCTTGTTCCCGTCCCGTTGGCAATCCTATAAGAAAACCGCTTTTATGACCATGTGGATCCGACCATGGTCGAATCAGGGAGCCAGTCGCTCCCGTTGCCAACTGCCATCAGCCTGTCGTGTAAAGCGAAACCGGTCATGCAGCCGGTTCGGCCGACCGTGCCAAAACTGCAGTTCGCTGGGGTAAATGCGATAGCCTCCCCACTGTTCCGGTCGTGGCACCGGGGCGGAAGGGAATTCCTTCTGCAGACGCTCCACTTCCTCTTCCAGCCATTCCCGGCTGGTGGGGCGGCTCTGGGGAGAAATGGCGGCACTGACCTGGCTGGCATGGGGGCGCGAGGCGAAATAGGTATCGGACTCTTCCCGGTCCACCTTGTGCGCTTCACCGATGACAATCATCTGCCGGTCGAACGGCTGCCAGAACATGGTGAAGGACACCTTTGGGTTCCCGGAAATCTCTTCGCCCTTGCGGCTGTCGTAGTGGGTAAAGAAGGTAAAGCCACCCCCTTCAATGCCTTTCAGCAGCACCACCCGGGAGGAAGGCTGGCCGTCTTCGCTGACGGTAGCCAGAGTCATCGCGTTGGGTAGCGGCAGCCCTGCCTCGATAGCTTCATCCACCCAGCGACGGGCCTGCTCCAGGGGATCCGCGTGCAGAGAATCTTCAGTGAGACCCTCTGCGTGGTATTCTTCGCGCACATCTTTCATGGTTTTCCTCTTTCCGGGGGCCAGGTGAATGGCATCCTGTGGAACATGGGGGCCAGTATAGCGCTGCCACCGTGAAGGAAACGAACCGGGATCAAGATTTCATGCTGGATACGTCCGAAGAAAACCGTCGTCGCCATTCGCTGGATCCCCATCAACCAGTGTGGCTGTTTGGCTACGGCTCCCTGATCTATAAGGCGGATTTTCCTTATCTGGAACGCCAGCCCGCTTATATCAGCGGCTGGGCGCGACGCTTCTGGCAGGGCTCACATGACCACCGAGGCACTCCGGAGCTTCCCGGCCGGGTCGTGACCCTGATCGAGAGCCCCGGCACCGCCTGCGTGGGCATGGCCTACCGCATCACCCCGGACGTGTTCGGGCATCTGGATCATCGGGAGAAAAATGGCTACCTGCGCTTCCAGACGACCATGACCTTTGCAGATAACCAGCAGGCCGAAGGGCTGGTGTATATCGCTACGGCAGATAACGGTGCCTTCCTTGGGGAATCCGATGAGAAGGCCATTGCCGAGCATATTGCCCGCAGCCACGGCCCCAGTGGCAGCAACCGTGATTACCTGCTGCAGCTGGCAGACGCACTGCGGCAACTGGAGGCCAGCGATGAGCATGTCTTTGCCATCGAGAAATACCTGCGGGAGGCAAACCAATGACTCGGTGTGAATGCCGCTCCGGTCGTGACTATGCCGACTGCTGCCAGCCACTCCATCAGGGGCAAGCAGCCAGCCATCCGGAAGCGCTCATGCGTTCGCGATTCTGCGCCTTTGCCCGGGGAAACACCGATTACCTGAGCCGCAGCTGGCATGCCGACACTCGCCCCGCCAACCTGTCGCTGGATAGCGACGAACACTGGGTCAATCTTGATATCCTGGACAGCGATGAAGACGGCGACAACGGCAGCGTCCACTTTCGCGCCACCTGCCGGATCGGGCAGACATTCAGTGTACTGGAAGAAACTTCACGCTTTGTTCGCGAAGGCGGGCACTGGTTTTATCTGGCGGGCAGTCCTTCTGTCACCCCCCTGAAGCCAGGCCGCAATGACCCCTGCCCCTGTGGCAGCGGGAAAAAATTCAAGAAATGCTGTGACTAGCACCCGCACGAGCTCGCCTCCATTTCAATAAAAATGGAGCGCACCGTCCTCCACCGGTTCTTCCAGCAGCATGTGCCGGTCACGGGCATAGTGGTTCATGACTTTCCAGGGATGGTGTCGCCCCTGACGCGGCAGCTTGTGGCTGGAACGCTTCACATATCCCGACGCAAGCGCATCCATGATAGAGGTGTCATCCCGTTTCAGGGTGTCATCGGCGTTTGGCACCGCCACCCCGTGTCCCTCCAGCTCCATATGATTCAACAAGCGGCAAACATAGGCCGAGGCGATATCTGCCTTCAGGGTCCAGGAGGCATTGGTATACCCGAATATCCAGGCCATATTCGGCATGCCTTCCAGCAACACGCCCTTGTAGGTCAGCCGCTCACTGACGTTAGCCGGGGCTCCGTCAAGACTCAACGTCATCCCTCCCAGCACCTGTAAATTCAGACCGGTAGCCGTGACGATGATATCGGCCTCCAGCTGCCGCCCGGACTGCAACTGGATGCCCGTTTCGGTAAAGGTCTCAATCTGGTCCGTGACCACCGACGCCTTGCCTTCTCTCAAGGCGTCGAACAGGTCACCATCCGGCACCGCGCACAGGCGCTCATCCCAGGGCATATAGCGGGGGGAAAAATGCGCCATGTCGACCTGCCCCTTGAGTTGCCGTTTCACATTTCCCAGCAACACACGTCGCACCGGGTTGGGGTAGCGTTTTGCTGCCCGGTACAGCAATCGTTGCAGTTTGATATTGCGCCAGCGGGCCAGCCCGAAGACCCAATCGGGTGGCAGAAACTTTTCCAGCCACTCAGACAGCTTGTCCTGCGAAGGCAGTGAAAAAATATACGACGGAGAGCGCTGCAACATGGTCACGTGAGCCGCCTCACCAGCCATGGCAGGCACCAACGTCACCGCGGTGGCACCACTGCCAATCACCACCACTTTCTTGCCAGCATAGTCCAGCCCCTCAGGCCACTGCTGGGGGTGAATGCATTGCCCGGCAAAACGTTCCTGACCCGGGAAATCCGGCAAATAGCCTTTGTCATAGTTGTAATAGCCAGTACAACCAATCAGAAAACGGGCCGTCACCGTCTCGTCTTCGCCGTTATCTTCATTCACCATCGACACCGTCCAGCATTGCTGCTCCGCGGACCAGTCGGCGTTGAGGGTTTTGCGGCCAAAACGAATGTGCGGGGTGATCTCAAAAGCATCAGCGGTGTCACTAATATAGTCGCGAATGGAAGCGCCATCGGCCAACACCTTGAATGCATTCCAGGGGCGAAAGCCGTAGCCAAAACTGAACATATCGGAATCGGATCGAATACCCGGATAACGAAACAGGTCCCAGGTACCGCCCACCGCTTTGCGCCGCTCAATGAGCATGAAGGTTTTTTGCGGGCATTCGCGCTGCAAGTGACAGGCCGCACCGATACCGGAAAGACCAGCGCCAATGATAAGAACATCCACATCCGGTTTCTTCTGGTTAGCCATACCGCTCTCCCGACCGTTTTCTGGAATGTCCTCCTATAGCAACGCAACCGGTTCGCTGCGGCAACTGATTTTTGTAACCGCACGCCAATCGCGACACTATCCAGGCAAAATCAGCCTTTTTGGCACAATCACCACATACATTCACAGCAACAATGGTTAGGCTGAGCCTCATTGTATTCATTCGCCAAGGGAGTTCTCATGAGTGATTCAAGCTATGACGTGATTGTCTTCGGTGCCACCAGCTTTGTGGGCCAGATTCTTTGCCAGTACCTGACCGATACCTATGGTGTGGATGGCGAGCTCAAGTGGGCCGCGGCAGGACGCTCTGAAACCAAATTGCAGCAGGTCAAAGAAGCTCTCGGCAGCAAGGCGGACAAACTTGCACTGATCACCGCCAACGCCAATGACGATGCCAGCCTGGAAGCATTGTGTGCGAACACCGCCGTGGTGATTTCCACGGTAGGCCCCTACGCACTGTACGGCGAACCCATGATTCGTGCCTGCACGAGTACGGGCACGGATTACTGCGATCTCACCGGCGAAGCTCAATGGATCGCCGACATGCTGGAAAAATACGAAGCCGCCGCCAAAGCCAGCGGAGCCCGCATTGTGCATTGCTGTGGTTTCGACTCCATCCCTTCTGACATGGGCGTCTTTTTCCTGCAGCAACAGGCGAAAAAGCAATTCAACGCACCGGCGACGCGCGTCGGCATGCGCGTGAAGGTAGCCAAAGGCGGCGTATCGGGTGGCACCGTGGCCAGCATGATGAACATTGCCGAAGAAGCCGCTGGCGACCCGGAGCTGCGCCGCAAGCTGGCTAACCCTTACCTGCTATGCCCGGCGGACCATGGCCTGACGGCCCGCCAGCACAGTATTGCCATGCCCGAATACGACGACGACTTTCGCGCCTGGGTGGCACCGTTTGTCATGGATGCCATCAACAGTCGTATCGTGCATCGCTCCAATGCCCTCAACGGCTATAGCCCCGCCATGACCTATAACGAGGGCATGCTTACCGGCGATGGTATCGGCGGGCGGCTAAAAGCCCTGGGTATCGGCGTCGGAACCGGTCTGTTCTTCGGTGCTGCCGCGCTGGCACCCACCCGCTGGGCGCTGAACAAGTTTGTGGTGCCTCAGCCCGGAGAAGGTCCCAGCCCGGAAGCCCAGAAAGCCGGTTTTTATGATATTCGTCTGGCCGGACACACGGATCAGGGCGACACCCTTACCGTCAAGGTCACTGGCGATGCGGATCCGGGTTACGGCTCCACTGCCAAGTTGTTGGGACAAGCCGGCGCCTGTCTGGCCAAGGACATCCCGGACGATGCCCCCGGCGGCTTCTGGACGACCTCTTCGCTGCTGGGCGAAAAACTGCTGTCACGGTTGCAAGCCCACGCCGGCATGACCTTTGAGGTCATCTGATCACTGCCTTGCACCGCTTGCCTGGACATCGCCCTCGGCAGTCAGGCAAGCGGCTGTACCGGAGCCTTTCTGACAGACATCCGTGGTTAACGGATTACTGCAGTTGGAAATCCTTTACCGGCAACGGCTCCGGTGCCGTGTCTCCCAAGGCTTCGGCCACCGAGATTTCGTGGATCCGGCACAGCGCATCCAGCGGTAAATCATTCGGGTCCCGGCCAAACGGGGTTTCAAGATGTTCTGACAATCGGTCAATGCCGAAGAAGGTATACGCGACCACTGCCACCATCACCGGCGTCGCCCACCCCAACGCCCCGACCAGAACAAACGGCAGCAAGTAGCAATAGACGTAGGCAGTGCGGTGCACCAGCAGGGTGTAGGCAAACGGCAGAGGGGTAGAGGCAATGCGCTCGCAGGCCGCCTGGATGCCACTGATCGCAGTCAGTCTCTCATCCAGCACCTTGAACGCCACACTGTCGAGCGCGCCGCTCTGGTGTTGCACTGCCAGCCCCTCACCGGCCAGTGCCAGAATTGCATCGGCCCGGTTCTGCTTGCCGGCCAGTGTCTCGCTGTCCTGCTCCGACAACCAGCGCGCCGCCTCTGCCGTGCCATCTTCTTCCCGCAGCTGGCCTTTCAGCGCATGGGCATGGGCAAGCATCTGGTGCAATAACCGCCGTCGTGGCGCCTCTGCCAGCAACGCCCGACTGGCCCGGGCCAGACTGCGAATCTCGTAGACCATCTGCCCCCACTGTTTGCGCGCTTCCCACCAACGGTCATAGGAAGCGTTGTTGCGAAAGCCCAGCAAGATGGACAGCACAATCCCGAGCAATGTCACCGGCATGATCGTCAGACTGCCCAGCTCCACCACATGCCAGCGACTGAGCGCAGTCCATACCACCGAGAACAACGCCACACAGACAATGTGCGGCAGGATTTCCGGCACCACTGATCCTCGCAGGGTAAACAGCAGGGCAATAGCATTGGGGCGATCACGAACAATCATGGCAGTCAGCTCTTGAGCCGATAACCGGTTTTGAAGATCCACCACACCAGGCCAAGACAAATGGCCAGGAACAACCCGGTCATCCCCAGACTGACGGCGATATGGACATCAGCAGTCCCAAAAAAGCTGTAGCGGAAACCGCTGATCAGGTACACCACGGGATTGAAAAGCGTCACCGTTTGCCAGAATGGCGGCAGCATATCGATGGAATAAAAACTCCCACCGAGGAAGGTAAGCGGGGTAATGATCATCAATGGGATGATTTGCAGTTTTTCAAACGTATCAGCCCATACCCCAATGATAAAACCGAACAGGCTGAAGGTGATCGCAGTCAACAACAAAAAGCTGATCATCAGCACCGGATACTGCACTTCATAATCCACAAACAACCGGGCAGTGATCAGAATCAGGATACCTAGGATAGTGGACTTGGTCGCCGCGGCGCCCACATAGCCAATAACAATTTCCACGTAGGAAACCGGTGCCGAAAGCACTTCATAAATGGTACCCGAGAAGGTAGGCATATAAATGCCGAATGACGCATTGGAAATGCTCTGTGTCATCAGGGACAGCATGATCAACCCGGGAATGATGAACGCACCGTAGCTGACACCATCAATCTCGACCATGCGCGAACCAATGGCAGAGCCGAACACCACGAAGTAGAGCGACGTGGAAATCACTGGCGAGGCAATACTCTGCATCAAGGTTCGCCAGGTACGCGCCATTTCAAACGTATAAATCGCCTTGATGGAGTAAAAATTCACTTTCATTGGGCGCTCCCCGATTGTGCTGACGCGGTGCTGTTCACCAGATCCACAAAGATATCTTCCAGTGAGCTCTGCCGGGAATGCAGGTCCTTGAACTCGATGCCTTCATCACTGAGCTTGCGCAGCAGCTCGGCAATCCCGGTGCTCTCCTGATTGGCATCGTAGGTGTACACCATGGCATAGCCGTCATCGCTGAGCTCAAGGGATTCGTAATTCAGCGAGCCCGGCAAAGCGGACAGAGGCTCGGCCAACTGCACCGTCAATTGTTTGCGGCCCAGCTTTTCCATCAGGCGCGCCTTGTCATCCACCAGAATGATTTTCCCCCGGTTGATAATCCCGACCCGGTCCGCCATTTCTTCGGCTTCCTCAATGTAGTGGGTCGTCAGGATAATCGTCACGCCCTGCTCGCGGAGCTGGCGTACCATCTCCCACATTTCACGGCGCAACTCCACATCCACACCGGCGGTAGGCTCGTCCAGAAACAGGATTTTCGGCTCGTGGGACAACGCCTTGGCAATCATCACACGACGCTTCATGCCGCCGGACAGGGTGATGATCTTGTTGTCCTTCTTGTCCCACAACGACAAGGATTTAAGAACTTTCTCGATGTGCGCATCGTTGCGCGGTTTGCCGAACAAACCGCGGCTGAAACTCACCGTGGCCCACACCGTTTCAAACGCATCGGTGGACAACTCCTGTGGCACCAGGCCAATGGCACTGCGCGCCGCCCGGTAGTCCTTGACGATATCGTGGCCATCGGCAAGCACCGTGCCTTCAGACGGATTCACAATGCCGCAGATAATACTGATCAGGGTAGTCTTGCCTGCCCCGTTGGGGCCCAGCAGAGCAAAGATTTCACCGGCCTGGATATCCAGATCCACATTCTTCAGGGCCTGAAACCCGGAACCATAAACCTTGTTGAGGCCTTGAACGGAAATAACAGCTGTCATGGCTTTTCTCCTCGGGCGCACATTATGTCATGGATCCATGTCAGCGCGGTGCGAATCACACTCGCGTGGAGGATAAGGCAAGGCCTGAGGCCTGACCTGAATATCGGTGGTCACCACCTGCTGGTTGATTGCCAGCCAACCACCAAAACGCGCCTCGACAAACCAGGCCTGATAGCCCTTGTCCGGGTCAGTCAGATCAACCCGGTAACGCCCGTCATCATCCGCATCCAGCTCGATGGCGTGCCAGCTATTACCGATACTCTGCTGGCGAAAATCCCGTGCGGAGGGGTTCACCGCCTGCCACAGCAGCATGGATCGCGGCGGTTCTGACGGGGTGATGACCCACTGCGGGTTCTCCAGCTGTGCGCTCACATTGGGGGGCGTTCGCCCCTCCAGAATAACGTCCAGCCAGTTGGCCACCTGACTGAGTCGCACCACCCGGTCGAGGCTATCACCCTGGCGATGGCCGCTATTGGGGGTATAGCGCAGCCAGCGATTCGGCCCCATGTCGGCAAAATAAAACTGGCTGCTGTCGCTGACAAAGTAGGCGTCCCCGGACGCGTTGATCACCAGCTTTGGCAAGGACAATCGATCCCGTAACGCATAAGGATCCACCGTTGCCAACATGGCCTTGCCGGGCCCTGTCCGGATCAGGCAATCAATGCCCTGCTCACTGAAGGCGCGTAATGCCGGGGTGTATTCACCGTAAGCGCGATGCTGATGATCGAACTGCTTCGCCAGGTTGAGCATATCGATGGAGACCGGCACCAGCGCGCGAATACGCGGGTCCTGGGCGGCCACCAGCCAGGCGGTCCAGCCGCGCTTGGATGACCCCAGCAGGGCAAAATCCACTACCGGCTCGAGCCCCGGCTGCTGCGCACTGAAGGCCTGCACCGCATCCAGAGAGCGTCGCACCGCTGTGACCATGGCGTGCTGGACAGGCGCCATATCGCCCACTCGCGCGGCGCGGTCCATCGTCCAGGCCAGCAGGCTGTCTTCGCGGCGGGGGGTCGCCGTGGCATCGGCAGTGAAGACCAACGGCTGATTCGGCACCTGGCGTATCTCGACCACCGGCCGGCAGAAGATCAGCGCCAATACCGTGGACAAGCTGCCGGGCGATTCCCGCAGCACCGCTCCGGGCCGGTCACCACCACTGATGATCACCAGCGCTGTGTGGTCGTCCCGCTCGCGGCCGGGACAAGCGGCAGACCACGGCACGGAAATCGAGACCTCATGCTGCCACGCTGGCTGATCCACTTGCGATGGCGTCAACCACTGCTGGGACTCTACCAGCAGAAAATGGTGGTCCACCCACCAGCCATCCTTGCTGTGGTAATGCTGCCAGTCGACCGGTGCCGCCGGCTTGCCTGATACCCCCATCGGCAGGGCCATCACCAACCACACAGCCATCATCCATTTCATTGCGTTACCCCAGCCTCCTGTTTGCCCGCCCGTACCCTACACCAATCTCCCACAACGGGATGCGCCACCATCGCGGTTTGCGCAACGACCGGGAGCCTTGCATCCTCCCGGACACCCGCGTAAAACCTCAATATTCATTTAGGTTTTACGCGAACAGCATGGCCCGGAGACCAGACTATGCGTATCAATCCGGAAGATCACGGCAAGGCACTTACCGTAGGTGAAGTGGCGGAACGCAGTGGCGTGGCGGTGTCTGCCCTGCACTTCTACGAAACCAAAGGCCTGATTCAAAGCCAGCGTAGTGCCGGCAACCAGCGACGCTACCATCGGGACGTCTTGCGCCGGGTGGCGGTGATCAAGGTGGCACAACGCATTGGCATTCCACTGGCAGAAATCGCCGGGGCCCTGAGCGAACTCCCCGATGGCAGAACGCCCACCGCCCGGGACTGGAAACGGCTGTCCGCCCGCTGGCGCGTGCAGCTGGATGAGCGCATCAATGATCTGACCGTCCTGCGTCACCAGCTGGATCAGTGCATTGGTTGTGGCTGTCTTTCCATCAAGGCCTGCCGACTGCGCAACCCTTGTGACGAGCTATCCGAAAAGGGTCCCGGCCCACATATATAGCCGTTCACAACACCGGTCCCCTCTTTCTCCGAGCGCCCTGCGACCTTTGTCGGCATTCATTTTGCAACCTTGAGCGGGCAAAATGGTCACACCCGTCACCTTTCCCGCAATCAGGAGGCAGCATGAATGACAACACCGTAACCGTGATTCCCGGCGATGGAATTGGACCGGATATCGTGGATGCCACGGTACGCGTACTGGACGCCCTCGATTGTGGACTCAAGTTTGAATACGCCATCGCCGGCCAGACAGCCCTGGATCAGGGACTTGACCTGGTGCCTGCAGAAACGCTGGAGACCCTTAAGCGTAATCCCCTGGCCCTGAAAGGCCCGATCACCACTCCGGTAGGTGGCGGCTTTACTTCTGTGAACGTGACCTTGCGCAAAACCTTTGACCTGTTCGCCAATGTGCGGCCCGCGCTCTCCATTCCCGGCGTCAATTCCCGCTATGACAACGTGGATATCATGACCGTGCGCGAGAACATCGAAGGCATCTATTCCGGTCTGGGTCAGACCGTCAGCGAGGATGGTGAAACCGCTGAACTGCGCAGCCGCATCACACGCACAGAATCCGAGCGCCTGCTGCGTTTTGCCTATGACACCGCCATGAAACAGGGCCGCAAGAAAGTCACCGTGGTGCACAAGGCCAACATCATGAAATCCACATCCGGGTTGTTTCTGGATGTCGCGCGCAACGTGCGTGAGGACTACCCGGACCTGGAACACGAAGAAATGATCGTGGATGCCTGCGCCATGCAGCTGGCCATGAATCCGCACCGCTTCGATGTGATCGTCACCACCAACCTGTTCGGCGATATTCTTTCCGACCTGTGCGCTGGCCTGATCGGCGGCCTGGGTGTGGCACCCGGCGCCAACATTGGCGAACACGGCGGTCTGTTCGAGGCAGTGCATGGCAGCGCACCGGATATTGCCGGCAAGGGTATCGCCAACCCCACCGCCATCATTCTGGCCGGTGCCATGATGCTCGATTACATGGAAATGCACGACAAGGCGAAACAGCTACGCCGCACGGTACGGCAAGTGGTTGGCGCAGGTGAAGTAGTGACAGCGGACCTGGGCGGCAGAGCCAGCACCACCGAGTTTACCGATGAGCTGATCCGGCATCTTACTGCCTGATTGCATACACCACCCTGCAGTGACTGGCCGCTCGCCCCGCTGTCAAAGAGGGGGCATCCACCGAGGACACTGAGTTCAACGTGAAAAATCCGGTTTGACTCGCGATGGCTCAGTGTTCCCCGTGAGCTGGCTACCCGTCAGCGCGCAACGACCAGCCCTGCAGGTTATCCTCGATCAGCTGGGTCAGTGCATCCAGATGTACCGGCTCCGCATTCAGCGCCGGGATATAGGCAAACGACTCCCCCCCAGCCTCTTCGAAGTACTCACGGTTTTCTTCGTCAATTTCTTCCACGGTTTCCAGACAATCCGCGGAGAATCCCGGGCAGAACACCTGTACGGACTTCACCCCCTCACCAGGCAACGCCTTCATGGTGGCATCGGTATAGGGCTGCAACCATTCTTCCGCACCGAAGCGGGACTGGAAGGTGGTCATCCACTCATGCTCTTGCAGACCAAGCGCCTGAGCCAGCAATTGCGAGCTTTGGTGACACTCATGGAAGTACGGGTCGCCCTTGAGCAGAAAGCGCTTGGGCACACCGTGGTAGCTGAAGACCAGCTTGTCCGCGCCGCCATGCTGGTCGCGCCAGGCACGAATGTGGTCAGCCATGGCCTGAATGTAGGACGGGTAGTCCGGGTAATGACTGATAAAGCGCAGGTCCGGCAGCAGGCGGCGCTTCATGAAATCCCGGGCAAGGGCATCAAAGGTCGACGCGTTGGTAGAAGCCGAGTACTGGGGATACAGCGGCAGCACCAGCAGCTTGCGAATACCTGCATCCTCAAAGGCTTGCAGTTGGCTGGGGATGGAGGGGTTGCCATAACGCATGGCGACACGAACCTCCACCGCATCCCCGTACTTGCGCTGCAGGCGCTCGCGAATCCCGTCGCCCTGGGCAAGGCTGTGAAACAGCAACGGGGAACCTTGCTCGGTCCAAATGCCCTTGTAGGCCTCGGCCGATTTGGAAGGACGAATGACCAGAATCACCAGATTGAGAATGAAGAACCAGATAAACCGGGGAATCTCGACCACCCGGGGATCAGACAAGAATTCGCGCAGGTAACGGCGCAACGCGCCGGTTTCCGGTGCATCCGGCGTTCCCAGATTAGTGATTAGCACCCCGACCTTGTGGGGCTGAAGGTGGTCAAGATTGTCCTGTCCCTTGTAGGCCATCCCTATTTCTCTCACTCAGCAAATCGTCAAAGGGCTAGTGTAGCGAGATCGCGTCAAGACGCCATGATGACTGTATCTATGGGGGAGATAGGGCCTGACGACTGACGCCAAATTCAAAACCTGGCCCTTCCAGCATCGCGCCCCTATCAGTGGGAGCGGTGGTTCCACCGCGATCCGGGAAGGCGCTACGCGCCATCGTGGTCGAACGACCACTCCCACAAAGCCCTCTCCACCCTAAACACCCTGGCTTTTGACCTTCCTCGTAGCTAGTGGCTCAAAGCTCACAGCTGCTCTTCCTCCGGCAACGCTCCCAGATGCTGCTCCAGCACCTGACGGAATGTGGCCGGGATCGGCGAGGACGCCTGCTTGTCGTGCTCGAAATGCACTTGAACGGCCTTGCCCCGCGCCACCAGCTTGCCGTTCTGCCATGCCTGATGCAGCACCACGAAAGAACTGTTCCCCAGCCGCTCAATGCCGGTGCGCAGCAGCACGTCGCTGCCGTAGTAGATCTGCCCGACAAAATCCACTTCGATACGGGCCAGGATCAGGGGCAACTCTGCAGGCTTGTTGCCTTCGGTGTTGAACAGCTCAAACAGCGGAGAGCGGGCGGTTTCAAACCAGCCCGTCACCACCGTGTTATTCACGTGGCCAAAGGCGTCGGTTTCGTAGAAACGGGGCGTCACAGTCAGTTCAAACATGGGATCCTCAGTGGTTCAGCGCAAAGGCATCAATCATACCCGTGAGTAGGTGCAAATCGAACACCTGCCCGCGATCTGCCCGGCGGGCCTGTGTTTTGCTGCCCGAGCCGGTACAATGCCGCCTCTTTCACCCCCGTGCAGGCCCGCCTGCCGCTGCGTTTCTACAGGATTGTCTCTTGATTTCTACTGCCAACATCACCATGCAGTTTGGTGCCAAGCCGCTGTTCGAAAACGTCTCCGTGAAATTCGGCAACGGTAACCGCTACGGCCTGATTGGCGCCAACGGTTGCGGCAAATCCACCTTCATGAAAATTCTGGGAGGCGAACTGCAACCCAGCAGTGGCCAGGTCATGATTGATACCAATGACCGCCTCGGCAAGCTGCGCCAGGACCAGTTCGCGTTTGAAGAACACACCGTGCTGGATACCGTGATCATGGGGCACACGGAACTGGCCGAGGTCAAAGCCGAGCGCGACCGTATCTACAGCCAGCCGGAAATGAGTGAAGAAGACGGCATGCGGGTGGCCGATCTGGAAATGAAATTTGCCGAGATGGACGGCTATACCGCAGAGGCTCGGGCAGGGGATCTGCTACTTGGGCTCGGGATCCCGGAAGAACAGCACGCCGGCCCCATGACCGCCGTAGCCCCCGGCTGGAAACTACGTGTATTGCTGGCCCAGGCACTGTTCTCTGACCCGGACGTGCTGTTGCTGGACGAACCGACCAACCACCTGGATATCCACACCATTCGCTGGCTGGAAAATATTTTGGTGGCGCGTTCCAGCACCATGATCATCATCTCCCACGACCGTCACTTCCTGAACAGCGTCTGTACCCACATGGCGGATCTGGACTATGGCGAGCTTCGCCTGTTCCCGGGTAACTACGATGAGTACATGACTGCTGCCACCGCTGCACGCGAACGCCTGCATGCGGACAACGCCAAGAAGAAGAAGGAAATCGCCGAGCTGCAAAGCTTCGTGAGCCGCTTCTCTGCCAATGCCTCCAAGGCAAAGCAGGCCACCAGCCGGGCCCGCCAGATCGACAAGATCCAGCTCGAAGAGGTCAAACCCTCCAGCCGGGTCAGCCCTTACATCCGCTTTGAGCAAACCAAAAAACTGCACCGCCAGGCCGTGACTGTGGAAGGGCTGGGCAAGGGCTTTGAGGACCTGACCCTGTTCCAGGATCTCAACCTGCAGATCGAAGCCGGTGAACGGGTCGCGATCATCGGCCCCAACGGCATCGGCAAGACCACCCTGCTACGCTGCCTGGCCGGCGATCTGAACGCCGACAGCGGCACAGTCAAATGGGCAGAAGCCGCCGAGCTGGGTTACTTTGCCCAGGATCACAGCCATGACTTTGCCGACGACATGATCCTGTTCGACTGGATGGCACAATGGACCGCCGACGGCGAACAGGCCGTGCGTGCGGCTCTGGGGCGTATGCTGTTTTCCAACGACGAGGTAAAAAAATCCGTCAAGGTGATTTCCGGTGGCGAACAGGGCCGCATGCTGTTCGGCAAACTGACACTGACCAAGCCCAACGTACTGTTGCTCGATGAGCCCACCAACCACCTGGACATGGAATCCATCGAGTCCCTGAACCTGGCACTGGAAAACTACCCGGGCACACTGATTTTCGTGAGTCACGACCGGGAGTTCGTCAGTTCCCTGGCCTCGCGCATTCTGGAAATTACCCCGCAAGGCATTCGTGACTTCAGTGGCAGCTACGATGACTACCTGCGTAGCATAGACGTCTGAAAACAGAGCAGGAGCCCCCATGACCGATATCGACCAGACCACCAGAACCGAACTGGAAGCCGCCGCTTTTCGGCGTTTGCTGCAGCATCTGGATGACCACAAGGACGTACAGAATATCGACCTGATGATCCTGGCGGACTTTTGCCGAAACTGTTTGTCCAAGTGGCTCTCTGCGGCCGCCAGCGAACGGCAAGTAGAACTGGATTATGAGCAGGCCAGGGAATGGGTCTACGGCATGCCCTACAGCGAATGGAAGGACAAGTTTCAAGCACCCGCCACACCGGAACAACTGGCGGCGTTTGAAGCCAAACAAAAAGCCAAATCGTGATAAAAATCTGGTCGCTGGTCTGACGTCGGACGACTGCTAGAGGCTGAAAACCGGCCAAAGCATCGCCGTGGAACCACAGCTCCCACGGCAGACCTGAGCCGGTCACTACGGGATTCCCGGGAAAACCCGATCTAAACCTCCCCTCCCTTTCCGTAGGCGCGTCGCTCGCGGCGCGATAGCCGTTGTTAAATACAGATCCGCCAAAGAGGGCACAGTGCTCAGGAAGGAAAACGGGGTTTTCTCCGTGAACTCTGCGCCCTCTGTGGTGAAAACGCTTTTGATCCTGGTCTTAAATCGCGCCGCGAGCGACGCGCCTACGGAATGGGCATTGCTATGAGGCATTCCCGTTGATCCGTATGAACCAAACCATGCCCACCGAATCGCAGTGGACTCAGCGCCTTACTCTTCTGACACCAGCACCTCATACACCGCGGTGGTACCGCTGACCTCATTACCCACTACCAGTAGCGGCTTGCCTTGCGGCGCATCGCTGGCGGGAATGAAGACCAGCCCTTCCGGACCCAGATCACCAAAACCGGCCAGGTTACCATTGTCCGGGTCTTCCCCGTCCCACAGTTCACGGCTGTTCAGGTAGTCCTGGAAAATCGGTGCGGTCGGATCCGTGATGTCATACACCATCACGCCCCCCATGCGTTCCAGCCCCAGGAACAGGAAGGTTTTTTCCCCCATCACACCAATGGTCAGGCCTTCCGGCTCCGGCCCCTTGGCATCACTGCGGCTATCCATGGCGCCACTTTCGTCATGACCACTGTTGAACCAGGTCTTGCAGTCGATGGACCGGTCACTCCCCAGCTTGCAATCGTCGCCTGCGAGGAACTGCTCAATGGCATCACCACTATCGAACACCTGCACACCGTCTTCATCCCAGATGGAGAAAGAACGGCCGCCGTAGCTGTACAGCGTGTCGTACATGATGCGGTCACCCGCATCATCCTGAACCCCTGCAGCGTTGTACATCACCGGGTCGCCTGCCGCATCGGTTTTGTAGCCGGCCGTCCAGGTAATGTTCAATCGGCCGAGTACATCATCATCACGGCAACCTTCCGGGTCACCCGCGACAGCACCACAGTAACCGAACACCGTCGGATCCAGCAGTGCACCTGCTGCCAGTTCACGCAGCTGGGGAGGCATGTCATCACCACAGCGACGGTCGAAGCCATCGGTGTGAACAAGGTGTTTTACACGAAACTCTTCCACAAAGCCCTGGCTGGCATCCGGCTCACACAGCACCGGCGGATCTTCCGAATCATCGGCCTCTTCACCCCAATAGGCATCGTTATCCTCACCCCAGGCACGGGCATCCCCTTCGTTGGCGGTCACCAGGTAGGTGCTGCCATTGGCGCTGTAAGCATGGATCGCATCGGGCTGGTAAAGCCCCACAACTCCGCCCCAGGTCTTGATATCAATCACTTCATCATCATCGCTGGCATCAATACCCTTGCCGGCCTGGCTGCGGTCAATCTCGCCAAGGGGGAGAATGTCGGTGACGGTGGCCGTGGCGATGTCGAGCTTGGCCAGCGCATTGTTTTCCTGCAGCGTGACCCATGCGGTTGCCCCATCGGCAGAAACTGCAATGTACTCCGGCTCCAAGTCCTGGGCAGCAGACGCACCCGGTCCATAAATACGCACCCCGGCTTCACGCAGGTCAGCGGCATTAAAACCAGAAAAGTCGGCATGGGTGACGACCGGAGAACCGGTGTCTGTCACGTTGATAATGCTGATGGAACCTTCCGGGTCCACGCTGTAGTCGTCACTGGGCTCGCCTTCGTTAGCGGTCAGCACCGTCATGCCATCCGGCGTAAAGGTGATCATATCTGGCTGCGGGCCGACTTCGGTGCTGCCCAACAGGGTCAGGTCGTCCGCTTGATACAGCGCGACAAAACCGTTATCGGTTTTAGGGTCCGCTTCAATGGCGACGGCGACCAGACCATTTTTTACCGCCACACTATTCACTTTGGCACCTGCCGCGATGGCAGACACATTGATACTGCTCAATTTCACCGGCGCAGAAGGATCACTCAGATCCAGCACATCCAGCTCCCCGGCTTCAGCATTAACCACAAACAACCGCTGGCTGGCCGCATCATAGGCCGGAATTTCAGCTGCAGAGGCATCAAAGCTGCCGGCCTGATAACGGCCGGAAAACGCCAGCTTGATGGAAGCCGGGGTCACCTCTGCCACCGGATCACCAGTTTCGTTCGTGCTGTTATTGTCATTACTGTCATCGCCGCCACAGGCAGCCAGCATCGCTGCCAGCGTGGCAGCCCCCAAAAAATGCCAGGATTTCATCGGTATCCCCTTCGGTTGTATTGGTACGCAATGGTGAACACTGCGTTTTACCGATCAGGGGTTAAGGTTGAACGACATTCGTGTGACAGTTTTTTGGCTCACTTCGGTACGCCATGGCTGGCAACACACAAGAGGCATCGCGGAGGAGAAGAAAACCCGATTGCCCCAACCCGCGATCCACCATAAAAAAACGCGGGCCAAAGGCCCGCGTTCACCGGAAAAACCAGGGGAGCACTCCACTCCCTACCCAATTCTCATCAGGCGGTTTGGTAATCTTCTTCTTTGAATTCCGACATCTGGGCGGCGTACTGGGTCGCAAACCCCGGATACATGGTGGCATTGAACCCGTCTTCAGTGAGGTACCAGCTCTTGCAGCCGGAGTTCCAGTTGGTTTTCGCCAGCCGCTTCTGGATACTCTTGTTGTAACGGGCCTGCACCTCCTCTTTCACATCCAGCACCTTCAGATCTTCGCCCACAATCTTGCGAATTCCCTTGAGTGCGTACTCCAGCTGAGACTCCATGTACACCAGCGCAGAGTTGTGCCCAGGGCCAGAGTTAGGTCCGAAGGTCAGGAACAGGTTGGGGAAGCCGGACACATTGATACTTTTATAGGCCTGCGCACCGCCCTTCCATTCATCCCCCATGACTCGGCCGTTCAGCCCCTTCACCGTAAACGGAGTACTGGCATTGCAAACCTTGTAGCCGGTGGCAAACACGACGCAATCCACCTGGTGCTCAATACCCTCCACGGTACGAATACCGTTATCGCTGATGCGAGCGATGGGCCAGGTAATCAGCTTGGCGTTCTCTTTCTGCAGTGCTGGGTAATAGTCATTGGACATGAGCACCCGTTTACAGCCGATGGTGAAATCCGGCGTCAGCTGACGACGCAGCCAGCGGTCTTTCACCTGGGTGCGCAGATGCAACTTGGACAATCGCTCGGTCAGACGCGTCAGCGGCGAGTTCCAGATAAACGCCAGCGCCATGCTTTCATGACCCCAGTAGAGAAGATTGCGCATGGCCTGCTGACTGGCAGGGAGCTTACGGAACAACTGCTTGTTCCACTCCGGCGTGACAAAATTTGGCCGTGGCAACACCCAGCCGGGAGTGCGCTGGAACACCTTCACATGCTTGGCCACCTTGACCAGCTCGGGAATGATCTGCACGGCACTGGCACCGGTGCCAATCACCGCCACATTTTTGCCGCTGAAATCATAATCATGATCCCAATCAGCACTGTGGATTTTCTTGCCCTTGAAGTCGTCGATACCGGTAATGTCCGGGAAGCCGAAAGTGGACAACGGACCCTGCGCCATCAAGGCGGCACGACCGGCAAACATTTCCTTCTTGTCAGTGGTCGCTGTCCAGAGACCCGCCTTCTCATCGAAGCTCAGGTCGGCCACGTTCTGCTGGAAACGGACGTGTTTTTCCAGACCGAACTCGGCCACCATATGCTGGATGTAACCAAGAATTTCCTGGCTGCCTGAGAAACTGCGTGACCAGTTGGGGTTGGGCGCAAAGGAATAGGAATACAGGTTGGACGGAATATCACAGGCCGCACCGGGATATTGATTATCCCTCCAGGTACCGCCGACAGCCGTATCCCGCTCAAGAATCAGAAAATCCTCGATGCCGGCCTGCTTGAGCCGGATCGCCATACCAATGCCCGCAAACCCGGCGCCAACGATCAATACCGATACCGGTTTGATTACTGGCTTGCGCTTGACTGCACTCTTTCGCGCAGCCTTTTTGGGCGTTGCCGCTGTCTTTTTGCGCGCGGCGACATTGCCGGTCGCAGCGCGCTTGCTGGCCGTTTTTTTCGCAGCCGATTTCTTGCGCGCAGGGGCCTTGGTAGCAGCCGCCTTGCCTTCAGCGATTACCTTGCTATTTGGAGTGTCAGACATAGGATTGGGCTCTTGCTGTGACTCAATACAGGTTAGGGGACTGGCTGGGCCAGCCCCATGACCGGTTGTTCCATGAATTGATCGCGAAGATCAGCGAGTGGCGGTGGGCTCGTAGGTCAACTCCTTCACCCAGGACGGCACTGCCGGCAGTGCCCGACGCGGCACGTACTGGGTCAACTTCACCAACCCGTCCACCGGCACGTGATAGAGACGATTGGAGCGGTTGGTCACCCAGCGCCCATGTTGCTTGATGATCTGGAACCAGGGGTTACGACGACCGTCTTCGGTGCGTCCGCCAATGCGCTCGAACTTGTTCATGGCCTTGTACAAACGCTCTTCCGGCAACCCCATCTCTACAATGTTGTCACGCATCTTGTTGAGCAAGGGAACATAAGAGGCAATGCCCAGCATCAATCGCGGATCCAGCAACGGCGCCAGCATTTTGGTGGCAGCAATAAAGGTTTTGCCACGCCCCTGCATTTCCATGACGGTAAAGCCCACTCCAAGATGCCGCGACTCATCATCGTTGATTTTTTCGAAGGCCTGGTGGCACACCGGGTCTTTCACCGATTCCAGCAGGAAGGTACACAGGGCGCCGTCAAGGGCAATTTCCAGCATGGGAATCACCGTACCCAGCACATACAGCGGCATTTCATCGGCATAGCGATCCAGCCATTCGATGACGATACGCAGGTTGATGTTGGGCTCAGGAATTTCATCCCCCTCCAGCATGCCCCAGCGTTTCATCAGGGCCATCTCGGCATTCGCATGGCGCTGCTCTTCCGCATGGAAGTAGGTGTAAATTTCGCGCAGGGTATCGTTGGGCGCCTTCTTTGCCAGCGCCGCAAAACCGCGTGCCCCCACATGCTCAATCCACATCAGATCGGCCATGAACTCTTTCAGTTTTGGCCACTGCTCTTCGGTAATCAGTTCCGCCCCCGGGGCATCCCAGTCAATGTCTGACAGGGCCCACTGGGTGCTCTTGATTTTGGCAAGCATTTTGTCGAGGTCGATGGAAGCCATGATGCATTCCTCCCGGGTACAGGGTGATAAATTAAAGTTTGGCAGCGGCCAGACGGCTGAGCAGTCCGGCGCCGCGGGTATAGGTAGCGGGCAGAAAACGCTTGGCGCGCCAGATCATGCGCGCATCGAACTGGGGCAGCACATGCAGCTGGCCGCGGGCCAGTGCCTTGAGGGTGGTATCCGCTACCCCCTCGGCAGACACGCCCGTGAGTTCGATAATGCGATTGAGCACCGGCGGCACGCCGCCATGAATGCGCCCTGCGCTAAAGATGTTGGTGTTGACCACCGTGGGACACAGCACCGTCACATTGACGCCGGTGCCAGCAGTTTCCGCGGCCAGTGTCTCGGACAGGGCCAGCACCCCCGCCTTGGTCACGTTATAGGGCCCCATCAGTGGCGCGGCGGCAAAACTGGCCGAGGATGCCACGCTGATAATCCCGCCCCGCCCCTGCTGCTTCAGCAACGGGGCGAAAACGTGACAGCCGTAGATCACGCCCCACAGGTTGATGCCCATGGTCCATTCCCAATCTTCCAGGGAAATCTCGCCGATGTTCTTGCCACCCACACCCACGCCGGCGTTATTGATGACCAGGCTAACCGGTTCAGGCAACAGCGCCTGGGCCTGCTCCGCCAGAGCCTCTACCTCTGCACGTACACTGACATCGCAACGCAGCGCCCACGCCCGTCCGCCGGCCGCGGTAATCCGGTCCACCGTTTGCTGGGCGGTCTCCAGGTTGATATCGGCACACACCACCGCGCCGCCGCGCGCCGCCAGCGCTTCTGCAAACGCCCGGCCAATGCCGCTGCCCGCGCCGGTGACTACGGCCATGGCGTGGTTAATCAGTTTGTCTTGTTTACCGAACATGGTGTCCGATCCTCGTTGGAAGGCTGCCGCCGATGCGAGGCCGATGGCACAGCCAAACGTTTACTGTTACATTCACTGATGTAACAATAAAGCGAATGCTCGTTCGGATACAATTCGGATTACCCCCATGGCCAGAAAACCCAAACAACAACGCTCCAAAGCCACTGTAGACGCCATCATTGAGGCCACTCTGCTGACCATTGCCGACCAGGGACCAGCGGGTATTACGGCCCGTCACATTGCTGAGCGGGCAGGGATCGGCGTGGGTTCACTGTACGAATATTTCGACGACAAGAACGCCATCGTGCAGGCCGCATCAGAGCGTTTTGTGGAAGACACCGTGGCCATGATTCATCCACTGGTGCCAAAGATGGTGCGGATGGATATTCGCGGTGCCATCCATACCCTGCTCTTCAACTTCCGCGACTTTCTGGAAGAGAACAACGAGCTCTACCTGCGTTTTGCCCGCCACGCGTTCAGCATGGACATGGTGATCTATCAGGCCCCCATCTCCCGCACGTTGATGGACTTCTTTACCCAGTATCTGATGCACCACCCGGAACTGCTGAAACTGCCCAATATCCCCGGCCTCGCCTATTTCTATATCAACGGCGGCATCTACACGGTGATTCGTCACCTGTCCGCCCGAAACCCCACCCAGACCTTTGAGGAACTGGTGGCGGTGCTGGGGGACACGCTCAGTGGCTACGCCGAGTACACCCTCAGCCAGAAGGAATAAAGAACACGCAGTAACAGGGGAAAGAAAAAAGGCTCATCGCGGATTAAAGGGAATCGTCTACAGAAAAGCCCCCTTCCGTAGGAGCGTCGCTGGCGGCGCGATAACCCACGTCGTTAAAGACTATTTACCACAGAGAGTATAGGATCCACAGAGGAAAACCGTCCTCCTCAGTGAACCCTGTGCCCTCTGTGATTAAAATGCTTTTGATCCTGGTCTGGGATCGCGCCGCCAGCGACGCTCCTACGGCAAGGGAGGGAATGAAATTCGGCTTTTCCCGGAAACCCGCGATGAACCAGAAAAAAGGGGCTGAATCAGCCCCTTCCTGCAACAGTGTTACGCCGCCTTGCGGTTGGCTTTCTGTTGCTGATACACCACCTCGTAATCCTTGAGCCGGAAACGGGACAGGCGCTTTTTCAGGGCTTTCAGTGACCAGGGCCAGGCCGCAAAATTTCGGCCATTCTGGTCCAGGTAGTAGCTCTTGCAGCCACCACTGTTGAACACCGTCCCCTTCAGGTGTTTCTGCACTTTCTGGTTGTGCTGTTCGATCACCGAAGGGCGAATGGTAAGGCGACTGATCCCGCGATCACGGATTTTTTTCAGCCCATCGATGATGTAATCCAGCTGAGCCTCGGCCAGCACAATGAAAGAGTCATACACCAACACGTTAGGCCCCAGCACCAGGAAGGCATTGGGCACATCGGCCAGAGCTGCGCCCAGATAAGCTTCCGGCGAGCTGTCTTTCCACAGGTCGGACAGGCGCTCACCCTTGGCGTTGAAGACCTTGCGGCCTATCGGCGGATGAGACACATCAAAACCGGTACCCCAGATAATCACATCGACCTCATGGCGTTCACCGTTGGCGGCAATCACCGTGTTGCCGTCGACCTCCACCAGACCATGGGGAATCAGACTCGTATTTTCCGCCTGCAAGGCGGGATAATAGTTGTTGGCAAACAGAATCCGCTTGCAGCCCAGGGTGAAGTCCGGTGTCACGGCCTTGCGCAACACCGGGTCATGCACCTGCAGCCTGAGCAGCTGCCTGGCGGCACTGCTCACCGGCTTGAGCACGTTCGGATTGCGCAGCCCGAAGTTGATCACATTCAGGGAGCCCGCTACCGCTTTGCGCCAGCCGTGCTGGATCGCGGGTAACCGCTCGATCACGCTTTTGCTGGTCTCACTCAACGGCAGGTCCGGCTTGGGCAGCACCCAGGGGGCCGTGCGCTGAAACACGAACAGCTCTTTTACCCTGGGCTGAATTTCCGGCACAAACTGGATCGCAGACGCACCGGTGCCAATCACCGCAACCCGTTTTCCGGTCAGATCATAATCATGGTTCCACTTGGCAGAATGGAACATTTCGCCCTTGAAGGTCTCCAGCCCCGGCAGCGAGGGAATCTGCGATTCGGTGATCGGCCCGGTGGCAAACACCACCGTGCGGGCCAGGTATTCCCCCTTGCTGGTATTGAGCACCCACAGGTCACGGCTGTCATCCCAGCGCGCCTGTTCCAGGTCCGTGTTGAATTCAATCAGCGGGGTGATGCCGAAATCGTCGCTCACCTCTTTCAGGTAGGCGAGGATTTCTGGCTGCTTGGCAAACAGGCGACTCCATTTGCTGCTCAACGCAAACGAATAGGAATACAGTGACGACGGCACATCACAACCGCAACCGGGATAGGTATTCTCACGCCAGGTACCGCCGACCTGGCTGGCCTTTTCGATAATCTTGAAGTCGGTATAGCCTTCTTTACGCAGCTTGATCGCTGCCGCCAGGCCGGAAATGCCGGCACCGACAATCAGGGAATCATAGACAGGCGACACCGGGGACGCTGCCTTGTTCTGAGCCTTGTTCTCAGCCATAGGGTCTCTGCCTCTTTTCTTTTCGTGTTCGGGTGGTTCGCGGTTCAAGCCCGGCCGCATCAGCCAAGAAACCGGTAAGAGAAACCCAGGAATCGGGCATACAGATCCGGCGAAGCACGCTTCATCAACCAGAACAGCTTCGCGTCTACCTGCGGCGTGGTGTACAGCTCCCCTTTGTCGAGCCGGTTCAGGGTCAGTTTTGCCACACTGTCACTGGTAGTCATGGCGTAGTTCATCAACGCATGGTCTGCCAGTCTGGAATACCGCTCCGGGATACGGCCGTCCTTGATGATGTTGGTGGGCACCAGAGTCGGGCACAGCACGTTGACGCGAATGTTGTCCTTTTTCAGTTCCGCATACAGGGTTTCGGACAGGGCGCGCACCCCGGCCTTGGTGACGTTATAGGCGCTCATTTCCGGCGCGGCCGTAAAGGATGCCGCCGACGCCACATTGATGATGGCCCCGCCACCCTGCTTTTTCAGGCCTGGCACGAAATAATGGCAGCCGTGGACCACACCCCACAGATTCACATCCATTACCCATTTCCAGTCCTGCAGGGACAACTCATCAAACTTGCCACCAATGCCGACGCCGGCATTGTTGATCACCAGAGTCGCCGGGCCGCCCAGCAAGGCCTCGGCTTCCTTCGCCAGCGCCTCCACCTGCTTTGCCTTGCCCACATCACAGGCAACCGCCCACCCCTGCGCACCCAGTTCCCGAATCATGGCAACCGTTTCTTCGGCATTGGCCAGATTCAGATCCGCACACACCACCGCACCACCGCGGCGAGCCAGCTCCAGGGCAAAGCTGCGACCAATGCCACTGCCTGCGCCGGTGACTACCGCCCGGGCGTTAGTGCTGGGCCGGGAAAAGCGTTGTTTGATCAGCTTCAACATAATGTTCCACTCAAGAAGGCGTGTTCAGGGGAAATCAGGCCCGCACCGGCGGGACGAATTCCTTGGTCAGGTAAGGGGTCAGCAAACCGGTTTCCGGGTTCAGCAGCTTTTCCTTGTAGTACTCCAGATACGCTGAGGTGTCGTGATCATTGGGGTGAAAGTCCGGACGCAGGTAATCCATGATGTGATTCATGGTGCTGCCAAAAACGCCATCCTTCGGCCCCGCCAACAAGGCAAGGCTGTGCCGCACATCCTTCCAGTAGCGCGGGCGGACCATGTTCAGCGGGTTGCGAAAAATCGGGATAAAGACACCGCCCAGCGGCACCAGGAACATGATGGTGAAGGTGGCCAACGCAAAACCGGATATCCGCAACGCATAGTTACCGGACAACTCCTGGAACACGTCGTAGGCAATGTCCTTGTGCTCGGATTCTTCCAGCATGTGCCACATCCACAGGGCACGCTGCTTTTCATCTTCCGTTTCAAAGAAAATATCTTCGTGCTTCATCATGTATTCCGACAGCACCGCGGTGAAATGCTCGATGCCCGCCATCAGGGACAGCTGCATGCGATTGGGCAACCGCTTGAAGCCGTATTCAAAGACGTTGTCTGCCAGAAAGCGGTAGAAGCCCACCGGAAAACGATGCTTGGCCAGCGCATCATTGAACTCGTTATGCATTTTCGAGTGGATCGCTTCCTGGCCAATCAGGGACGTTACCTGCCGTTTCAGCTCCGGGTCCTTCACGAACTGGCGGTGATAGCGGGCGGTGTCGATGACCAGGTCTTCGCCAAAAGTCAGGAAGATGGACAGCGCCTCGAAGATTGCTGTGGCCAGCTCGGTGTTGCGGAAAAACTGGGTATCCACCCCGTCGGCTGAAAACTGGAAATCCATATGACGGATCGGCACTTCGGCACGGGGCTTGGCGGTTTTCGGCACGTACTGATGAATGGTTGCGGTCTGCATCTGGGTCACCTGTCGATGGCAGGGGGCAGCGCCATCTGGTAGCCACCCCGCTAACTGTTACATTTTCTGGTGGCAACATTAGATCGAATGCTTGTTCGGCTTCAACTCGGCTAAATGGCCCCTTTGACCCCGGATACCGCGACCCTCCAAGGCACCTCAAATTCATCACCAAAAAACAGCAAGTCACTGATTTTTATAGAGTTAAAAAAATCCCAGGAAATTCCTTCCGTCTCCCCCTCCGAACCACTCTCTCCATCTTCTCCACAAAAGCCGTCCCTGCGTTCGGATATAGAACAGATAAAACCGACCCGAATCAGAGCCCGGGGTTACTCAAACGCAGCAGAATTCCGCGCCACAGAGGCACACTTTTAGCCCCCATTCCCCTAGACTCTAAAAGCACAACAAGAATCACAGGACGCCGCATGCGCACGCCCAACCCGGACCATCCCAATCCCTCTACCTCCCGCATCCCCAACCTGGCGGACTGGCGCTTTAACCGTTATCTGACCATGCAGCTGATGCCGCTGTTTTATCTGCTGTTGATACTTGGCGCGCTGGTGGTTGTGGTCACGGTCGTGGGGGTCTGTTTCTGGTGGTCCATGCCCGCCGGCATCATCGCCGCCGCCATTGCCCCGCTGGCCTTGCTGGTGATTGTCGCGGTGATTCGCGCGGCCCTGGAATACCTGATCATGGCCCATCGCATCATGCGCATTATCGAGCGCATGGACGCCTTGCCGGACCAGGTCTCGGATCTCTCTGTCAGGGTGGATGGCATTACCGGCCACGTGGATGAACTGACCGAGCAGGTGCGCGACATTCATGAAGGGCTAATGCATGTGAGCCCGATATTACGTTCGGCAGGCTTTCCCGCCCGCCTGCTGAAAGCGCTGCGCGGGCGCGAAGGAAATGACTGGGATTGACCGTTTTTCTGTCACCTGCGGCCTACCGCAGCAATGACAGTTTTCGCGCTTTTATCGCAGTATGTAAGGCAGCATGTAATTGAGGATTCACCATGACACTGCCCACCCTGCTGAAGGCGCGACTGCAACTGCCCGTCGTAGCCTCTCCCATGTTCATTGTCTCCAGCCCTGCACTGGTGATTGCCCAGTGCAAGGCGGGCATTGTCGGCTCCTTCCCAGCCTTGAACGCCCGCGAAGACGGGCAACTTGAGGACTGGTTGATCCAGATCCGGGAAGCACTCGAGGCCTGGGATCAGGACAACCCCTCGCAACCCTCGGCCCCCTTTGCCGTCAACCTGATCGTGCACAAGTCCAATGCACGGCTGGAGCAGGATCTCGCCCTGTGTGTGAAGCACCAGGTACCGCTGATCATTACCTCGCTGGGCGCCCGGGAGGATGTCAACGAGGCCATCCACGGCTACGGCGGCCTGGTGTTTCACGACATCATCAACAACGCCTTTGCCCGCAAGGCTATCGATAAAGGTGCCGATGGTTTGATTGCCGTTGCCACCGGTGCCGGTGGTCATGCAGGAGTGCAGTCCCCGTTTGCCCTGGTGCAGGAAATTCGTGAATGGTTTGACGGCCCGCTGCTGCTGTCCGGCGCGATCGGCAATGGCGCCGCCATTCTTGCCGCCCAGGCCATGGGGGCAGATCTGGCCTATATCGGCTCCATTTTCATTGCCACCGAAGAAGCCAATGCCGCGGACAATTACAAGCAGGCGGTGGTGGATAGCGGCGCCAGCGACATCGTCTATTCCAACCTGTTCACCGGCGTCCATGGCAACTATCTGCGCAGCTCCATTGCCGCCGCAGGCATGGACCCGGACAACCTGCCAAGCAGCGACCCCTCGTCCATGAACTTTGCCGAGAAAACCGATAACAGCAAAACCCGCGGCGCCAAACCCTGGAAAGATATCTGGGGCAGCGGTCAGGGCATTGGTGCCGTCAAGGCCGTCCTGCCCGCCCATCAGCGCATTGATCAATTGAAGCAGGAATACCAGAGCGCCCGACAACGACTGCTGGCGCAATAGCCGTCGCGGCTAGCGGGCCAACGCCTGGCACAGGCGAGCCCGCGCAGCCTCATCCCCCGGCAACCCGAACCGGAGCGCCGATGGCGTATCAAAGGCGCGCACCAGAATGCCCTGGCGCGCCAGCCGCTCAGCCCAGACACCCGCTTTAGCCTCCGGGCACCAGGCAAACAAATCACACCCGCCCGCAGGCACAAACCCCGCGTCGCTCAAGACTCGGTCCAGTGCAACCCGCGCCAGACGCAACCGCGCTTGTTGCTGCGCCTGCCAGTGCCGGTCCAGCAGGGCTCTGGCCATGATATGGCGGGCGGGGTGGCTCAATGCCCAGGGGCCCAGGCTCCTTTGCACAGCATCACACAGGGCCGGCTCCGCCAGCATCAACCCTGCACGCGCGCCGGCCAGACCGTAAAACTTGCCCAGTGAGCGAAACACGATCAGCCCGGGACGCCCCACCTCACCGACCAGGGACGGCGCCGCTGAGGCTTCTACAAACGCCTCGTCCACCACCAGCCAGCCCCCCCGTGCCGCTAATTGCTCCTGCCAGGCCAGCAAGCGCTCAAGAGGTAACCACTGCCCGGTAGGGTTGTTGGGCTGCAGCCACACCAGCACATCCAGCCCCTGAAGGGCGCCCTCTATGGTGTCCGGCGCCAGCGGCACGACCGTGTGGCCCTGGCGCTGCCAGGCCAGTGCGTGCTCACGGTAGCCCGGCACGGGCACCCCCACCCGGCACGGGCGCCGCAGGGACGGCAGTGTCTGCAACGCCGCCTGACTACCTGCCACCGGCAAACAACCGGCCTCCGGAGACAACGACAATGCCTCACGACAGCTGGCCACCAGGCCGTCCTCTTCATCGGGCAAGCGCTGCCAGACTGTCTCGGGCAACGACGGCACAGGCCAGGACCAGGGGCTGATGCCAGTGGACAAATCCAGCCAGTCGGTGACCGGAATGCCGTAACGGGCTGCCGCGCGATGCAACTGCCCACCATGCTCGCCGCTCATGTCAGCCACACCAGGCATGCCATCGCTCCCAGCCACAGCAGCAAGGTGCGATGAAGCAAGCGTATCGCCGCGCCAATACTCTCGGCCGTGGCCGGCCGCCCTTCACCCAGCACCGGCTTGTCCTTGTATTCCCCATGATAGTGCGCAGGCCCACCCAGCAGGACGCCCAACGCCCCGGCACCCGCGGCCATCACGGGACCGGCATTGGGGCTGTCACAGGCCGGCGCCTGGCGACGCCAACAACGCCGCGCCCGGGGCAAATGGCCACACAGGGCATAGCCCCATGCCGTCAGCCTGGCGGGCAGCCAGCCCATGACATCATCGAGCCGCGCCGCCACCTTGCCAAACCGTTCGAAGCGCGCATTACGATAGCCCCACATGGCATCGAGGGTGTTGACCAGGCGGTGCAAAAGCGCCCCCGGCAACCCTGCCACCACGAACCAGAACAACGACGCAAACAGGGCATCGGCACCGTTCTCCAGCACCGACTCGGTGGCCGCTCTGGCGATGCCCACCTCATCCAGCGCAGAGCAATCCCGGCTGACAATCCTGCCCACCTGCTCACGCGCCAACGCGGATTCACCGGCTTGCAATGGCACCTGCACCGCCAATGCATGCTCCACCAGGCTGCGACGCCCGACCACCAGCCACAGTCCGATAACAGAGACCATCCCATCGCCCCACGCGGGCAACAGTGCAAACACCACCACCAGCATCGCCAGCACCGGCACGGTCAGCAGGACGACCGCCAGCCCACCCGCCGCCACCGCCCAGCGACCCGACGGGTTCCGGTTCAACCGCTGTGCCAGAGCGTCGGCGAGCTTGCCAAAGCCCACCAGCGGGTGCCACCGACGGGGCTCGCCCACAACGGCATCCAGCAGCAGGCCCAACAGACAGAACAGATACAGGGTCAGGGACACGATTCTTCCTTGCGATACCACCCGTGAAGCCCGGCAGTGTACTTGACACTCCCCCGATGGGGGCAGAGGATTTGCCGCTTCCCCTCTGCTGTCACCCTGCCGGGAGCACCCATTGACCACCTCATCCCCCTGGCTCGCCGAGCTTGCCACCCCCAGCGACACCCACCGCCAGCGGGCACTGGCACGCCAATCGCAACTGACCAAACCTGCCGGCTCGCTGGGCGAACTGGAAAACGTGGCCGTTCGGCTGGCCGCCCTGCAAGGCACCGACACCCCCAACGCAGAGCAGGTACAGATTGCGGTTTTTGCCGGTGACCATGGTGTCTGTGACGAGGGCATTTCCCTGTTTCCCCAGGCGGTCACCGGACAGATGATTGCCAACTTCGTCACCGGCGGCGCCGCCATCAGCGTGATGGCCCGGCAGCTGGGCGCGGCTCTGGAAGTGATCAATACCGGTACCGTCTGCGCCCCCCCCCTGAGCGACGGCGTGGTAGACGAACAGGTCGCTGCCGGCACCGCCAACCTGGCCAGGGAATCCGCCATGGATGCCCAACAACTTGCCGCTGCGCTGGCGGCCGGGGACCGCAGTGCCGCCCGGGCTCTTGAGCGCGGTTGTCAGCTGTTTATCGCCGGCGAGATGGGCATCGGCAATACCACCAGCGCCAGCGCACTGGCCTGCGCGCTGCTGGCAGAACACCCAACCCATCTGACCGGCCCCGGCACCGGCCTTGATCGCCAGGGCGTCCAGCACAAGGCGGCGGTCATCCAGCAGGCGCTGGCGCGACATCAGCAGCAGCACGGCGATGACGCCACGCCCCTGACCTGCCTGCAGTCCCTTGGGGGCTTTGAAATTGCGGCCATCACCGGCGCCCTGATCGGCTGCGCCGCTCGCGGCATTCCGGTGCTGGTAGACGGGTTTATCGTCTCCGTGGCAGCCCTGTGTGCCGTGCAGCTCCGCCCGGCGCTGTCTTGCTGGCTGCTGTTTGCCCACCGCTCCCGGGAGCCAGGACACCAACGCATCCTGGACGCCCTTGAGGCAACGCCGCTGCTGGATCTGGGTATGCGCCTTGGGGAAGGCAGCGGTGCCGCCGTCGCGGTCCCCCTGATTCGCAGCGCCTGCGCCCTGCACAACCAGATGGCCACCTTTGCCGATGCCGGCGTCAGCAACGCAGACGGATAACCCCATGACAACCACCTTTTTCGATTTGATCCGCCACGGCGAACCCGCCGGTGGCCACAAGTATCGCGGCCACAGGGATGACCCACTCAGTGAATTGGGCTGGCAGCAAATGCGAGACGCTATTGGCCAACACGAACAGTGGGATCACATCCTCACGTCGCCTTTGCTGCGCTGTCGCGAGTTCGCCTGCGAGCTGTCAGAACAACGGAACATTCCCGTTACTGTCGCAGAGGGTTTCAAGGAAATCAGTTTTGGCGATTGGGAAGGCAAAACGCGAGAGCAGGTGGCCCGGGAATACGGTGACCATCAGGCCGACTTCTGGCGCGATGCAGAAAATTTTCCGCCTCCGAATGCGGAGGCCATTCAGGATTTTCACCACCGCATCGGTACAGCCTGGCAACACTGGAGTGACGCACTGGCAGGAAAGCAGGTGTTACTGGTCTGCCACGGCGGCGTCATTCGAATGGTGCTGGCGCATGTGCTTGGCCTCACCCCCAGCAACGCCATGGCGGGCTTTCAGGTTCCGTTTGCCTGCCGCTCACAGGTGCGCATTGATGACACCCCGCACGGCACCCTGAGCTGTTTGGTCAGGCTCGGGGATTAAAGGAACCTCTGAATAACTCCGGAATAACACCGCTGGCTGGGGGCGCGAATAACCAGCGCGCCTACAGCCGGACTTATCCCTTTAACGTCTGGGCGATGCCTGCCACAGACAGCAAGACCCGGTCACACCGGCGCGCCAAAGACTGGTTCAACCAACCCAACTCATCGGCGAAACGGCGGGTCAGGGGATCCATGCCGATAATTCCCAAGCCCACTTCGTTGCTGACCACCACGACACGGCCGGGGTAACGGGAAAGGGCGGCCAGAAAACTGTCCCGCTCGCGCACAAACACCGTGTCCCCGGCGTGCAGCAGATTGCTCACCCACAGACTCATGCAATCAATCAACACACAAGGAGGCGGTGTCAGCGTGGCCTGACGGTTCAGCAACGCCCCCAGGGCAAGCGGCTCTTCCACCAGCCCCCATTGCGGCGGACGACGCAACTGGTGGCGGCGGATCCGGTCACTCATTTCGCCATCACCGGCCGTGGCGGTCGCCACATACACCACCGGGTCGGCCTGCTCAGTGACCAGACGTTCTGCCAGCGAACTTTTACCGGAGCGAATCCCGCCGAGGATCAGTGAACGCCTCATCCGGTCTTCTTCACGAACTGGGTCAGGATGACGATCCGCTGGCCTTCTACCCGGCCTTCGATCTGCTCGGGGTTATCCTGCACCAATGAAATATTTCTCACCGCCGTGCCCCGCTTGGCGGTGAAATTGGCGCCTTTGACATTCAGGTCCTTGATCAGGGTAACCGTATCGCCGGCGTGCAGCGCCGCGCCATTGCTGTCGCGATGCTCCACCATTGCCACGGCGTCTTGCCCCTCCCCCGTGGCCTGCGCCCAGGTCTGCACATCGTCTTCGAGATACAGCATATCCAGCAGATCCTGCGGCCAGCCCTCCGCCCGCAACCGGGTGAGCATTCGCCAGGCCAGTACCTGCACGGCCGGCACCTGACTCCACATGCTGTCATTCAGGCAACGCCAGTGATTGGCGTCTTCGTTACCCGGGTTATCGATCTGGTACTGGCAGGTTTCACACAGCAAGGCGCTTTGCGCTTCACTGCCATCAGACGCCGGGGGCACGGCATACACCGAAAGCGCGCTACCGGCACCACAAAGCTCGCACGCTGAATCGGCACGGGCCAACAAGGTGAATTCCAGGGACATGAACATTTTCTCCAAAACGTACCGGCGTCACGCGCTGGCATAAATTTGGTTCATCGCAGATTTTAGGGAATGGCTCGCCACGCCCCATGCTGTAGGAGCGTCGGTTATTCGCTCCGCTCACCCCTTCGGGGCCGCCCTGCGGGCGTTCCTTCGCTGCGCTCGGTCGCGGCGCGATAATCAGAACCGTTAAAAAAGCAATGTTTATCACAGAGCTCAAGAGCGTCTTTTCTCAGTGGTCTCTGTGCCCTCTATGCTTTGATCCAGGCTTGGGCTATCGCGCCGCGAGCGACGCTCCTACGGCAAGCAGGGAGGAGTCAATCAGGCTTTTCCCGCAAATCCGCGATGAACCATAAATTAGCCGCCCAGCAAGTCAGCAAACGAAAAATACGCCAACCGATCTCCGGGGGACACGGTACGCCCCACCGGCACCACTGCCAGGCCATCCGCCCACACGGCAGAACTGAGCATGCCTGAGCTTTGATTGGGGTGTTGCTGCAATCGCAACTCACCGTCTTCCTGCATGCATCGCACACGCAAATATTCCTGACGCTTGCCCGGTTTATTAACTGAAAAATTCACCGGTAATCTCTGCGGCGCAGGCAGCACCGTTTGCGCCCCACAGGCACGACGCAGTGCCGGCAAGACCAGCGTCAGGTAACAGACCAGCACGGCAGAGGGGTTACCCGGCAACCCAAAGAAAGGAATCCCATCGACCTGGCCAAAGGTAAACGGCTTGCCCGGTTTGATTGCCAACCGCCAGAAGTCCAGCGAGCCCTTGGCCTCCAGCACCGCACGCAGGTGATCTTCCTCCCCCACCGATACCCCGCCGGTTGAAATGATCACGTCCGGGCGCTGACTGGCATCAGTAAGATAGCGGGTCAGGGTATCGCTGATAATCGCGGGATCATCGGGCAAGTGCTCCCGCTGTACCGAAGGGAAACCGCTTTGCACCACCAGCTGTTCCAGCTGAGGGCCGTTACTGTCGTAAATCTTGCCCGGTAGCGGCGACTCATCGGCACGCTGCAATTCATCACCACTGGTCAGGATCAGAACCCGCGGTGCACTCACCGTTACCTGGGGCACCCCCACCGACGCAATCAAGCCGACAGCCTGGGGCGTCAGGCGCTGGCCGCGCTCAATCACAATGGCGTCACGACGGGCATCCTGACCCGCAGGACGAATGTTCTGACCTTGGGTGACGCCATCCCTGCCTGGCAACCGCACCCGGCCATCGGCGATCTCGCAGTCTTCCTGCATCAACACCGTGTCTGCGCCAGTGGGCACCGGCGCGCCCGTAAAGATACGGGCCACCTGACCAGGCATCAGGGTGCAGGGCGGATCACCCGCCGCCACCCGCAAGGGCATCGGTAATGTCAGGCCGGGCTCAGCCAGATCCTGATAGCGCAACGCCACACCATCGACCGCGGCATTATCAAACGCCGGCACATCCACCCGTGCCGCCACATCCGAGGCCAGGTACTGCCCCCGGGTTTCACCCAACACCAGATCCTGCACGGCAGAAAACGGGCGCATGCTGTCCAGCAGCCGGGACAACGCGTCCTCTACCGGCATCAGCTGCGCAGGAATCTGGCTCATCGACGCACCTGGGCGACAAAATTACAGGGACGGTGGCGGGCATCCAGTTGCTCACTGATGATGCGATCCCAGCCGGTGGCACAGGCATTGTTGGAACCCGGCAGGCAAAAGATCACGGTGCGGTTGGCCAACCCGGCCAGACAGCGGGACTGAATGGTGGAAGAACCGATCTCTTCCAGGCTGACCTGGCGAAACAATTCCCCAAACCCTTCAATGTGCTTGTCGAACAACACCGACAGCGCTTCCGGGGTGGAATCACGGCCAGAAAACCCGGTGCCGCCGGTGGTCAAAACGATCTGGATCTGCTCATCGGCAATCCAGTCCGACACCACTTTTCGCAACTGGTAGACATTGTCCTTGACGATCTGTCGGGCAACCAAGGTATGGCCCGCCTCCTGGAGACGCTGCACCAACAGATCGCCAGAAGTATCGGTTTCCGGGGTGCGGGTATCACTGACGGTCAACACCGCCACGGCCAGGGGCTCGAATTGTGCCGCAGGCTTGGACATAGGTTCTCTCCTTGCAGATGCGCAGATACTACCACGCCTCAACCCCGGGGCTGGACAGGACAGCACCGATTGACCGTTGCCGACAGGCCTCTGTTCACCCTGGCACACCAGGGGTAGATTCAACCTATACAAAGTGTTTATCGGGAGTGCCGTCATGAACCGTATGGAAGCCGCCCAGCAAGAGGCAGCGCAACTACCACGTATGCCCCAGCGAAAGCTGGATAATATCCCCGGGGACTACGGCTGGCCGTTGCTTGGCGCCACCGTGCCTTTCCTGAAGGACTACCACAAGCTGGTGACCGAGCGGGCCGAGAAATACGGTCTGGTGTCCAAGGGCTCAGTGTTGTTTCAGCGGGGCGTCACCCTGCTTGGCCCAGACGCCAACGAGTTTGTCCTCAAGGACCCGGAGCATGCGTTTTCCAGCCGGGCGGCATGGAACCCCATCCTGGAAAAGCTGTTTACCGATGGGTTGATGCTGCGGGACTTTGCCGACCACAAGTTCCATCGCCGCATCATGCAGCAGGCCTTCAAGAAACCGGCACTGGCCAGTTACCTGGATCGCATGAACCAACACATCGGCACGGAAATTCAGGACTGGCCCGCCGGCACAGAACTGAAATTTCTGGAGCACATCAAGACACTGCTGCTGGATGTGGGGGCGCAGATCTTCTTCGGTCTGGAAATGGGCCCGGAATCCGACAAGGTCAACCAGTCGTTCATTGATACCACCGAAGCCTCACTGGCCGTGGTCCGGCTGAAAATCCCCGGCCTGTTGTGGCACCGGGGCATGAAAGGGCGCCGCTATCTGGAAGACTTTGTCACCGGTTTGATCCCGCAAAAACGCAACAGCGACACCCCGGATTTCTTCAGCGAACTGTGTAAGGCGGCGGATGAAGAAGGCGGCCTGACCGATCGGGACGTGATGAACCACATGATCTTCCTGTTGTTCGCCGCCCACGACACCACCACCAGCACCCTGTGCTCGATCATCTACATGCTCGCCAAACACCCCGAGTGGCAGGAAATCCTGGTAGAAGAAATGAAGGGCTTGGGCAAAACCGCGCTGGATTATGATGATCTGGGCAAACTGGAAAAAACCGGCTGGGTATTCCGCGAAACACTGCGTATGCGCCCCCCGCTCACCACTTTCCCTCGCCGTACGGTGAAAGAGGTGGAATACCAGGGCTACGTACTGCCGAAAAATACGCTGGTGAACATCTCCACCCTGTACACCCATTACATGGAAGAATACTGGAGCCAACCGCTCCGCTTTGATCCGGAACGTTTCAGTGACGACCGGGCAGAACACAAGAAACACTTTTATCAGTGGGTCCCCTTCGGCGGTGGCCATCACAAATGTCTGGGGCTGAATTTTGCCGAGCTGCAGACCAAAACCTTCCTGTTCCACTTCCTGCAGCGCTACCGGGTAAGCGTGAAAGAAGGCTATGAACTGCCCACCCAGCAAGTGCCCCTCATCATGCCCAAGGATGGATTGCCGGTGACGATCGAGAAGCGATAAATCAGCACGGCTTCGCCTACAGCTACGAGCTACCAGCCACGAGTTTTTACTCAAAGCTGACAGCTCATAGCTCATGGCGGCCTTTATGACTGCGGGTACAAATGCACATCCCGCTGCGGGAACGGAATGGTAATCCCGGCCTGGTCGAACGCGTACTTCACCTGCTCAAAGAGCCCGAAATACACCGGCCAGTAATCCTCGGAATTCACCCACACTCGGGTCAGCATGTTGATGCTGCTATCGGCATGGGCTGACACAAAGATATTCGGATCAAAACTGCCACCGGAAAGAATGCGGTCATCACTGTCGATGACCGACTGAATGGCCTTGCGCGCCTCTTCGATGTTGTCGCCATAACTGATACCGAACTCGATATCCACACGGCGCTGGGGCTCACAGAAAATATTCTTGATGCAACCGTTGGACATCAACCCGTTGGGAATCACGATACGCTGGTTATCGTAAGTAATCAGAATCGTGGTAAAAATCTGGATATCGTGAACCCGGCCGGTATATCCCTGCGCCTCGATAATGTCGCCCAGCCGATAGGGTTTGAAAAACAGGATCAGCACCCCGCCCGCCAGATTACCCAGACTTCCCTGCAAGGCCAGCCCCACTGCCAGGCCAATCGCACCCAGCATGGCAATAAAGGAGGTAGTCTCCACGCCGACCATGCCCGCCACGGCCACCAACAACAGAATCTTCAGCAACACATCCAGAAAGCTGGAAAGAAACTTCTGCAGGGAATCATCAATCGCCTTGTGCCCCAGCATCCGGTTCATGCCACCGACAATCCGCTTGATGATCCAGAACCCCACCACCAGCGTAATTACCGCCAGCACCACCTTGGGCAGATATGCCATGCCCAGCTCAATCGCCTTGTCCATATATGGCTGGATTTGTTCCATGTCCATGATTCCCTTCCTCGGGGTATATTGTTGGAAACCTTAAAATAGCACTCGGCCGCAAACCGCAAACCCCACCCAGGTCTGAATTTGCAAATATTTTTACTGGTCCGGACATGCAGCCCGGACGGGGAACCGGCTATACTGCCGGTCACATTCACCCCCAGACAGCCGAACAGACAGCCATGAAGTACGCCATCCTGCCGGTGACCCCGTTTCAGCAGAACTGCTCTTTCCTCAAGTGCGAATCCACCGACAAGGTTGCCATCGTCGACCCCGGCGGCGACCTCAACAACATTCTGGATGCACTAAAACAGGTCGGCGGCACCCCCGAGAAGATTCTGGTGACCCATGCCCATCTGGATCATGTGGGCGCGGTGGCCGAACTCGCCGAGACCCTGGGGCTTCCGATTGAAGGTCCCCACCGGGACGACCAGTTCTGGATCGACATGCTGCCTCAGCAGGCACAGATGATGGGTTTTCCGGCCTCCCGCCCCTTCACTCCCAACCGCTGGCTGGAAGACGGCGATACCGTCACCGTGGGTGAAACACACTTTGAAGTGCGCCACTGTCCCGGGCATACCCCGGGGCATGTGGTGTTCTACCAGCCCGACAGCAAACTGGTGGTGGTTGGGGATGTGCTGTTTAACGGCTCCATCGGCCGCACGGATTTCCCCAAAGGCGACTTCGACACCCTGATCGCTGCCATCAAGGACAAGCTGCTCACCCTGGATGACGACGTTTCATTTATCCCGGGCCATGGCCCCATGTCGACCATTGGCCACGAGCGTGCCAACAATCCCTTTGTCTCAGGCAAACACGGTTAACTATGGAATCCATTGTCATGAAGTGGGGGCTCACTGTGGTGATCGCCCTGCTCGGCTGGGCGTTGTCCATCTTGCTGCGCGGTATCACCAAGCGGTTGGGGCGCCGCCGCAACTACACCCGCGCCCGAATTTTTCAAACCGCGGTGGTCATCAACAGCGCCAGTCTGGTCATCAGCCTGATTGCCATCGGTGTACTGTGGGGACTGAAAGGCGATGGCCTGATGGTTTTCGCGACCTCATTGATGGCCCTGCTGGGTGTCGCCCTGTTCGCCAGCTGGTCCATGCTCAGCAACGCCACCGCGGCCATCATCCTGTTCTTCAGCGCCCCTTACCGGGTGGGTGATCGCATTCGCCTGCTGGATGGAGACAATACCGTGACGGGGCAGATTCGGCATATGGGCCTGATCTTCATCACCGTGCAGGATGAGCTTGGCCACCGCTACACCCTGCCCAACAACCTGCTGCTACAGAAAACCGTCATCCGTCTGAGAAATGACACCCTGCCCCGGGACCAGAAGCACATGCGGGCAGATTGAGGAAAGAGCAAGCTGCAAGCTGCAACGCGACAACCGTTGACAGGTCCTGAAAGCAATGAAGCCGCGCCCATGATTTGAGCGCGGCCTCTAACCTTTCAAGACAAAATTAACCCGCCCCGCGTTGTAGCTTGCAGCTTGAAGCTTGCCCCTCATAGCTCATGGCTCATGTCTGACAGCTAACAACCCACCCTACATCCGATAACCAAAGCTGAGCATGTACTGGGTACCATCGTAGGGAAAGTCCGCGATGGCATCATTAAAATCCATCTCAACGGCCTGCTCGCGTACCACCAGCCCAAATTCGGATTTGCCGCCCACCGAGAAGATCAGCCCCAGTGAGGCATAGGCACCATAACCGAAGCTGAAATCACGCTCATCGCCATTGATCACTACCGCCGACGACAACGGCTGGGGGTAGGGCTTTTCCTGGTCCTGCTTCAAGGAGGCCATCAGCAACATGGGGCCACCCGACAAGAACAGCCTCGCCCGGTCACCAAAGTTGATATCGCCATACCCCCCCAGCATGGTGCCAAACAGGAACATTTCATTCTCAACCTTGATATTGACCGTAGCCCCGCCATTCACCACGCCGGAGTAGCTCACTGAATCATTCTGCCAGCTGATCACCGCACCGCCTTCATAGCCATAGCGAACGCGATCAGAACCCCCGAGAATCTTCTGCACCCCGCCGGTAAAGAAAGGCAGATCATCATAGTCCCCGCTCAGGGTCGTGCCGTTGGCCGTCACCGTCGTATCCGCATCACTCAGCTGCAGCTTGCCAGCCTGCAAAAACATGTACTGGGTATCCTGTGCCCAGCACAGGCCCGTTACGAACAAGCCCATCACATAGAAACCTGCTGCGACCCGTTTCACCCGCCACCCCACTGTCGTATTTCGGTAAAACCAGCATAAAGGACAATGCTGGTGGATAACATGAACCGGTTACCGCCAGTCGCAGAGTCCGGTAAAGTAGTCGTCATATTTTTATACCGCTTACCTCGCAATAGACAAGGAACAGCCATGCGATACCTGATTTTCCCCTTCATTCTCGCGTTTACCCTGCTGGCAGGATGCCAGAACGGCAACGATCCCGGCACGGCCAAGCTACCAGACGCCTGCTACCAACCCCCGGAATCAGGCATGTGCAAGGCCTCCATTCCCCGCTACTACTATGATGCCGACACAGGCGCCTGCCAGAGTTTTATCTGGGGAGGCTGCCAGGGTAGCGTACCGTTCGAGACCATGGACGCCTGCGTCACCACCTGTAACGCCACGGCCACCAACGCACCGGCGAAAGCACCGGTCAAAGAGGCTCCCTGATGTCCGACACCAGCCAGACCAGCCTGGTCCGCATCATTTATGTGCTGCACCTGGTGGGATTGATCACCGGCGGCATTACCGCCATTGCCGGCGTGATACTGGCCCACCTGAATGCCGGTGATGCCCCACCGCCATTACGCGAACATTTTCGTTTCCAGTACCGAACGTTCTGGATCGGGTTGCTCTATTCCGTTATCGCCGGCATCACCACTCTGGCCTTCATTGGCTGGCTGGTGATGGTCTTTGCCACTGTCTGGTGGATAATCCGTTGTGCCAGAGGGCTCACCGCCCTGAACCGGGATGTGGCGCCCGCCCGCGTTGACAGTTGGGGCTTCTGATATCCCTGTCACCGCTTTGCCATCTTCGCCCGCCAGACTGGCGGGTCTGCCAATCAGGAGAAGTCATGTTGTTCCGCGTATCCATCCTTGCCTTGCTCACCCTGCTGCTGGCCGCCTGCGCCCGTAGTCCGGTCGTCCAGCTGTACGATGGCCCCGCCCGATCTGACAGCAATGTCGTCACCGTGCGAGTCCCCAGCGAACTGGAAGTATTCACCATCAATGGCGAAGAAGTCGAAGGCGTTAACACCTTCTTTTCGACTGAATACAAGGATCTGAAGTTTGCACCGGGACGCTACAAGATTCTGGCCTATTACAAGGAACTCTGGCAGCTGGATGCAGACAATCACGAGATTGTGAAAACCAATCCTGCCAATTTCGTGGTCGATGGCAAACCCGGTGACATGTGGATTCTCGGTTTCGAAAAACCACAGGATGTGGCACAAGCACGTGCCATGGAAGACAGCTTTCATGGCTGGGTAGAAAACCCCGTCAGCGGAGAGAAAGTAGCGGCAGAAGAAAGCAAGCTGGTCCTGAAGCGCGGCTTCATGGCGCCCATCACCGGTGAAGAAGTGACCACCGCGACCACCAACAGCGTTGCACCTCAAGCCGCAGCCGGTGTTACCGCTGGCGCATCGGCAGCCGCGGCCACGGAGAAGACCTCCTCCGTGGCCCCCCAGGCGCCACCGGCAAGCTACCTGGATACCCTGAAAGCACAATGGAATCAGGCCACGGCGGAAGAGCGCCGCGAATTCCTGCAGTGGATATCGCAGTAACGCAACACGAAAGGCGTTTCGGGGTTCGAAGAGCAAAACCACCCGCCTCACCGGCGCGGTGGTCTTCCCTTTGATTTTCGCAACTCGAAACTCGTAGCGCGAAACGGCGCTTCCCTTTATTCCCCCTGAATCGTCGCCACCAGCCTGCGCGTCCCACCCTGATCACGGTGCTCGCACAAATAGATCCCCTGCCAGGTTCCCAGCGCCAGTCGGCCATCGGTGATGGGGACACTGAGAGACGGGCCAATCAGCACACTCTTGATATGCGCGGGCATGTCGTCCGGGCCTTCCAGGGTATGCGCATAGTAGGGCGCGTTTTCGGGCACCATCACATTCAGGTGACGTTCCAGATCCCCCCGAACATCCGGGTCCGCATTCTCGTTGATGGTCAAAGACGCCGATGTGTGCTGGATGAAAAGATGCAGCAGCCCCACTTGCAAATCGGCCAACTCCGGCAATTGCTCCAGCACCTCACGCGTCACCAGATGACAGCCCCGGCGTTTAGCTGAAAGGGTGAGCGTTTTCTGTTTCCACATAGTGCCAACTCTTCGTCCTGTTTTGACCTTGGCGTTCCCGGGAATCACCGGCACACTTTTCGTTTACCGACAAAACCGGGAACGCCAATGAAATTGAAAGGCCAGACCATTGTACTCACCGGCTCCTCCAGTGGCATTGGTGCGCAAGCTGCAGTCTTGATGGCCCGTCGTGGCGCGAGGCTGTGCCTTGTCGCTCGCCGGGAAGAACAGTTGCGCGAGGTCCAGCAGCGCGTAGAAGCGGAAGGCGCCTACTGCGCCATCTACCCCTGTGACCTCAGCAGCAGCGAAGCGATTGAAGCCTGTGCCGACCAGATTCTGCGTGAGCAGCAGGACATTCATGCGCTGGTGAACAATGCCGCTCACTCTATCCGGCGCCCCATTGAGCAGTCACTGGACCGCCTGCACGACTTTCAACGCACCGTACAGCTGAACTATATCGGCGCAGTGGCCATGACGCTGAAACTGCTGCCCCGTTTTCTCGAGCAGGGGCACGGGCATGTGGTGAACATTTCCAGTCTCTCCACCCAGATTCCCATCCCGCTGTTCTCGGCCTACCTGGCCAGCAAGAGCGCGCTGGAGTCCTTCACCCGCTCCCTGCAGGCGGAGATGGGCCATCAAGGGATCACCACGACTGTGGTGTATTTCCCCATGGTCCGCACCCCCATGTCATCGCGGACGGCCATCTATAAATACATGCCCATGATGCACGTGCAGAAGGCCGCAGGCTGGATCGTGGAAGCCTGCGAGAAACGACCATCCCGTATCGCCCGCCCCATGGGCAAGCTCGGCAGCGTACTGCTCGCCGCCGCGCCCGGGCCGATCACCAACCTGCCGCAACCGCTGTTCAGGGGCATGGACAAACTGCTGGCCAGTCGGCTAAAGAAGAAAGGATAAAACCAACCCTGGCCGTAGGAGCGTCGCTCGCGGCGCGATAACAGACCATGGGCAAAACCTTTTTCACCACAGAGCACACAGAGGAGCAGAGCAATCACTTTGTTTTATCTGCGTGACCTTGGTGAGCCCTGTGGTAAATCGTTCTTTTCGGGGTTTGGGATCGCGCCGCCAGCGACGCTCCTACAGCAGGGCTAGTTCACCACATTGGTCGCCGCGCCCGCCTGCCAGCTCCTGATATTGCTGACAACGCCATCCAGCAATCGCTGGCGACATTCCCGGGTGCCCCAGGCGTTGTGCGGGGTAATGATCAGGTTGGGAATATCGTCGGCCAGCAGCACATGATCGCGGGAAGGGGGTTCGCTGCTCAGCACATCCAGCCCGGCACCGCCCAGATGCCCCGAGCGCAGGGCGTCCGCCAGGGCCGATTCATCAATCAGGCCACCGCGGGCGGTATTGATCAGCAGCGCCCCTGCTTTCATCTGCGCCAGAAACGCCGCATTCACCAGCTTCTCGGTCTGTGCCGTCAGCGGACAGTGCAGGCTCAGCACATCGGCCCGGGGCAGCAGCTCGTTGAGCGGCAGGCGCCCCTCATGGCTCGCTCCGCTGAATGATTGCGCCACGGCAATCTCCATACCGAAGGCCTCCGCCAGCCGAGCCGTTTCCCGGCCCAGATCTCCGAAACCAATGATCCCCAGAGTTTTACCTGCCAGCTCCATGATCGGGTAATCCAGCAGGCAAAACTGCCGTGCGGCACTCCATTCACCCCGTTTCACCGCCGCATCGTACTGCACGCAGTGGGTGGCAAGGGTCAACATCAACATCAGGCTATGCTGCGCCACAGACGCCCGCGCATAGCCGCTCACGTTGCACACGGTAATGCCCTGGGCTTTCGCCGCCGGTAGATCCACATTATTGGTACCCGTGGCACAAATGCAGATAAGCTTGAGGGACGGACAGGCCGCCAGGGTGTCAGCATCGAGCACCACCTTGTTGGTGATGACGACCTCGGCCCCCTGCAAACGCGCAATGCGCTCCGCAGGCGCAGTGAAAGGATGGAAGGTCCAGGACATCAATGCCTCTAGCGCAGAGAAGTCCAGTTGCTCGGGGTTAACGGTTTCCGTATCGAGAAAGACGCCTTGCATGATCAAAGTCCTTCAGCGGAGAAAAAGGAGAAGGCCCATGCTAACGGATCTGCTGCAACAAGTGGGGATCGTCTTGCCACAGCAGGAATGGCAGAAACCGGTGATTGGTGTCAGCGCCTGTCTCACCGGGCAGAACGTCCGCTACGACGGCGACCACAAACGCAACGGCATCGTCATGCACCAGCTCGCACCGCTGTTGCGTTTTCGGGAAACCTGCCCGGAAGTGAGTATCGGGCTGGGCATTCCGCGTGCCCCCATCCAGGTGGTTCAGACCGAACAGGGCCAACGGGTCAAGGCCGTTGACGATCCCTCACGGGATTTTACCGACGCGCTGGAGGACGTTGCCAGCACACTGGGCGAGCCGCTGTGCGGTTTTATTCTCAAAGCCCGCTCACCCAGTTGCGGCCATCTCACCACACCATTGCATGACGAATACGGCAACGATAATGGTATCGGCTCCGGCGCCTTCGCCCGAAAGCTGCACGAACTGTATCCCCGCATTGCCCTGGCCAACGAAACCGACCTGGAAAAACCCGCCTTCCTGCAACAGTTCGTGCTACAGGTATTCTGCTACCAGCAGTGGCACCACAACGACCATCAGGGCAGCTGGTTACAGGAACGGCTAACACAAAGCGACGCCCTTAATGAGCCACTGAAAACACACTTTCAGCATTACCTTTCCCGGCTGAGTCAGGCGATGCACTAGAAGATCTAGTGAACAGTTAACAGCGAAAACCGCATTAAAGAATCAACGTCAACCCGCCGGTCAGAATCGCAAACAGTACGGATAACCAGATGAGGGTCCACCAGGGGAAGGGTTTGGGGGGCGGTTCGACTTCCAGTTGTTTTTCCAGATAGTTTCGCAGCAACTCGGTGTTTCGGGTGTTGGCCTTATAGATCGCATCGAAGGCATCCCCGACTACTGGCAGCAGGCCCCCGAGAAAATCGATCAGCATGTTTCTCAACATACGCAGCTTCACGGCCTTGCTGGCGCCGGCGCGTTGCGCTTCCAGCAGCACATAACTGGCCAGCGCCAGACCCGCCGCATCACCAATGCCCGGGATCAGGCCAATCAGCGCTTCGGCTCCGAAACGGAACCGGGTAAAGGGAATGCCAATACTGCTGTCGGTGAAGCGGCTGAATTTCTCCAGCCGCTCCAGTGCGGCTCGCTGTTGCTCTTCCTTGCTGAGGGCCATCAAATCTCCACGTAAAGCTGGCCGTTTTCTTCTGACACGGGCCAGGTATCCAGGGGTTTTTCGCCACGCACCACATTCAGCATCTGCACCCCCGGCGGAAAGTTTGCCCACTTCACCACCTCTCCCGTACGGATATCAAACTCCGCCCGGTGCAGCGGGCATTGCACACATTTATCCTTGAGAATCTTGCCTTTGCCTAACGAAGCAAAGACATGGGGGCAACGGGCCTGGGTGGCATAAAAGCCATCACTCAAGTGGTATACCACCAGTTTGGTTTCCCCGGCTTTCATTGCCTTGCTCTGGCCTTCGGGGATCTCCTGGCTGGCACAGAGTTCATAACGCATGGCGCTCTCCTTGCTGGCTGGAAAATCAAAAATCTGACGTATGGACGGTTTATATGACCTTTGTCGATACGCCTCGCTTTTCGTTACTCAAGATAGGTATACCCTGCCAGACCATCCCGTACCAGTTCGATGAATCCCTCTTGCTCATCATCGCTGAGATGGGCCTGGCGGCAGTGTTGCTCCAGCGACTCAAGCAAACGGTCCGGGTCATAGTTCACGTAGCGCAGCACCGAACTGACGGTATCGCCCTGTATGGCATGATCGAGAACAATCTCGCCGGCATCGGTGACATCCACATCCACCGAATCGGTATCTCCAAACAGGTTGTGCATGTCGCCAAGGATTTCCTGATACGCCCCTACCATGAAAATGCCGAGGTGACCGTTAATCTCAGCGGGCAACGGCAAGGATGACTCCACCCCTTCGCCGTCCACGAACTGGTCAATACGCCCGTCGGAATCACAGGTAATGTCCTGCAACACGGCACGACGCGTCACCGGCTGATTCAACCCGGACAATGGCAGTACCGGGAACACCTGATTGATGCCCCACACATCAGGCACCGACTGGAACACTGAAAAGTTCACAAACAGCTTGTCCGCCAGTGTTTCGTTAAGGTTATCCAGCAGCTCCCGTTGCTGTTTGCGCAACGGATTCAGGCGGCTGCGCAGGGCCAGCAAGCCGTTCACATACAGCTGCTCCCCCCGGGCGCGGGCATCCAGCCCCAAATCGCCGGCGATGTAGCGCTGGTGGATATCCTGCCAGGCTCCCACCACTTCGGAAAACCGCTCCAGCAAATTCCCGGCCTCGCCCTGCAGGGCAACCTGAAGATCCCACAGCTGTTGCAGCTCCGGGATAGAGTCGTCGCCTGGCTGCAAGGTGACCGCGACCGGCTTCTGGGCTTCCTGGTCGGTAATGTTCACCAGCAATACCGCATGGTGCGCCGTCAGTGCGCGCCCGGACTCGGAAATGATGTGCGGCTCAGGAACGCCATGTTGCTGACATTGCTGCTGCAGGGTCTGGACGATATGACGGGCATAATCCGCCACACCATAGTTCATGGAACAGTAGGAACGTGAGTGGGTGCCTTCATAGTCCACACCCAGACCGCCGCCCACATCCACGGTCTCCACCTGCGCGCCCAGCGCACGCATTTCGGTGTAATACCGGGCCGCCTCACGCATACCTGCCTTGATATCCTGGATATTCGCCACCTGGGAACCCAGATGGAAATGCAGCAGTTTCACACAGTCGAGTCGACCCGCCTCACGGCAGTGCGCCAGCGCACTCATCAGCTGCGGGGCACTCAAGCCAAACTTGGACTTCTCGCCCCCGGTGTTCTGCCAGTTGCCCTTGCTGATGCTCATCAACCGCACCCGCAGACCAATCCGCGGGGCCACACCCAGCTCATCGGCAATACGAAGCAGCGCAGGCAGCTCGGACATCTTTTCCACCACGATATTCACGTGGAAGCCCAGCTTTTCGCCCATCAACGCCAGACGCAGGTATTCGGCATCCTTGTAACCATTACAGACGATCGTGTCGCCCGGATTGGACAACGCCAGTACCGCCAGCAGTTCTGGCTTGGAGCCTGCCTCGAGCCCGATACGCTCGCCCTCTTCGCGAGCCCGAATGATTTCGTGCACTACCCGGCGCTGCTGGTTCACCTTGATCGGATAGACCGGGGTGTATTGCCCGTCGTAGCGATGGCCATCGATAGCCTCACGGAAGGCCCCTGCCAACAGTTTGACCCGTTGGCGCAGAATGCCGGAAAAGCGCGCCAGCACCGGCGCCCGCAGCCCCGCCTCACGACAGGCCTGCAACACGGCTTCCAGCGTCGCCTGGCCACCCTGCTCACCATTGGGACGAACACACAGCTCGCCATGCTCATCGATACGGAAGTAACTGTCGCCCCAGCGATCCACGTTGTAGATCTCACTGGCGGGAATGGAGCTTGAATCGGTCATTACCTGTCCTGAAACGGGCGAGGCCGTCACCGGCCACCGCAAAGGGGAAAACTGTCGCCATTATGCCTGCCTGCCACCGCTTGTCGCATCCCTTTTTGGGGCAAGGAATCAGGCTTTGACAGGGGGGCCACAGGTCTTACAATCGCGACTATTGTCCACCTCGGGAGCCCACTGGCTCCCACCCACTGGAAAGGCCCATGAGCAGCACCCAAAACAACTGGTTTTACGAGCACTTTGACACCGCTGGCACCGCTTTCGGCCTGCGTTTGAAGCAGAAGCTGGAAGAAGTGCAGACCGAGTATCAGCACATCGAAATGTGGGAAACCGACAGCTTCGGTTACCTGATGACCATCGATGGCGCCACCATGCTCACCACCCGTGACAACTTCCTTTACCACGAGATGATGTCGCACCCGGTGCTGTTCAGCCACGCCAATCCGAAACGGGTCGTCATCATCGGTGGTGGCGACTGCGGCACCCTGCGCGAAGTGCTGCGTCATCCCGGCGTAGAAAAAGCCACCCAGATCGATATTGACGAGATGGTCACCCGCTACTCGGAGAAGTATTTCCCGGAACTGTGCGAGTCCAACGACGACCCACGGGCGGAACTGCTGTTTGAAGATGGCGTGCAATACATGCGCAACTGCGCAGATGGCAGCGTGGACGTGATCATCGTTGATTCCACCGACCCGGTAGGCCCGGCGGAAGGGTTGTTCAAGGCCGATTTCTTCCGCGATTGCCACCGTGTACTGGCCGAGGGCGGCATCATTGTGCAGCAATCGGAATCCCCGCTGCTGCACAGCGACACCATCATCAAGGACCTTCACGCCAACATGCGCGAAGCGGGTTTCACCAGCACCCAGACACTGCCCTTCCCGCAGCCGGTTTATCCCAGTGGCTGGTGGAGCTGCACGATGGCGGGCAAGAACACGCAAGTGGGCGAGTTCCGCGAAACGGATGCCTCAGACAAAGGCTTCGACACCCGGTACTACTCTGCCGCAATTCACAAGGGCGCGCTGGTGCTGCCGCCATTTATGCAGGCCGCAATCAACCGCTAACTGCTACAAGCTACAAGCCACAAAAAAGAATGCCCTTGTCTTCGCTGGAAGCAAGGGCATTTTCGTTTAGGCATACCAACCACCAGGAACCTGACATGTACAAGGGAAGATCTTTCCCCCTTTCACTGATGGCGGCTTTTCTGCCTGCTCGTAAACTACCGACAGCCAAATCCGTAAGTAAAGGTGCCGAACTTGTCTACGCTGTACTTCTGCATCCCCACGTTCATGTCATATTTTGACAAGTACTTGTTCATATCTTTTCGCGTAAACACCTTGCCTTCTGGATTACGGGCAGAAAGGTAATAAACCCCGTTTCCGGTATCAAATACCGGCATTTCATGCTTGGGTTTCAATAACATGAAACCTCCTGCACGCCAATCTCCTGCATGGGTTTTATAATTGTAGGCGATGTAAAGATCTTCATCGCTGCACTCGTTTCGAGCGTAGACATAGATCTTATTTTGATTGACATAATCCATCTGAATCCAGGGCTCGACAATTCCTTCAGATTGATAGGCCGCCGACGCGAACTCCCCTTTCGTTATATAGCGAAATATTTTTGCCCTTTCCGGTGAGATTCGGGACCCAAAATTCATTTTGGCAGATTCACTCTGAATCACAGCCTGCACATGGAACGTGTCATACTCCCCGGAGTAAATCAGTACTGGGCTCCCGCTTTGCCCTTGAAATACATCGCAGTCAATCCACAGATCGTTGTGATTGTAAGGGTTACGATTTACCGCCTGACAACCTTCCTGAAAGTATTGATGCCCATCCTGCTTGTCACCAGGGTAGCCGATGGTAGACACCTCTCCATCCGGGAAATCGGCACGCCCCCAAAAGCCGAACCAACCTGCAACCTGCCCGGCATGCCGCCCGTTATCTGCCGGCTCCAATTCCATGATTGCTATATCCCTGCCCGTATCCTCGTTCGCATCATGGGTATAGCTGGCGGGTAGAAAGACCCTAGCAACCCGGTACTTGTCGTAGTTCACCCTGCCTTCCTGAATACCAGGATAGAAGAACTGGTTCTCGTGAAGCTTGCCTTGACTGTCGAATGCGCAATGCGCCGCTGTCACGATATAGTTCTTCTGGATCAGCGAGCCGGTACAGGTCGTTTTTGCAGTTTCACCCGACTCCAGATGGTTATAGGTAATGAGCTCCCCCACCCGGCGGGTATATTTTTTCAGGTAATAAGGCACCTCACGGGTGCTTCTGCGATCATCTTGGCCAAGGATGCCACGGCTTTTCACTTCATCCGCCAGATCCTCAGGCACATGCTCGATAGTGGGCTCACCAACAGGCTGCGCCGCAGCGACAAGCGGCCAACCAACGAGCATCGCAGCCAGCAATCCCGCTATTTTCATATCCAATCCCCATCACTGATTACAGAACCCTGTTCCTGATTGTGATGGACAATCTCGACAAAACAACTTTTTTTGTGACTGGAAGAAAAATTGATATAAACAAAAAAGGCCATACCCGTCGCCGGATACGGCCTTTTCGCTTTGATCTACTTCGTTTTTTGATTGTCGTTATTTACTGCCTTTGAGGGCATCTTCGACAAAATCCAATCTATCCTGCCCAAAGAACATTTCATTGCCCACAAACATCGTCGGCGCGCCAAACACACCGCGCTTTACCGCGGCTTCGGTATTGGCTTTGAGCTGCTCTTTGACAGTCTCATCGCTGGCACGGGCCAACCAATCTTCTGCGTCCAGCCCCGCCTCCGTCAGCACGCGCGTCATCTCGTCTACTTCCGACAATTTACACGGCGCTTTCCACATGGCGTTAAACATGACATCCACCATGTGCTGCTCCTGCTCTGTACCCAGAGCAGCAGTGATGACGCGCATGGGAGTAATGGTGTTCACCGGGAAGTGCGGGTTCATGGTCAATGGCACCTGGTAACGGCTCGCGTAGCGAGCCAGATCGCGCATCATGTACATGCCCTTGGCGGGGACGGCGCCGGGAGGCGCATTGCCGGTGGCCTTGAACACGCCTCCCAGCAGGATCGGCTTGAGTTCCAGTTGCGCCCCGGTTCGCTCGGCAATGGCCGGAAGCTGGCTCCAGGCCAGGTACGCCGTAGGGCTACCCACATCAAACAGAAATTCAATTTTTTGAGTCATGATATTGTCCTTTCAGAAATGTCCGTAGGAGCGTCGCTCGCGGCGCGATTCCAGACGTTGGGTTAT
>Ga0310345_10000211_pt1 | contig 109097 bp, 110 predicted proteins | sample HC15DNA20500_MG_FD_204667 | JGI IMG/M metagenome (GOLD analysis project Ga0310345, IMG submission 204667) | Marine microbial communities from station ALOHA, North Pacific Subtropical Gyre - HC15-DNA-20-500_MG | ecosystem: Environmental > Aquatic > Marine > Oceanic | place: Pacific Ocean... | reverse complement strand
ATCGGCTGCGCGTTCAACAATGTTTCTTAGGGTTGTTTGGTCGCCCTGACGATTAGCGCGTTCGAGGGCCTCGACCAGTGTCGGAAGCCGCGATCCGCTTCCTACCGACATAGCGACATTGCATCCCCGCATGAAGGACTCGAGCTTAGATGCCGACCGGTAGATGCCTACCGGAGGCGTCTGATCGTTGCCGCCGCCGCCGGAGATAACTGTAGCCAGAGCTTCGATGGATTGGGGAGCGAGAAAAATGTGCATTTACCGGTAACGTGGTGGAGATCGTCAATACTTGTGAGTTTCGCCAAGACATCTGCAAATTCAAGAGCAAACGCTGGGCGGCCGCCAAATAACGTGTTTGACAACCCCATCATGGCCGCTGCCATACGGCGCTAAAACTAGGGCGCCGGGTCCGCACCTGATGGCGGCGATGCGTTCACAAAATCCCCAGGCTCGATACCGCCCTTGCCCTTCGGGTGACCGGTCCGATCGGCTCCCGATTCCAGTCGCATTATATCCGAGGTCACACTCGCCTGCCTGTCATACGCTGTCGAACAGCCTGATGGCGTAGGTCGCAGCCTTGACGAGCCCTCCCAGCACCGCAACTGCGGGCTTGCGCGCAGCAAAGCCTTCCTCATCGATGCCAACGTAGAAACTAGTCTGGACGGAAAGCGTCGGCACGTTCTTTTTCAGCATTCCAAGCACGGTTTCAGCGCCGACTTGGATAGAACCGTCTCCGCCGAGGGGTGTGAAGTCCCCTTCTGCCAATGTCCCTTCCAGCGACATATGGATTGGCCGTAGCCGGGCATTCAACAGGCGGCGATGTTTCCGGACGATATCGAGATGATGCAGCGCCCATAAAGCCGAATTGCCGCCTTGGTACGGCTTCAGATGCTCGATAAGTTGCCGCTCTAGCGCGGGCAACCCGGCAAGGAATTTTTGCGCACCGCCGTCCGGACGATCAAACTCTGCCTTGCTCTTGGCGAATGGAAAAAACACGCGATTCTCGGGGATCGGCAGTTTGTGGCGGTTCACAAGAACCATAGCCAGAACATCGAGGCTGCTACGAATCGAATTGATGTATGCGCCGACCTCGGCTTGAAAATGGAGCGGTAGTAGTTCGTTCTCGATTGCCACAATGAGGTTCGTGTCTGCAGGCGGCGGCAGTTCCCTTAGGTCGATCGTGACTCCTCGCGCGAGCCACTCTTCGAGTCGTTTATTAAGGTCGCCCAACTGGCTCATTGGCCAATCGACGCAGGCCTGAGCTTCCATAAGATCGGCACGCATCGATTTAGACTTGCTCCGGCAAATCATCGCCGGAGAATTCCCCCTTGTTAACTCGCTCCATCATCTTATCGCGTCCGATAATGCCGAATCCCAAAAGGTAAAGCAGACTATTCGCCCCCTTGTGAGCGGCAATGGCATCGAAGTCACACCCTCCCCGATAGTAAAATCGCTCGATAACGTTCAACATGTCCGAGATGGCGTGGAGAGCAGCCACAATCCGTTCCTTGGTCGCAGATTCGAGCGGCTTAGCTCGGCCGTCTTGCGTTGCGAGCAACAGATCATGATGAGCAAAACGGCGATTGCGCCAATCTCGGCAGAATTCTGTCTTCTGCTTGATGTCTTCGACGTGTTTCTGCAGTTCGGCTTTGAGCCCCGGATCAGCGACCAATTCGGGTAGGTTGCGGACCGTAAGATTATCCTTGCCGACCGACCTGGATGAATCGGTCAATCGGGCAAGGTGAGACATATTGGTCTCAAACTGCTGTGCTTGGAGCATTTGGAAAAAGCCCGGCGCGGATTGGTTCATGCGCGCTATGCGCTTGTCGTTCGTGCCGAAAAGTTCGAGGAATTCCTTCCAGTAAAGGTTCAGGGAGGCAAACTCTTGGAACAGCGCTGTGTATTGAGTGCCGAGCGCCTCACCCATCGTGTCGATGTTGCGTTGCCTCATCTCATCGCTTGTCATACAACATCCTAATTTAGGCGCGGATCCTCGTGCGCGGCTGCACCATTATGTTCGGTAGGATCTGATCGTAGACTTGCACCGCTCCGGGCATCTCCACTGTTACGGCTAAGCCAAAGGGTATCGGATCGTCGATTGGGCTCCCCTGATCGCGCTCTCGCTGCACCTGGACCGGAATTGTCCCACCCCCATTGCCGATGCGCTCGTCGAGCCACCGCCGGTGGACGATCGTACCGCTTTCCGACTGGCTGTTTGTAGGTTGTGCAGTCAATGTGCCCACGCCAGCCGTTTCCAACGAATCTGCTTGCAATGAGGGAATCCGCAGCTTGACAGCGCGATAGGCCAGGTACCCCGGGCGTGTCGGGGCAAGCCAGGCGAGCGTCGCTCTCACCTCACGCAGGCCCGCGCTAGCCGCAAGAGCCGCGGGGATTGGCACGTCAAACGTCGTTGATCCCTCCGGATTGATAGTGCCGGTTGCCCACATCGTTGCGCGATCGGCAGCGCAGGCTATTGCGTCTTCGGGATCGACGAAACCATAGCCGAGATGCCGACAAACCTCTCGCCGCCAATGCTCGTGATGCAATTCTTCGTCGGGATCGATAACCGACCTGATGAATGTTTCAGAACCGCGCCACGAGGCTGCGTGCACCAACAGAACTTTCAGCAAGCATGCCCGCTGTGCCAGAGGCATTTGCGCGATCAGCGCCGGATAGGCATCTTCGAGCGCATCGAAGATACGATGCGCTGAGTGCGTCGCAAGCGCTGTTGCGGCGCTGGTGCCAATCGTAAAGTGTAAACCCATCGCGTCATTGTCCGGCGGCGCCGCGACCTTCAGTCCCCAGAAGCGGCTTGGAAGCGGATGGCTCAACAGGATCGGCGGCGCCGCCACCGGATCCAGCCGCGCGCGTTGTCGGCCGCCGGCGAACAATGCTTCAGGTTTCGCGCTGCGGCGGAGACCAGGCCCAAGCCGCGAAGAGAGGTTTGGCATTTCTTCGCGGTCATAGGGAGCGAAAGGACTCACGCCACCAAAGACTTCGGTCGACGAATCGCGATGCCAGGATCCGATCGTGAGCGCGTTGAGGCTATCCGCGGGGGCCAGCAGCCTTCGGTCGGCCTTCATCGCATCGATGGCTCGGAACGCTCCCTGTGATCGCTCCTCTAAAGCCGCGGCCTCGAACGCAGCCGCGTTGGCAAACTCCTGCATCAAAACGCCGTCGCTGACGTTGCCGGCGCTTACGAGGAACAGAATTCCGTAGGTGAAGGACAGATAGTCCAAGGCCCGCGCCCAGGTTGAGACCTTCCCAGCGAATGGCTTGGTTCGGTCGCCGAGCGAGAGATTAACGACGATGACGTTAGCGCCGCCACCTGCCCGCATTCGCATAACCGATTCAACGATGACGTCGACGACTAGCTTGTCGTTGTCGAAGATTTCATCGCCCAAGGCGGGGGCGTACATCACCGGGCGGAAATAGATACGGCGATTGATTGGAGTCGGCGGATCATTCAGATCGCCGTGAAGGGCAATCGACGCCATCGCGGTCCCATGGACACGCGCGCCGACCGCTCTCGCCTCAAGGTTGGCCGGATCGTCGATAGCCAGCCGGCCGGTCAGAAGAGGGTGTGCCTGAACCGGAACCGCATCGAACACTGCGGCGATCGGATCATCCATGCGGGCATCCGGTCGTGCCGCGTCGAGGAGCGTCCGGTCCGTAGCTTCGATCGGCGTCCCCACACTCTGCGGCACGATCGAGGCTACCGGGTCAGCGCCCGCCAGTGACGCGGGGTCGAGGTCGGCGATGCGGCGGATCTCTCCAGCAGGAACATCGGCCAGCACGGCATGATAAGCGAATTCCGGACGCCGGGATCGATCGATGACGGCTCCGCCGTTCTGCCTGATGTGATCGGCGACCGCAGCTTCGGCGGCTTGAGCTGCGTCGGCGCGCGCTCTGAAAACCAGCTCGATTTCGATCCGGATCAATTCATTGTCGGGCGCGCCGTCGACGCTATGGCGAAAATATTCACGGTTGGGCGGCGAAACGCGATCCGCGGGCCCCCAAGGCCGAACGCTTTTTAGTTGGCCGAACACATCCCGCCACGGCGTGAAACCTCGCGGCACCGTACCGGTCCGCTCCCACCCGTCCCATAGCGAAACGATTTGCCTCAGCGCGTCGAGCTGCGGGACGAGGAGATAGAATTCTGGATTGTCATCGAGCTCGTCAGGCGCCAGCTCTTCCTCGCCGGCGAACTCTAGTCCGGGAATGCGCGAGACGGCGTTGAAGAAATTCTGCACCGAGCCCGTGACCTCAAACACTAGGAGGCGCTCGGGGGCCAAAGAGTTCGCGTCGCCGCGCAGCTGCAGCGCAGCATCGGGACGATGGAGAATCGTTTGCAGGCGTCGAAAAACCGGACCGTGGGCGCGCCCCTGCGCGACGCGATCAAACGTCCGCGCCTGGCTTCCGCCGCCGGGAGTCCGCCGCCTTCCGGTGTCTCTTGGCTCGTTCAGGCGGAGGAGAGGTTTCTCCGGGTCGTGGGGCATCGGCTAATTCCGGCGCGACTCTGGTGGTCCAGAGATTGAGTTGCTCGCAAAGAATATCTCTCAACAAGTGGTTTCCGAGGCTAAGTATATGCTGCCGCCGGACCGTCTGGCAGAATTCAAGAGCCTCCGCAAAGCTGATGTTTCCGAGTTCACCAGCGAGCTTGATTGCATCGATGCCCGCCGGCTCGGGCCAATTTTCAAACTGGCGGTCGAGAAAGACGGCGAGGGCTTCGCGCGTTGGCTGGGGCATCGCGAGACGCAATTGAAATCGCCGCCACACCGCTCGATCGAGAAGCTCCGCGTGGTTCGTGGCAGCGACGGTCACCACATAACTCGGGAGCTGATCAATCTGCATTAGCAAAAACGACACGACGCGTTTGATCTCGCCGGTTTCGTGAACGTCGCCGCGCTCCTTGCCGATTGCATCGAATTCATCAAAGAAGAGAACGCACGGCACCGTGCGTGCGTAGTCAAATAGGCGCGCGAGGCGCGTATTGGTCTCGCCGAGATATGAACCGACGAGCGCATCATAGCGGACGGTGAAGAACTGCACCGCAAGCGCTTCAGCGATCGCTTCTGCAACCGAGGTCTTCCCATTGCCGGGAGGACCCGACAGCAACACGCGATGCCTTGGTTGCATGCCGTGAGCACGCAATAAATCAGCGCGGTGCTGTTCTTCGACAAGCTGCTTGACCTGCTCTTTGACAGGCAGCGGTAGAATCAACTCCTCCAGCCGACGCCTAGGCGTGCTCTCAAGGATCGTGTCCTTGCCGGATTGGCCACTAGAGGGTTGTGCGGCGGGTGGTGTGACGGCGACGGCGCTCAACGCCCTTTGCAGACGGTCCGCGAGAATGTGATGATTTTTGCTCCGCTCCTCAGCAACGATAGCTTCTACCGATGAGCGCAGAGCGTTGCGATCGCCGGTCGCGCCAGCGCGAACAATAGAGAGGAGAAGATCGCTTCGGGCCAACGTGTGCTATATCCGGAAATCGCAAATATATAAGGAGAACTCGTTAACATTTTGGACGCGCACTTCACAGCCCTAAGAATGCTCTCGCTAGGCCAGATCACAAAAAAGCGGCCGCGCCTGTACCTAGGTGGCTTGGCGCGCCGCTACAAAATTCCCCAAGCTCGGTATCGTCCCCGCCCCGTCGCTTCTCGCAGACCGAGTTCGTATACCAAGCCCTGCGCCGCTCGCGGCGTGATTTTCAGCTCCTCGGCAATCATCCCGGCCGAGACGATCGGGCGGGTCAGCACGTAGTCGAGCAACGCCGGCAGCCGGGAGGTGGAGCGGCGGCCGGCGAGCTTGCGGGCGAGCAGCGTGCGGGCGGTCAGCCAGCGATCGTGATCTTTGAGCCCGGCGTCAGCGGCGGCCGCGATCGCCTCGAGCTGGACGCCGAGGCGGCCGGTCTGATCGCGCGGCCGCCGCCGCTCGCGTGGGATCGCCTTCAATCCGTCGTGCAGACCCGGAAGGTGGGCGCGTGCCTTTCCGCGTTCGCGCAGCAGCGCGGCGGCCAGCAGCCGGCCGAGCCACGGTGTGTGCTGCAGCGGCTCGATCGCAGACCAAGCGTCGGCCGCGACCGCCGCCGCCAAAGTCGGCGGCAGCGCGCGGGTGTCGGCGACGACGGCGCGCCACGCATCGAGGCGTTCGTCTTCGTCCCAATCGAGGTCGTAGACCAGCGGGTCGCGCTCGGGCAAGCGGCGCGCCCGCGCTACAGCGTCGCCCGCCAACGTGCGGTCGGCCTTCGCGATCGCCGCGTCGACCGCGGCGAACATTTCTGCCATTCGCTCGTCCGCTGGCGCCTGGTCTGCGAGCTCGCCGTCATCCGCCTCGCCGTCTTCGCCGTCGAGGCCAAGTCGATCGTCTTCCTCATCCCGTTCGCTCGCCCCTTCTTCCCGGCCGCGCCCTCCCCGACCCCGCAGACTGGTGAGGCCGGCCACCGACAGCGCCCAGTCAGGCTTGGCGTCGGCGATCCGGCGGCGCGCGCGCAGTAAGGTGTGGGCGCGGGTGAGCTCGTGGGTCGGGGTCCTGACGTCCATGCCGGCGTCGTGGAGAACGAGGTCGTCGAGGTGGACGAGCTCGCCCTCCAGCCACAAACTGGCACAGGCGTCATTGAAGTGAGTCCGCGCAACCCAGCCGTCGCGGATCGGGCTTTTGGCCAGCCGTTCGTCGAGCCGGGCCAGCGCATCCTCGGCCGCCGCCAGCGGCCCGGCAATTTGGCTCCAGGGGAGCGGATCAGGGATTTCGTAGGCTCTGAGCAAGGCTTTGATAACCCTAACAGGAATCAGCGTTACGGAAGCTATCATGACTTTCGCTTCCGTCATAGCGATGCCTTCCCGCGTGCGTTCATGACTATCGATAACAGACGTTTATCGATAGTGTTGGACATGCTTCCGCAAATCAGCGATTCTGAGCGTCCAGATCCCGAAAAATCACGGCCGCCGGGCCTCAGATCGACGAGAGGACGCCACCGCTGCCAGCACCCTCCCCTCTTCCGGACGCCTTCGACCGCCGCCGGCGGCCGTCACTTGGTGCGCGGCACCTGGCGCAGTCGACCGGCCTTGGCGAACTCCCGCAGTTTTTCCCGCGCGGCCGTCGCGAGCTTGGGCGGCAGCGGCCCGTACCAGACGCTCGGCGGCGTCTGGCGGCCGGCGGCGCGCAGGTCCGGGCCCGGCCAGGCGAAGACGTTCGCCTCGTTGCAGACAATCCACGACCGTTCCGCGTCAAGCCCGAGACGCGCCTTGGTCACGGCCGGGATCTCGATCGCCGTCGCGGGATCGGCCGGCGGGCTGTGCGTTACCGGCACCACGATCGCGACGATGCGGTCGCCGTCGCGGCGCGTCGCCGCGACCAGCGCGCAGGGCCGGTTCTTGATCCCCTCCTCGGCGCCGCGCAGGTGTTCGTCGGCCCAGAGGTAACTGTAGCTGAGCAGCCAGCCGACCTTCGGCTCAAGGCTCACTTCGGATCGAGCTCGGCGTTCAGGTGCTCAAATCCGGGCGCCATCTCGCTCGCCTCGAGGGCGGCGATGTCCTCGTCGGTCAGGTCCGCGGCCTTGACCGCGCGGCGGTCGCGGGCGCTGAGCCGCTCGTATTCGTCGTACGACAGCACCACATTCCGCGGCCGGCCGTGCTTGGTGATCAGCACCGGCTGGCTGAGCGAGCGGTCGAGTGCCTCGCCGACCCGGTCCTGGAAGTCACTGGCGCTGATCGTGAGAGTAGCCATGAGAAATCTCCGTTTTCGCCAAAATAGCGAAAATCGGGATAAATTTCAAGCCGAGGTCACCGGGTGGCATTCCTCAGGTGTTCGTTGGAACTTCCGGGGGGACGTGGCTCGGGTCCTCTTCGGGCGTCATCTCAGCGGCCTCGATCGCGGCGATCTCCGGCTCTTTCAAGTCGACGGTGCGCTCGGTCCGGCGATCGCGCTTCGGCGCGCGCACGACCTCATCGGATGCTTCGTCGGCGGTCTCCGTGGCCATAGCTGCTCTCCCTTGTTTCGAAATGTGCGGAAATCCCGCTAATCCCGCAAGAGGCCGATCGATGACCCCTCCTCCCGCCCGCCTCCCCGATTCAGCCTCCCTGCAGGCCGTGCTGGCGGGTCTCGACCCGGCATCAGTCGACGCCGACCTCGTCCCTGCCCTCGCCGCCGCGTTTCGAGGCTTCGACTTCAGTCTCGCCCAGGTCGACGACGAGTACTGGCGCGACGCCCGTAGTGTGATCCGGTCGGACGGCACGCGCGTCGGCGAGCTCCGGCCCTGGATGATGGCCGAGCTTGCCAAGGACGGTGGCGATATTCGCGCGCTGTGGACGCGCCTGAAAGAGACCGACCTGCAGATCACCGAGTGGCGCGGCAACAGCGCCTTCGTCTTCGCGCCGACCGGGACAGGTGTGGCCGACTACATCCAGATCGCCCTCGGCCGCGAGATCGAATGGCGCGCCGGTCCTGTCGTCAATCCCGATTATCGTCCCTGGGGTGAGGAAGAGCTGTTGGACCCCTCGTGGCCCCGGCATGAGGGCCTGCCCGATACGGATCGCCTGGCGGGTCCGATCTACCGCCTCCTCGATCGCGCCGGCGGTGCCTTCGTCCATGTCCGCAGTTTCCTTGATCGCTGCGGGCGTATCGAACGCGACAAGCGCGAGGCGAAGCGGCCCGAGCTGGAGCGCCGCGTCATCCGCGAAGTCGGCCCGGACGGCACCCGCGAGACGCCCTTCCTCCAGGCCGTTCCGGACTGGTTCGACTTCGTGCCGCGCGAACTTAGGTTCTTCCGGGATTGGGAGGCCTCGAGCGCCCGGTCGCAGCTCGTCTTCGCACACTGGGCACTCGATGTCCGCGACTACACCCACAAGGGTGAGCGCGAGGTTGGTTTCATCCCGCGGCCGCTCAAGATTCCCCGCGAGCGCTTGCAGATGACGCCCGAGACGTCTGTCCACCAGCTGATGGACCGGATCGAGGCGATCGATCGGGAGCTCGCCCTGCCCTTCGGCTGGTTCTTCCTGATGACCCACGGACACTGGGTCGAGCCCGATGTCGGCCTCGCGATCGCGGACGGCCTCAAGGCCCAGCGCGTGCGACTGCCCGACCCGGACGCAGCGGTGCTGCTGCGCTGGTCCGAACGAACCTACGGTTTCTGAGGCGCGAGATGGACGACATCGTCAAAGGCCGCTCTCTCGACGCCGAGTCCCGCCGCGCGCTGCAGCTCGACACGCTCTCCGCGATCCTTCCCATGGATCGGCGCGACCGCCTCGCGCAGCTTCTCACCGACGAGGACGTCGCGACGCTCAGGCACCTCGCGCGCGAAGGCATGGGGGAAAACACTCTCCGGGCGCTCGCGTCAGATCTCGCTTATCTCGAAGCCTGGTCGGCCGCCTCGACCGGCGGCCCGTTGCCCTGGCCGGTGACGGAAGCGCTCGTACTGAAATTCGTCGCGCATCATCTGTGGGATCCGGCGCAGCGCGAGAACGACTCTCGGCACGGGATGCCGGTCGACGTCGATGCGCGTCTCCGCGGCGAAGGGTTGCTCCGGACGGATGGCCCGCACGCGCCGAGTACAGTCAGGCGGCGTCTTGCGAGCTGGAGCACGTTGCACCGCTGGAAGGGCATGGAAGGACCGTTCGGCGCGCCGACGGTGCGCTCGGCTGTGCGCCTCGCCGTCCGGGCCTCGCCGCGGCCGCGCCGACGCAAGAGCAGGCGGGCTGTGACGAGGGACATCCTCGATCGTCTTCTCGCGACCTGCCAGACCGACCGGCTCGCCGACACCCGTGATCTCGCGATCCTGCTGCTGGCATTCGCCTCCGGCGGTCGCCGCAGGAGCGAGGTCGCACGGCTCCGGGTCGAGCAGCTGAGCGATGAGCCAGGCGTGCCGCTCGACCCGAACGACCGTAACTCGCCGCTCTTGCCCTGCGTCTCGATTCAGCTCGGGCGAACCAAAACGGGCGACGCCGATGATGAGGGCAGGGTGTTCCTCGTAGGGCCGCCGGTCGACGCCCTCAGGGAATGGCTCACGCGAGCCGATATTCATAAGGGGCCGATCTTTCGCGCGATCGACCGCTGGGAAGCATTGGAGGAAAGGGCGCTCACGCCCCAGTCCATCAATCTCATCGTCAAGCGGCGCTGTGGCCTGGCTGAGCTCGATCCACGGGAGTTCGCAGCGCACGGTTTGCGGGCGGGCTATCTCACGGAAGCCTCGCGACAGGGCATCGCCCTGCAGGAGGCAATGCAGCAGTCGCAGCACCGCTCCGTCCAGCAGGCGGCGGGATATTACAATGAGGCCGAGCGCGCGCAGGGCAGGGCGGCGAGGCTCGGCCTCTAAAGGCTGCATCGGCTTAAGTTGTCAGCGTACAACTCCTCGCTCATGATCGGGAACGGAGCCGTGATTCGCCAAGCGGGCGGATTGTAGAGCGCGTCAGCCGCTGTTGAGTTGTACGCGTACAACTGGGCGATGAGGCGCAACAACCTCAAAACCGGCGAGAGACGCAGGCGTTCGCTAGGCGCGTTAACTTCTCGTTAACCGAAAATCGCTTGCGACATCAAAAGAATCGGGCATAAATCTCATTCAACGCATTTTGGGCCGTTCTGCTCAAAAAACCGCAGATGCAGAGTTAACGATGCCCGCTACGAATCCCGAGAGTGAAAGTTTCCGCGATCTCCGATCGCTGATCAACGCCGATGCGGCCGAGCTATCGATGCGCCTTCGCGCTCGCCAGCTCGCCGACTTTCCGCCCGAGGCGCAGAAGTCGCTGCGGCGGTTTTCGCCGGCCGAAGCGGCGAGGTTCATCGGGATTGCGGAAGGATATCTCCGCCAGCTCGCCGCAGAGGGCAGGGGACCAGAGCCCCTCTCAAACGGCCGCCGCCTGTACTCGATCGAAGACATCGAGCAGCTGCGCCAATTCCTTGACGGATCGGGCAAGGGTGGGCGCCGCTATGTTCCCCACCGGCGCGAGGGCGAAGCTCTTCAGGTCATCTCAGTCATGAATTTCAAGGGCGGCAGCGGCAAGACCACGACGGCCGCGCATCTCGCCGAATACCTCGCCTTTCGAGGCTACCGGGTCCTCGCCATCGACCTCGATCCGCAAGCCAGTCTCTCCGCGCTGTTTGGCCTGCAACCCGAACTCGATGTCGCGGACAACGACACGATCTACGGGGCCATCCGGTACGACGACCAGCGCCGCGAGATGGCTGAGATCGTCCGCGCGACATACATTCCCACGCTGCATCTCATTCCTGGCCAGCTCGAACTCATGGAGTTCGAGCATGAGACGCCGAAGGCATTGATGACGCGCGAGGGTCGCGACTCGATGTTTTTCTCGCGTATAGGCGAAGCGCTGGCACAGGTAAGTGACGCCTACGACGTGGTCGTGATCGACTGCCCGCCTCAGCTTGGATTTCTGACGCTGTCGGCGCTATGCGCCGCAACGGCCGTGCTTATCACGGTCCACCCGCAGATGCTCGACGTGATGTCCATGTCGCAGTTCCTCAACATGACCGCCGGGCTGCTTGACGTTGTCGCAAATGCCGGCGCGGCCACCGAATACGATTGGATGCGCTACCTCGTCACCCGATACGAACCAAGCGACGGGCCACAGACAAAACTCGTCGGGTGGATGCGCTCGATCCTCGGGGGGCGGGTTTTGACGCATCCGATGGTGAAAAGCACGGCGATCGCCGACGCTGGCCTGACGAAGCACACGCTCTACGAAGTCGACCGCCAGCAGTTCACGCGGCAGACCTATGACCGCGCAGTTGAATCCCTCGATTTGGTCAACGGCGAGATAGAAGCCCTGATCAAGCAGGTCTGGAAGAGGGCTTGAGGATGGCACGAAAAATCAGCTTCGACTTGCCAGAGAATGAGGAGCGCATCCCACAGGAAGCGCCAGCTTCTTCAAACGCGAGCAAAGTCAGGCCCCTCCTTGGACTCGACCGCCCACTGAAACAGCCCGGCGCGCTCGGCGCTATCTCGCAGACGCTTGGCGGGATGTCTGAGAAGGTCAAACGCGCCGATGAACTCGAGAAGCGCCTGGTTGAGGGGCAGACCATCGTCGACCTCGAGCCATCGCTCGTCGATGACTCCTTCGTTCCCGATCGCATGGAGGCGAGCCCCGCCGACGAGGCGGCATTTCGAGAGCTCATCCGCGAGCATGGTCAGAACTCGCCGATCCTGGTGCGGCCCCACCCAGACAATCCAGATCGCTTCCAGGTCGCGTTCGGACATCGCCGGCTGCGTGCTGCGCGGGCTCTCGGCATCAACGTGCGCGCGGTCGTGCGTGCACTCTCAGACGAAGAACTCGTCGTTGCGCAGGGACAGGAAAACAGCGGCCGAACCGATCTGACGTTTATCGAGCGCGCGCGGTTTGCAGCACGGCTTGAAGAACGGAAGTTTTCGCGCGAGACCATCATGGCTGCCCTCAACGTAGATAAGGCCGCGCTTTCCCGCCTGATCGCGATAGCAACGCGGGTCCCGGCCGAGGTGATCGATGCGATCGGCGCTGCACCGAGCTTCGGCCGCGTGAGGTGGCAGGAGCTCACCGACCTCCTCGACGGCGACGACAATCGGCGCCGCGCGGTCGCCCACGTAAAGACACCCGGCTTTTCGGACCTCGAAAGCGATAAGCGCTTCGAGTCAATAGCTGCCGCCTTGCGTGAAGTCGCCTCCAGAGCGCGCGCCGAAACATGGTCGGCCCACGATGGAACGCACGCTGCAAAAGTGATGCGAAGCGGAAAGAAAACAACTCTGACCTTCGACGATCGCGTCACACCCCAATTCGGAGACTTCGTGCGCGAGAGGCTCCAGAGCCTTTACGACGAGTACAAGAAGGCGGACCTCGATCGCTGAATGAGCTTGCCCAGCCGGAATGAGCCGGCTGGACCAAGGAAGACTGACCAACCAGGAGAACCCGGCAAAAGAAAAGGCCCCCGAAACGTCACCGTCCCGGAAGCCTCTGTCTTAGTTTGGCGACTGATAGAGAATCACTTCCGCGAATCGCAGTCAAGGTCTCTCGTGCGAGACGGCGTCATTTTGGCGAGCAGATTTCCTTTGCCTAGCTGAGGCAAGGCTATGGAACCGTATCAATCAACGACGCCCTTTGGGCGGCGATCGCTGTCGCTTGCCCATGTGGCAACGCAGATCGTCGCCTCGTCACGGCCACCTGAAAAGGTCGTGCACAAGTGGAAAATTTTCAAGACGATCTGCACTGCGCGGGCACGGATCGGCGTGTCAGAGCGATCGCTGTCCGTGCTTAACGCCCTTCTGACGTTTCATCCCGAAACCGCCCTCAGTGGCGAGGACGACCTCGTCGTCTTTCCGTCGAACCAGCAGCTCGCGCTCCGCGCCCACGGCATGCCGGCGTCGACGTTAAGGCGTCACCTGGCGGCCCTGGTCGACGCGGGCCTGATCATTCGCCGCGATAGCCCGAACGGCAAGCGATACGCCCGCAAGGGCAGGGGAGGCGAAATCGAGCTCGCATTCGGATTCGAGCTTTCGCCGCTCGTCGTGCGCGCCGAAGAGTTCGAAATCCTCGCGGCTGAAATCGAAGCTGATGCCCGTGCCCTGAAGCTCGTCCGCGAGCGCATCACGATTTGCCGGCGCGACATCGCCAAGATGATCGCGACGGGCATTGAGGAGGGCGTGCCGACCCGCAGAGCGGGGCAGGGGCCTGCCGACTGGCAGGAGATCCACAAGGGCTTCCGCGCAATCATCGATGCCATCCCGAGGACCGCGACCTGTGCCGAGCTCGAGCCGATCGCTGAGACCCTCTCGCAACTCGCCGATGACATCCTCAATCTGTTGAGAACTCACATCAAAGCAGAGATTCTAAGCGCCAATGAGTCCCATTCCGGGCGTCACATACAGAATTCAAATCCAGACTCCCTTATTGATCTTGAACCTAGCCTTCGAGAAGGCGGGGGGGCGAGGGCGGAGCCAGAGCAACAAACGCCGAGGATGCCGGAAGGGTCCTATCCCCTTGGGATGGTGATGCAGGCATGCACCGAGATTTCGGAGTACGCCACCGGCGGTATTTCGAACTGGCGCGACTTTTTGGCGACCGCCGCGGTGGTTCGGCCGATGCTAGGGATCAGTCCCAGCGCCTGGGAGGAGGCGCAGCGCGTCATGGGTGAGGTCCAGGCCGCGATTGTTGTGGCTTGCATCCTCGAGCGAAGCGCCACGATCAATTCCGCGGGTGGATATCTGCGCGGTTTGACCACCAGGGCGGCGGCCGGCGAATTTTCGCTCGGACCGATCCTGATGGCGCAGATCAATTCGAAGCTGCGCGACATGAAGCGCCGAGCATGATGCGCGCGCGGCGTTTCCTTCCGGTCGATCCGATCAAATCGGCAGCTTTTTCGATCGTGCCTGGCGGGCGACTGCTCGATCAGCGCGGTTCTTCTTCGCGATTGCGGAGGCGAGCTCGTCGTAATCGACGCCGCTCTTCTGCAGCGCGCGCTTGGCGTCGGAGACCTCGAATCCCAGCAGCTCGAACACGGTCATGTTCAGCCCGGCGGCGATCCGCTCCATCGTTCTCAGGGTCGGATTCCCGATGCCGCGCAGGATCGTGTAGTAGGTTCCGCGCGCCAGTCCCGTCTTTGGCAGGAACGACTCCATCCCGCCATTCTCGACTTCGAGCTGTTGCAGCCGAATGGCGAGCATCTCGTTTAACATCGAGTGATCGACGGTCTGAGGTTTACGAACCGGGGCCATGTTTTCCCGACAAAAGGGTAACGTTTGCGTGATCATATCACGCCTCCAACGTCTAGTATATTGGACGTCGGCATTTTTCGCTACACCTAACGGGTTGAACCGACTCGTTTTCCTTAGCCCTTTGGGGGTATGGGCTCGTCGCCCTGAGACGAACACTCGCCCGGCAACGGAAATAGTGCAGACGGGTGGACGCCAACGCGCTCGGCAATGAACTCGACCGTATCGAGGCTGGGATTTCCGGCGTCGCTCATCAGATGAAAATAACTCGATCGCGGAATCCCCAATCGATCCGCGAAGGCGCGCCGGCTCAGGCCAGATTCGCTGCGTAGTGCCTCCAGTCGCGCCTGGAACGCGCGCAGAAGCGAATTTTCATTCGATACCCGAGCAGCCTTCGGCGGCCGCGTATTGCTCAACATCCCTCATCTCCAAGCTGCGAAAGAAGCCGCAACAGGCCATGGATCGGAACGAGCGCGCTCCATGGACGACTCGACAACATTCAATATAATGTACGGATTCGATTCAACGAGGAGAAGAGCGCCCAGACAAAGAAAAACCCGGCAAAGCCGGGTCTCTCAAGAGGGTATGCGATCAGGCGACGGCAATCGCCTGCGAAGCCAACATCTCAGACCGGCATCTTAGATCGCAGCACCCGACAGTTCAAGAGACGTGCGCTTTTGCGCCACGGATTTTCTTTGCCCGCGCTCTCCGGAAGGAGAGGATGCGAATGCAGGAGCTTGGCCAAATTCCGTTAAGCCCGTTCGGGAGCCGCGCGCTCTCGCCCGGCGTGCTGAAGATCAATTCCATGGTGCGCGCGTGCGCGGCGGGCACGCCGGCGCAGAAATGGAAGGTCTTCCGCGACATCAGCGCCGCGAGAGCCGCGCTCGGTGTCCCCGATCGTGCGCTCATCGTGCTGAATGCGCTGTTGAGTTTTCACCCGTACGCGGTTCTGACGGCGGGGTCAGCCGACCTCGTGGTCTTCCCGTCGAACCGCCATCTGTCGCTGCGCTCGCATGGCATGGCGGCGTCGACACTTCGCCGGCATCTCGCCGCGCTGGTCGATCACGGTTTGATCCTGCGCCGGGACAGTCCGAACGGGAAGCGCTTCGCGCGGAAATCAGCCGATGGCGACGTCGAGATCGCCTACGGCTTCGACCTCGCGCCGATTGTCGCGCGGGCGGCCGAGTTCGATCGGTTGGCGCGCCGCATCGAGGAAGAGGCGCGCCTTGCGCGCAATCTTCGCCAACGATTCACCGTTCTGCGCCGTGACGTCGTGAAAATGATCGCCGCCGGCGTCGAGGCCGGCATCGCGATCGATTGGCCAGGCACGCATGGAAAGTACCAAGCGATCGTCTCGCGCGTTCCGCGCACGCCAGCGGCAGAGGCGCTCGAGCCGATTATCAACGAACTCCAGGAGCTCGCCAATGACATCCTCGCCGTTCTGAACGCGCACCTTTGTGAGCCCGCGGCCGCGCCACCGCCGGCGCCGAGCGATGCGGAGGCCGATGGGAACGCATCGCCTCGATTGCTCACTTTTCACCCGACGGCGTCGACCGACCCTGATCACAACCGCCGGACAGACCGGCCGGAGACTATCCCGCTGCGGGTCGTCCTCGACGCCTGCCCGGACATCATCGACTATGCGCGCGGCGAGATCCGGTCTTATCGCGAGCTCCTGACCACGGCCGCGCTCGTCCGGCCTTTGCTCGGCATCAGCCCGAGTGCCTGGGAGGAAGCCGGACAGGTTATGGGCGAGATGCAGGCGTCGATCGTCGTCGCGGCGATTCTGCAGCGCGGCGTCGCGATCAAGAATCCCGGAGGCTATTTGCGCAATCTCACGCGCCGTGCAGCCGCCGGCGAGTTTTCCATCTGGCCGATGCTTCTGGCGCTGTCCGCGACCCGGCTGAAAAAGGCGACGTGATCAATCGCCAGCCGGTGGTGGCAATCGGCCGAGCCGCTTCAGGCCGTCGTAGAGGATCTTGTCGACGATACGCAGGGGATGCGTGCGCTGCTCGGCCGCCATCTGCCGAACGACGAGATCGATGGCATCGGGCAGCCGCAGGGCATACGGGCGCGAGGACGAGCGCTCGCCATAGGGTTCGAATGGATTCTGGTCACGCCCGCGCGACTTCGCTTCGCGTTGTCTTTCCCCGGAAGCCTCTTTCTTGCTGCGTATCGCGGCCGGCACCGCCGGCACGGCGGGTGTGTCATCGTAGTTGGGTGTGACGACGACTGGCGTGACCGCCGAGGAGCCGAGCGGCGTGGCCCCGGCGCGCTGGGAGCGAAACGCATCACGGGGCAGGGCAGGGCGGTTTGCGGGAGATGCCGGGTCGTGATCGCTCATGCTTCAGCGGCCGCCTGGTTCTGCGCCTGATTCTGGCTCGCGGCCAGCAACTCGCGCACCACCTGGTCGGCGTTGTACCGCGCCTTGCGGACCGATTCGTCCTTGTCGCTCATCTGGTAGAGCGTGCCATGCCCGCTGGTCATGGTCCGGTAGGTCACGCGCCGATAGAGCGCGTTCGAGCAGACCGGCACCTTCTCGGCATCGAGATAGGCGACAACCTCGCGCAGCGGCCGGGTGTTGCGATCGAGGCTGTCATATTCATTGAACAGGACCCGGTGATGGCTCATTGGCAGGCTCGACGCCGTCGCATGCTGCTCAAGGCTCCGGATCGTGCGCACCACCTGCGAGGCGTCAAACGTGTGAACCTTGCACGGCAGGACGACGAGATCGGCGCGCAGCGCCGATTGCACCAGCACCTCGCCATAGTAGCCCGGGGTGTCGATCACGACGACATCGTATGATTGCAACTTGTCGACAGCCGCGATGAGAGCCTTTTCGTCAGGCGCCCGGACGAGGTCGACGCCCTGCGGGCTCAATCCCCTGGCGACGCTCGATGCGTGCCATTGATAGGACGACCCTTGCGGATCGGCGTCGATGATCGCGGCCGAGTAGCCGTGCTTGGCAAACTCCCCGGCGAGGATGATCGCGACAGTGGTCTTTCCGCTCCCGCCTTTCGGATTGGCAACTGCGAAGATGCTCGGCATGGCCCCTCCTGAATCGTATCACCGCCGAAAATACAATATAATAGATATTAGACAATACATCATTGCCTCCTTCCGGTAGCTCGTCATAGCCGAATCTCGTCAATGCGCAATTCCGGCATTGCTGACATGTGGCAATCATGCAGTGCGGTTGTTCGTTATTGCGGCATGGCGATAAGTTGAGACTGCGGCATTATCGGCATGCAAAATTGACGCATTACGGTAATGCGTGAAAGGCGCAATGCGGTTTTGCCGGTGTCGAGTGTGCCCGGTCTGAAGTCTCTCGTGAGGGGGTGTTGCGGTCCGTTCCGTATGGTTGTGATAAGTACAATATAATAGATATTGGTTGACAAGATACCGGTTTGTGGGCCAAACCGGGGGACGGCTGCTGGACGCAGCCGAAGGGCGCTGACGCGCCATCGTGGTCATCGCGACGATGCCCACGCCTTGGCTCCGGCCTGACGGCCGATGAGCCTCGCAAACGGCAAGGGAAGGGGGAGCGTTGATGGCTCGCTCCGTGAAGACACCGCGACGCAAGCCCAGGCTTCGGACCGAACTGTCCGAGCTCGATGAGCGGCGGCTTCAGGAGGCCGTCGCGTTGTTCGGATTGCCGAAGGCCGAGGTGGTCCGGCGCCTGATCCGCGCCTCCGTGCAGGCAGGTCCTGCACTGTCGGCCGAGAACACGCGCGCCGTCGTCGCACTGGCGAGCCAGGTCCGCATGGTCGGACGCAACCTCGCGCAGGTCCTCAAGGCGATCCATCGCGGCCAGGCGGTCAGGATCGAGGACACCGAGCCGGTGTGGCGCGGCCTCCATGATATCGTCTCGGCGATCAACGACGAGCTCACCGAGATGACGGTCGCCTATGGATCGAAACTACGGCGCGAAGCGAAGCTGACGCTGCCGGCCGACCTTGCAGAGAGCGAGCCCGCATGAGCCGCGCCACGCAGATCGCCTGGTGGGTCGAACAGGTCGAGGCGGCCCGACGCGCTATCGACGATGCGAGCCACACACGTCGTCGGCCGGCATCCGGTTTCGACGAAGAGGTGCGTGCGCGCCGCGGCAAGGTGGCGCCGCTTCCGAAGGGTCCGACCGCTCATGAAATCATTCGCGGCACGACGATCACCGGCGGCCGGGATGAGGAGCGGTTGCGATTCCTGCCGACCGCATCGGGCGGCGGCGGAGGAGGGGGTGCTTCGACGCCCCCGGCTGGGAAATCGGCCCCGATCGCCGGCGGCGGTGCGGACGGTGGAGGCGGGAGCGGGGCAGGGCAGCGTGGCGCCGTCGGGCGGGCGCGCCAGCTCGCGGCCGGTTACCAGCCCGCCGTCATCAAGGTTGTCTCGTATGCGCGCGGCGTGGCGCGGGCGACCGCGACCGGCCAATACGTGCAGCGCGAGGACGTCGCGCTCGAGACGCATGACGGCCGGATCCTCGCCGATCGCGAGGCGGTTGCCGACGAAATCAAGGCCTGGTCGAGTAACTTCGCCAAGCGGGCCGAGAGCCATGACGTCGGCGCGGTGCGATTGACCCTCCAGGGTGTCGCCGACACACCCGAGGGCAGGGCGATTCTCGAAAAGGCGGTCGCAGCCGGCTTCGAGGGTCATCGGCATGCCTACCGCATCGATGCCACGCGTGACGGCATGCTTGAGGCGCGCGTCGTGACGGCGATGGCTGGCCCGGGCAAGGAGCGTTTCCGGGTCCGCGAAGAGCGCGTTGGCGAAGAGGGCAGGGGCTTCACGCAGAAGCGCCTCGACATGGCATCCGAAGCACGCGCGAAGGAGCGGATCACGGCCGCAACCGGCCTGGCGCAGGAGGCGATCGGCATTGTTCCGGGCGCCACCAGCCATGGTCGCGATGGTGTGACCTACCGTCTCAACAAACTCATCGAGAAGGGCCCGGCGATCGACGACCGGGGCAAGGCGATCGCCAATGTCGCCGAGACCAGGACCGCCGCGCGGGAATGGGGGCCAACGCTGCGCTCGCAATCCTCGCGCGATACGATGCATCTGATCGTTTCGGCGAAGGCCGGCACCGACGTCGAGGCGCTGACGCGCGCGGCCCGCGCCTTCCTGCACGATCGCTTCGCCGATCACAAATTCATGTTCGGCGTCCATACCGACAAGGAGGCGCAGGGCCATGTCCATGTGCATGCCGTCGTCGCCGTGAAAAGTGAATCCGGCCAGAAGCTGCATCCGGGTCGCGACACCTTCAGCGAATGGCGCCAGGTCTATGCCCAGCACGCACAGGCGGAAGGTCTCAAGATCGTTGCGACCTCGGCGCGCGAGCGTGCGTCGTCGCAGAGCTACGGCCCGAAGGACAAGGCCATCGTTGACGCGGCGGAACGGCCGCGTCCGACCCGCGAGGCGCGCGATCGCGCCTATGCCGCGGATCCTGCCAATCGCCGGCTCATCGACAATGCCCGCCAGCGGATCGCGGTTGCTCGGACCAATCCAATTCGCCTGCCTGTGACGGCGCAGGACCTGAAGGTCGTAAATGAAGGCGTCCAGGCCTGGCAAACGGTCGCGAGCGAACAGCCGGCGAGCCCGGTCGCCAAGGATATGCTCGAGCGCTTGTTGATGGCCCAGACCGTCGGGTCCATCGTGCAGACGATCGGGAAACGTGTGGAGCAGCTGACGAAGGAGAACCCGACCATGGCAGTGACATCGGAGCAGATGGCAAAGGATCTGCGGCTCATGAATGAAACGGTATCGCGAACGAGCGACCTGCTGGACGGCGAGACGAAGCAGCAGTTTCGTGAAGCCTCTTCGCGATACCTCGAGACGCTTGCGAACCGCATCGATCTTCAGCGAGCCTCCGAGCATGGTGTTCAGCAGATGACGCGTGCAGAGGTCGAGGCGATTGCCGGCGTCAATGCCGACCGGCTCATCGAGCGGGCGAACGGTATCCAGCAGCGCGAGGACCGCGAGGCCGCGGACGCAGCTCGACTGGCCGACCGAGCGATCGCTGCGGAACGACGAGAGGAATCGGCGACGGGCATCGACGCAACATCGCAGCGAGAGCTTAGGGCGGAACGCGCGATCGTCGCCGGCGCACAGAGATCGGCGGCGCAAGAGGCGCGCGAGGCAGCAGCTGCCGCCGAGGCGACGCGCGAAATATCCGAGCATCCCGCTCGACCTATTCCGGCATCACTGACCCAAACCGATGCGCTTACGAAGCTGCGCAACGAGCAGGAAAAGATCGTTCGTGAACTCGAGGCCGAGAATGAGCGGGCTCAATCCATCAAGGGGCAGTCGCAACGATAGAAATCGTCCACCGTCAGGATGGTTGAAAAATGTGCCGGTCTTGTAACAAAAGGTGCGCGCGCGACGAAGAGGGGAGTAGCGAGTCCCCCTGGAGACATAACCATGAACGTCGTGCGTTCCCTCAAATTGGCCATTTTTGCCTCAACCGCCCTGATTTACGCGCTGCCGGCGCTCGCCTTCGACGCGCGCCCCTTTGACGGTAAAGCCTTCGAGGCCGCACAGGCTTCTGGAAAGCCTGTGCTTCTGGAAATTACCGCCCCGTGGTGCCCGACCTGCAGGGCGCAGAAGCCGATCCTGGAGAAGCTCGGAGCAGAGCAGAAATTTGCGCCCATCGTCGCCTTTACCATCGACTTCGACTCGCAAAAGGATCTCTTGCGGAAATTCAATGTTCGCGCCCAAAGCACCCTGATTTCGTTCAAGGGTAAACAGGAAGTGGCGCGTTCGACCGGCGAGACGACTGAAGCTGCGATCGAGGATCAACTCGATAAGTCGATCTAGGGGCGCTGATCATGTTCGGCACGCTGGGCCTCGCGTTCCTGGCGGGATGCGTTTCGGTCCTGTCTCCCTGCGTTATCCCTCTGCTTCCTGTGGTGCTGGGCGCCGCGGTTGCACAGCACAGGCTTGCGCCAATCGCGCTCGCCTTTGGTCTGGCGCTATCGTTCACGGCCGTCGGCATCTTTGTCGCGACCATTGGCTTCACGCTTGGGATCGATGGGGGCGTGTTTCGGAACGCTGGCGCAATCGTGCTGGCACTTGTGGGCGGCCTGCTGCTTCTTCCCGCGCTTCAAACTCGTCTGGCCGTGGCGGCAGGTCCTGCTGGAAACTGGGTCGATCAGCACTTCGGCGGCTTCTCATCGCAAGGCATTTCCGGTCAATTTGGCGTCGGCCTTCTCCTGGGGTTTGTCTGGGCACCCTGTGTTGGTCCGACCCTTGGCGCAGCATCTTTGTTGGCCGCGCGTGGAGAGAATCTCGGCGCGGTTGCGGTGACTATGGCTGCATTCGGTATCGGCAGCAGTGTGCCGTTGATCGCCCTGGGATTGTTGTCTCGCGAGACCGTGCTTCGTCTCCGCTCCGGCCTGCTCGGAGCTGGCAAGAATGCAAAATACGGAATGGGTCTTCTCTTCATCGCAATGGCCGTCGCGATTTTGACGGGCGCTGACCACCGGCTCGAAACGGTGCTGGTCGACTGGTCGCCATCCTGGCTGACCGCATTCACCACGCGCTTTTGAATGTCCCTTGCATCGAGCGCGAAAAACGATGTGCCTGCGGCCGTTCAGCCCCGCGACATTCATCACAAGTTGGAGGGCCACCTTGTCATATTAGACCATTTGGTACAGTATCGCCAAATGAGGACAAAGAGCTTTGACCCGGAAGGCGCAAAGAAACGGGCGCTAGAAGCATTCTGGCAGCACGGTTACGAGGGGACGAACCTCCCGGAGCTGCTCGAAATGATGAGGCTTGGCCGAGCAAGTTTCTACAACGCGTTCGGTTCAAAGCACGAGCTCTTCATCGAAACACTTGATCTCTATCTTGAGACGCTAACGGCGCACTTCGAATCGCTTCTCGCGGCAGAGGATAATGCCGAAAGCGCACTTGTGTCGCTGGTCGATGGAATCCTCGCCATTGCGAAGCCGACCGACGACCTTTGGCGGGGATGTTTCATCGGCAACACTGCGCTCGAACTTGGAGCGGCCGACCCGAAGGTGGCGGAGCGTCTCAAGATTGGAATCGCGTCTGTGCGTTCGCTGTTTGAGAGAGCGCTCTCCCTGCCGTTGCGACCATCTCGCCTGCTATCAGAGGACTCAAGACGCCTGCGTGCATTGCAGTGCACGGCAAGCCTCCAAGGCCTCCTCGTTCTCGCAAAGTCCGGCCTGCCGGCAGTCGAACTGCAGGCCATGCGCGACGCACTGATCAACACCGCATTGCAATCGCCGGATGCGTCGACGCGTGCCGGAAGAGGAAAAGGGAAATGAAGATCATATCGACCCAACAGCACGCCATTCTCGATTACATCACGGTACTGATTTTCGTGCTGGCTCCGACTATTCTTGGAATATCTGGCGCTCCAGCCGTCGTTTCATACATCCTTGCCGTCGTTCATTTGACGATGACAGTCCTGACGGATATGCCGCTCAGCCTCGTCAGGCTGGTTCCGCTTAAATTGCATGCGCTTGTCGAGGCGATCGTGGGACCGGTGCTCATCATCGGCGCCCTCGCGTTGCTTCCTGCGACAACCGCCCGATGGTTCTACATCGCGATGGGGGTCATCATCGTCGGCGTATGGCTTCTTTCCAGCTACGAGTCGTCCAACGAGGGTGGAGCGACCCCTCGCTAAACGTTCTCCTATGCGCAAGACGCAAAAACATTCGCAGATAAGACGGTCACTGCCTCGGTCGACAGGGCGACGCGAGTCGAACCCCTATGTCACACCGAGGGCAAGCTGGGATGTCATTATGCGAATATCTCGCGCTCCCGATGCAGAAGCCGTCAAAGAGCGCTTAGTGGAAACGGCCGCGAAGTTCGGCTTCACATCGATCTTTGCCGGCCGCGTGCCCGCGGTGCATCCGCCACTATCGCCGGAGGCCGTCGCCGGCAACGTTCTCGTCAGCACCATGCCCAAGGATTGGTCGCTGCGCTACCTGGAACGCGGGTATCTCTTCCGCGATCCTATTGTGCAACTGCTACGCAGCAAATGGTATCCGTTCACTTGGGCTCATGCTTACGATCTTGGCGCCGAAAGAGCGGACGTCGAAATGATCAGGGGTGAAGCGTCGGAATTCGGCCTGCGCGAAGGATATGTCGTGCCGATTGGCCTGCTCGGCGGTGTGCAACTCGCATTTTCGTTTGGAGCGAACTCTATGGACGTCTCGCCTGATGAGCTCGGGACGCTTGCTTTCGCAACAAACATCGCGGCCGGCCAACTCCTGGAGCTAACGGCGTCGCGATCAAATCAAGGCGAAGCACGCCTGGCCCTGGTGACGGCACGCGAGCGAGACTGCCTTGCCTGGGCGGCCGAAGGAAAAACGGATTGGGAGATTGCCGCCATTCTCGGTATCTCTGTTTCGACCGTGCGCAAACATCTCGCATCGACGCGAGAGAAACTTGAAGCCGTCAACAAATACCATGCCGTTGCGCTCGGCATCCGGTCCGGCCTCCTGCGTTAACGTCGCCTGCGATGAGCGACGTCAGAATCTCGAGGCGACGTCGGTGTCATGGCAGCGGCTAAAGTGTAGCGCGACTTGCCGCCACCTGACGGCGATCAATCGACTTTTTGTGGCGCGTCTGAAAGCCTGCAAGACTTCAAATGATTAATGAAATCAATGGCTTAGGTTCCGTAATCTATCTTATGCGAACAGGGCTTCGAGGCCTTCGTCGAGACAACAGTGGAGGCATAGCCCCCAAGGCATGCCGGCTCAAACTTTGGGAGAAAATTTCGAAATCCACGATTTCGCGGGTCACTGTCCGCTTCGGATCCTCTCGTCGATCCATTGAGAATAGAGCACGACGAACATCGTTCGTGCTTCGCCGGTGACCTTCCAGCCCGAGCTTCTCGAAACTTTGATTGAGTGCTCTAGCGCAAGGCGAACGTGTCCAGCTCTCAATCAAGCCTACGGACCAGGGAGCGGGCAATTTTGCCGGGATCGTCCCACGCCGACATCCCCGTCCAATGGCTTGGATAAACGTCATATTCGTTGTAGATCGAGTGTTCTAAATCTGATCCTCAACACACCGCGACCGGCAAGGGAGAACGATCCAGACGCTGGCGCAGCAGCGCAACTACGATTCGCGAGGGGGCGAAGGCTTGAAGATTAGGGACCGTGACGGGGAATGGTCGGTCTGGATGCGAGCTGCGATCGAGGGCGACGCGGAGGCGTACCACCGGTTTCTTGTTTCCGTCACCCCATGTTTGCGGTCAATGGCTTGTCGCCGCTGCCGCATCGTCGGCGTCGCGGAGACTGAAGCAGAAGATATTGTGCAGGAAGTTCTCCTCACAATCCATCTCAAGCGCACGACGTGGGACCCGTCGCGTCCGATTCGTCCGTGGATCGCCGCGATCACGCGCAACAAGTTCGTCGATGCCCTGCGTCGTCGCGGTCGGCATGTCATTGTCCCGATCGATGACTTCCTCGAAATTCTCGGCGAGGAGGAGAAGGATGACGGGCTGTCGGCCCGCGAAATGGACCGATTGCTGTCGCAGTTGAAGACGCAGCAACGGGCAATCGTGCAATCAGTCTCCATCGAGGGAAATAGTATCAGGGACACGGCCGCGCAATTGAAGATGAGCGAGGGTGCTGTTCGGGTTGCGCTTCACCGCGCGCTTAAAATGCTGGCATCGCTCTATCGGAGTCATGAAGCTTGAAAACAGACGAATTCATCAACACCCTCACCAGCGACCTACGGCCCCAACGCTCCCTTCATTGGGTTTTGCTCTGTGGACTGCTTTGCGGCGCGTTGCTCGCAGCGCTGGCGTTTGCTGTGTTTCTGGGTTTTCGCTCTGATATCCTCTCGGCGCTCACCTCCATCAGGTTCCTCTTCAAATTCGTGGTCACATTGACGTTGGCCATAACCGGGACCTACGCGACGTTGAGTTTGGCGCGTCCCGATAGCGCAGGCAACCATCGCTCATGGAGCTTGTTGATCACGCCCGTGATCCTCGTGGGCGCGGTCGCGGTTGAACTGATGGTGCTGCCGTCCCGGTCGTGGGAAGACAATCTCGTGGGCCATAACGCGACGCACTGTTTGACAGTGATCCCGCTGTTGTCTGCCGGTCCCCTCCTGTGCATCTTCGCTGCGCTCCGCAGAGGTGCCCCATCCGAACCGGGACTCACCGGTGCAGTAGCCGGATTAGCGGCAAGCGGCATTGGCGCAACGTTCTATGCGGCCAACTGTACCGACGACAGCCCATTGTTCGTCGTCGCTTGGTATCCTCTCGCCGTTCTAATCGTTGCTGGCGTAGCTTATTTCATCGGCGCAAGAGCTCTTCGTTGGTGACCGCCATTGTAGAGCGTCGACGGCACGACGATCGACAGATCTTGGGCGAACCGAGAGAATGCGCTGCTTCTAACGATTGAGATTTCCCACGCCATCGGGCTCCATCGGAGCGGGGGCAGCCATATCTTCGACGCGCGAGCCGGACAAACCGGTAATAAGCCGGGTTCCGCGCTGAAACGTCACGTAGTTCCACGCCCAGTTCAACACGACTGTTATTCGGTTGCGAAAGCCGATCAGGTAGTAGATGTGCGCGGCCGACCAAAGGAGCCAGGCAGGCAGACCGTGCAGCCGTATCGGGCCGAGTTGAGCCACGGCGCTCTTCCTGCCGATCGTCGCCATCGCTCCGAAGTCACGATAGCGAAAACGCGGAAGCGTTCTGCCGGCGGCGCGGGCCTTGAGAAGCTGGCCGACGAATTCTCCCTGCTGCTTGGCCACTGGTGCAACGCCTGGTAACGGCCGGCCATCATTGCCAATGCAATTGGCAGTGTCGCCAATCACGAAGATCTCCGGGTGGCCAGGAAGAGTGAGATCCTCGCCGACGCGTACGCGACCGGCATTGTCCGCCTCCGCTTGCAGCCATCTTCCGGCCGGCGATGCCATGACGCCCGCGGCCCACACGATTGTCGCGGCTTCGATGGGCACTTCGCCCAGACGTACGCCCTCACCATCACAGGACGTAACGGACTGATTCAGGCGCACGTCGACACCGAGCCGCTCAAGCGCAAATTTGGCCCGCTCGGAGAGTGGTTCCGGAAATGTCGGAAGCAACCTCGGTGCGGCCTGGACAAGGATAATACGGGCGTTTCGAGGATCGATATGCCGGAAGTCCGCCGCGAGCGCTTTCCGCGCCAGTTCCGCAATCGCCCCAGCCATCTCAACACCCGTCGGGCCGCCGCCAACAACGACGAACGTAAGCAACGCCTGCCGCCTTGCTTCGTCCACTTCGCTTTCAGCTCTTTCAAATGCGACCAGAATTCGGCGGCGCAAATAAGTGGCGTCATCCACCCTTTTTAAGCCCGGAGCATGCACCGACCATTCGTCATGACCAAAATAGGCGTGCTGAGCTCCTGTCGCCAGAATGAGAACATCGTAGGGTATCTGACGTTCTTCAGCGATCACCGTCCCTTCGTCGATCGACACGCCGGAAACATTCGCGAGAACGACCCGAATGTTCTTGTACCTGCTAAGGATGCTGCGGATCGGCGATGCAATGTCCGCTGGCGACAATCCTGCGGTCGCGACCTGATATAATAGAGGCTGGAACAAATGATAGTTGTGGCGGTCGACAACGGTCACATCGAAGCCTGATCCGCCCAACTGCTTTGCGGCGGCAAGCCCCGCAAAGCCCGCGCCGACGATTACGACACGCTGTGTTGATGGTTTGTCGAGTTGAGGACTACGCACACTTAGGGCTCCTTTTGCCTACACGCGTCTCCCCAACTACGCGGCAATGTGCCCTGACGTTACAAACGCGCAGACTTGTGATGCGATTCGACCCGGAGGAAGCCGCCGCCAAATAGCTGACTTGTTGGATTCAACGCGCTGCGCGCTGGCATCTCGCTTGTCGCGCCGCGGCTTCGACAGTCGAAATCACGTCAGCGAGACACCAAGCTCAATGATCTCGGTGTCGCGGACTGGAGCCTATATCGAGAAGCTCGATCGCGGGACGCACGACGCCTTCCAGCAAAATCCGATCCGGACGGACTCGGGCCAGAACGCGAACCCCGAGCAACACACCCAAAAGGTGCCGGCCCAGTTCTTCCGCCGACATCGTCGACGTGATGGCGCCCTGCTCCTGGCCCTTCTGAACGCAATCGCGGAAGAAAAGCTCGATACGCGTCATGACCTCCGCGACAATACGCTGGAATTCGTCATCATGGGGTGCGACGTCCAGCGCTGCGTTGACAAGCATGCATCCTTTTCGGGAACGATCCTCGACCGATCGCGACACGATATCGTCGAAAAAGGCGACGATCGCCTCGAGCGGAGGGAGCTCCTCGCAGCGCGCAAGACGGGCTGCAACGCTCCCCTCGACGTAGCGATCAAGCGCGCGCTGATAGATTGCCCGCTTGTCGCCGAAGGCATTGTACAGACTTGCTCCAGTGATCCCCGTTTTGTCGACGAGATCCCGCATCGACGTGGCCTCGTAGCCCCGGTTCCAGAAACACTCCATGGCGGCGTCGAGCACGACACCCTCTTCGAATTCGCGCGGCCTAGCCATTCTTCGTCCGTCCGGACCCCTCTGCAGAATTTACCCTGGCATGAATGTAACGAGATTGCATTCTAGAACGAACGTAATAAAACTCAATGCCGACAGTTTTCGCCGAAACGCTGAACCCAGGGGGAAAGCCACATGGGACTGAAACAAGAGCTCGACGCCTTTAAAGCCCAGTTTGTGCAAACGGCTCCGGCGGGTCGCTTCGCATTGTACACCGCCAAGATCGAAGAGCTTCGGCAAAGCTTCGCCCGCGACAATGCAATCACCGAAGGAGACATTGCTCCGGACTTTTCACTGCCGGATGCGAAAGGTGGCTCTGTGACCCTTTCGGCACTCCTGGCACAGGGCCCGACCGTGATCACCTTCTATCGTGGCGGCTGGTGTCCGTATTGCAATATTCAGCTGCGAGCCTATCAGGCCATCCTGCCGCAGATCGCAGCCGCGGGGGCAAGCCTCGTCGCGATTTCTCCTCAGGCGCCCGACCGAACCTTGTCGACAGCGGAGACGAACGCCCTCACCTTCCATGTCCTCAGTGATCTGGAAAACCGGGTGGCCCGCAGCTTCGGTCTTGTCTATTCGCTGCCCGAAGAAATCCGTGCGGCACTGCGCTCCGTCAACAAGGCGCTTCCCGAGATTAACGGCGACGATAGTTGGGAGCTTCCAGTTCCATCGACCTACGTCGTGACCGGCAACGGCCGCGTCACACTCGCCCATATCGACGTCGACTACACCCAACGCCTCGAGCCCGAGGAGATTCTCGCCGCTTTGCGCTCTCGCAAGGCGGCATGAGTCATGGCGAACTGTGAGGTATCGGTCAGGGACGTGCCAACCGAAAGTGCCTCCGTCCACTCGGCCGGACCCACGCGCGTTACCGGTTATGCTTGGGCGGGCCTTTCGGTGATTATTTTCTCCGGCTGGTTCGTGGCCACGCGCTTCAGCGTTACACGCGAACTCCGGATTTGGGATATCACGGCTTTGCGCTTCGGCATCGGAGCGCTTCTTCTTGCTCCGACGATCATGCGCGGATCGTCGCGGCTCCCTTGGGCGGCATGGAGACAGGGGTTCGTCTTTGCTATGCTCTGGGGCGTCCCTTTTGTCCTGCTCGTCGCGCTTGGACTAAGGCTTACGTCGGCCGCGGAGGCGGCTTCGATTGCGCCGACAATCATGCCGGTTTTCGCAGGTGTCTTCGCCTTCGTATTCATGCGGCAATCGCAAGGCCCCATGCGATGGATAGGGTATGCCGCGATCCTTGCGGGATTGGCATGCCTGCTTTCCGCCGCGGCGCTCAATCGCGGCGCGCCGGATCCAGTGGGAGTGGCGGCACTCGTCGGCGCCGGCGGCTTGTGGGCCGCCTATACGCTGATATTTCGCGCAAGCGGCCTCACTGCAACGCAGGCGGCCGCCCTGATCTGCATTTGGTCAGCAGCTCTCTTTCTACCGGTCTATCTGTTTTTCGGGCTTAGCCGCTTCGCCCTCGCCTCCTGGTCCGAGCTTCTGCTGCAGATCATCTACCAAGGCGTGCTGATGAGCGGTGTCGCGATATTCTCGTTCAATCGCGCCGTCTCGCAGCTGGGGCCTTCGGCAGCAACTGCCATCATCGCGCTGCTGCCCGCCGTCGTAGCGATGCTTGCGATTCCAGTTCTCGCTGAGACACCCACTCTCGCCGAAGGGCTATCGATCGCCGTCATCGTCATCGGGGTGCTGCTTGCCTCCAGGCCTGCTCCATCGCCCGTGCATTCATCCGTCCAAACCTAAAGGAGAGACTCATGATCCGCTTCTATTTCCACCCGACGCCCAACCCCGCGAAGGTTGCGCTGTTTCTTGAGGAGGCTGGTCTTCCCTATGAGGCTGTCCCCGTCGACACCAGCAAGGGCGAACAGCACTCGCCGTCGTTCCGCGCCATCAATCCCAACGGCAAGGTGCCGGCAATCATCGACACCGAGGGCCCCGGCGGCAAAGAGGCTCGCGTGTTCGACTCGACCGCGATCCTGATCTACCTCGCGGAAAAGACCGGGAAATTTCTCGGCAAACCGGAGGATCGTCCCGAACTCCTGTCGTGGTCGCTCTTTTTGGCGTCGGGCCTCGGCCCGTTCTCAGGCCAGGCCGTCCATTTCCAATTCGCCGCCCCCGAAGGATTAGACTACGCCGTCAATCGCTATCGCAGGGAGGCCGAGCGGCACTATCAGGTGCTGAACGACCACCTCGAAGGCAGGACCTATATCGTCGGCGACGATTACACGATTGCAGACATCTCGGCCTGGGGCTGGTTGGACCGTGCCTCTCGGGTGCTCAAAGGAGCGGAAGATCCTCTTGGTCCCTATCCCAATCTCAAGCGGCTGTTTCAAACAGTAGACGCTCGCCCTGCAGTCGCACGGGCACGCGCAGTCGGTAAGAACCATACATTCAAGACGGTGAATGATGACGAGACCAAGCGCTCGCTCTTCCCGTCGAACTATCCGCCGGCAGCGTGAGCGGACCGAAGACGTTGCGGAGAACAAGATGACGAGCTCCTCTGACTATACACCGCCGAAGATTTGGACGTGGACCAAGCCCAGCGGTGGCGCGTTCGCCAACATCAACCGGCCCATCTCGGGCGCCACTCACGACAAGGATCTGCCGATCGGCAAACATCCGCTGCAGCTCTATTCGCTGGGCACGCCGAACGGCGTTAAAATCACCATCATGCTGGAGGAACTGCTCGCGCTTGGTCACTCTGGCGCAGAGTATGATGCATGGCTCATCAAGATCAGCGAAGGCGATCAGTTTGGAAGCGGCTTCGTTGCCGTCAATCCGAACTCGAAGATCCCTGCCCTGATCGACCGCAGTGGCGCGGCCCCGATCCGTGTCTTCGAGTCGGGTTCGATCCTGCTTTATCTGGCCGAGAAGTTCGATGCGTTCCTGCCGAAGGATCTGCCCACGCGTACCGAAACGCTGAACTGGCTATTCTGGCAAATGGGAAGCGCGCCGTATCTTGGCGGCGGTTTTGGCCACTTCTACGCCTATGCTCCCAGCAAGATCGAATACGCCATCGACCGCTTCGCCATGGAGGTGAAGCGCCAACTCGACGTTCTCGACAGGCGCCTCGCTGACAGCGATTACCTCGCCGGCCAGGAATACACGATCGCAGATATCGCGGTGTTTCCCTGGTATGGCGGGCTCGCAAAAGGCTGGCAGTATGGCGCAGCCGAGTTTCTCTCAGTGCAAGACTACAAGCATGTGCAACGCTGGGCGGACGCCATCCTGGCGCGGCCGGCTGTGAAACGCGGTCGAATGGTCAACCGCATGGCAGGTGCACCGTCGGAACAGCTTCGTGAACGCCACGACGCCGCCGATTTCGACACGAGGACCCAGGACAAGATCGAAGAGGTGAAACAATGAACATCAAGGGCAAGCGTGTCCTCATCACCGGTGGCTCGAGCGGAATCGGTTTCGCGCTCGCACAGGCGCTCGTTGCAAAGGGCGCGAGCGTCGTCGTCAGTGGCCGGCGCGAGGCTGCGCTTGCGACGGCCGTCGCCGAGCTCGGCCGCACCGGCGCCGCGGTCTCGAGCGTCGCCGCGGACGTTTCCACCCCCGCTGGCCGCGATGCCACACTCAAACACGCGATTTCAGCGCTCGGCGGTCTCGACATCCTCATCAACAATGCCGGTGGGGTCAGGGCTGGACGCCTCGAAAACACTCCTGAAGAAGAGCTGCAGGCGATGATCGAGGTCGACCTCGTCGCGCCGATACTGCTGACGCGTGAAGCGCTTCCGGCTCTGCGTCAGAGCGGAGATGCGATGATCGTCAACGTCGCCTCCGGCATCGCGCTCATCGGCGCGCCGTTCTACGCCACCTATGCGGCGACGAAGGCGGGTTTGGCCCGGTTCGGAGAAGCGCTTCGCCGCGAGCTAAAAGGTGAAGGAATCCACGTCCTCACCGCCTACCCCGGCGGAACCGACACGCCCATGATGCAGTCGAATCGTGCCGGACCGGAGCTGGGCTTTAGCCGCGAGCCGGCGTCGGCCGTTGCGGACGCCATCGTCGACGGGATCGAGGCGAACGCCTTCGAAGTCGTTCGAGGCGGCGAAGCCCGAGCACAGATGATCGCGCTCAATCGCGACAATCCCGGCGCCGTCGATGAACGGTTTCTCGGCATGAAGGCCGCGCTTGAGGACGCCGTGAAGGATCATTCGGCGTTATGATCATCGAAGTTCTTGTTCGGGTCGCTCAATCAGGCGCTCGCGGCGCGTCGTCGCCAAACGATTGATTCAAGGAGCGCAGAGCTTCGGCGGCCGCGCGAACTTTGGGCGTCGACTCTGCGCGTAGAACCTTCATCATCGAATCGAATTCATCGTCCTGCCCGTCCGTCGCGGCTGCAAGGATTTCGCGCACATCGCAGTTTTCGCCGGTTGGCGGCGTCGGCGCTGCGCCAAGCGAAATCGTCCTGGCAGGCGGGCGCAACGTTGTCCGCTGAGGTCCCAACTCCAGCGGCCTCGGCGGCTCCTGCTCTGGACGTGGCGCACTCTCGGTCGCTCCGGCCGCTGCAGGCTCCTTCTTGCGCCGGGCCGGGGCTTTGCGCCGCGCGGGCTGCGATACAGCCTTCTTCGCGGCCGTGGACTTGGGCGGAGCAGGCTCTTCGGCCGTGATTGTTTCTGTGTCCGATCGTGGAGCGATCGCTCCGGACAACTCCTCGTCCTGCCATTCCTTGAGCCGCGGCAGGGACGGTGGCGAACCCTTTGCCGCCTCATAGAGAGCCCGGTACGGCTTATCGAGATAGTGGCGGATCTTGGTGAGTTCGAACGACGGGGAGTTCTTCACCATGAGAATCGACAACCGCGCTGACATCTCGCGCAGCTCGAGCGGGCTGCGCAACGGTCGCGGTGTGTAGTGCGGTGTCCAGACGCGCGGCGCGAAAATCCCCTGCCCCGGCCGCATGACGGGCGTCTTGTAGACCTGCGTCGTCTCGCCGAGCATCTCCGAGACGAATTCGGATGTGTCGAGATCGTTGATCTGGATGAAGAGTTTGATCTGCGAACCGGAGACCGTCGTAATCCGCGTGCTGCGTCCATAGAGCTCATCGAGCTGCGCGATATCCTGCATCACGATCGCCATCCGAAAACCGTACCCGGCCGAGATGGTGATTTTCGAGATCAGCGAATCCATGCGGCCGACATGGTAGAATTCGTCGAGCATGAGCAGCACCTGGTGCGGCTCGTCGGCGCCAGGGATCTTCTCCATCAGCAGGTCGTGAATCTGCTGGAACAGGATACGGATCAGCGGCCGGAAGATGGAGAGCTCGGCGATCGTGCAGCCGATGAAGATGGTCATGGGGGTGCGGCGGAGCTCGCGAATGTCGAAGTCCGATGTTTCCGTCGCCGCCGATATGAGCCCATTGTTCCACAGGCTCATCGCCATGTTGACGTTGAAGACCGCGCTGTTCCGCGTCTCGGGCTCGAGCGCGATATATTGATTGAAGCTATCGATGACCCAGGTCGGCAGATGCGAGCGCTCGGTCTTCACGATCGCACGCAGGACCGTCGAGATGTCCTTGCCCGTCGTCGTCATGCGCGCGACCGTGCGCATGTGCTCCGCGCCCTTGGTGAGTGGGGATGCGAGGACATAGCCGATCAGCGACGAGAGCAGCAGGCGGCCGGCGCCGGCCCAGGTATCATCGGCCTTCTCGGGGATCACGAAGGAGGCGACGACCAGGCAGTCGGTGGCCATGCGCTCGTCGCGCCGGACGAAATCGAGGGGATTGTACCGGTGCGTGTCGGGAGAGCCGGGCGAAAACATGAAGACCTTGTTGCCGATCGCCTTGCGATGGTTCGCCAGCGCGTCGAAATTCTCGCGCTTCGGGTCGAAGAAGACGGCCGAGCCTTGCCAGAGGTAGCCGTTGGGAAGCACGAAGCCGGTGCCCTTTCCGGATCGTGAGGGGCCGACGACGAGGATATGCGCGGGTTCGTCCGACCGGATGGTGGCGCCGTTCAGCGTGCCGAGGATGATGCCCTGCTTCTTTGTCAGGCCCTGCTTGGCGGCCTCCATCAGGGTCCCAAACCGCGCCGCGCCATAGGGCATCTGCCGGCGATTGACGATGCCGAAGATGAGGCCCGCGATCCCGAGAGCGACAACACCTCCGGCCGCATATGCGCCGCGGATCAGCGTTTCGATCCGAGTCGGCGCATAGAGGATGCGCTCATAGAAATGCTGCCAGGCGACCAGGAAGAAGCCCGCCGAGCGGTCCGCGTTCTGCATGCGCAGCAAAGCCCAGCGGGTGGCGCCTTCGCTCGGAAAGCGGGTCGGCGCCCAACGCCAGCCGACGGCAATCTCGTAGGCGAGGCTCCACAACAGGCAAAACGCGACCGCGCAGATCAGCGCGACCCCAAGTCTAAAGACGACGATGCGTGCCATGGCTGCTCCCCGCTTCGCGCTCCTGCCGCCATTCGGCCATGCGCGAGAAATGGATCGCCGAGGTCCCGCGCCAGCCGCCGACCTTGGTTTGCTGGATGACGATCGGAAGGACAGATTTGATGTAGGCGACGATCTCCTCGCGCCGCAGGCCAAGACCAGCCTGCATCACCATGAGCGCCAGTTGTTCGAAGGCGCCGGCGGGACTGTCGGCGTGGACCGTCGTGATGCTTCCCGGGTGGCCAGTGTTGATCGCACGCAGGAACGAATAGGCCTCCGAGCCACGGATCTCACCGAGAAAGATGCGGTCGGGGCGCAGGCGCAAGGAGGCCTGCAGCAGCATCTCGACGGTTACGCGCGCTTCGCCCTGATCTCCCTTCGACGCGACAAGCGGCAGGTAGTTCTTTTGGATCGGTTTGACCTCACGCGTGTCCTCGATGGTGATGATGCGCTCGTCTTCAGGCACTTCCTTGAGGATCGCGTTGAGGAACGTCGTCTTGCCCGAGCTCGTGCCGCCCGACAGGAGGATCGAATAGCGGTTGACGACTGCCAGCCTGATGAACTCCTCGATGCGGCCCGCGTCGAGATGCTCACACAACTGGCGATCGATGTCCGAGAGCGCGCCCTCGCCCGCCGTTTCCACCTGTTTGAACGAGCCGAGCTTGCGATAGTCATCGAGCCGCATCTCCTTGATCACCTGTTTGCGGATCGCAAAGCCCCCGCCGCCAGTCGTCGCTGGCGGAATCACGCCCTGAAAACGCTCGCCGGTTGGCAGTGCGGCCGACAGAAGCGGGTGCTCCTCGTTGACGCTCTGACCGGAATGACCCGCGACCCGCTCGGCGAGATGGCGGATCGCCTGTTCGGTCAGCTGATCGACGACATGGCGTTCCATCGCCGCTTGGCCGAAGCGCTCGACCCAGACCTCGCCCGGTCCGTTTGCACAGATCTCGACAACCTGATCGTCCTCGAGCCAGGGGCGCACCGGCTCCAGCGCCCGGTCAATGAAGACCGTCAGGCTTCTGGCCGGCGCGTTCACGTCTGATCTCCTGCAAGGCTTCCTTGACCGGGTCGGGATAGAAGGCCGAGAAATCGAGGTCCCGGCGAACGAAGACGATGATCCGCGTCCCCTGGTCGAGATAGATCGTCGGCGGAATGTTAATCGAGTTGCGAAGTGCCTCCTGCGCGATGTTGGTCAGTGTCTGCGAAACGTTCTGGGCCGCGATCTGGCGCGCCTGCAGGCTCAGCTGGTTCTGATTGACCCCAGTCTGCGTCTGGGTAATTGCGCCGGTTACCGGATCGGTCGTGGTTATGATCGTTCCGTTGCCAATGTTGTTATTGTTCTGGCCATAGGCACTCAGGAATTGTGCCGCGCCGCCGACGACCGACAGCATGATCGCGGCGCCGAAGCGTTCGACATAGTGATTGTCGACGAAGCCCGCATTGCCGGCGCGACCGAGATCGTCGGTCCCGTTCGAGCCGAGCTGCACGGAAACGCCGTCGGAGCGCAGAAGGCGGGTCCAGACGACGAAGACGCGCGTCTGGCCCTGTGTGATACCCGACTTGTATTCGCCGACGAGGCGCGTCCCGGCGGGAATGAGAATTCGGCGTCCGTCGAACGACCAGACGTTCTCCGTCACCACGGCGCGGACCATGCCCGGCAGATCGCTTTGCACCGCCGTTTCGAGAACGCCGCGGATCATCGTTCCCTGCGCGACAAGCGCGTCGATGCGCGGGTTCTTGGTGGCTCGCGCCGTATCGACGCCGGCGGCCGACACCGAAGCGAGGAAGCGCCGGTTCGGATCATCGTCCGGCTGCGTTGCGTTCGAGGATCCATTGCTGTCAGGATTGACCGAACCGGCCGTCGCTGCGGCATTGTCGGAGATCACCTGCGGCGCGCGCAGGCGCTCCCATTTCCGGCGCTCCTCTTCTTCCTTACGCTGACGTTCGAGCTCGGCGAGCCGGCGTGCTTCGTCGTCATTCGGGGGATTAAGCGTCAGAGGAGGTTCGGGCGCCGCCGGCGGCTGGATGGTGACCGGCGGGGGCACCGGTGGCGGCGGAGGGACGTCAGGAGCTTTCGGGATGACGATCGTCCCCTGATTGGTCTGCGGCCGCGGCGCGGAAAGCGACGGCGCGGGGAACTGCGTTGTCGTGAATTCCTCCTTGTCCGGCGTCGTCATGCTCGTCGTGCGAGGCTTGGTGGAATTGTAGATCATCCACGCGGCGACGAGGACGGCGCCGAGCGGGATACCGAATTTCAGGAATCGGCCGACCGTCGTGCTGCCGCGGGCCACTGAGGTCGCGGCCGAGGCCTCGAGTTCGAATGAGCGATAATCGTCAGGCGTCGGCATCGCCCGTCACCCTCCCCCGTTTGCGGCCATGCCGACGCGCTGCGGCGCATAGGGCTCCAGTCCGTTTGGCTCATGGACGTTCGTCAGCCGGCGATTGAAGATGCAGGTCGATTCCTGTCCGTTCCGCAGCGTCCACTGCGGCGAGACCTTGTCGACCACGACGTATGGGCCCTCGGTACGAAAATTCACGAGGCTTTCGTTGCGATCGGCGTCGACAATGTAGATTGCCGGTGTCTCGCCCTCGAAGCGGAACCAGGTCTTCGTTCCATCGTCGAAGACGGCGACGGGCTTGTTCGCGGACGAGCCCTTGTAGCCGTAATTGCTGTTCGCGTTGGCGATGTTGAGGCTCGCCAGGTTCGGGTTGGCGGCCCGCTCCTTGGCCTCCGCAAGGAGCTTCGCATTCGTCTCGTCCTCGGGGAAACGAAAGCGCACCGCATAGATCTGATTGCCTGCCGGACGCGTATTCGATCGCAACAGAAACACATAGATGCGCTTGTCGGTCACGACATTGAGATTGGACTGCGCGTTCTTCTCAATCGGCTTGACGAAGATGATATCGCCCTTGCGGTTCGGCTCGACCTTCCAGGCGACGGAGTCGCCGAGTGCCAACGTCTCGATCTTCTCATCGGACTGCAGCTGGATCATCGTCGAGGTGCCGTAGCTCGCGTCGATCGCCGTGACATTGTCCTTGTTGTAGCTGACGTCGCGCACGCGCGAGTCGGTCCGCCCCGGCCGGGGCAGGGCCTCTGCGAAGGCGGGTGCCGTTGCAAGGCATAGGGCAAGAGCGGTGCCGAGGATCCGTGCGATCATTGCTGCGCTCCGGCCGTGCCCGGCGACGGCGCGGATTCCTGATCACGCCGATATTCCAGCACCTGGAAGCCGAGCGGATTGTCGAAACGCCATTCGTTGCGCATCGGCGCGCCGCTATAGCGGAAGCGCACGAGCGAAACCCAATTCCGCGTCACGACGTTGGTCGCGGTTTTTTCGTCCGTCGAGAACCGCACCAAGGCCGTGCGGTTGTTCGGGAAGGTGACCGACTTGATATTGACCGCGATCTCGCTGTTCGTGCCGTGCAGCTTCACCGGGTTGTTCGGATTGGCTGGCGAATAAATCTCGGTCAGCTCGCGCGCGGCATCACCCGTGGCGAGCAGCTGCGCGAGGTCGAAATTATCCTTGAGGGCGCGAGGATCGTAGGTCTCACGCGCCTTGATGTAACGCACGACGTTGAACATCGTGACGGCTTCGTCCTGCGTCAGTGCGCCTTCGGCCATAGGGCGCTTGACCTCGACGAAGCCCGTCGTCTTGTCGACCACGACCATATAGGGCTCGTAGGTCTTCAGCGGGACGAGCAGCGCAAGGACGCCGAGAGCGACGACGGCGACCACGCTCATCACGGCGGCGACGATCCAGGCGAGCGCGCGCGAGTTGCGATTGCGGCGCGCGATGTCGTGCTCCCAGGTCGCTCCATCGGCATAATAGCGCGGATCAATGCGCTTCGGTTCGGATGCGGTCGCGTCGCTCATGGCCGTCCTCCTCCGCCCGGAGTCGGCGTCGATGCTGAATTACGAATCTGATCGGCGAGGCGGCGAAACTCGGCCGACTGGGCCCACGACGTTGCGCGCAATCCGACGCGCGCCCGCTGGCGCGCCGCAAGCTCTTCCCGTCGCGAGGTCGAAGCCGGATTGAACGGGTTGCGGAAAGCCAGCCGCGCTCGGTTCGCGGCCACGCCGAACCGGAAGCCGGTGGCTGTCGCAAGCACCGCACCGACGCGCGGCGCGAAGATCGGCACGCCGCCGGCGACCGCAGCCGCGACGTTGTTGATCTGACTCAAGAGCAGGATGCCGATGATCGCCAGCAACACCACGGGTCCGATCGTTGCCCAGGTTGCCGATTTCGAATTGGCGACGCCATTCAGTGCGTCGATCGACTGCTGGATCAGCGAGACATAGAAGGCGAGGAATGCGTAGACGAGCACCTGCACGACGAAATACTGCGCGATCGAGCTCAGCCAGCCCGAGAAGAAGCGCGAGGTGGCGCCGAACAGCAGCAGGATGATGAAAACCGGGGCGAGCGCCAGCAGCAGCCACATGAACAGCTTCGACAGCACGATCAGGAAGATTGCGAAGCCTATCAGGATCGCCATGACGACGTAGAAGACCGCCGCGAAGATGTACGGACCCCAGTTCGTGATGCCGGCGTTCTGGAGAAAGGCTTCGGTCGCCGAGTTCGTCGTGTCCCACATGTTCTGCAACGCCGACTGCACACCGTTGACCGACGTCAGGTTTGCCGCCGTTCCGGTGTTGTTCGGCGTGGTGACCACGCTGAGCAGCGCATTGCCGATCGCCGATGGCCCGCTGTTCAACGCGTTGTAGGCGAGCGTCTGGAAGTCGCTCCAGCTGGTCGCGAGCGCATAGATCACGAAGGCGCGAAACAGTCGAAACGCATGATCGGCAGGACCGCCGGTTGCGGTCCCCTGCCAGATTCCGATGCCCCAGAAGATCACATAGAGCGTCAGAAGAAGACCGGCGGCGCTCGTCGCTCCGCCGGAGGTCGCAGCATTCGAAAGCGCCTGGTAGGCACTTTGAACATAGTTCTGTCCAATCTGGTCGACCGACTGCAGGAGCGAGGTGATGTTGAAGGTGTTTCCCATCGCTTCCCTCAGATCGGCCGCATCGGGCCGCAGCTGTCGAGCGCCGTGAACGCCGCCGGGACCTGGTGCGATGGAGTGTCGGTATAGGCGAGCGGCGTTCCGCCTTCGTCGGGAGAACACGGCGCTTTGAGAGGCTTATAAGCGCAGCCCGCGAGTGCGACGGCCAGGAGACATAGAATGCAGCAGCGCAAAGTGATCGTCATTTGGCGGGTGCCTTCGGCTGGGTGAAGGTCATCGCCCGGGAGGCAGCGGCGGCTGCGTCATCCTGTGTTGCGGTGCTCGGATTGTTGGCGGCGCTCGGGTGGCCGGATGAGAAGTAGGCGCGTCCGGCGGCAAAGCCGAGGACGAGAGCGACGACGATGGCAACTGCGATAACGCGTGGTGACAAAGCCCCTGCCCCTACATCACTGGGTAAACTTCATGGCGCGGGCGGCGGAGGACTCCGCGGCGATCCGGTCAAGGTTTGCCTGGTTGGCGGCAGCCGCCGCATTGTTCACGACACCGTTCAGCTCGTTGACGGTCTGGCCCGTCTGGATCTGGACCTGCGTGTTCTGGTCGACGCTGCCCTTGAGGTCCTGGGCGCTGCCGATCTGTTGCCCACCCTGGGTGAAGGCCTGCGATCGCGTCTGGACGGCGCTCTGTGTCGAGTTGATCAGGCCGGAGAGCGTCGCGGCGACGTTCACCGAGTTCTTGTAAGCCGTGTCGACCGCATGGGTCTGGCCATTTGCCAGCCCGGTGATCGTCTGTACGAGCTGCAGGCCGTTGATCAGCGTCGAGACGATGTTCTGGGAGCCGGCGCCCATGCCGGCAAAGGACAGCGCTCCGCCCGAGATCACCGACCCCAGCGATGGCGCCTGGGCCATGCTGAAACCGCTGCCGAGCGCCATCTGCGCCAGCGACCCCTGCGCCTGCGACGTGCGATCGCCGGTCACCGCCTGCAGCGTCTTCTGGGTAAATTGCATGATCTGCTGATCGGCCGTCAGGATCGACTTGGTGTCGGTCGCGATCTGTTGCGCCTTCGCGAGATTGGCGTTGTCAATCACCGGGACCTGCGCCATGCCGGGCGTCAGTCCGAGGGCCGTGAAAAGAACTGCAGTAGCGAATAGTGTGCGCATCGGAACCTCCCTAGCGACCGGTCAATGTGGCCGCGGCATTTGCCGCATTCTGGATTTGCGCGAGAAAGAACAGGACGTTGTTGTTGGTATCGACATAGCGGGCGGATACGCAGGCGGGATCAGGCGTGGCGCCGGGTGGCGTGGTCTGGCATGTCGATGGAGAACGGCAGGGATCGCTCGGCGTGCCCGCCCCGATCGTCCCGGCCGGGCAGGCCGGCCCCTGCGTCGTCGTCGGCGGGCTCGCCGTCGCGCGCATTCCCATGGCGGCACGGCTCATATCGCTGGTCTGCGCCAGGTTGAGAGCGTTGATCGCCGTGACCCAGAGGTTCGCCGAGCCGATCACATTGTTCCAGACGAGATTGTTCTGCAGCCGCGCGGCGCTGTTCATGTCGAGCGCGGCCATCACCGTCTGTGCGGTACCGACCTGGCCGGTGGCGGTCTGGAACCCCGATTTCGCCGCGGTGATCGTCGATCGGCTGGCGTCGAGGCCGCCGACCACGTCGCCGCTGGACTGGAACAGGGTTTGACTGTTGAGCGCGGCGCCCTGCGCGGTCGCGTCCTTGCTCAGCGGCAGATCGGGACCATACGACTGGATGGACTGGGCGCCGGCGCCCGCTTGAGGCTGCACCGCCGGATTGGTGATGCTCGCTTTCTTGCCCGTCGTGACCGCGCATTTGACGCCGCTGTTGGCCTCCTTGCGCTGCGTCGTCACCGGCACGAGCTTGATGGTCGTGCTCGCCGTGTCGGACTTCTGCGTCAGTTGGGCCGCATCGTTGACCGGTATATTCGCAAAAGCCGGCGTGGCGCCGACGACGAGCAGGACGGCGAGAATGGCCGATAGCTTCATGGCTCGCTCCTTCCCAGAAAGATCGGCAACCAGGCCGCAGGATCGTCTCCGACCTTCGCCCTGATCGCATCCAGTTCGGCGACGGTCTCGGTGCGGCCGGAAAGGACCTTGATGAGATCGGGCATGCCCGCGAGGTTCAGCCGCGCGACGACGCTGTCGCGTCCGTGCTTGATCAGGAAGGAGCGGCTCTCGGCCGCAGTCGAGCGGATCCAGTTCACCTCGCGTCCCGACAGCCGGAAGGCCTGCTTGTAGCTTTCGTCGTCCGCCTTCGGGTTCGGGAAGAAGATGTTCGTGCTGGTCTGCTCGATCAGCGTGTTCGAGGCCTTCGAGCGAACGATATCGGCGGCCGACTGGGTGCCGAAGCCGATAATGCCGTTCTGCTTGCGGATGGTTTTCAGCTTGTCGCGGATGAAGAAGGCGAAGACGTCGTCATCGAGCAGGCGCCAGCCCTCGTCCAGGAAGATCATCACCGGGTCGCCGGTGAGCAATTCCTCCGTGCGATGGAAGATGTACATCAGCGCAGCGGTGCGGATGACCGGATCGTCGAGGACGCGGGTCATGTCGAAGCCGAACACGCTCGAGATCGAGAACTGGTCCTCTTCGTTGTTGAAGAGCCAGCCCCGCTGGTCGGGGCGCATCCAGCTTTCGAGGCGTGCGAGCAGATCGCCTTCCCCCGCCCGGATGCGACCACGCAGCAGCGTCGAAAATGCCTTGAGCGTCCGCCCCTCGGGTCCGGCCGAGAGCGCGGCCGCGATCGCATTGCGGATCACCTGCTCCTCGGAGGCCGTCAAGTCGCCGCCATTGGCGGGCCGCAGCATGAAGGCGAAGAGCTGGTAGAGGAATTCACGGTTCGCCGCGGTGTCGGGAAGCGACAGCGGATTGAAGCCGGTCGGTTCGCCCGGCACCAGCGTCTCGTATTGGCCGCCGAGCGCACGGATGAAGATTTCGGCGCCGCGATCCTTGTCGACGAAGACGAGCTTCGGACGCGGCACGATGCGCTGGGTCTGCGCCGCGATGAACGACAGAAACACTGTCTTGCCCGATCCGGTTGGACCGACCACTGTGAAATTGCCGATGTCGCGGACGTGATGATTGTAATAGTAGGCGGTCTGCGACGTCGTCTCGAACACCGAAATTGCCGGTCCCCAATGATTGTCGCTCGGACGGCCGCTCGGGTAATTGTGCAGGGACGTGAAGCCGGCGAAATTTTTCGACGAAATCACCCCTTTGCGTGCGATGTAGGCAAAGTTGCCGGGAAGCTGCGACCAGAAGGCGGGCTCGCAGTTGAGATCCTCCCGCACCCAGATCACCGACCGATCCGTGAGCGCCGCGCCGACGGCGGTAACGGCCGCGCCCACTTCGGCAAGATCGCGGCCGAGACACATGACCGTCATATGGTGCTCGCCGTAGATCGCCTCCGATCCCAGTAGCTCATCGCGTGCGTCGTCAAGATGCTCGGCAATGACCGATCCTGCTTCGTCCGACATGTCGACCTGGCGCGACACCCGGTCGATCTGCTTTGCCGCTTCCGGACGATCGACGATCGCGAAGCTCTGCGTCGCGATGAACTCGTGCGGGACCCGAAGGAGGTTGTCGAAGGAGCCCGGCCCGGTCTGGGCGGGATATTCGCGGATCGACACCATCGCGCCGAAGCGCGTGTCCGCCGGGCCCGCCCCTTTGATCTCGATCGCGTTGCGGCCGAAGAAGACGCGCTTCATGGCGAGCGCATCGGCAAGATCCATCCGCGGCAGATGCATGGGACGCGAGAGCCCGCCATTGAGGAGCTGGACGAGGAATTCGAGCGGCTCGGAGAACCACACGCCGTCGCGGTTGACGACGCCAAGCTGGCGCACGCCATAGGCAGCAAGGCTCTCGCGCACGGCGGTCGCGACGTCGCGCAGCTCGTTGAGGGCCGTCTGGCGCGCGACCGATTCGCCGGCCTCGTCCTTGCGGCCGAGCAGCTTCGTCAGCATCATGTCGAAGGTGCCCGCCTGTCCCTGCAGCGGCCTGCGCACGATCGTCAGGTAGAGATCGTTGACGAACATCCGGCGCTTCGAGAGCGCGGCGTTGTAGCGCTCATCGAGCTCGGCGCAGAACGCGTTGTCGAAGGTGGAATCGATGCGCGGCTGCACCTCCCGGCGCACGATGTGGGAAACCAGCGCAAAGCGAGAATTGGCAAGCGTGCGGACGATGTCGTTGCGGCCGAGCAGGCGCGCATTCACTTCACTGATGTCGGAGGTTTCGAACGAATAACCGTCGAGCTTGAAGATCGTCAGGACGAGACCGTCCCGGGTCCGGATGATGTGGTCGTCGACATGCCTCGTATAGGGCACGTGCGACGCCACGGGTCGCTCGCGTCGCGAGACCGCTCCGTAGGTCAGCTCATCGAGAAGTGCTCGCGCCACCATCGTCGCACCTCACACCGAATAGCTGTCGGCGGCCCAGAAGGACCGCGAGCGGGGTGGGCATTTGGTCGATTTGACGAACAGGATTTCAAAGATGCGATCATCCCGAAGCGTCATGACATAGCCGAACAGATGCAGCGGGATCGCGACCAGCAGCATGAAGAGATTGTGGGAGACAAGAAAGCAGATGCTGGAGACGACCCCGTTGAACATGAAATACATGTAGGGGACACCCATCAGCGTCGGTGCGCGTGTGAGCGCCTTGACAAGGGGTGTGATCAGCGGATCCTCGAGCTCGTCTTCGGTCATTGGCCGACCGCCGACTGAAAGAACTGCACGATTTGCGCCGAGCCGAACACCAGCACGATGCCGAAGATCACGCTGCCGGCGATGCCCCAGGTGAGCCGTCCGCTCCAGGCAAACAGGCCGCAGGCGATCACGGCGAGGGTCGCCAGAGCGGTGGCGATCGGTCCCGTCAAGGTCGAGACGAGCTGCTGAAGCGTGGACTGGACCGGCTGGAGTGTGCCGCCCGTCGATTGCGCGAACGCGTCGGCTGCCGTCACCAGGAGCAGCGATCCTGCCAGTGTAACGCGTGCAAACGATGTCTTCATCCGTTCCTCCGTTCAGTCGATATGCATGACGAATCCGTTGTCCCAGCCTGCCGCCTTGGCGGTCGGGGCTGGTGCAGCGGGCGATGGTGGGGGCTTCGGGCTACCGGGCTCGATCAGATCGGGCGCGCCGGCCATGGCTGTGCCCCGGTCGCGCTTGAGCTGAGCGCCCGGCGTCGGCCAGGTGTAGAAGTCGTTGAGAACCTGCGCGACGAAACGGACCGTCTCGGGGAATGGCGGGACGCCACGGTTCTTTTCGACCGCGTCCTCGCCGGCGTTGTAGGCTGCGAGGATGAAGAGGGGATTGCGATACTTCTCGTGCAGCGTCCTGAGAAAGCGCACCCCGCCAAGCACATTGCCGGTGGGATCGCAGATATCGACCTTGAACCGCTGCGCGGTTTCGGGCTCGAGCTGCATCAGGCCATAGGCGCCCTTGTCCGAAAGCGCCGTCGAATTGAACTGGCTCTCGCTTTTGGCGACCGACATCACGAAGTCGGGGAAGAAATTCTCTTCGGTCGCGATACGGGTGATGAGGGCGCGGGCGTCGTCAGTGCTCAGAGGCCTGGCGTCAGGGCATGGCGTCGTCCGTTCACTTCGTCCGACCCGCTGAGGCGCGGCATCGCTCGCCCCAAGCGGGAGGACGCGGCCGGAATCGTCGACGACGGCTAGCTTTCGGGGTCCGGCGACATCCTGCGCCTCAACCCCGGAGCACGTCACCATGACGCATAGTCCGATCGCTACACAGCGAATCCCCACGCCCGCCCGTCTCCATTTTTCTCATAGACAATATATTGAATGTTGATACGTTGGCAACAGGTCAAAACATCGACCCGCGACATGTCCTCTTCGGGAGCAAAGGATGAAGCGCGCAGCACCTACCTTGATGATCGGAATGGCATTGCTGGGTCTCGTGCCGATGCGCGCGGCGCACGCCCAGGACGCCTCATTCGGCTGCAAGGTGCTGTTATGCGCAGCCGCCAGCGCGCCGAGCTGGTCCGGTATTCCCTACTGCGTGCCGGTGATGCAGGACCTCTTCCGTCGCCTCGCCCATGGGGGCAGCTGGCCGACATGCCCGGAGGGCAACGCAAGCGGTCTCGGATACGAGCCGTATCAGCCATGTCCCGCCGGGATGACAGCAGCGCAGGGCGGTTCGGACGGAAATGGCGGATTGACGCCGGCGGCGAACGGCAATCTGTGCGTCGACTTCACGAAGCCACGGCAGACCTGCTTTGGCGGCCATGACGGCTGCACGACCGAGTATCCGACAAGCTCGCGCGCGCTTCGAAGCGACCCCTATTATGTCGACATCTCGACGGCAAACGGCGCCCAGCGTTTCTATTTCTCACTGCAGGGCTACTGAGATGGCGAGGGCGCGACTGATAACCTTTGCGCTTCTCTCCGCCCTTGCGGCAACCCCGGTCTTGGCGCAAGTCACGTCGTCCGGATGGTTTCCGGTCCCGCCCGACGCCGCCTTCGACACCGGCGACAGCTGGTCGAACGCCGGCACCACCTACCGGCTCTACGGTGTCCAATCCTGCCTGCGCGGCACGTCCTTCACCAACGCGCACGGGATCAAGCGCGATTGCGGCGAGGCCTCGCTCGCCATGCTTGTCGCGCTGATCCGAGATCTGAGACCCCAATGCTATGAGGCCGCCGAGTTGCCGCAGACGAGGACCGCGTTCGTCTTTTGCGTCGCCGTGCGGACCGAAGGTGCGGGCAAGGGCTCGCGGATCGATCTCGGCACCGCGCTGATCGCGACGGGCTTCGCCTTCGCTGCGCTGAAGCCCGACGGATCTCCCGTCCATGCCCCCTATCTCGAGGCGCAGCATGTCGCGCAGAAGAGCCGTACCGGCCTGTGGGCTTTCCCCGATCTTCCCGACCCAAACACCATCATCCTTCGCGCCATCCGCCAGGCATCGCCCTCGGCGGCCGCGACGCCGCCGCCCCAATAGACTCCGATCAACGCACAACAGGGAGATCAAGCCTTGCGAACGACCAATCTGTTCATCCTGCGCGGCCGCGTCGGCCAGGCGCCGAAAGCGTTCAACAAAGCGGCGAAAGTCAGCGTCGCCACCGATCGGGCGTGGACCGATGGAAAAGGCGAGCGACGCGAGGAGACCGATTGGGTGACGGTCACCATCCTCAACGAGAAGGCGGCGGAATGGGTGCTCGCCAACGTCGCCAAGGGCGACGCCGTCTATGCCGAATGCCGGGTTGCGGACGGATCCTACAAGGGCAAGGACGGCGAGACCGTCTATACGACGGACATCATCGCGAATGCGTTCCACAAGCTCGACCTCGGATCGCGCGACGATGCCGCTGCGTGAGGCCCGGGTCCTGGCGGCAGCTGCCCTCGCCGCCTGCACGGCGCTGCCCTGCCACGCCCAAAACGGCGGCGATCCGGCCAGTCTTTACCAACCGAAGCTCGCCGCGCAACTGCCGCCGTTGCGCGTCGAGGTGATCGACGGCATCCGCTTCCGCGACATCGAGACGAAGACGATCTTCCGTCTCTACGGAATCGACGCATGCGCGTCAGACCAGATCGCCACACTCGGCCGGCAGCCATGGCCTTGCGGCACGATGGTCCGAGCGTGGCTTGTGACGGCAACCTTGAACACCTGGCTTGCCTGCGCCGTGATCCGGGATGAACCCGGCGAGCGTGTCGCACGCTGTGCTACCGCAGCCCATCGCGATCTTTCGGCCGACATGTTGCGCGAGGGTGTCGCCGTCCTCGCTCCCGCCACGGACGGCGAGCCCGTCATCGGGGACTACGCCGCGGCCGAACAGCAGGCTCGCAAGGCCTATCGCGGTCTCTGGTCGAGTGCCTTCCAGATGCCCTGGGACTGGCGAGCTGCCCGCAAGGCAGCCACGAATGTCGCAGTACAAGCCGAGGCGACGCCATGACACGAAAAAGGCTGTTCGCACTCCTGCCCCTGATCGCAACGCTCGCCGGATGCGCGGCACGCGAAGAACCGCCCATCATCCCCGCCGGTCCCGATGCACTGTACGTCCCCGAGCGGGTCGTTCCCGGACGGCTCGAATACGCGCCGGATCGGTCGACCTTCGCCCCGATCCTGACCGAGCGATTTGCCTATCCGACCCAGCCCGAGGCGAACGCGGCCTATCTCCGGCTCATCGCGGCCGCACAGCCGGGCCCGGCCTATCCCGCGTCGGTCTGGCTATTCGGCTGCAAGCCGGGCGCGCTCGATGCGCAAACCGCGAGGATCGCTCGATATCACGGTCCTGTCGTCCATTGCGCAACCGATTTCCTCGATCGCGGCGGCCGCCGCCTGCGGCGGGAAACGGCAAATTTCTACTATGACAATCACATCTGGTCGATGCAGCCGGTCTATCCCCCGAGGACGAGCGTCGCCTGGCGCAACCGCGAGAGCTCCCCAAAGGATTTCTGGTGGTGGCTGCCGGGCAGGCCACGCTACGAATAGGCGGGCCCGTTTATGGCGCGGCCCATCTCGTCATTGATACAATATATTAGATGTTGTATTCTTTTCTCAGCAACGATCAGCGGAAGTTTTGCGTTCATGGAGGCATCGCACGCACAGGCCCAAACCGTCACCGCCGATCCCGGTGCGTGGCGCTCCATGTCGTATGCGAACCTTCAGGTGCCCTCGCCCGCGACGGCGACTTATATCGACATTTGGAAGGATGCGATCGACGAGAACAACCGTCATTATGAGCAACGGGGCGATCGTCGGTTCGCCGGCGCGAACGCCCCCGCCAACGAAGCGCACTTCGTGATCTGGAGCAGCCGTCGCTCGGTCGTCTTCAGCGTCCTCGATACCGCAAGCCAATGCGAGGCGAAGACGGCCTTCCCTGCCGTCGGCGCCACCGTGAAACTCTGCCCGATGCGGATCGCCATCTATGAAGGCCTGCAGGTGCGCACGATGGATGGCGGCAAGGCTTGCTTCCTCGAACTCGACAAGCCGTCGCCGACCGACGCGACTGCCTCAGGCAGCTATGCATCCTATGACGTCGCGCGCCGGGCGCTCAAGACCGGACTGATCGTCAACCACGTTGCCGTCGACGGCTGTTCGTTCGATGTCCCGATTCCCCGGTAATGATGGACCGCACCATGCAGATTGACCGGTGTTCCGGCAAATAACACGCGCCAACGCCAAGGAGATGACTATGCGACTGGCAGCCCTGACAATTCTCGCAGCCCCGATGCTCGGGTTGATTGCGTCGCCCTGTTTGGCAGCGGACTCCGCCTTTTCGTACAAGACGAGTTATCGCAACGTCACGAGCGACCCCGACAAGGTCTGGACCGGTGACGCGCTCGCGCCCAATCCGAAGGGCACCGTGACGATCCATGAGTATCAGCTGCGCACGCCCGAAGCCGAATGGCTGATCTCGCAGATCTGGAACGACGATTGCTCGTCCGGCACCTGCCCGACACGCCTTCTGCGCATCACCCCGAGCGGCGAGCGCCACGTCGTCGTCGACGACATGATGCACCAGGTCGTGCCGCCCGACGATCCACGCTTTGCCGACATGGCCTCCAATAAAAAGCTCGAGGAATTTGCGCGCCGTCCCTTCGCGCTCAGCGACAACGGCAAGACCCTCATCAACGGCGATTACAAATTCCAGGCCGACGGGGGCAAGCCATGAGGTTGCCGCACGCCTTGCGACATTCGCTCGCCGACGCGGGCTTGCTGCTCTGCCTGTCGGCCGCGGTCGCCTTCGCCGGCGAATCGGCGGCCAACCTGACCGCCGCCGGCATACCCTCGAACTGTGCCGACTTCGCCTCGAAGGTCTCGGCAAGCGAAGGAAATTTCGGCACGACCAACCAGTTCGGATGTCTCGGCGCCTTTCAGTTCTGCCCGGGGACATTCGAGCAATATTACAGCGGCAGCGCCCAGAGCTTCCTCAACAATCCTTCGGCGCAGACCGCCGCCTGGACGCAATACGAACAAAACGAATGGTCGAAAGCCCAGAACAACGGTCTCACATCCATCGTCGGGCAACAGGTCTGCTCGGGTGGCAAGTGCGCGACCATCGATCAGTCCGCCATCCTCATGGCGTGCCAGTTTGGCTGCGGCTCAAAGGGAAAGCTCGCCAACTATGTGGCGAGCGGCGATTGCAACGCACGCAACGTGAAGGACGGAAATGGCGTCAGCGTCTGCACCTATCTCCTGCGCGGCGCCGGCTATGACGTGTCCTGCTTCACCGGTCAGCAATCCAATGTGTGCGTGCAGACGCCGACCGGCCCTGGCGATTTCCCGACCTCTACCGGGATCGCGTCGAATCCGCCATCGGCTTCGACCGCGTCGATCATCGTCGGCCCGACCGAGATCTGAGATCGGCGCCTAGTTGAGCTCGGTCGGATCGCGCAGAATGAAACGTGAGAATCCGTTGAGTTGTTCTTCAACCTCGGCGCAGAGATTGCCGCCTCTGTAATGCGCGTGGACCAGCGCCCAGAACACGACTTCGTCTGAGCGGCCGGCAAACAGGGCTTTTTGCAGGGTGCGGCCAATTATGGTCACCGCGCGGATGGGCTCGTATCGAGCATGCAACTCGGATGCGACAATCCTGGTATCGGCAGTTCGAATCAATGTTAGTTCCTCAGCTACTACAGGCTGCGCTAGGCAGCCGTCGGCCATGACGCGTCGTTGAGAACGGAATGCGTGCAGCCGCGCGCATCATGCAGGGCGGCAAGGGTCTCGCGGTTGAAGGACATCCGCAGAGCGACGACCTCGTCCCTTCCCATGCGCGTCGGAAATCCAAGGGGCCGCACGAAGAAGCGAAGTTGCATCGCGATGACCATAAGACGCCAATCGATGACGGCGCTCACCGTATCGACCCGATTGGCCATCCCCCATTCGACGACACCTTGGGCAAGCTCGAGGAACGGGCTATCCCCGCGCGGACGCATTTCGCGATGCCCTTGAGCAACCGCAAACCGCGTCCACTCGAAGACGCGCGGACCCCGCGGCGGCCGCTGCCGGCACAGATCGTTCAGAACATCTGTCAGAAGATGCGGCCGCGTCGTCGGCAGCAAACGCTGGTAGCCGACAATCTCGTCATCGCGCAGGCATATCTGGTGAACGGCATGCGCATCGTCAAATTGATCGTGCTCAAGGCCGTCTGGATGGCTCAGGTCGGTCCAGCCTTTCTCCTCAACGAAAACGCTGTGCCTGAACTTGTAGACTCGCTCCATCAGCGCGGCTTGTCGGCTGATTTCGGAGCCGGAAAGAACAATCAGCATGGATCAACTCCTCGGCTTGTCGGGGGAGCCGAGTTGTTCCATGAAGCGCGCCGTCAAAATATGGTCACAAACCACCATTGCGCGGTAGTGCGGTCCGATATCGATCGCCTCGGTTGAGTCGCGCCGACATCCGATCTCCGACAGACCAATTAGGCGCTGCGCGCCAATTCCGTCTCCGTGACGGCATCGAAGATTTGCTCCGACCCTGGCGGCTGCTCGTAAAACATCGGAATGAATTCCGCCATGCCCTGCGCGCGCTGAAGCAACATCTCGGTCATGGAATCGCGATCCACGGCGGCGGAAAACAGGAAGCCCTGCCCCAACCTGCAGCCCATCGACACAAGCTGCTCGGCCTGCGCCTCAGTTTCGATCCCCTCCGCGATCACACGAATGTCGAGTTTGCGCGCAATGTCGATGATGCCCTGCACGATGGCGAGGCTGGCATCGTGGCGTTTCAGGCGAGCAACAAATGTTTGATCAATCTTGATCGCATCGACTGGAACGTTGAGGAGATGCGTAAGCGAAGCGTGTCCTGTTCCGAAATCGTCAAGCGCCACGCGGATCCCGCTCGCGCGCAGCCGCTCGACCACGCGATCCACATCACCGTTGCGGCAACCGATCGAGACGTTCTCGCTGACCTCGATAATGATGTGGCTGAGCGGCACACCGACCCGGCCAAAACTCGCCTCGAGCTTGCTCAGCAAATCACCGCTGTAAAAGTCCGCAGTCGAAACGTTCACGCCGACATGCTGGAAGGGAATGCCAAGGTCAATCCAGTGGCGCACGTCCCTCGCCACGACGTCCAGCATCCTGCTTGTCAGCTCAACCGCCACCCGTGCGTCCGACGTCGCATCGCGAAAGCGCGCGGCGGGTACGATTTCGCCATTTGGTTTGCGAAGCCGGCACAGCGCTTCGACACCGACGATCTCGCGCGTGTCGAGGCGCATCACAGGCTGATAGTGCGCATCGATCCGGCCTTCCCCAAGGGCTGCCGACACATCCTTGATCGTCGCTTGCCGGTTGACGATCCGCGTGTCGATCCCCGGCCAGAACCGCACAAAGCCGCCGCGTCCTGTCTCCTTTGCGTGATACAGCGCGAAATCGGCATTCTTGTAGACCGCTTCCGCGCTCTCATCGCCTGTCGAGACAACGGCGCCCCCGATTGTGCCCGACGGAACGATGGCGTTGCCGTCGCAGTCGGCAGGCGCGCGAAGAGCCTCGAGGATCCGATGCGCCGTCTCATCCAGATCGGCCAGGGCCTCCGGCCGCCGTATGACGACAGCGAACTCGTCGCCCCCGAGCCGAAACGTCACGTCCGGAGACACGGCCGCGGCAATCCGCGCGCTCGCGGTCTGCAGAAGTCCATCACCCGCGCGATGGCCGAACGTATCGTTGACGATCTTGAGGTTGTCGAGGTCGACGACGAACAGACCCCACGATCCCGGATCATCGCACGCGAGGCTCTTGAGGGCGATGTTGAAGGCGGCCCGGTTTGGAAGAGCGGTCAGCGCATCGACGCTTGCCCGCCGCTCGCGCTCCAAAGCCCGTTCGTGACGGCGCATGGCGATCGCACACAAATCCACGCAGCTCGCGAACACCGCCAGCTCATCGTCGCAGGGACCGCGAGCCTCCGGGAAGAACACCGCCAGCGCACCGATGGGCTCACCGTCATCAATCACGGGCGCCGACCAGCAGGCCTTGAGGCCAAGGCTTGTCGGGAAAGCGCAATATTTCGTCCATTTCGGATCAGCCGAGATATCGGTTACCAAGACCGGCTTTCGCGTGTAAGCCGCGACACCGCATGATCCGACCTCCGGGCCGATCATCACGCCTTCCATGCGAGCACAATATTCAGGGGCCAAACTGGGAGCAGCCAACGGGTGCAACAAACCGGCGCGGCAGACATTGACCACGCTGCAGATGGCGCCGGGTGACGCTTTTTCCACTTCCAGGCAAATCTGTGCGGCCGTCTCGGTGAGCGAGGCGCCGTCGGCAATAAGCCTTAAGATGCGATTTTCAATCCCTTGCAAGAGCAGGTGGCCGCCTTAGCCGCAATTGATTCGTTTAATTCTTTGCGATCCTTGTAATTTCTCTGGGTTAAATTGCCGTGAGCCGCGTCTCTAGAATTTGAGCGTGTTTGCGAGCCTCTACGAAGCTTAGTTAACTGATCTTCTATTGAGGAAACAGCAACATGGCCGGCACTTCGAGGTTTCAGTGGCCGCGCTGCTTCGGGCACCAGGTCTCATCCTCGCGCGGAATGGCAACGTCCTTTCTTGTCGGGAAGTAACCAAGGACATTGCAAAGATCGCGATAGACGATCCGCCGGCGTTCTTTCTCCGCTTCAGCCAGGTCCTGCTGTTCCTGGTGTTCTGCGCTGGAAATCCCATCCGGCCGACATCGCGGACAGGTCGCCATGTGAATCACGCGTTCCCACGCGACAAGGGCATCCACGTAAACCTTGTGGGCCTCGACGGCTCTCCCTTCGAGCTTTTTCCACGGTAACTCTCGATCGTCCGCCAACCCGTCCTCTCCCCCGGGAAAACGTCCGCGGTACGCCCCCGCAAACGAACTCTCTCTGACTCTTGGTGATCGGGGAGTTGGAAAACCGCTGTTAGACGGCCCCGTGGCCTTTAGTTCGGGTGAACCTGTTGCATACGCCACAGGCTCCCCGACCATAAGGTCAAGGAGTGCGGCGCCGTAACGGCCGACGCCAACCGCTAACAGGGGTTTTCCAAGCCCCAGGGCAGCGCGTACTGCCCCGCACGACTCATAACCGCTCGTTCGCTCGGCTTCTAGATGCTTTCGATAAATCGTGACTTACCAATCGCCTAGCAGGCACTTCGGGTAGCCTTAGGGTGGAGCGTCTCCCCTCTGGGGCCGGGCTGGCGGCTGAGCTGAAGCCCCTGCCGGGTCTTCCCCCTACCGGGCAGCCATCCCTGACGCACGCCTGCGGCGGCCGGCGCGAGGGAGTGGCCAGCGGTGCCGCTGGCGCCTCGCCGGACGCAAGGGAGGCTTCGCCGCGCCGATCGTCCAACGTCTTGGATCTCTTGTCAGCGCGCCCTTGCATCCGGCAGGCTTCGCGGCCTGCCGGTTGCGTCCTGCAAGGTGCGGGATGAGGAAAATCAACCGAAGAAAGGGCGAGCGCGCGCCTGCGGCGCGCCTCGGGAGAAGGAATGGAGAAGCACGAAATCGAAATCCTGCGCGAGAAGGTGACCTGCGCCATCGTCCTCGAGGCCGCCGGCTGGAAGGTCGATCTGAAGGAGAGCACCCGCCGCGCCGTGAAGTTCAGGCGCGGCGACGGCGAAATTATCATCGTGATCCATGACGGGCGTGGCTGGTTCGATCCGCTCTCCCCGAAGAAAGGCGACATCTTCGATCTCGCCGAGCATCTCGGCGCCGACGGTTTCGTCGCCGCCTGCGATCAGCTCGCCGGCCTCGTTGGGTTCGTCCCAAGCCAGCCTGCCTGGACACGGCCGGGCCGCCCGGTCCCAGCCGCCTCGATTTCCGAGCGTTGGCAGCGGCGAGTGAAGCCCCGGCCCGGCTCGGCGACCTGGCGCTATCTCACCTCGGAGCGCGCGCTGCTCGACGATGTCGTTGCTCATGCAACGGCGGCCGACTGCCTGCGGGAAGGCCCGCACGGCAGCATGTGGGCCGCCCATCGGTCGGCCAACGGCGCCCTCACGGGATGGGAGGAACGCGGGTCGGCCTGGCGCGGGTTTGCCACTGACGGCGCCAAGGAGCTCTTCCGCCTCGGACCGGCGAGCGCCGAGCGGATCTGCGTCACCGAGGCGGCGATCGACGCGATGAGCCTTGCTGCGATCGAGGTCCTGCGCGCCGATACGCTCTATGTCAGCACCGGCGGCGGCTGGTCGCCCCTGACCGACGAGGCGCTTCGCCGGATCGCCGCGCGAGGCGGCGTCACCGTTGTCGCCGCAACCGACAACAATCGGCAAGGCGACATCTACGCCGAGCGCATCCGTGCGATCGCCGCGGAGACCGGCGCCGGCTACGTCCGGTCGCGGCCGCGAGGGGATGATTGGAATGAAGACCTGAAAACCTTGCTGGCGCGCTTCTCAGCGCACCGGCTTGCAGCCCTTGCATAAAGCGATCGGAGGTTTCGAGCGTCTTGCTTTAGGTGCTGAATAGGGCTCGGTTGCCCAACAGGAATTCTTTGAGGGTGATCGGTTTCACGCCGCTTGCGTTGAAGACTTCGTCGGTTACCTGGCCGAACGACACCTTCGTTTTTCCGAACGCCTGCGCGAGCACGGACGCGTGCTTCACCAGCCGCGCATTTCCAAAGGGATGCTTGCTCAGTCTGTCCGCCCACGCCTCGATCGAAATATCGCTTTCGTATCGGACAGGTGTTTCGAACACATCGGATACGATCGCGGCCACCTGACGAAAGGTCAGCGCTTCGGGCCCGGTTACATAACGGGTCGTCCCCACGTAGGCGTCCGGATTTTGCAGCACTGATGCAGCAAACCGCGCAATGTCCTCGCCCGCCACCCATGACAGCGGCGTGTCGCCATCGCCGAACGGCGCTTCCAGCACTCCACGCGCGACCATGTCCGATCCCGCGAGGAATTCGAGGTTTTCATAGAAGAAACCGCCCATGAGATGCGCGACGTTCAGGCCAGCCATGTCGAACATCTGCGAGGCCAGCCAATGCTCCCTCGCCTCGTCGCTCGGACTGCCCTCCCGTGCCGGGATCAGCGACAGATCGACGAGTATCCGCAGTTTGGCGTCGCGAGCGGCGATTGCCATATTGATCGCCGCCTCGAGCAGACCCGGCCGCATCGGATAGCAAAAGAGCGCGCGATCGACATCTTTCAGGGCATCGCGCAGACTCTGAAGGTTCATGAAGTCACCGACAACGGTCTCGATGCCAAGTTTGTCGAGCGCCTCGCTTCTGTGATCGCGGGTGCGAACCAGTGCCCGAACGGTTGCTCCCGCCTCCCGCAGGAACCGCGCGGTATAACCGCCGACGCCTCCGTGCAAGCCGGTCGCTCCGGTGACAAGTATCGTGGCTTTGGACATGGATTACTCTTTCACAGTTGTTCGCTGGCGCGGGACTGCCGGGTAGTCGACATCGAGCAGGTCACGATAGGATGCCTTCGCCCGTTTCCGCGCAGCGGCGACACTCCGCTGCACATCCTCTGGCATGAACATTCCGGTGTTCCACGCTGCGGTGTAGCGCAGGCCGTCCTCAATCCGTCGACGGTCGAAATCATTCAGAATTTCTTTGGTGCCCCAGATCGCAAGTGGCGATTTGCTCGCGATGTCGTCAGCCAACGCCCTTGCTGCCGCGACCGTGCCATCGGCATCAGATGCCATCGCGTTGGCGAACCCAAAACGGTGCGCCTCCTCGGCGGGCATCCTGCGTCCGGTCATCGCCAGCTCCCGCACGATGCCAGGCGGTATCAGCGCGGATAGCCGCTGCAGTACCCCCAGGTCGGCGACCATGCCCATCTGGATTTCCTGAATGCTAAAGTAGGCGCCCGTCGCGGCTAGACGCAGGTCACAAGCACAGACGAGATCGAGCGCGCCGCCGATGCAGGTACCATGTATCGCAGCAATGATCGGAAATCGCGCCTGCTCCATGGCGGACATCACTTCGTGCATTCGAAGTAACATCAGCCGCAAACTTGCCCGAAATCGACCGGGCTCGACATCATCATCTCCACCGAGAAAACGTTCCAGCAACTCCACGTCGATGCCTGACGAGAAGTTCGCGCCCTCCCCCCGAATGATCGCCGCCCTTACGCTGCCGGCCTGATCAAGCTCCCGAATTGCTTCAGGGAAACGGATCCAGAAATCTTCAGTAAGCGAATTCGCCGCCTGCGGACGACACAGCACGATCTCCGCGATCGGTCCTTCACGATAGACGGCAAAACCTGGTTCACTCATTAGACTGCTCTTCGGTCACTTGGACGCAGCAGTCAGCATGCGTGCACGATAGCGCTGCATCGCAGGACTTGGCTCTCGCGTCAGGTTTGCCGGCGAGACGAACTCACTGCACTCGGAACAGGCGAGACGCGGTGCGGTTACACATCCACATCCGACGTGTCGTGTAACCTGCGGCGGACCTTTCCCGTCCGACAGCCATTTGTCGCCGAATACGATGATGGTGCTGATGATCGGATGTAGATCGCGTCCCATCTCCGTCATCACATATTCAGAACCGCGCCCCTTGTCCTTGGCACGGGTTTCGAAAATGCCGGCCTCCACCAGTCGCTTAAGCCGTTCGGAGATCACTTGGGGTGTCGCGCCGGTATAGGCGACGAATTCGTCGAAAAGTGTCGTCCCCGCGAACGCTTCACGCACGACCAGCATGGTCCATCGATCTCCCAGGATGCTCATCGTTCTCGCGACCGAACAAATCTGATCCCCCACCTGGTCCCAATTCACTGGCGCTCTCCTGTAGAGAGGCACCAGAACAGATATGAAAATCATAGTCAACATAAGATATGAAAATCATAGTCAGCCTGTATCGACGGCCATTGGGTCTCCGCCAATGGCTGCATGCCGTCCTCGGTCCTCGCGGAGGAAAAAAGGGAGAAGGAAGGAGAATGAAGGTCCGGCTGCCGCATGCCCGGCCGGCGCGTCAAGGGAGGCTCCGCCCGCTTCGCGGCCCTTGACCCTGCGGACCGGAGAGGCGGCCGCCCGGCGGTGTTTGAAAACACCACTGGGAAGGACGAACCATGCCGCTGTTTACGATCGAGACCACCTATCGCCTGCCGGTCTACCGCCACCGCACCTATGAAGCCGATAGCCTCGAGGCTGCTTGCCGCCTTGCTGTCGACGATGAAGGCTGGGGCGATGCCGAAGAGGACGTCGATTCCTCGGGCGAAACCTATGTCACCGGAGCATGGGATGGCCGCGACTGCGCTTACAGCGGCCCGGCGCTGGCCGTGCCGTCGCATTTCGACGAGACCGTCCAGCGCAAGGCGGATCATTTCGAGATCCTGCTCGGCCTGGTCAAGGTTCTTCGCGGCGCGGCTGACGGAAAACACAGCGCCTATTGGATCGGTCGCGCCGGTTCGGCCATCGCCAAGGCGGAAGCGATCCTTGCCGGTTCGCGTGATCCCGCTTCTGACGTGTCCATGCCGCGGCCGCACATCCTCGTGTCCTTCGATGAGAGCGAGGTGCGTTCGACGATCGGGGAGATCATCGCCGGCGACGAGACCCTCGCGATGTTCTCGGCGGATTCGATCGGTGACGACGACATCCATACCGCCTGCGTGGCGGCCGTCGCAGCAGCCGACTTCGCGGAAGAGAGAGGATCGGTCCTGTTCAAAGCGGCCATCGCTGCCATTCGCTCGGTTTGGAGAGCGCCTGATTGGGGAGAAAGACGAAGGGAGATGGAAAGGGAGGAATGACGTGCCGCATGCCCGGCCGGCGCGTCAAGGGAGGCTTCGCCCGCTTCGCGGCCCTTGACCCGCCGGACCGGAGAGGCGGCCGCGAAGGAGGGGTCAGAAGGGCTGAAGAGGATGGCGAACCGGAAGGGTGAGCCGCGCTCCGGCCCGACGAGGCTGAAAGGAGCCCACCATGACCCGCTCTTCGATCCGCAAGGTCTATCAAGGCGCCGCCGACCGCCGGCAGATGTTCCGCATGTTCGATCGGCACAAGGAGCGACCGAACCGCACGGACGACGACGCGACCGCGCTTTACGCGGGCGAGTGGTTCGAGATCGGCACAGCCGAGCATGACTACATGTTCGAGATCCTGCCGCCATTGTGGATGCGCGGTGATATGTTCGCCATGCGCGAATTCCTCACCGGCAGTGTCACGAGCGTGTTCTTCGAGCTGAAGATCGACGGCCGCGTCCGCTATTTCCACGCCTATTGCGACCTTGGCGACCGGCAGTCGCCCGAACGGATGCGCGCCGCGATCATCGAGCGCGAGTCGCGTCCGGTCCGCGCCATGACGCGCGAGGAGCGCCTCGAGCATATCTGGTCGAGCACGCACGATCCCTATCGTGGCTATGCCGACTGGCGCTTTCCCGCCGCAGAGCGCGGCAAGCGCATCGTGATCGTCTACGGCCAGGATGGCAGGCATGATTTCCGCTTGCTCGACCGGCTGACCGACGCGGATATCGCGGTGAAGCTGCCGGTGCATCTGCGCTACCTGCCCGACGCGATCGCGGCATAGGTGCCGCGATGTTCACCTTCTCCGTGACGGCGATCCACGCCGTGATCACGCGCGGGCGGATCGACGCCCGCATGAACGGCGGCTTCCGCAATCCCCATTACGGCCTGGCGCCCGGCAAGGACGAAAAGCCCGGCGTCTGGCTGGTCGGTGACGAAGGCGTCTACATCATGTCCAACGGCAAGCTCGCCGATGGGCAACGCTCCTTCGTCATCTATGCCGAGGAATGCGATCCGAAGACCAACCCCGATTACTGGCACTACAAGCGCCAGTATTTCGGCGGCGATGACGGCATCGACTTCCTCGATGCCGAACTGCTCGTGCGGTCGATCGAGGCACTAGCCTCGGCCACGCACCTCACGATCGAGATGACCGACGACAGCATGGCGATCACGCCGATCCGCCGCTGACCGCTCGGGCCACGCGGCCCGTTCCCGCAACCTCTCGCGACCATCGCGCCAGCCGGAATCCCCGGCGGGATCGATGGCGCGCGCCTTCAACACAGGAGACCTTATGATGGCGCACGATGATCCCTTCACTCTCGACCTTTTCGGCAACACCGCTCTCTCGTCAGGCCTCGGCCTCGGCGTAACCGCCTTTGGCGGAACGTTCGCGAACGATGACGATGATGAGCCCGATCCCTCGACTCCGGCTCCGGCGCTTCCGATTGCGGTCAGCGCACGCGCCACCCCATTGGTTCGTCCCGCGCGCGGGTCCAACTTCCGTCTCGTCGGCGATCGCCTGCTTGCCAGGACATGGAAGGATCGCGGGCGCGACAACATCGCCGCCATCCGGCTCGCGGCCGAGATCGAGGCCGATCAACGCCCGGCCACGGCGCAGGAGCAGGCGCAGCTGATCCGCTTCACCGGTTTTGGCGCGTCCGATCTCGCCAACGGCGTCTTTCGCCGGCCGGGCGAAGCCGATTTCCGCGAAGGCTGGCAAGAGCTCGGCGCCTCGCTCGAGGATGCGGTCGGCGAACTCGATTATGCCTCGCTCGCCCGCTGCACGCAGTATGCCCATTTCACGCCCGAGCCTATCGTTCGGGCGATCTGGACGGCGTTGCAGCGTCTCGGCTGGCGTGGTGGTCGCGTTCTCGAACCCGGCATCGGCACGGGCCTCTTCCCGGCACTGATGCCGCAGGGATTGTCCGACATCGCGCATGTCACCGGAATTGAGCTCGATCCGGTCACCGCGCGGATCGCCCGGCTGCTCCAGCCGCGGGCGCGGATCCTCACCGGCGATTTCGCGCGCACCGAACTGCCGGCGGCCTTCGACCTCGCAATCGGCAACCCGCCCTTTTCCGACCGCACGGTGCGATCGGACCGCGCCTATCGCTCCAAGGGCTTTCGCCTGCACGACTACTTCATTGCGCGTGCGATCGATCTCCTCAAACCCGGCGCGCTCGCCGCATTCGTGACCTCTCACGGGACGATGGACAAGGCGGATGTCGCCGCGCGCGAGCACATCGCCGGATCGGCCGATCTCGTCGCGGCCATTCGCCTGCCCGAGGGCAGCTTCCGCGTGGCCGCCGGCACCGATGTCGTGGTCGACCTTCTCTTCTTCCGCAAGCGCAAGATCGGCGAAGCCGCAGGCGATTCATCCTGGCTCGACACCGAGGAGGTACGCCCGGCAGGCGAGGACGAGAGCGCGATCCGCGTGAACCGCTGGTTCGCGCAGCACCCCGCGTTCGTGCTAGGCACGCATGCGCTGACGTCCGGTCCCTTCGGCGAGACCTATACCTGCGTGCCGCGTGCCGGCGAGGCGCTCGAGTCTCTCCTTCCCGATACGATCGCTCTTCTCCCGGACGCGATCTACGACGGCGAGCCCGACGTCATCGACGCCGATCGCGACGAAGATGACGAGTCCGTCGATCTCGTTTCTCCGGCCGATCGCCATGTGCGCGAAGGCAGCTACGTCGCCGACAAGGCCAATGGGATCATGCAGGTCCTCGACGGCAGGCCGGTCGCGGTCAAGGTTCGCAAGGGCCGCAGCGCCGAGGGCGTGCCCGAAAGGCATATCCGAATCATCGGCAAGCTGATCCCGATCCGCGATGCGGTTCGCGAGGTCCTCAAATGCCAGGAAGCCGACCGGCCGTGGAAGGATGCGCAGGTTCGTCTGCGCATCGCCTGGTCGAACTTCGTGCGCGATTTCGGCCCGATCAATTTCACGACGGTCTCGATGACCGAGGACGACGAGACCGGCGAAGTGCGCGAGACGCATCGCCGGCCGAACCTGCAGCCCTTCCTTGATGACCCCGATTGCTGGCTGGTCGCCTCGATCGAGGACTACGATCTCGACACGAACACCGCCAAACCCGGGCCGATCTTCACAGAGCGCGTGATTGCGCCGCCGGCGCCGCCAGTCATCACCAGCGCAGCGGACGCGCTCGCCGTGGTGTTGAACGAGCGTGGCCGGGTCGATCTCGACCACATCGCCGAACTGCTGCATCGCGAATACGAAGATGTCGTCGCCGAGCTCGGCAGCGCGATCTTCCGCGATCCGGCTGACGGTTCATGGCAGACGGCGGACGCCTATCTGTCAGGCCCCGTGCGCGACAAGCTCAAAACGGCAGAAGCGGCGGCCGCACTCGACGCAGAGTACGAGCGCAATGTCACTGCGCTGCAAGGCGTCCAGCCCGCCGATCTCAGCCCGTCCGACATCACGGCGCGGCTCGGCGCGCCATGGATCCCGGCCGCCGATATCGTCGCTTTCGTCAAGGAGACGATGGGCGCCGACATCAAAATCCACCACATGCCCGAGCTCGCTTCGTGGACGGTGGAGGCACGCCAGCTCGGCTGGATGGCGGCCGGCACGTCCGAATGGGGCACCGATCGGCGGCATGCGGGCGAGCTCCTCGCCGACGCGCTGAACAGCCGCGTGCCGCAGATCTTCGACACCGTGAAGGATGGCGACAGCGAGCGCCGCGTCCTCAATGTCGTCGACACCGAGGCGGCGAAGACGAAGCTGCAGAAGATCAAGGACGAATTCCAGCGCTGGATCTGGTCCGACCCCGATCGCACCGACCGCCTGGCGCGCGTCTACAACGACCGCTTCAACAACATCGCCCCACGCGCCTTCGATGGATCGCATCTGAAGCTACCCGGCGCCTCTGGCGCCTTTGTTCTTTATGGGCATCAGAAACGTGGCATCTGGCGCATCATCTCGGCGGGTTCGACCTATCTCGCGCACGCTGTCGGCGCCGGCAAGACCATGACGATGGCGGCCGCGGTGATGGAGCAGCGCCGGCTCGGCCTGATCGCCAAGGCGATGATCGTCGTTCCCGGCCACTGCCTGGCGCAGGCGGCGCGCGAATTTCTCGCGCTCTATCCGAACGCGCGGATCCTGGTCGCGGACGAGACCAATTTCAGCAAGGACAAGCGGCATCGCTTCCTGTCGCGCGCGGCGACCGCGACTTGGGATGCGATCATCATCACCCATTCAGCTTTCCGCTTCATCTCGGTGCCCTCGGCGTTCGAGCAACAGATGATCCAGGACGAGCTGGAGCTCTACGAGACGCTGCTGACCAAAGTCGAAAGCGACGATCGCGTCTCGCGCAAGCGGCTCGAAAGGCTCAAGGAGGGCCTGAAAGAGCGGCTCGAAGCGCTGTCGACTCGCAAGGATGACCTGCTCACCATCTCCGAGATGGGCATCGACCAGATCATCGTCGACGAGGCGCAGGAGTTCCGCAAACTCTCCTTTGCGACCAATATGTCGACGTTGAAGGGCGTCGATCCGAACGGCTCGCAGCGCGCGTGGGATCTGTTCGTCAAGTCGCGCTACGTCGACATGAAGAACCCGGGCCGTGCGCTCGTGCTCGCCTCCGGCACCCCGATCACCAACACCCTCGGCGAGATGTTCTCGGTCCAACGCTATCTCGGATATGTGGCATTGCTCGAGCGTGGCCTGCACGAATTCGACGCCTGGGCGTCGACCTTCGGTGACGTCTCGACCGAGCTCGAACTGCAGCCATCGGGTAAATACAAGCCCGTCTCCCGCTTCGCGACCTTCGTCAACGTTCCCGAGCTGATCGCGATGTTCCGCTCCATCGCCGACGTCGTGATGCCCGAGGATTTGCGCCAGTACGTGAAGGTGCCGGCGATCTCGACCGGCAGACGGCAGATCCTCACAGCAAAGCCGTCCGCTGCATTCAAGCGTTACCAGACGCTGCTCGGCGAGCGCATCAAGGCGATCGAGGAGCGCGACCGTGCGCCCGAGCCCGGCGACGACATCCTCTTGTCGGTCATCACCGATGGCCGCCACGCGGCGATCGACCTGCGCCTGGTCGATCCCGACAATGACAACGAGGCCGACAACAAGCTGAACCAGCTCGTCGGCAACGCCTTCCGCATCTGGGGCGATACTGCCGAGCGCACCTATGTTCGCACCGACGGCAAGCCGTTCGAACTGCCCGGCGCGGCGCAGATGATCTTCTCGGACCTCGGCACCATCAGCGTCGAGAAGTCGCGCGGCTTCTCGGCCTATCGCTGGATTCGCGACGAGCTCGTCCGCATGGGCGTGCCGGCATCCGAAATCGCCTTCATGCAGGATTTCAAGAAGTCGGAGGCGAAGCAGCGCCTGTTCGGCGACGTGCGCGCCGGCAAGGTCCGCTTCCTGATCGGGAGCTCGGACACGATGGGGACCGGCGTCAACGCGCAGCTGCGCCTCAAGGCCTTGCATCACCTCGACGTGCCGTGGCTGCCGTCGCAGATCGAGCAGCGCGAGGGCCGCATCGTGCGCCAGGGCAACCAGCACGACGAGGTCGATATCTTCGCCTATGCGACCGAGGGCTCGCTCGATGCGCAGATGTGGCAGAACAACGAGCGCAAGGCCCGCTTCATCGCCGCGGCTCTTTCCGGCGACACTTCGATCCGCAGGCTCGAGGACATGGGCGAGAGCCAGGCCAACCAGTTCGCGATGGCCAAGGCGATCGCGTCGGGTGACCCGCGGCTGATGCAGAAGGCCGGGCTCGAGGCCGACATCGCGCGGCTCGAACGCCTGCGCGCCGCCCATATCGATGATCAGCACGCGGTGAGGCGCCAGATTCGCGACGCCGAACGCGACATTGAATATTCGACGCGCCGCATCGGCGAAATTGCGCAGGATATCGCGCGCCGCCGTCCGACCGCCGGCGACGCCTTCACCATGACGGTGACGGGTGACACACACGGCGAGCGCAAGCTCGCAGGCCGCGCGCTCCTGAAGGAAATCCTGACGCTGGTCCAGCTCCAGCAAGAAGGCGAAAGCGCGATCGCATCGATCGGCGGCTTCGACGTCGAATATTGCGGCGAACGCTTCGGGCGCGACGGCTACCGCTACACCACGATGTTGCAGCGAACCGGCGCTGACTACGAGATCGAGCTTCCCGTGACGGTGACGCCGCTCGGCGCCATCGCTCGCCTCGAGAACGCGCTCGACGATTTCGAGGGCGAACGCGAACGCATGTCGCAGCGCCTTGCCGATGCCCGGCGGCGGTTGGCGTCCTATGCATCGCGCGACGGCGGTGAATTCGCCTTCGCAAGCGAGCTCGCCGACAAGCGCCGGCAGCTCGCAGAGGTCGAGAAGGCTCTGGCGGAGGACGACGGACGCGGCGGCGAGATGGCGGCGGCCGCCTGAAATAAAAAATGGAGAGGAAAGATGGGGAAATGCCCGCTCGCAGATCGGGCGGGCCATCGACGCTAACGCTCAACCGACGGCCTGCGTCATCCCGGCCCGTCGTCCTGCGCAGGGCTGCGGCCCTGCTGGTCCTGCCGGGCAGGGATGCTCGGCCGCAGTTGCGCCGGCCCGCCCGCTCCGCGGGCCGGGGGGTGTCTTCGGGAAGAAGACGAGAAAGGGCCGGCAGAGCTGGTCCGCAACCCCCAAAAGGAGCATTCCCATGCATCTCATCAAGGTCGATCCGCGTGCGCTGAAGGAAAATCCCGACCGCCTGCGCCAGACGAAATCGACGCCGCAGGCCGACGCGCTGCTGCTTGCCACGATCAAGGCGGTCGGCATCGTCCAGCCGCCCGTCATCACGCCCGAAATCGGCGGCGGCAACGGCTACGTCATCAATGCCGGACATCGCCGCGTGAAGCAGGCGATTGCGGCGGGGCTCGAGGAAATCGACGTGCTTGTCGACGAGGCGGCGAACGACAACGGCGCCATGCGATCGATGGTCACCAACATCGCGTTCGAGCCGATGAATCCCGTCGACCAATGGCGGGCTATCGAGCGTCTGGTCGCGCTCGGCTGGACCGAGGAGGCGATCGGCGTGGCGCTTGCGCTTCCCGTGCGCCAGATCAAGAAGCTGCGTCTGCTCGCCAACGTCCTGCCGGCCATGCTCGATCACATGGCCAAGGGAGACATGCCGAACGAGCAGCAGCTGCGCACGATCGCGGCGGCCTCGCTCGACGAGCAGAAGGAGGTCTGGAAGAAGCACAAGCCGTCGAAGGGCGATCCGCAGGTCTCCTGGTGGAGCGTGGCGCAGGGGCTGCAGAAGACCCGCATGTTTGCGCGTCATGCGAGCTTCGGCGACGATCTCGCCCAGGCTTACGGCATCCAGTGGGTCGAGGACCTATTCGCACCGGCCGACGAGGACAGCCGCTACACCACGAATGTCGAGGGCTTCCTCGGCGCGCAGCAGGAATGGATGACGGCGAACCTGCCCAAGAAGGGCGTCATCGCCGAAACCACGAATTGGGGCGAGGTGAAGCTGCCGCCGAAGGCCGAGCGCGTCTACGGCAAGCCGACCAAGTCCGATTGCACCGCGATGTACCTCGACCGCGAGGGTCGCGTGCAGAGCGTGCATTACCGCATGCCCGAAGCCAAGAAGCCGAAAGGCGGCAAGGACGCCGGCGGCGCCGACAACGCTCCGGACGACGTCGGTGACGTGTCGAAGCCGCGTCCCGACGTGACGCGCAAGGGCGTCGAGATGATCGGCGACTACCGAACCGACGCGCTACGCGAAGCGCTCGGCCGCGCGCCGATCGAGGACGATGCGCTGATGGCGCTGCTGATCCTCGCCTTCGCCGGCCAGAACGTCTCGGTGACGACGGGCAGCGGCGGTGTCTATTACGGACACCGCCGGCTGGCGAAGAATGCGGCGGTGCTGTTCGACGCCGACGGCAAGCTCGCCTTCGACATGGACACGCTGCGCGTTGCGGCCCGCACCATGCTGGTCGACGTTTTCTCGTGCCGGGAAAACGCCACCAACAGCGGCATCGTCGCGCGCATCGCCGGCGAGATGATCGGCGCCGACGCATTCCTGCCGAACATGGGCACGGAGGATTTCCTCTCGTGCCTGTCGCGGCCGGCGCTCGAAGGCTCGTGCAACGACACGCCGGTCCTGCCGCGCCAGCGCGTGAAGGACACGCGCGCCGCACTCGTCGAGCACTACAAGGAGGGGCATTTCGTCCATCCCTCCGCACTCTTCGCCCCCGATCCGGCGAAGCTCTCCGACTGGCTGTCCTCGCGCGCGGCGACGGCTGACGAAGACGAGGCCGATGAGGATATCGCCGACATCGGCGAGGGTGGTTTCGAGGAGGACGCCGAGGCCTTCCGCGAAGCGGCCGAGTAGCGCCGCATCCCCACCCTTTCGAATGGTTCGCCGCCGCCGGTCTCCGGCGGCGGTGTCGTTTCCGCACCCGCGCAATCCAAGGAGGACACCATGTCCGCGCACACAATCTTCGACAACGCACCGATCGGGTCCATCGTCGCCTGGTCCGACGGAACGCCGCAGCCGCCGGCGCGCTTCAACAAGAAGCTGGCCGCCTGGCAGACCAGCAACAGTCGTGGTCGGCTGATCCGCAAGCAGCGAGCACGCGGCGTCGGCAACCTCTCGCTCTCGGCATGCTTCACCTTGCACGAGGCCGATCATGGCGCCGGCGGGGTCATTGCGATCCGCATCCATCGGACGTTCTCGCTCGACTCCTCGTTGACGTTCACCATCGTCGAACGCCCGGCGATCGGATTGGTCCGCGTCTTCGATCGTGCTGGCGACGACGCCGAACTGGTCTATCTCGCAACACATGAGACCGACGCCCGCGAGTGGCTGACGCGGCACGGCTATCCGCGCGCCGTGCTCCATGAGGTGACGGCCGACGAGGTCGGCGCCGACATCGTCGAAGGGAGGACCGCGGCATGAACGCCCCCTCTCCTGCCCATCCTCAAACCCAGACCCCCGGATTTCCGGGGGTTTCTTTCGGTCGCAGCGCCGACGGTATGCCTGTCGCGCTCGTCGGCGACACGGCGTTCGCCATGGCGATGGCACGCGACGATCGGCACTATCTCGTCACCGCGTGGCGGCTCTCGCGAGCGATGGACGAATGGACGCGCGCCGATTTCTACGGACACTCCGGCGAGCTCGCCGATGAGGCGGCGTTTCGCGCGCGCGTGCTCGAAAACGCCGAACATCAGCGCGAGCGCAAGATGCTCGGCCGTGTCGAGGAATATTCGCGTGCCCATACGCCGTGGGGCACCTCGCAGGGTGCAACAATCTACGCCGAGGGTGTCACGTCGCATTCGACTGCCGGGCATGGCGGCTTCAAACTCTCGGCCGAGCGAAACCGCAAGGTCCATCGCATGCTGCGCTCTGCCGGCGGATGGTACGAAGAAGATGCCGAGTGGGCGATCGTCGCGATCACCTTTCCGCATCTCTTCACCGCCTTCGAGCGACGCTGCGCCGAGCGCACGATCAAGGACAGCTGGCCCGACGCCTGGGAGACGATCTTCGGCACGATCCTCATGCCGGGCGAATCGCACGAGAAGGATCGCCGGGCCTTCGAAGCGGCCCATGTCCACGACTGGATCGTGATCTCGGCGATCACGTCGAAGCACGTTGTGGGCTTCGCCGAGGTTATCGCAACGCCGGGCGGCAAGCGCGGCGTTGGGACCGAGGAACGCCGCTTCCTCGTCCCCTCGGATGAATATCGGGTCGGCCGCTTCGGCTTCGTGATCGATCCCGCTCGCCACGACGTCTATGGCGGCGAGTCCGACTTTATCGGCTGGCAGCCAGGGAGGGCGGCATGACCCCTTCCGATCTTCTCCACCGCATGGAGGAGGCGCAGCGACAGACGCAGCGCCAGCTCGACATAATCGATCGGCAGATCACGCGGAGGATGACCGCGCTGATCCCGTCGCTAGGGCGCAAGCAGTCCGGTTATCGTCGCGGCAAGCCGCCGGATCCGGGTGCCTTTCTCGAGCGATATCGCGCGACGCTGGCAGCGCTCACGGCGGAACGCCAACCGGAAATCGACGCCTTGGCTCGAAAGTTCGCGCGGCAGGTCCATGCGATCGAGGCGCTGCGTCAGCGCCTTGGTATCGAAGACGGGCGATCCTCTGCCCGCCACGAGCGCATCGACACGACGATGCACCATCATGATGCCGGCCCGGCATCGGCGCTGTGGCCGGAAACGAGCTCGTCGATCTCACGATGATCACCATCCGACGGCGTGCGGGTCGAGCAGAGAGCCCACGCCGCCGGCACGGCGCACCGACTATTGTCAGCGGCGCGTGGGGGAGCGCAGGCCGTCGCCCCTGAAGCTACCCGGTTCGGCGCCTTCGCAACGTTGGAATCGTAGTGGCCTGCGACGGCGTCGGGTGCGCGCCTGAGAACGTCCATTGTCGTCGGCTCCGATAACGGCGGCGACCTTGCCGCTGATGGATGCATCCGCCTCATGGAAACCTCCGCTGGGGCTGTCGGCGAGACGATTGGCGCTGGTGCCGCGCGGGCAGGCGCGGCCGAGAGAGAGTGCCGGCTGTCTGCGATGAGGTGCCAGGACGTTGCGAAAGCGGCGGACGGTCCAGCGGGTGTCATGCATCGTGGCCGGCGGCCTGGCGTCGGGGTGCGGCGGGGCATGAGGCCCTTCCCCTTCGGTTTCGCTTGTTGATGGGCGTTCCGGCCCAGCGGGCCTCCCCTCGGGTTTTGTTGCGCTCTTAAACCGGCGGCCGGTCGCTTCAAGGCCGCGTGCCGCGCCGCGTTGCGGCCGGAGCTGCCGATCTCGGCACGGCGGGCCCGCGCGCCGCGCGAGGGCTGAAGGCCCTGCTTGCGCGCAAACCCGCTCTGCTCGATCCAGCCGCCCCGGACCCTGAAGCGCCCGTCATTCCGCCGGTTTCGGTCGATCGCACCCGAAGGGAGGACCGGCAGGAGCCGATCCGGGCCTTCAGGCGAACCGAAGGAAAGGAAGTTCTCATGACCAAGGCCGCTCGCACCCAACGTCAGCCCGCGAAGGTCGTCCAGCTCCGCAAGAGCACCACGCTCGAAATGGTCAGGCTCGCCTGCCCCGACGCCGCCCAGGCGACGCTCATCTCCGAGAGCTTCGGTCTCCCCGTTCTCGACAGCGACGGGATCCGCGAACTTCATCAGCGCATGATCGTCGAGACGGCCGACAGCCTCAGCGAAGGCCTCGGCGAGAGAGCGATGCAGATTCATCTGCAGCGGATCGTCGGCGCCTATGTCGGCTCCGCGCACGGCGCCGGTCAGTTCTACAGCCGCGCGGTGACCGAAGCCCGCGACGCGACGGCCAAGGCATCCAACGACCTGCGTGACGAAGACCTCGACGGTCCCGTTGGTTTCGACAGCACAGCGCAACGCAAACGCGAGTTCGCCGCTGACATGGCCTTGCAGTCGCACGCCCTGCGCATGGCGGCCGAGGGCGCCGTCGCTGCTTACGAGCACGTCGTCGGCGAGCGCTGGAAGCCGTTCGAGCGCCAGGTCGAAAATCCAGGCCACACGCTCGATCGCAAGGCCGCCGCGATGCAGCTGGCCGCCTTTGGCTGATCGCACAGGGCGAGGCTCGGCCTCGCCCGTCTTCGATATCACGACGCTGGGCTGGCCCCGATGGGTCCGGCCCCTTTTCCGTGTCGATGTCGCGGCCGCAGACCATGACGCCTGCAACGACGGCCATGCGGCCGCTCCTCAAGAGGTTGGAATGGAAAAATGTGGAGGTGCGCATCGCGACGCCCGTCCGGCTTTTGGTCCTGCCAGGGCCGGGGCTCGGCACAGCGGCTTCGCCGCCCTCCACTTCGTTGCGGCCCAAGGGTGCGCCGCTCCCCTGAATTCCCTGGCGATGGACCGCCGTAACGGGGTCGCGATGGGCGCGACCTCCAAACGGAGGTTCAGGAAAATGACTGAGAAAATGGAAGGCTCACGCGCCGACGTGTACGCGCGCATCACCGATCGCATCGTCGCGGATCTCGAAAAGGGTGTCCGGCCCTGGATCCAGCCATGGAGCGCCGGCCACGCGGGACGGCGCATCACGCGGCCGCTGCGCCACAACGGCGAACCCTACAGCGGCATGAACGTGCTGCTGCTCTGGTCGGAAGCGCTCGCGCGGGGTTTCACCTCGCCAACCTGGATGACGTTCAAACAGGCGATCGAGCTTGATGCTCACGTCCGCAAGGGCGAGTCAGGTGCGACCGTCATCTATGCGAGCCGGTTCACCCGGACTGAGACCGACGGCAATGGCGGCGAGGTCGAACGCGACATCCCGTTTCTGAAGACCTATTCGGTCTTCAATGTCGAGCAGATCGCCGGATTGCCTGACCACTTCTATCGGCAGCCGGCGCCGACGATCGATCCGATCCAGCGGATCGATCATGCCGATCGCTTCTTCGCCAATACCGGCTCGGTGATCCGGCATGGCGGCGCGCGGGCCTTTTACGCGCCGTCGACCGATCACATCCAGATGCCGCCGTTCGAGTCGTTTCGCGACGCCGCGTCGTACGTGGCGGTGCTGAGCCACGAGCACGTCCATTGGACGGCGGATTCGCGTCGCGTCGGGCGCGACCTTAGCCGCTATGCGAAGGATCGCAGCGAACGCGCGCGCGAAGAGCTCGTCGCCGAAATCGGGTCGGCGCTGATGTGCGCCGACCTCGGCATCGTCCCCGAGCTCGAACCGAGGCCCGACCACGCGAGCTACGTGGAATCGTGGCTGACCTTATGACGAGGTGAGCATAATTCGAGTTGGACGAACCCGCTCCGCGGGAGGGTATCCGCGTTGAGCGCGGCGTATCTCCCTTGAAGCCAGCCCGTGTCTCTGACTGACCCCGGCACCACCCACACAGCGACGTAATCCACCCGATTTCAGAAGCGCTTGTCCCTGACAAGATGGTGTTGCTGCCCGCGCGCAGCGTCCCTCTTGTCAAGGAGTTCGCTATGACCTCGCTTCGGTTACGCATGATGGAAGACATGCAGGTCCGCAACCTGTCACGACACACGCAAGATTCGTATTTGCTGCAGGTTTCGCAGTTCGCCCGGCATTTCGCTAAATCGCCGGCTTTGCTCGGCCCGGAGGATATCCACGCCTACCAGGTCTATTTGACGAACGAGAAGAAGCTGGCGCCACGCTCGGTGCAAGTGACCGTCGCAGCGCTTCGATTTCTCTACCGCGTCACGCTCGGCCTCGATTGGGATTTCGACCGGATCATTCCGTGCCCAAAGGCGCCAAAGACACTGGCCGTCATTCTCAGCCCCGAGGAGGTGCTGCACTTCCTTGGCTGCATCGAGAGCTTCAAACACCAGGCGATCCTGACGACATGCTATGCCGCCGGCCTACGTATTTCCGAGGCGACGCGGCTGAAGCCTGAGGCTATCGATCGCCAGCGCATGGTGCTGCGCGTCGAGCAGGGCAAGGGACAGAAAGACCGCTACGTCATGCTGTCGGCCAGGTTGCTGGAGGTGCTCACGGACTATTGGCGCGCCGTGCGACCCACCGGGGCATGGATGTTTCCCGGTGCCGTTGCTGGAGAACCGATATCGACCGGCGCCGTGGATGCCACCTGCCGCCAGGCACATCGGATGTCGAAACTGTCCAAGCCGGTAACACCTCATTCCCTGCGGCACGCATTTGCGGTGCACCTGCTCGAAGCTGGAACCGATCTCCGCACCATCCAGCTCCTGCTCGGCCATCGCAGCCTGTCAACGACCGCTCAATATCTGCGGATCGCCACCAACAAGGTTTGCGCAGCGACGAGCCCGCTTGAACTGCTGCCGCGTCCGATCCCCAAGGCTTCCTCGCCACCAACGCCCGAACATTTCTGACGGCCAGCCTCATGGGCCGCTCAGGTCCGGAGGTCGCGGATATATTCCGTCGCTACGGTGCCGCCTGGCGAGCGCAGCACTGGGCTTCTCTATCGACCGAACGACGCGCAGCTATGACTGCCATCGAGCGCTGCCGAACGTCGGCGCTCGGAGGCCATGTCGAACAGTGCGACCGCTGTGGTGAACGACGGATCGCTTACAACAGCTGCCGTTCCCGCAGTTGCCCCAAGTGCCAGTGGCTCGCCCGAGCGGAATGGATCGAGGCTCGGCGGGAGGAGCTTCTCGATACGCAGTATTTCCACGTCGTCTTCACCGTTCCCGACGAGATCGCCGCGATTGCCTTCCAGAATGCCAGCACGGTCTACAAGATCCTGTTCCAGGCGGCCGCCGAGACGTTGCGCACCATCGCTGCCGATCGGCGACACCTCGGCGCAGAGATCGGGTTTTTCGCGGTGCTTCACACCTGGGGGCAGAATCTTAGCCATCATCCCCATCTCCACTGCGTCGTGCCCGGCGGCGGGCTGTCGCCGGACGGGAGCCGCTGGATCGCGTGCCGTCCCGGCTTCTTCCTACCCGTCGCCGTGCTCTCCCGACTCTTCCGGCGACTGTTTCTCGAAGGCCTGCAAAGGGCATTCGAGGCCGGCGAGTTGCGATTCTTTTCGTCATTGGAACGGCTGCGCGATCCCGTTGCATTCCGGCGCTATCTGGATCCCGCCCGCCAGGTCAACTGGGTGGTCTATGCCAAGCCCCCCTTCGCGGGCGCTGAGCGGGTTCTGGAATATGTCGGACGCTACACACACCGGGTGGCAATCGCCAACGACCGGATCGTCGATATCGAGGATGGCAAGGTACGCTTCCGGTGGAAGGACTATCGCGACACGAACCGGCAAAAGGTGATGACGCTCGACGCCGGGGAGTTTATCCGGCGTTTCCTCGTCCATGTCTTGCCCGAGGGATTTCAGCGCATCCGCTATTACGGTTTCATGGGCAATCGCTACCGCAAGCAAAAGCTCGCCCGCTGCCGCGAACTGCTCGGAATGCAGCACTCCGATACGCCGGTGAAGCCGAAGGAAGGGCGCGATTATCGCGACAAGGTCGAGGAGCTGACCGGGATTTCCCTGCGGGAATGTCCCTTTTGCCGTCAAGGGCAGATGGTGTGCATCGAGGTGCTCGCGCCCGTTGCGTCACAAGACCCACCTTTTCTGGACACTTCATGACGGTCGGGATTTTCCAATCATTGATCATCGTTCGTTCTATCTGCCAAGATAGACAGCAGGCATCCTATTGTCACGCCTCCGACATCGAGCCCTCCAGGCACAGGCTTCGCCGGTCTTTCCGTCCGCGAGATCATATCTCGATTAGAATCTTTCGCCATGAAGGCCGCATCCAGCATCTCCCGCAGCCTCAGCGACGGCACTGTCCGCTGGGATGCGGCATCCAATTTCCATAGCGGCACCGCCGCGCTAGGCGGCTTCGTCCAACACGTTTTTAGCTTACCGGCGCACTGACAGCGGCGCACTTTGAAGCTTTGGTGCCGGGCCGCTAATCTAAAAACGCTCTCTATTATCCGCAGCAGCCCATAATGTGAAGGAACGCGACCAGCTTGCCGGAAGTTCGGCGTTTCTGGCTGCATTCCTCCGCATTATTTCAGAGCATGTCGAGCCAGGCGAGAACGCTGGTATCGCGTTTCCATGAGGGCTGGCGGCTGGGTGCTTCGGGCGCGCCGACCTTTTCCAATGCCTTGCGCTTTGTTTCGAGGTTGGCCCTGGCGTAGTGGTTCGTCGTATCGAGGCTCACGTGACCGAGCCAGCTACGGATGACCGTGACGTCGACGCCCGCCGATATGAGATGCACGGCGGTTGCGTGCCGGAAGGCGTGAGGAGTCACATGCTTGTCGCGTAGCGTTGGCGTGGTCTCGGCTGCCGCCTTAACATAGGCGGCAAGTTTGAACCGGACCCCCGACGCGCTGAGCGGTTGACCATATCGGTTGACGAACAGCCGCTGGTCTGGCGCCCGCGGCTGCCGTTCGAGCAATTTCCTCAACAACATCATGGTTTCCGGCCAGAGCGGGCAGATACGTTCTTTTCGACCCTTGCCGGTCAGGCGCACGCAGCTCGGACTGTCGAACCTGATTGCATCGGGGCACAGATCGAGCGCTTCCTGTATTCGCGCGCCGCTGTTGTAGAGGAACGAGAGCAAGGCGTGATCGCGCATGCCTTCGAGTGTCGAACGATCAGGCTGCGCCAGGATCGCCGTCACTTCCATCGGGTCCAGATAACAGGGTTCCGATACCGGTGCTCGTTTTATCGGGATATTGAGGATTTCGACGCATTGGGCGATCGAACCGGGATCCCTGGTCGCAACGAAGTTGAAGAAGCTGCGTATCGCTGCAAGCCGGCAGTTGCGCGTGCCGATCGTGCCGCCGCGCTCGTGTTCGGCGTGACCGAGGAACGCGATGACCTCTCTGGCGGTCAGATCGGCCAGTGTGATCATCGCCACCTTCTTCCCTGCGCGTTTTGCAACGAACCGGAGGAAGAGCCGCCAGGCATCGCGATACGACCGCACCGTATGGATGGAGGCATTGCGCTGCTCGACCAGCCATTCGTAGAAGAACGCGCGCATCAGGTGTGGGAAGTGATTGTTCCTGGTCATGCCCGCCCCTCCGGTCCGATGTTGAGGCATGGCACTCCCAGCACGCGGAACCGTTCATTGGCGTGATGCAGCAGGTCCTGCGTAACCGTGATGTAGACCAGGGTCGAGTTGATGTCGCGATGACCGAGATAGGTTGCGAGGAATGGCAGGCGATCCTGCGGATTGATGCCCGCCTCGTACCATTCGAGGATCCGGTTCACGACCATGGAGTGCCGCAGGTCGTGCAGGCGAGGTCCTGTTCGCCCTCTGGGCGGCTTCAGCCCGGCACGGCGGATGACGTCAACAAGAAGCCAGGCGACAGCCTCCTTCGTATAGCGGTCACCACGCTGTTCGTGCCAGAACAGGCCAGAGCGCGGATCAAGGGATCCGCCGGCGCGGCGGCGCGCTTGGGTGTATGATCGAAGCTCGTCCAACACGCTGTCGGGAAGCGGCAGTATCCTGGTCTTGTGGAACTTGGTCTGGCGGATCGTGATCGTGCCGCCCTGGAAGTCCACGTCACCAAGATCCAGGCGGGCCAGTTCGCTTCGCCGCAGACCCGCGCAATAGGAAAGCAACAGCATGGTGTAGATGCTCGACGGGCGAAGCGGCGCTCGAGGTGAAGGGTAAGAGCGGGCGATGTCGAGCATGCGCCGCACATCGGCGGGTGTGTAGATGTGCGGTTTTCGCCAATGCCTCGCCACTTCCTTTTCCGGGCTGGGGTCAGGTCGGCGGGGCGGGAGTGATGGATCCTTATGGCGCAGGATTTTCGCGAGGACCCGCTTCAGTTTTTCGCACTCGTTCGGATGATTGCGCGTGGTTTTAGCTGCGGACCAGTGTTCGAGCATCACCTCAAGTGGCTGATCCTGAAGCTCCGGGTTCAACTGAAGGAAGCGGTCGAGCCTCCACAGCCGCACCGCTTGTGCAGTGTATTTGTAACCCCGGTTGCGCATCAGCGTGACGTGCTCGGCCATCATTTTGCCCAGCACGCTGCCGAACGGCCTGGGCTGGTATAGTTCGGCAAGTGCGCTGTCCGGATCGCTGGAAGCCAGCGCCCGCCACACCGGCATGCATTGTTTGATATTGCAAGCTTCACGCAGCGCGGCGACGGGATTGCGTTCGATCGCTCCGATCTCCTCAAGGTGATCGAGGAACCGGTCGATAATCCGGGTTCGATGCAGCCGTGTCGTCGTGGCCCACCGCCCGGGAGACACATGCAGCCAGGCCACCAGCATGTCCTTGTCGAGCTTGGCGTGGCGTTCGGCGACATCCTGGAAGATATTGAGCGCCTGCCTGTAGTAGATGGGGCTGTTCTTGGTGCGCAGGTCGAGGCCTGCGATGTACCGCGCGATCAGCTTGCGCTCCGGATCAGGCCAGATCGTCATGACGGCATCTCCCGTCCCGGCACTTCGAGCGCGATGGCCCGGAGGTCCTCGGTAGCAAGCTTCAGATAGGGGGCCGTGGATTCGGTAGAGCGATGCCCGAGCAGATCGCCGATCACTTTCCGGGGCACGGCGGCGCGCAGCATTTCGACCGCACGTGCGTGGCGGAAGATATGGGAGCCGTTCTTGCCACTCGGAGTGACCCCGGCGGCCGCAAGCCGCTGCCGCACCATGCTGGCCAGCAAACCAAGCTTGCGATAAGGCGCGCGTGTGCGGACGAAGATTTCGCGGGCGTCAGTCACCGGCCGCCCCGCCTGCAGATAGGCGAGCACCGCTTCACCCACCGGCGCCATCAATGGCAAGAACGAGCATGCTTGGGTCTTAGTATGCCTGATGCGGATCGATTCCGCCCGCCAGTCGATATCCTCGATCCGAAGATTGCAGATTTCGCCCGATCTCAGACCATAGGTCGCAAGCAATTGCAGGATGGCATGATCCCGCAAACCCACTGGCGTCTTGTCCTCCCCCGAGGCCTGCAAAACCGCGGCGACCTGATCGGGCGTAAGGATCGACGGCACACCTTCATAGGCATAGAGCAAAGGGGCGATGACATGCGGCGATAAATCGATGGCGACGCGCCCTGTCCGATGGAGATAGCGCAGCATCGAGCGAAGGCGCTCCGCCACATCCTTCACGGACCGGCGCGTCTGATGAGGGCTGCGCGTGTCCATGTAACGGTCGATGTCGCTCACGGTCATCGTCATCAGGCTGTCGGGACCGTGCCGATCGAACTGCCAGACCAGAAAGTTCCGGCCCTCCCACATCAGCGCGTCGATGCTGGCCGCAGCAAGACCTCGTTCTTCGCGCAGCCAGGTCTCGTACCCGTCGCAGATGGCAAAGCGCAGTGTGTCGGCCGCGCAGGTCGCTTTCGGCGCGGATGGCCATTGACCCTGTGCGAGCCGCAGCAATGCATGGATCCCAGAGCGCGGAATGGAGTGCCAATCCCGCGCCGGCGTCCGACCGTGGCGTTGGCCGAACATCGCAATCGCGTGTTGCAGGTACTGAGCCACCTGCGCCTCGGTCACATCCGTGACCTCAATGTTCTGCTGCGCAAGGTATTCGACGAACCCTCGCGCATAGGCGCAGTAGTTCCCGATCACCACAGGGCTGTATCGTTGCTTGGTGAGTACAATTCGGAGCTCGGCGATGAGCTCGTTATCGACATTCAACATCATTGGTTCCTCTGCTTGTCAAAACGACAGCAAAGGTCCGGCAGAAAATAATGCTGAGCAAATCCCGTCCGCAAAAGCTGATTTCTGCGGTTTTCAGGCGGTGCAGCCGCTTTCCTTCTCATTATGGGCTGCTGCGGATAACTGCAGGTCCTGCAGGGCGACAAGCGAGCGGTTTTCCAGGCCGCCGCACATGCGCAGCGCGCCGCCGCGTTTCTGCACGGTCTCCAGCCGGCTGAGACCGCAGAGCGGGAGGCAGCGTGATCCGCCACTCGCGTAGGTCGGGCTGACCCCAAACGGGGCGGTCCTTTTTTGTGGCGCGGTCTCGCCGGTCAGCGCACCGCGTCAACAAAAATTGTCAGCCAGCCGCCCCCAAAAATGGAATGGGAAGAAGGAGCACGCGCTGTTTCTTCTCCTCCAAGGCCGGGCGCAACGACTTCGCTTCCCGTCGTAGCAGCCCAAGACTGCTTTTCTGATTTCCGTTGCGGTGGACAGTCGTGACAACGGCGAAATCGGCGCGACGTCCCGAGCGGACGTTCATGAAGACGATTGAGAAAGAAGGCTCACGCCTAGGTGCCTACGCCCGCATCACCGATCGCTTCTTAGTCTTGCTCATCCCGCGCAAATATATTATATGCATGACTCATACATTGATTTTCGAGGAGGGCTTCGTCTCCAATGGCACTGAACGCAACAGATCGGATGGTGAACCTCTTGGGTGCATTAGCACTAGGCGTGTCCGACCGGATGCGTCGGGCTGTCGCTGAGGCCGTGCCGTTTGGGGGAGAGACGGCAGCGGCGGTGAACGTGATCGGCCACGCTCCAACTATGTCTATCGATCAACTTAGCCGCGTTCTACGTCTGTCGCACGCCGGCACGGTTCGCCTCGTAGATCGTCTTGTCGAGAGCGGCTTCGTCGAGAAGCGACCGTCGGCCGTCGACCGCAGGGTTATGTGCCTGGCGTTGACGACGGACGGTATGCACCAACGTCACAAGCTGCTGGCTTTGCGAAGCGCCGCGTTGGCAACTCTGTTTGATCAAGTGACGGCAGAAGATCTAGCTGCATTCGAACGCGTTGCTGAAACGATTGCCGGCTCGCTGCCCGAGAACGCGCTCACTGCGCTGACAACATGCCGATTCTGCGACGAGCGTCACTGCACCGATTGCCCAATGGAGGTCTTCGGGACGCTCGAACCTGCCGGTGGCCCGGTCACCGGCCTCCGAAGCTGATTTTTCAACAGGGTTGCACAATACAGACAGGAAGCAGCAAATGGCCATTCAAACAAACCGGTTTCGCCTGCAAATTGCCGAAAGAGGAGTTGGTTCGCTCTCTCTTCTGGCACTGCTCAGATGGGCTTTGGTCGTCATCTTTCTATGGTTCGGGGGAATGAAATTCACCGCCTATGAAGCAGAAGGCATTGCACCGTTCATCGCGCACAGCCCTTTGATGAGTTGGCTACACATTCTGTTTGGCATCCGGGGGGCGAGCTACGTCATCGGCGTCCTTGAGCTATCAACCGCCGCCGCCCTCATCGCCGGTGCCATCAACCCGGTCTTTTCTGCCCTGGGGGCAGCGATGTCTACGATAACCTATCTCATTACGATAACCTTCTTCATAAGCACGCCCGGAGTAGCAGAGCCAACGGCCGGGGGATTTCCAGCGATCTCAGCTGCGCCCGGCCAGTTTCTACTGAAGGATCTCGTCCTGCTTGCTGCATCGTTGTGCCTCCTCAGCGCATCGGTGCAAGGTCCGTGGCTCAAAGCCGAAAACTCTCAAAACGGAAACTTGTGACGTCTAACCGACTGTTGCGGCGTTTGTCGCTGCAACAGCCGGTGTAGCCGGCAACGAGGTGTAACCGCAGGTTTTCGTGCCAATGGAGGGCTTCGGACTCCGTCATGATGCTCGACTGACAGGTTCTCTAGTCTTAATTCGACCCCATAACGCCCTGATCGTCGACCACATCAGGCTGGAAATCGCCCGTGCGGCTACAGTGCCACAAACCCGTAGTGAATTCCGCCCACTCCCCACCTTGCCGGTCGAAAACTCCGTCGAGACGTTCCCGTCGCAGAGAGGCCGGGACGCAAAAGTGGCGCCGGATTAACCGCACCCAGAGGGGCTTCAAACTCGCTGACCCTTGATATCAGTGAGGATAGGTCACTCCGAAACGGCGCTTGCCTCTTTCTCAGGTTGCCGGTGGTCGCCGTCCAACTCGTGGGCTCAACGGGAACATCTTCATGTCGTCGTTCCACGGATCGTAGACGGTTGCCCCCGTCGGCTTCGTATCCTTCACATTCCGCGTGACGAGATAAAGATCGTGTTCAATGGCGCTCGCGGCGAGCAGGGCGTCGATCACCGGCGGCGGATGTCCGCTCGTCCGCTTCACTTCGCCGGATAGACGTCCCCAGCGCCTGACGCTGTCATCGTCGAGGGAAAGCACTCTTGGTCCGAACCGTTCCGCAAGGGCATCTCTCGATGCGATATAACGTGGGCGATCTTCATGATCCGCCGGAAGATTATGAATGCCCTTGTCATATTCGGCGAGCGTCAGGACGCTGATATAGAATGTTTCCTCGTCCTGCGCCGATGCCCAGGTCTTCACCGAGGGGGCACCACGGGGGTTGATCAGGGCAGAGACGACGTTGGTGTCGAGCAGCCAGCCTTTCAAAGCTCGACGTCCCGGCCCCGATCGGCCTCACGGTCGAGATCGAGCCCGCCAAGATGCAGGCTCTCCATGAACTCGACGAACGGTGCGCGCGGTTTGCCGGGCGTCAGGCGCTCAAATTCTTCCACGCTCATCACGACAACCGCGTCATGCCCGCGCACGCTCACGCGCTGCGGCCCTTCCTCGCGAGCGTGCCGCACCACCTCGCTGAAGCGGGCCTTGGCATCCTCCAGCTTCCATCGTCCTGCAAGCCTTCGCCTTACAGGTCGTTTCGTTTTCGTCACTTCTGCGCGTTTGGCCATTGGCTTTTACCTAGTCAGCTAGTCAGATATAGCATGGGCCACACACGATTTCCAGACCGGGCCGTCGGGCAAAACGCCAGATGAAAAGCTGGCTGAAGCGAGAAAAAAGCCGGAAAATCCACCCCGCGGCGGGCGGAGGCCAGCCCCGGCGCACCCTCCGCCAACGGCTACCAGCGAACCAGCCTCGCCAGTATCAACCTGCCAATAACCGTCACGATCGCGCAACCGACAGAATACCAAACCGCGATATAAAGGACGTCATCCGAGGGACAGGCAAAGACGAAAATAAAGGCGCCCCACCCGGCCGATCCCAGTGCCGCCGCCAACGATGTCCCGAACCGATCCGTGGGCGCGCCGCGCTGAATGAGAACACCCAACGCGACAACCAACGGTACGGAGAGGGTCACCATCTTCCAGGTGCATTGAAGGCCCATCTGCCAGTCGAGTCGCCTCACAAGCTCAGAAAAACCGCCTTCCAGGGCATCTATCAACCATCCGGAGGCGAAGATTAGCGCGACCGCGATCGCAAGCCATCGAAGGCCGGCTTTCGGTGATTTCGTGGGGTCAGACGAGAACAATGCAACGGCTGCGCCTGAAATCGCGATTGCCCCCATGCTCGCCAACTTCCACCAAAAGGACGGCATATGCATCGCGTGCGAGAGATCCGGGCGCATGAAGCCTGCCCCGGCAAAGGCCGCGAACTCCAGGATTGCCACGACGCCCAGGATGACAGCATCGCGCCTGAAACTTCGGGGACGCACCGGCTTCAAATCTTCCGACAGCGTCTTGACAAGAGCTTCTGTTCGCATCGCCCAACTTTCCGGCCCTGACGTCACTGCGCCACAGGCCGCGTTCCGGAAATTGGCGGCGCCTCAGGTTCGGTGTCCGTTTCATCGGTAAACGGACCGCCTGCAACGCAAGAATCACCGCCTCATCAGCCAACCCAAGGGCTACATATCGGCCCCGGTCGGATATCCGGCCGCCCTGACGCCCTTGGGCATGGGAGCGTAACGGCTACAATAACGAGTTCGTTGCCGAACGCCGCTTTGTTACAGAGTTATGATGCGAAAGTTAGTTCGGCAGCGCGGCCGAGAGTCTGCTGGGCCACAACGCTCTCTGCCAAAATGCAACTTCTCACCAGGCGCAGCTTCCGCCGCTCGTCTCTCCTGTCCCTGCCGCCGCCTCACAGCTCAATGACCAGCGGTCGACGATCGTCGGCCGGACGCTCGGCCGGAAAAGCGCAACATAAGAGAGCTTCCTGATCCCGTGTCTCATAGCCCGGGCGGTTCTCGTAGGTCACCTCACCTTGGCTGACCATTGCCCTGCATGTGCCGCAAGATCCGGACCGACAACTGAAATCGGGCGTCAAACCGGCGCGCTCTGCGAGCTCCAACAACGTGCCCGATTCCGGCTCCCAAAGTGCTTCTGTCCCGCTTTTGGAGAATACCACGCTCACCGGCTTCGTCGAAGCGCTCGGAAGCGGCGGAAGCGCTTCCGTACCATGTCGACGGAACGCGGCCGGTCCAAAGGCCTCAGCGAACAATTGATCGTCCGACACGCCGAATGCACGCAGCCCGTCATACATGTCCTGCATAAAGCCTGGCGGTCCACACAGGTAAAAGTCACAGTTCAACGACGGCAAAGCGTCTTTTATCACCTCCGCCGTCAGTCGTCCTCCCAACTCATAGTCTCGAGCCGCCATGGCGCCTTGGGTGTTGGAAAGAAGCCGAACAACGCGCAGCCAGTCAGTCGAGTTCGTCGCGATCGCGTGAAGCTCGCGATCGAAAGGCTGCTCGCTTACCGAACGAGACGAATAAAAAAGCTACGTCTGTTTCGCAGATCTCGTCCTCTGTCGCTCAAACAGGCGATGGCGCAGCATGGCGATCATCGGCGTAATTCCGATACCGGCCGCTACCAACACCGATGGTCTCTTTCCCGCCGGACGCAGACCGAAACTACCTTCCGGGGCGCGTGCCTCGATAATCGTGCCGACGTCACAACGGTCATGCAGGAAAGACGAGATCGCACCCTCGCGCTTCACGCTGATCCGATAACAGCCATCAGACGGCGCAGCCGAAATGGTATAGTTGCGAATGGCGGGGGCATCCTGGTCGCCGATGTGTACCCTAATCGGCAAATACTGACCTGCCTTGTGACGAAGCAGAACCTCGCCATCGGCAGGCTCCAGGAAAAACGAGCTAACGGTCGTGCTCTCCCGAACCCGACGAGCAACGCGGAACCGCCTCCAAGAGGAAGCTTCCTTCGATGCTGCCTGCTGGTCTCGCACCTCATCCCAGCTCCCCGTCATCAAGCTATTGGGAGATTCGCCGCCCTCTACCTTCGTCCACCGCAACGCCAGCGCGCCGGCGCGATAGACGACGCGCTCGGGATAGACGCGCCACAACCGTTCGGCCCCCTGGAACAGCGCGATCTCAGGGGAGTCCAGCAACACTTCCGCTTTTCCGGTGATCTGCAGGAGTGATCCGGACTCGAAGTCTGGGAAACACAAGCCGGCGCGACCACTCACCAGGATATTGCCAAGCGTGTTGAAGTACAGATTCCCGGCGAAATCGGGGATTGTGAGCGAGCCGTCTTTGTTGACGCGCACAAAGCCCGGTTTGCCGCCCCGGTGAGAGACATCAACGTGCCGGGAGCCATCGCGATCGACATAGGAGGCGACAAAGAATGTATCGGCGGCGGCGATCATCGCACGGTGAACGTCGCTGAGCTCGGCTGACTCCTGGCGCGAAGGACGGCTCGCAGGCGCAGGTTCGAACGAATAGTTGCGCAACTGGATATACTGCGGACAGTTTCCGTAGCTTTCTCGCACACCGACGCTAAAGCCATTTGCGCCACGACCGCGTACGACGCCGTTCAGCCTGTTGCGCCGGCGTGTCCCCAGCTGAATACCCAACAGACCGACGGAACATCCATCCGAAAGTCCCGCTTCGGCGGGATCCGAAACGTCTACCGTCGCGGCGATCTCAAGGGTCTTGTTGTCGGCCACGGACAGGAAGCCTGCCGGGCCTTCTCTCATCGTCGACCAGACATCACCGTTTTCATCGACGGCTCCGATGATGATCGACGGCAGCAGCGGAAAAAAAAGTCGATGCTGATCGATCAGATGGTCGCGAATAACCTGGGCGCCCTGACGTTCCATGGCGCGTCGAACGCCGACCGTCTCCTGAAGCGCCATCTCGCCCGCATGCCATATAGAGGGCGTGTCGATCGGCCGGCTCTTCTCAGCCGGTGCGGCTTGAGGCCGGTCGACCACGTCAGCCATTGGCCGCACTCGCTCTAAGGCCGACCGGCGTTTCCGCAAACGGAAGGAAGCCGGGGAGCGCCTCAACTCGGGCCAGCCATGACCGGATATTCGAGTAATCCGACAGATCCACATTCCCCTCGGGGGCATGCGATGTGTAGCTGTACAGCGCGATGTCCGCGATCGTCGGTCCTTTCGCGGCGATCCAATCCCGCCCAGCTAACGCCTGCTCAACAAGCCGCAGCACCTTGTGCGCTTTGGCGATCGTGTCCTCCGGGTCGAACGATGCCTTGAACACGGTGATCAAACGCGCCGCACAAGGCCCGTTCGCAATCTCGTTGGCCGCAACAGAAAGCCATTTCTGAACGGCCGCGGCTTCCACAGCGCTCTCCGGCAACCAGTCCTTCCTGTCGAACTTCTTGGCGAGATACACCAGGATTGCGTTGGAATCCGCAATGACGGCATCGCCATCGACAAGCACGGGCACCTGTCCGAATGGATTCATGCGCAGAAACTCGGCCGTGCGCAGATCTCCGCCACCAAGCTCGATCTGCTCGACATCGGCGCCAAGGATCGAAAGGAACAAGCGGGCGCGATGCGAATGACCGGATAACGACAGGTAGTAAAGCTTCACGTCAACCTCCTGAGAAAACCGCGGACCATCGAAAAACGCGATGCGTCCAACCGGCACCGGAGACCGAGTCCAGCACCTACGAGCCGGGCCAAACTAGGCGCTTCCGTATCCCTCAGGAATTACGTGAGTTTGGAAGCCAATCTTCCAAAGAATGGAAGGAAGCGCGATTTCTTCGCTTTACGGCCCCGACAAATCGGGCGTTTCGCCGGGCCCTTTTTGCCATTCGACCTAAAAACGGCGGCGCCACCTTCCGATTTCCCCATGTAAGTGTATTGTTCCCGCCGCGCGCTTCCAAAATGTGAGAGTTAGATGGATCGAATCGAGGCAATGACACTGCTAGTCGCCACCGTGGAAAAAGGCAGCCTGTCTGCCGCCGGAAGGGCGCTCGGCGTTCCACTGGCGACCGTCAGCAGGAAGGTGTCGGACCTCGAAGCCCACCTAAGAACAAAACTTCTCAACCGTTCAAACCGGCGCCTGACACTCACGGACGCCGGCGAAGCGTACGTCGCCGCGAGCAAACGTATTCTCCAGCAGATCAATGAAGCAGAGCGCGCCGCGGCCGGCGAATACATCGCGCCACGGGGAGACCTCGTCGTCACGGCGCCCATTGTGTTTGGACGGCTGCACATGGTGCCACCAATCGCGGCATTTCTCGAAGCCTATCCAGAGGTCGACGTGCGCTTGGCACTTGCCGACCGGGTCACAAATCTTATGGAAGAGCACATCGATGCGGCCCTGCGCATCAGTCTCCTCCCCGACAGCACGCTTCTGGCGACAAAGGTTGGTGAAATACGGCGCGTCGTATGCGGCAGCCCAGCCTATTTCGATAAGCACGGGACTCCCGCAAAGCCCGCCGACCTAAGTGAGCTTTCATGCATCACTTTCGAGGGACAATCCAACCCGCAATCATGGAATTTCGGGACTGCAAAGGCGCCCGTAGTGGTGCCCGTCCATTCCAGGCTTATTGCGACGACGGCGGAAGCTTCGATCGACGCAGCTAAACTCGGAGCCGGCGTAACGCGAGTGCTGTCTTATCAAGTCGAAGATGCCGTTCGTAAAGGCGAGCTCGTCACTATTCTGGAAGATTTCGAACCACCCCCAATTCCTGTCAGTCTCGTCTACCGCGGCGGAGGGATGATTCCTCTCAAGCTTCGCGCGTTCCTTGACTTTATGACCCCACGATTGCGGGCGAGTCTCTCTCAGGCCAAATCACGGAGTGCAAAGCCACAGGGGCGCCCGGAGGAGAACGAAGCTGACACAGCACCGGCGGCCAGCACTGGGCCGCGCAAATCACGAAAGGCGGCCGACCAGTCGGCTTAATGGTGGGCGGCGCGTCCGGTCTGTCGTGGGGGCAAACTACGTCCTTCCAAGAAATGGAAGATAACGTTCCAACTCTACAGTATTTTACCAATACGGCTGGCCATCTACGTTTGTCTCTCCAATCAACGAGAAGACGAGTGCCATGACCCGACCCCCACTTCCCCCGTTTTCCAGAGAGAGCGCTGTCGAAAAAGTCCGCCTTGCCGAAGACGGCTGGAACGGGAGGAATCCCGAAAAGGTCTCGCTCGCCTACACGCAGGACACGGTTTGGCGAAACCGCGCGGAATTCGTGAATGGACGAAGCGAGGTCGTTGCCTTCCTCACACGCAAGTGGGCAAAAGAGCTCGATTACCGGCTGATCAAAGAGCTCTGGGCGTTTTCCGAGAACCGCATCGCCGTTCGCTACGCCTATGAATGGCATGACGACAGCGGAAACTGGTTTCGCAGCTATGGAAACGAGAACTGGGAGTTCGCGCCGGATGGTTTGATGCATCGGCGTTTCGCATGCATCAATGACTTGCCGATCGCCGAAGCCGATCGCAAGTTTCACTGGCCGTTGGGTCGCCGGCCGGACGATCATCCCTCCCTTAGCGAACTGGGACTGTAGCCCCCGCTCATTTCGTGGCGAGGCCACGACGATGCTTGGCGCACCGCCGTGCAGCCAAGGGTAAGTCCTGCTCGGAGTTTAGTTATGCCGTTAGTCCGCAATGCCGACGCCGTCCTGCACTATGACGTCGTTGGAGAAGGTGAACCCCTCCTCATCCTGCCTGGGCTGGCCATGGATATCGGTCCGTGGCGGCCGCTGGCGTCAATGCTGGTCGGCTTCAAGATCGTGCTTATCGACAATCGAGATGCCGGCGGAAGCTCTACGACCGCACAGCAATACGCTCTGTCGGATATGTCGGCAGACGTTCGTGCCGTTCTCGACGATCTTGGTCTCGAGCAAGTCAGCATCCTTGGTCATTCGCTCGGCGGGCAGATTGCGCAAGAGTTCGCGCTGCGCGACCCGAACCGCGTGCGCAAGCTGATCCTCGCGAACAGCTGGGCGCGGACAGATCAATATCTGGCGAACAAATTCGAAACCTGGCGGATATTGAAGAGGCATCTCCCTGATGCCCACTTCCGTGAGGTCATGACCTTTAATCTGAGCCATCCCGACGTGCTCGCGAGTGCTCCGCTTCACGCGATCACGGCGCTTACGAACCCGCTCTTTCACGATCAATCCGCAGATGCATTCTGTAGAGGCGCGAACGCTGCAAGTCAGGCTGACACGCTCGATCGCCTTACCGGTCTGGTGAGCCCGACCTTGGTGATTTCAGGCGAGCGTGACGTCGTCTTGCCTGCCCCCTATTCCGACGAACTGACCAATGCAATTCCCAAAGCCACGAGAATTCGTCTTGAGACGGCTGGCCACGCGGCCCCTTGGGAAGCATCGGAGATCTTCGTGAATGAGGTTCGGAGCTTTCTGAAACGACCTGCTTGACGACAAGGCTAACGCTGCGCGGCGCAGAATATGTACCCGGAGTTCCGAAATGCTGTGTTCGGCTGGTTAGAATTTCTCGACCCAGGGGCGTACCTCGACTTCGAATGACCAGGCACTGCGATGCTGGCGAAGGATGTCGATGTAGGTTTGCGCGATCGCGTCGGCCGACAGTGTACTATCGGGATTGTCCTGCGGATCCGAACGCGACGCGGATCGAACAGCTCCATCGATGACAAAATGCGCAACGTGGATGCCCATCGGCCCCAGTTCACGCGCGGCGCTCTGGGCCAATCCGCGTAGAGCAAACTTGCCCATCGCAAATGCCGAGGAGCGTGGAAAGCCCTTCACGCTGGCGGATGCCCCTGTGAGAAGAATGGCTCCCTTGCCATGCTTCACCATGCGTCGCGCCGCATGGTGGACCGCGAGAAACCCGCCGTAAGCGCTGATAGCAAGCGCCTTCTCCACTGCGACAGGATCGATTTCTGCGACTGGCCCAGGCGCCCGCGCGCTGGCATTGAACACAACCACGTCGGGCTCTCCGATCGTGGCGTCCACGTCGCGAAACAATGCCTCGACAGAGGCTCGGTCAGAAGCGTCCGCCGAGAAGACCTTTGCGCCAATCTCATCATCCAGCTGTTTTAATTTCGCAGTGCTGCGGGCGGCCAGTGCGACCTTGACGCCGAGTCCCGCCAACTGGCGGGCAACCGATGCACTGATCCCCGTGCCAGCTCCGATAATGAGTGCTGTGCGGTATGGAAACTCTGACATTGAAATCTCCGGACGTTATTTACGACGGGTCAAATGGTCTGCGGGCGCAGTTGATTTCGGCGTTGCCACGTTGCTCATCGATGGTACGAGCGCGGTCGCGACAACGAATGCCGGCATGATCATTCGAAAGGCATCTGCTTATGCCATCGTTGATGTCTCCGGTTAAGCCAGTAGCCACAATTACTTCAGAGCTGCGGTCTGTCCCTGTCGGTGCCACCAGGCAGAGCATCGTGGCGTGTGATGATTTTACTGACGTGACATCGCGCGATGTTCCGGCGTCGCTTTTCATACGATCGCGGGAAATCGATTTCGGTGCGCGTCGAGCGAAACAGCGCCGCCATTAAATCCGAGTGTCCAGACTGATTTAAATCCGAGTGTCCAGACTGATTTGCTGCAGGGATTGCGCGAGCGCTTCCACCACAAGCGCTGTTTTTGTCCTCTCAATTCCTGGAAGATAAAGTTCCAAGGAAGCACGATATTCGGCAAATGCGGAAGCGAATACAAAACGTGTCAGGCAATGACGCCTGACCGAAACAAGGAATTGCACCAATGTCCCGCATCGCCATCCCCGCCTCCGTCGACGCCGCTCCCGCCGCTTCTCGGCCCTTCCTCGACGCCGTGAACAAGCAGCTCGGCAGCGTCCCCAACCTGTTCCGCCTTGTGGCGACCAGCCCGGCCTCGCTCGAGGGTTACCTCGGCCTGTTCGGCGCGCTCGGAAAGGGCCAGCTGCCGGCTCCGACTCGCGAACGGATCGCCCTTGCCGTCGCCCAGATCAACGGTTGCGACTACTGCCTGTCGGCTCACACCTACCTCGGCAAGAATCTCGCCAAGCTCGACGACGCCGAGATCACCGCCAACCGCAATGGCGCCTCCAACGATCCCAAGGCTGACGCTGCGGTGAAGTTCGCGGCAACCGTGACGCGCGAGCGTGGCCACGTGAACGACGCAGCGCTGCAGAGCGTTCGTGCGGCCGGATACGACGACGCTCAGATCCTTGAGATCGTGCTTCACGTCGCTCTCAACACGCTGACGAACTACGTCAACGAAGTCGCAAAGACCGACGTCGACTTCCCGGTCGTTCACGCACGCGACGCCGCCTGATCGCCTTCACGAATCCGTGAGCGGTTCGCGTTGTAACGAATAGCCTCAAAACCACGAACACCTCTCGTGCCGCCCAAAACAGGCACAACCCAACAAGGAGTATTTTGATGTCCGCAAAGTCCACAATCAGTTCGCTGATTATCGCCGGCGCCGTTTCGAGCGCGCTGGCCTCGATCGCCATGGCAGCGCCGCTGACCAAGGCCGAAGAGCAGGCCGCCGTCTCTGCCCACAAGGTGAAGTGCTACGGCGTCGCCCTGAAGGGTCAGAACGACTGCGCCGCTGGTCCCGGCACCACCTGCCAGGGAACGTCCAACGTCGATTTCCAGGGCAACGCCTGGAAGTTCGTGCAGGGCGGCACCTGCGAGTCGATCGCCGTCCCGGGTGGCAAGCACGGTTCGCTGAAGCCGATCTGATCGCGACAGCAACCAGGCACGGAAAGCGGAGAAACGCTATGACCTCGAATAATAATCAGAACGCCGAAAACGTGGCGAGCGCTCTCCGCTTTCCAAACCATTCAATCGCCGGACAGGCTGGGACGAGCTTCAAGCACGAGCACCTTCCGGCGATCATGGCCGACGGAAAGCCCAAGGGCTTTTTTGAAGTCCATGCCGAAAACTACATGGGAGCCGGTGGGCCGCCGCACCGGGCGCTTGAAGCGATCCGACAGGATAATCCTGTATCGCTTCATGGCGTGTGCATGTCGATCGGTGGGCCGCAGCCGCTCGATCGCGAACATCTGGGACGATTCAGATCGCTCGTGGAACGCTATCAACCGGCGCTCGTGTCTGAGCATTTGGCCTGGTCGACGCATGAAAATACATTCTTCAACGACTTGCTCCCCTTGCCGTACACCAACGAAACGCTTTCGAGGGTTTGCGAGCATATCGATGAAGTGCAGCAGGCAATCGGGCGGCCGATCCTTCTTGAGAATCCATCGACCTACGTAACGTTCCGCGAATCCACGATGAGCGAAACTGATTTCATCCGCACCATAGCGCGGAGAACCGGTTGTGGGCTTCTCCTCGACGTCAACAACGTCTTCGTGTCGGCGACCAATCACGGGTTCTCCGCGCTCGACTACCTCTCGGACTTTCCGCTTGCCAAAGTCGGCGAGATCCACCTCGCCGGCCACGCGGAGCAAGCGGACGACGAGGGCGAGCGTCTTCTCATCGACAGCCACGACGGCCCCGTCGCCGATGCAGTGTGGAAGCTCTACGAAATCGTCATTCAAAAATGCGGGCCGGTTCCGACGCTCATCGAGTGGGACAGCAACATTCCCGATTGGCCAGTGCTCAAGGCGGAGGCGACAGCCGCCCAGCAGATCCTGGATCGGTACATCGGATTCTCTTCTCTGGATAAGAGCCATGCAGCTTAGCCATCTTCCCCGGCAGGACATGCGGCAGCGTCAAACCTACGCCGACGCCTTCTCCCCTGCCCTCATCGATCCGGATCACCAAACGCCTGATGTCGTCGCGGGTCCCAACGGCAAGGCGGCGGTCAAGCGCTACAACGTTTATCGCAACAACGTCACCGTCAGTCTGATCGACTCGCTTGCCGCGATCTATCCTGCCGTGCAGCGTATCACCGGTATCGAGTTCTTTCGGGCCATGGCCCGGTTTCATGTTCGCGCGACGCCGCCGACTTCGCCTCTCCTGTTCGAATACGGGCGCGACTTTCCGGCCTTCATAGAGAGCTATGAATACGCGCAGGCAATGCCCTGGCTTGCCGACACGGCGCGCATCGAACGAGCGTGGCTAGATGCCTATCACGCCGCTGACGCGGTCCCGCTTGCTCCCGAGCGCCTGGCGGCTGTGCCTCCTGAGCGCCTTGCGGATCTGACATTTGTCTCGCACCCGGCCACACAGGTCGTGAGATCTCGCTACGCGGCGCTGACGATATTCTCGGCAAACCGCGGCACAGAATCGACCGGCCAGATCGATCCGACGCAATCGGAAGACGCTCTGATCACGCGCGCGGAAAACGATGTCGAAGTCAGACACCTTCCCGAAGGCGGCGCGGTGTTTCTGACTGCGCTGCTGGCCGGGCAGTCACTCGGCCACGCTGCAGCCGCTGCGCTCGAAGAGGTCCCCGACTTCGACCTTGGTGCGAGCATCTCTGGCGTGTTGGCCGCCGGCGCATTTATCGCTGCAGAATTCGGAGAAGAATCATGACTGTCTTAGATCAATCCGCCGCCTCTCGCGGCAAGTTAAGAGGCGTGGCGGACATCGTCGATCGCGCCAGTATGCTAGTGCAAACCGTTGCGCAGCCGTCCTTGGCGCAGTTGTTGTTGCGCGTTGCCATCGCCGTGCCGTTTTGGAAATCCGGCATCCTTAAGTGGGACGGCTTCCTGCAGCTGAGCGACACGGCCGTTACCTTGTTCAGCGATGAGTTCATGCTGCATCTTCCGGGTGGGCCCTACCCGTTCCCGGCACCAACGCTGATGGCGTTCCTGTCGGGCTGCGGCGAGATCACCTTCCCGGTCTTGCTGGTCCTCGGATTCGGCACCCGATTTGCGGCGCTGGGTCTGCTCTTCATGACCGTGATCGTTGAACTGACAGTGCCGGATGGGTGGCCGATCCATATCACCTGGGCTGCTATGGCGCTCGCCATTATGGCTTGGGGACCGGGCCGCATTTCAGTCGACTATGCGATCCGGCGTTTCCTCGGCTTGCCGACGACCTTTCGGCGAGACTCAAGGCCCGCTTGAAGACCCCGGCTTCGCCGAGGTCGATCTGCATGCCGGTCCAACGTCTCCCACCGAAAGGGGACCTTCCGAAGGACGCCGCCGCCGCTGTTGGCTGCCGACTGATATACCGGACCTGCTCAGCGACGGAAGCGCTTTGATGTCGGAGTTACGCGAAATGGGCCCGGTTCTTCTCGACGAATGTCTCGACAGTCATTGGCGCGACACCCGTCACTTCCCGAATGATTCCGTCCTCGCCTTCGAATATCCCGTTCTGATAGTCGAGAGTCACCTCTCGCAGATGCTGGACGACGTGAGGATTTGCACGAATTGATGCGAGCCGGCCCTCAGCGAATTCATCAAATGTGATGGGTTCATAATGCAGATCGCGGCCAAGGGCCTTCCCCATCGCCGCTGCAATCTCATAATGATTCATCTGGACGGGGCCGTGCAGGGTATAGGTCTTACCCGCGTGTGGCGCGGGATTCTGCAAAATGGCGGCGATCAAACGTCCCTGATCCTCCGCCGCAATCGGCGCGTGGCGACCATCACCCATCGGCATTTTGACGGCTCCCGTTGACCGAAGCACGGTAGGATCCAGCATGATCGTCAGCCACTCCGCAAAAAATGTCGGTCTGAGATGAGTGGTCGGCGTTCCGGACCAATCGAAGATTCGCTCCGCCACCCAATGCTCCTGAGCAGCGTGGCTGTTCGCGTCTCGTCGCGCTGAAATTTGGGACATGTTCACAATCGCCTTCACGCCCTTCTCGGCTGCAGCAACGGCAAAAAAGCTCGTCGCGTCGATCAGGCGCGGCACGATCGGATAGCAGAAGTATGCGCTCTGGATTCCATCGAGGGCGCTCGTGACGTCGTTGAGGCTGAGGAGATCGCCGATCACCACTTCCGCACCGAGCGCCCTGAGCTGATCGGCCTTCGGACCATCGTGATGGGCCAAGGCCCGCACATGCGCGCCGTCCTTTCTCAAGAATTCCACGGCGAAACGCCCTGTCCGGCCGGTCGCGCCGGTGATCAGAATTGTTGGTGTCGTCATCAGTTCTCTCCGGTTTTCCAGATCACGCGGCTCGCCGCCGGCGGGCGCCGATCTTGAGGTTTAATTTTGCAACCCTGGACAACATGCGCTGGATGGTTTAATTTTGCAACCCTGACACTGAGGTCACCGGAGGCCACGTTTTGAAGGGAAAGAAGACCGAGCTCGCGCCGGCACAGTGCGCGGTGGCGCGCGCTCTCGATGTTGTCGGCGACTGGTGGTCCCTTCTGATCGTCCGGGAGGCGCTATTCGGACGAAACCGGTTTTCCGAATTTCAAAAGAACATCGGATTGGCGAAGAACATTCTGTCAGTCCGCCTCAAGAAGCTGGTCCAGTACGATGTATTGGTGATGGAGCCGGACACTGAAGCGGCGACGTCACATCGCTATATCCTGACCGAGCGAGGACATCGGCTTGCATTGGTTATCGCTGCGCTGTGGCAGTGGGGCGAGGAGAACTGCTTTCAGTCCGAAGGGTTTGACCTCGGACTGGCGGACAGGGAAACCGGCGAGCTTCTGGCGAAGCTGGAGCTGAAGACCTTGAGCGGACGCTCGCTCGATGGTGGCCGGCTTGAGCTCGCAGTGAGGACACGCACCGACGCAGAGAAGCTCAAAGTGATGGCTTTGAAAGACTCAGCGCCCGCTTAGTGATTATTTTCGAAAATAAACGACCGGGGTGCGGAAGGATCGAGCCGCCGAGTGCTGCTGCTCAATCGCCAAAGTTGGCGTTCTTCACGCAACCCGTCGACAACGCGGCTCACCATAAAAATAGCATCAAAGGGGGTATCAAATGCCGGCACCACTTCAATTTGCGTTTCGCGCCGGTCCTTCCGGGACGTGGAGGATCGATAGCATCAAAGCAGTAACTGGCGAGTCGCTGGCCGCACCAGCCGCTCTCGAAGTCATCGGACCGCTGACCGTTCCGCCCGAGGCCGGCGGCGACTGGACTCTCAGGGGCGTCACAAGCAACACCCGATACACAAACCGGTCCGAGGTGGAGCAGCTTGAGGCTACCCAAGAAGGGCTTGGCCGCCCCCAGGCAACTCGCGCGGCCCTCATTCCCATCCGGAAAAGCGAGGCTTGGTGGTCTCTGGCGCAGGACGAGCGGCGGGCGGTGCTTGAGGAGACATCGCACCATATCGCAATCGGGCTCGAATACCTGCCGGCCATCGCTCGCCGTCTCTATCACTCGCGCGAACTCGGTGAACCGTTTGATTTCCTGACCTGGTTTGAATTTGCACCAGAGCATGCAGCTTCTTTCGAGCGGCTGGTGTCACGGCTGCGCGAATCGGCGGAATGGCGATATGTCGATCGTGAAGTCGACATTCGGCTGAGCCGATGATCGCCGTCCATTCGTAAACCGATCGCCAATCGATGTAGGCGCGTCGCGGTCGGATACGCTCATAGTCATCGCACCGCTACCGCCATGTTAAAGAGGCGCCAAGACGAAGGTGATCGTTGGGGCGTGGAATAGCGTTCGCCGGGAGAAGGCCCCAACTTTTCAAGGTGGAGAATTTATCACCTCTGATCGCACGTTCATTCGAAGATCATTTCCAGATTGTCGACGGAAACGGCAGCCCGTTTTCGAACAAATGCTCTAAAACACTCACAGTACTTATCCATCCTGCCGACAACGGAACCGTTTCGTTTGTCGAACGGGTATATGCCTCGGCGCATATTTAAATCCTCGTGAGAGTCAAAGAACAATGTCATTTCGATCAACTCGGCGTTCGCTACTTGGATTCGCATTGACCGGGATCGCCGCAACTACCGCCTTTCGGCACGCACGTGCTGCTGATCAGAAGCTGATTAAGATCGGTTATCCTAAGGCTGGTCCTCTCATAATTCTTTCCAAACTTGGACGCCTGGAAAAAGCGCTGGCGCCGCTGGGCGTCAACGTTGAATGGCGCGAATTCACCTCGGGGGTACAGATACTGGAGGCGATGGCATCCCGGTCGATTGATTTTGCAATGACAGGAGATTCACCCATCATCTTCGCGCAAGCGAATGGCACTGCCGTACGTTATGTCGCCTACGAGCCCTCAGCGCCAAAATCCCAAGGCATCCTTGTCCTAAAGGAATCGCCGATTGCACGACTGGAGGATCTGAAGGGAAAGCGCATCGCGGTTCAACGCGGTTCAAATTGTCACTTCCTGACGGTCGCCGCGCTGAAGCGCGCGCAACTCAAACTGTCCGATGTCAAGTTCGAATACATGATTGCTCCAGACGGCAGGGTGGCGCTGGAGGGGCGCAATGTGGATGCTTATGCGGTTTGGGATCCCCTGATGACCGCGACAATCGCCGGGGGAGCTAGACAGCTGATCGACGGCACTGATCTTAGCAATAATCGCTTTTATTATAGTGCCACCCCAGAGCTTGGCGAGAATAGAGCCCTTCTCACAGCCTTAGTGGAGGAGATTGGAGCGGCCGGACAATGGATCAACAACAATCGGAGAGAAGCTGCCAGCATCCTTTCGCCCGCGACGGGTCTATCGACAGCGATATGGGTGCAGGCGCTCGAACACTCAACGTTCGGTGCCAAATGGATCGAGCAGGAACCGCTGGTGGAGCAACAGCGGATAGCTGATTCCTTCGTGGAAATAGGTCTGCTACCGAAGCCTGTGCGTGTTTCAGATATAGCGCTGCTAAGCTGAGGGGCTCGGCCTAGGCTGGCGGGAAACGAATATGAACATCATGTGGTTTCTCCCGACTCAGGGAGACGGACACTATCTCGGCACTGCTATCGGAGGCCGTGAAACTACTTTCTCATACATTAAGCAGATAGCTATCGCAGTGGATGAGTTGGGCTATTCAGGAGTGCTGATCCCAACTGGCCTGTTTTGCGAAGATCCATGGACCGTTGCGGCAGCAGTCGCTCCCCTTACGAACAGGCTTCGGTTTCTCGTAGCGGTTCGTCCCGGCATAATGCAACCGACTGTCGCGGCTAGAATGGCAGCCACAGTCGACCGCATTTCGGGGGGCCGGCTCGACGTCAATGTCGTATCTGGAGGGAGCCCGCCCGAACTTGCTGCTGACGGCGTTTTTGCCACGCACGACGAGCGATACCAACTGACCGGAGAATTCATCGATATTTGGTGCCGTCTGCTCGCGGGTGAGACGGTCACAATGAAAGGCAAGCATCTCGAGGTACGTGATGCACGGCTGCTCTTCCCCGCTGTTCAACGTCCTCATCCACGTCTCTTCAACGGAGGGTCGTCAGCGGCGTCACACAGCTTTACCGCGGAGAAGTGCGACGTCTATATGACGTGGGGTGAACCGCCTCGGATGGCAGAGGAGAAAATCCGGGACGTCCAGCGCCGCGCTGCCGCGTATGGCCGAAAGCTACAAGTTGGAATGCGACTCCATGTTGTTGTGCGGGAAACTGAATCCAAGGCCTGGGAAGCAGCCGATGATCTGATCAAATATCTGGATGACGAGACTATTGCGCGAGCGCAGGCTGCGTTTGCAGCGCAAGATTCCGTTGGACAGCAGCGCATGACTTCCCTGCACGGGGGCCGGCGAGATCAGCTTGTCGTGTCGCCGAATCTCTGGGCAGGGGTTGGCCTAGTACGTGGAGGAGCCGGAACAGCGATTGTCGGTGACCCGAAAACCGTTGCTGCCAGGCTCGTCGAATATCAACAGATCGGAGTCGATACCTTTATTCTCTCGGGTTACCCCCACCTCGAAGAGGCGTATCGGTTTGCGGAGCTCGTCTTCCCTTTGCTGCCTCTGAAGCCACCCGAGTCGCAAGTCGCCATTGGGCGAGACGGCGGCAATTCGCTTCGCGAACCGGTTGGCGAGGTGATCGCGCACGTCGCATTCCCGGGTCGTTAAACACTCAGCAAAGCTATGTGGTTTTAGCGCCGGGACAACAAGATTTGTAATCGATTCTCAGAGCGTCGCGATCGGATACTCTCATAGTCATCGCTTCCGACTTTGAGGACGATCCGCAATCTTCTCGATCAACCGATGTCGGCAATGCCGACGTCGATCCTACCGAAAATTGCGTGTCTTCACCGTCAGGTCACTAAAGTGGCCAGGGCGATGTGCGAGATTGGCTGGCTCGCGCGGATCGGGCGCGGGTGAGCCGCGATGAAACTCGTCGCCGCGCCCATGCGGGAGCGGGAAACCCGTGTCCCGCGCACCGATGCTGGCAAGCTCGGACGAAAGGTCAAACAGGTCGCGCGCCACGACATGCACGACCTCGCCTTCGCGCTGAATCTGTCCTCTGATGCCGATCATGCCGGCACCAAGCACGGTGCGGCGGAATTTCTCGAATATCTTTTCCCAAATGACCACGTTGGCGACACCTGTCTCGTCCTCGATCGTCATAAACATGACGCCCTTGGCCGAGCCCGGCCGTTGGCGCACAAGCACGAGGCCCGCGACGTCAACCCATTTCCGATCGCGCGACGCAATGGCCTCCGCGCAGGTTCTGACGCGCCGACGCGCGAGGTCCTCCCGGAGAAAGGAGATCGGATGCTGGCGCAACGTCAGTCCGACATGGCTGTAGTCCTCGACCACCTCGCTGCCGGCCGTCATGGGCCGGAGCGAAACGACGGGCTCGTCCTGCTCGGGAACGGGCGCGGCCTCGCGCGCCGCAGCGGCCGCGAACAGAGGCAGAGGCTCGTCACGCAGCGCCCTGATCGCCCAGAGGGCCTCGCGGCGGGCAAGACCGATCGACGGCCTGAAGGCGTCAGCCTCCGCCAGTTCCACGAGGGCAGCGGCGGGAATGGCGGCGCGGCGCCAAAGATCGTCGACTGACGCATAGGGCAGACCCGCGCGGCATGCGACCAGGCGAGCGGCCTCGGCGTTGCCGAGGCCCTTGACCATTCTGAGACCGAGACGGACTGCCAGCCGGCCATCGTCGGCGTCGCGCGGCTCGAGCGTGCAATCCCATCGCGAATCGTTGACACAAACGGGTAAAATTTCGACGCCATGCGCCTGCGCGTCACGGACGATTTGCGCCGGCGCATAAAATCCCATGGGCTGCGCATTCAACAGCGCGCAGCAGAAAACGTCCGGATGCCAGCATTTCATCCATGAGGAAGCATAGGCGATCAGTGCAAAGCTTGCGGCATGGCTTTCGGGGAAGCCGTAGGAGCCGAAGCCTTCGAGTTGCCGGAACGTGCGTTCGGCAAAGTCGCGCTCATAGCCGTTGTCGACCATGCCCTGGATCAGCTTCTGGCCGAATTGCGAGACGCCGCCCGTGTGCTTGAACGTGGCCATTGCGCGGCGAAGCTGGTCGGCTTCGCCTGCCGTGAAGCCGGCGCATTCGATCGCGACGCGCATCGCTTGCTCTTGAAACAGCGGCACCCCGAGCGTCTTGCCGAGCACAGCCTCCAGCTCGGGTTTCGGATAGACGACATCCTCCTTTCCTTCGCGCCGGCGCAGATAAGGATGCACCATATCGCCTTGAATCGGACCCGGTCTCACAATGGCGACCTCGATGACAAGATCGTAGAAGGTGCGGGGTTTGATCCGCGGCAGCATTGCCATCTGGGCGCGACTCTCGATCTGGAAAGTACCGAGGGTGTCGGCCCTTCTGATCATTGCATAGGTTCGCGGATCTTCGGGCGGGATCGTCGCAAGATCGAGCCGGATGTCCTTGTGCCCGGCGAGAAGATCGAAGGCACGGCGCATGCAGGAGAGCATGCCGAGCGCCAAGACGTCGACTTTCATCATCTTGAGCGCGTCCACGTCATCCTTGTCCCATTCGATGACCTGACGATCCTCCATCGCCGCCGGCTCGATCGGCACCAACTCGTCCAGGCGGTCGCGGGTCAAGACGAATCCGCCCGGGTGCTGCGAAAGATGTCGCGGCGTGCCGACCAGCTGGTGTGCGAGCTCCAGCGCCAGCCGCAGGCGGCGGTCTCCCATGTTGAGATTGACGTTCTCGGCGTGCTTTGCCTCGACGCCCTCTGACCAGCCCCAAACCTGCGAGGACAGCGTCTTCGTCAGGTCCTCCGGCAGGCCCATGGCCTTGCCGACGTCGCGGATCGCGCCCTTGGCTCGGTAGCGGATGACGGTCGAGCAAAGCGCCGCGCGCTCGCGTCCGTAGGTCTCATAGACCCACTGGATAACCTCCTCTCTCCTTTCATGCTCGAAATCGACGTCGATATCCGGCGGCTCGCGACGCTCTTCAGAGACGAAGCGCTCGAACAGCAAGTCGTTACGATCAGGATCGATCGACGTCACGCCAAGCACGTAACAGACCGAGCTGTTAGCCGCGGAGCCCCTGCCCTGACAGAGAATCCCTTTTGACCGCGCAAACCTCACGATGCTGTTCACCGTGAGAAAGTAAGGCGCATATTTAAGCTTCTCGATCAGCCGCAATTCGTGCTCGAGGTTGCGCCGGACCTTCGATGGCAGGCCTTCGGGATAGCGTTCGGCCGCACCTTCCCAGGTCAGCTTCTCCAGCGTCTGTTGCGGTGACAGCGACGGATCGGAGCGTTCCTCGGGATATTGGTAGGCGAGCTCGTCAAGCCGGAACGTGCAGCGTTCCATGATCTCGACCGTGCGGGCGAGCGCTTCCGGATAGCGCCCGAACAGACGGCGCATCTCCGCCGGAGGTTTGAGGTAGCGATCGGCAAAACGTTCGCGGCGATGGCCGAGCTCGTCGATGGTGACGTTGTGACGGATCGCCGTGACGACATCCTGCAGGATCTGGCGCGAAGGTTGGTCAAACAGAACATCGTTGGTGACGACGGTCGCGACGCGCGCCGCGGTCGCCATGTTCGCGAGCTCCCAAAGGCGAAGCTGATCATTGGGACGTCTGCGCAGGGTCAACGCCATATAGGCGCGATCGCCAAAGACGTCGCGCAGCCGGCGGAGTTGCATGGCGCAGGTCTCGTCGGCGTTGTCCGGCACGAGGACCGCGATCAGTCCCTCCGCGTATGCCGCGAGATCCGGCCATTCGATGTGGCATTTCGCTTTGCCCGCCCTGGCCTTTCCAAGCGAAAGGAGACGGCAAAGACGGGCATAGGCGGGGCGGTCGGTCGGATAGACAAGCAGCGACATACCGTCAGCAAGATCGAGCCGGCAACCGACGACGAGGCGGATGCCGGTCGTCTTCGCTGCCTCGAAGGCCCGCACCACCCCGGCAAGCGAATTGCGGTCGACAATCCCGAGCGCCTCGATTCCCATGATCGCGGCTTGCGCGAACAGCTCCTCGCAACTGCTTGCGCCGCGCAGAAACGAAAAATGCGACGTCGCCTGCAATTCGGCGTAGCGCGGTCCGCTCATCCGAAGATCCCGTGCAAAAACCATTGCTGGTTTCCGCTCTCCGGATGCTCGCCATCACCGCTGCGGTACAGCCAAAAACGCTCTCCGCTATCGTCCTCGACCCTGAAGTAATCCCGCACCGTCGCCATCTCGGCGTCGCGCAGCCACCACTCGCCGCGAATGCGCTCCGGCCCGTCAGCGCGGCGAACACGCCGGCGCACGCCGCGCCATGTGAACCAGACCGGCGGATGATCGGGCAACAATGCCATCGTTTCGACGGGCTCTGGCCGCGATAGCAGCCGTGGCGGTCGCGGCCAGTCGCCCTGCCAGGTCGCGCCCGTTTCCGGTGAAAGCGGCGGGATAGACGCGACAGACCGTTCCGGCACGTCGCTCTGGACCGGCGTGAAGCGGCAGAGCTGCTTTTCGCCGACGCGGTTCGACAGCACATCGATCAGGTCGGAGATATCGGCTTCAGGCTCTTCGACAAGCGAGGAAATCGCCTGCTTGTCGCGCAGCGGCTCCGCAACAATCGCAGCCAGCTCCATGACTTCGATGCCAAAACCGGGATCAACGGTTTCGATCTTGTCCGCCAGCAATCGCGTCAGGCGCTTCACGTCGCGAACTGGCTCAGCCGTGCCCACACGGATGGCCTGACGCGTATTGTCGACGCGGTGGAACAGAAGGTCCAACCGGCGTGCGCCCAGTCCCCTGCCCTCCAACTCGACGCATAAGACCGCGACGAGCTTGCCGATATAGCGGCCGATGGTTTCCGCCGCGCCTATAGGCTCGCCGAAGACGCGACGGACCGCGACGATCTCGGGAGGGCGCAAGGGCTCGATCGGCTCCGCCGCGAGGCCGAGCGCCTGGTCCAGGCGACGGCCGATCTCGGGACCGAAGCGCAGCGTCAGCGGCGCGCGCGGCTGATCCACCAATTCGCCGACATGATCGAAGCCGAGCGTGCGCAGGCCCGCGACAGTATCCGGTGGAAGCCGGAGTGCTACGATCGGCAGGCGGCGCAGGAACGATCCAGTTTCTCCCGGAGGAATGACGAGGGTGGAGCGCGTGGCGTGGCGGGCCGCGGCATGGGCTGCGCCCCATGTATCGGCGACCGCCGCACGCGCTTCGACGCCGGAGGCCGCGAAACGCTCGACGATCTTCGTCAGCATCATGGCTTCGCCACCATAGAGATGGTCCGCGCCGGAACTGTCGATCACCAGACCGTCAGGTGCATCGGCCATGACGACGGGCGAGATCCGCTGCAAGGCCCAGAGCGCGAGTTTTTCCAGACCCTCCGCGTCGGCGCGAATGTCGGCATCCAGGACGACCAGGCCCGGGGCGAGCGCCTGCGCCTTGGCAACGGGCATGCCGATGCGCAGCCCGAGACCTTCGGCGCCGGCGTCGAGCGCGGTGACGACACGACGGCGACCTGTTCGGCCGATAAGAACCAGCGGTGCCTCATGCAGAGGCGATGCGCCGCCCAATTTCCTTCTGAGGCGATCCGTTGGCCACCTCGGAAGGAAGAGCGATACGACCCTTGTCATCGCAAGCTTCCACTTCAAAATCCGCACTTTCGCCCGCGCGACAACGAATGAGTTCAAGGAGCCATCGCGCGCGAGCGAGGCCTGGGACAGGCAGCGGCGCGGATGGCAAAACCGAGACGCGCCAGCGGGTGATGCTCGCTGTCGGCAATCCGAAATCTGCGGCTTCGGTCTGTCGCCGCCAGCGGCGTAACGCGATGCCGAGTGTCCCGGACCCTTCAGCGGCAAGCTGCAGGCGACGCGACGCCGTCATCGAAAGCCGCGCGGTCTCTCCTACGACGGCACCAAGCCCTCCATGGCGAAGCCCTTCCTCCATGCAGGCCAGCAGCGCCTTCTCATCACCGGCCTCGACATGAATGAGCCGGTCGGGATGCAATCCGGCCTGTGCGATTGCCGGCATGAAAAGATCACGCCGCGTCACCACCCAGAGCACCTTGCCTTTGGTCCTTGCGGTGACGCCCGCCGCAAACAGCGCGGCCGCTGCGCCATCGACAGCACCATTGCCCCCGCCGGCCACCTCATGCAGGCTGCCAAGTGCCAGCCCACCTCCCGGAAGCCGTCTGTCGATGTCCGATACGCCGAAGGGGAGCACTTTTCGCGCGCGTCCTGTCGTGCCCTCGAGACGCGCGATGCGCTCTCGAAGTTCCGCGATCACAGGACTGGCGACGGTTTCCGGCATATTGAAAAAGGCTGCTCCTTGTGGCTTTGCAAAGGGTCTCTCCGCTGCTATGTTCTTTATTTGTTCTCAATCGCGGCATGAGTCAATCGGACTCGCAAAAGAGTCTTCGGGGAAGACGCTCATAGATTAGTTTGAGAACAACCGTGTGCTTGCGGACGGCCGTTGATTCTCAAGCGAAAACCGAGCGGACCGTGATGAATGCAGCGAATCTGGAAAAATTTGACGACAGGCAACGCGAAGCTGTCGAGCACGGCACCGCTCTGACCGGCCCGATTGATAGCCCACGGTTGATCATCGCCGGCGCGGATGCGCGTGCGCGGCATCCGGCGATAGGGAGATCGGCCAGTGTGCAACCTTTATAATCTCACCACGACCCGCGACGCGGTGATGCAATTCACCAAAGCGTTCCGAGACAAGGCTGGCTGGAACGAGCCCTCCGTCGACATTTATCCCAACACAATCGCGCCGATCGTTCGCGTCGGGGACGACGGACAGCGCGAGATCGTTCGCGCGACGTGGGGCATGCCCACGCCTCCCGTCTATCTCAAGAACAAGAACTACGATCCGGGCGTCACGAATATCCGTGACGTGGATTCATCCTGGTGGCGACGCTGGCTTGGGCCGACGAGCCGGTGCGTCGTACCTTTCACGTCATTCGCCGAGCCTGACCCGAAGAGCCAAGCACAAGGTGCGCGTGTTCCAAACGCGTGGTTTGCTCAAAATCCGGAGCGGCCGCTGATGTTCTTCGCCGGCTTCTGGACGCCCTGGAAGGGCGTGAAGAAGGTGCGCGACGGCGAGCGGGAATTCGAGCTCTACGGGTTCCTGACGACCTCGCCGAACGAGATCGTCAAGCCGATCCATTTCAAGGCGATGCCAGCGATCCTGACGACGCCCGAAGAAGTTGATCTATGGCTGACCGGCGAGTGGGATGAGGTCAAACATCTGCAGCGGCCGCTTCCCGGAAACATGCTCGTCGTGGTCGAGCCGCCGGCCAAACTCGATCGAGACGGCGCCGTGTAGGTCGCATGTGACCCGGCGGACGAAACGATGGAGACGACTGATCACGACGCAACAGCAGTCAGCGACGCGCCGGAACCACGCTCCGGACGAAAGTTCATCCATGTCGACATGGATGCGTTCTATGCCTCGGTCGAACAGCGCGACAATCCCGAACTCAGGGGAAAGCCCGTTGCCGTGGGAGGATCGGCCGCGCGCGGCGTGGTCGCCGCTGCAAGTTACGAGGCCCGCGCCTTTGGCGTCAGATCCGCGCTGCCTTCCATAACCGCGAAGCGCCGCTGTCCAGACCTGATTTTCGTGCCGCCGCGCTTCGACGTTTATCGCGCCGTCTCCGCGCAGATCAGGGAGATCTTTGCCGAACACACCGATTTGATCGAGCCGCTCTCGCTCGATGAGGCCTATCTCGATGTCAGCGAGAACAAGCAGGCGCTTCCGATCGCCACGGAGATCGCGATGCAAATCCGCGCTCGCATCAAGGAGGTTACGGGCCTCAACGCCTCCGCCGGCGTTTCCTATTGCAAATTCCTGGCGAAGATGGCGAGCGATCTGAACAAACCAAATGGGCAAGCCGTCATCACGCCGCGCATGGGACCGGCATTTGTCGAAGCGCTCGCCGTGAAGAAATTCCACGGCGTCGGTCCTGCGACGGCGGCGAAGATGGAACGGCTCGGCATTCTGACCGGAGCCGATCTCAAAGCGCAATCATTGCCGTTCCTGCGGCAGCACTTCGGCAAGGCTGGCACATGGTACTACGCGATTGCCCGCGGGATTGATGAGCGGCCTGTCCAGCCAGACCGGCCGCGAAAATCGATAGGCGCAGAGGACACCTTCACGGATGACATTTTCGACCTTGCCGCGGCGCGCGCGGAGATCCCCCCGCTCGCCGCAAAGGTCTGGAGACATTGCGAAGCGAAGAACCTGCGCGGCAGAACCGTAACGTTGAAGGTCAAGTTCTCTGACTTTCAGCAGATCACCCGCAGTCGCACCGTCAGCACCGCAGCCGCTTCAGTCTCGGATATCGAGAACATTGCGCAGAGCCTGCTCGAAACCCTTTTCCCATCGGAGAAAGGAATTCGTTTGATAGGGGTGACCGTCTCGTCTTTCGATGAAGAGCAGACAGTTTCAGCCGAGCAACTCCACTTGTTGATTTAGCTGTTTCCAGCTTCCGTTGACTGATCGAGTGCCGCGAGGCGATCGGGCATCTCCAGAACCTTTCGGGCAGCCGCAGCCATCGCTTCGGCAATCGACGGATATGTCTCCGCCGAACTCATCGAAACGCCGTCGGGAAACGTTACGGTCGCCTGGAAACCGTTACCCTTCTGCTCCACGGAAAGTTGGATCGTTGGCAAGTGGCACCGTGATGTTTTCGGCCGGAGCGTCCTCGCGCGCCTTCTGCCGAGAGGATAGCAGAGACTGAACACCTGTGGGCACTCGTTGATTGGCTGCGAGCACTTACGCCGCCGCGGCTCGAATTTTCGGACAGGCGCGCCGCTTCGACGAACGCCAAGTTGCTGCCAGGAGTCAGTCGACCGCAGACGAGGACGTGCGCGTCGCACGTTCCATTTTCCTCAATTTCCCCGTAATGTCGGAATATTCGTAAGTCTAATAGCACAATGGGTGGGCCGATGCTTCGCCAAGATCAGTTCGAAGGATTGGCCGTCTTCGTGGCGGTTGCCCAGGAGTCGGGGTTTTCCGCTGCGGCTGTCAGGCTTGGAATATCCCCATCCGCGGTGAGCCAAGCGGTGAGAAACCTCGAAAGCCGCCTTGGCTTTCCACTGTTCAACCGAACCACCCGAAGCGTGAGTCTGACAGAGGCCGGCCAGCGCTACTTCGATCGCGTCCTCCCTTGCGTCGAAGAATTGTCAGCGGCGATCGAGGAACTGGGGGAGAACGTCGATCAGCCATCTGGCTTATTGCGACTGAATGTGCCGCGCGCCGCCTACATGATTGTCTTGCAGCCGGCTCTTGCGGAATTCTTGGAGCGTTTTCCGAAGATTTCCGTCGAACTCGTCATCGAGAATGCCCTGGTCGATATCGTTGGTAGGGGCTTCGACGCCGGAATTCGGTTCGGCGACCTGTTGGAGAAGGACATGATCGCGCTGCGGATCGGGCCGCCCATCAGCGCCCACATGATCGCGTCGCCCGCCTATCTTGAGAAACGCGGCACGCCCGCTCATCCCCGCGATCTCCAGCAGCACGACTGCATCCAATTCCGGCATGTCACGACAGGCCAGATCGAGCGTTGGGAATTCGCAAAGGACGGCGAGACGCTGGAGATGGTGCCGAACGGCCATCTGATCATCAACGACTCAGAGGCGCTTGTTCAGAGCGCGCTCGACGGCCTCGGAATCGCATACATGATCAACGGCTATATCGAACGTTTCCTGGAGAGTGGTGAACTCGTTCGGGTTCTCGCCGACTGGAGCCCACGCTTCGACGATCTTCATCTGTACTACCCTGATCGTCGCCGCGTTCCCGCCAAGCTCAGGGTCTTCATCGACTTCCTGCGGTCGATGCGGGGCCAGGGCGGAACGAGCGCATTGCTATCCCCTGCCGTTAAACGCGACGCGGCGTCCATCTGAAGTATCGACGACGACGGCGTCAGATACCGAGCGCCCATCGATGATCTTGAAAATGCGTCCCGCGCTCGCGATCGACGCAGGCCGATGTGCGATGATAATGCGCGTCTGGCGTTCGGCGAGGGTCGCAAGGTTCGTCAAGACCTCAGCCTCGGTATCTCTATCGAGCGCCGAGGTTGCCTCGTCGAGTATGAGAATGGGCGCCTCCGCAAGGAGGGCGCGCGCGAGCGCCACCCGCTGCCTCTCACCGCCCGACAGGGCGACGCCGCGCTCTCCAACGACCGTATCGTATCCCGCCGGCAGTCGCGCAATGAAGCCGTCGGCGCAGGCGATACGGGCGACGTGCCGGATCTGTTCCAGCGTCGCCCCCGGCCGACCATAGGCGATGTTATCGCGAACTGATCGATGGAACATCACCGGCTCTTGCGGTGCCACCGCCACAGCGCGCCGCAATGACGACAACGAAACCTCCGCGATATCCTGCCCGTCAATGAGAATGCGCCCCGCGCCGACGGCATAGAGGCGCTGCAGGAGCTTGATGAGCGTCGATTTGCCAGAGCCACTTTCGCCAGTGATCGCCACGCTCTCTCCCGGCTTGATCGACACGTCGAGATCCGTGAACACAGGGCTGCCTGTCTCGGCGTAAGCGAAGCCAACGCCCTGGAATTCGATGCCGCCTCTCGTGACCAAGAGGTCAGGAGCCGTGTCGTTCGTCGGCTCTCCGCTCGCCCACGCGAACCGCAGCGCGTCGGCCGTGTCATCCAGCCCCTTCAGCAGCTCTCGGACATTGTCGCCGAGATTGCGCAAATATCCGCTCATCAGGATGAAGGCCGTAATGGCGAAGGCGACGTCCCCCGGAGAGGCGGCGCCCGCAAGCCAGGCTTCCACCATCATTCCCGTCATTCCGGCCTGCAGGAGAAGCAGGACAAGATTCTGGATGATGCCGAGGTCAACAAATCGAGTCCATGTGCGCATCGCCGATGCACGCCAGCGAGCCGTGTCGGCAGCAAATCTCTCCAGCTCGCGAGCCTCGCACGCGAAACTCTTTACGACCGCGTTCCCGGACAATGCGTCCGCCAGCGTTGCATTCATCGCCGCGTCGAGTTCGTTCGAGCACTGGTTGGCCGGTCGAACGTAACGGGCGGTCAGAATCAGATTCAGTACGGTGAAAAGAACGACTGCGGCGAGAGCGATCATGCCAGCCAGCAAGCAGCGCAGCATCAGCATGACAGCGAGACCGGCGAGCACCAGCAACGCCGGGCCAACGCGAATAGTCAACGCATCGGTTACATTGTCGTAGCCCCACATTGCCCGACTGATGCGACGAACAACGCCTCCAGCGAAGGCCGATGCGTGCCACGAGGATGGAAGCGCCTGGACCTTGGCAAAGGCTTCGTTGGCCATCTCCTCCATGTTCCGGGCGGCAACGGGAATCCACAATCGATGACCGACGTTGCGAGACAGGGCGAAGCCGAGGAACATTGCGATGAAAATCGCCCATGATCGCCAGACATTGTCCCCCGAGCTCCGTCCGGCCGCGACGTCGTCAACGAGCGCGGCCGATGCCCAAGGCAAGCCCAGATCGAATGCTGTCCCGAGCAACGAGGCGCAGACACCGGTGAAAAACAGGCCGGCTCGCCTGCCCCAATAGCCAATCACGAAACGCAGCACCGAGAGCATTGCCACGGGTGTGCCGGCGTCGACGTCACTCGGCGCTACCGGGACGCTGGCCGCCGCAGACCCTCGCCTCAGCCAGCCGCCACGTGTGATGAGCTGACCGTCAACAGATCTCAAGGCAGGGGCCATTTTGAAACGCCACTCCACGGAGCGCTTACCGCGGTAACGAGAAGCCGACGACTTCGCGAGGAGAATACGGACCCTCGAGCGTCTTTAGCTCTTCCTCGCTCAGGCGCAGCGAAAGCGCATCTAGTGCATCAGTCAGATGTTGCGGCTTGGTGGCGCCGACGATCGGCGCCGTCACGCCAGGTTTCTGCAGTACCCAGGCAAGCGCCACCTGCGCACGCGAGATGTTGCGGGCCGCCGCGATCGCGCCGACCGCATCGACGATTTGCGGATCGGCGTCGGAATAAAGCGAGCGGCCGAACATATCCGTTTCCTGACGCGCCGAACTCTCGTCCCACGCGCGTGCCAGGCGGCCGCGTGCGAGCGGACTCCACGGGATCACGGCCACGCCCTGATCGCGGCAGAACGGGAGCATCTCCCGCTCCTCCTCCCGGTAGAGCAGGTTGAGATGGTTCTGCATGCTGACGAAGGGGGTCCAGCCGTGGAGGCGCGCGGTGTAGATCGCCTTTGCGAACTGCCAGCTCGCCATCGAGGAAGCACCGACGTAGCGGGCTTTGCCAGCCTTCACCACGTCGTGGAGCGCCTCCATCGTTTCCTCGATCGGCGTGCGGTCGTCCCAGCGGTGTATTTGATAGAGGTCGACATAATCCGTGCCGAGCCGCGTCAGGCTGGCGTCGATCTCGTTGAAGATCGCTTTGCGCGAAAGCCCGGAACCGTTGGGCCCCGGACGCATCCGATTGAAGACCTTCGTCGCCAAGACGATCTCGTCGCGTCGCGCGAAATCGCGGATGGCACGGCCAACAATCTCTTCGGACGTGCCGCCTGAATAGCTGTTGGCGGTGTCGAGGAAGTTAATCCCCGCCTCGAGCGCCTGGCGGATCAGCCCGCGACTCCCCTCTTCGGCGAGCGTCCAGGCGTGTGTGCCTCGCGTCGCATCGCCGAAGCTCATGCAGCCCAAGATAAGTCGGGAGACATCAAGCCCCGTCGAACCGAATTTCACATACTCCATCGTCGTGTCTTTCCTTGAGTGACCTGCTTGCGATCACCACCCATCAGCCTGCCCGTTGGCGGGTGCGCTGCTGGGCGGCGTTGATGACGCCCGAGAAGCGTTTGCCGGGATACCAGGGCATGGCGCCGATCCGGTCGAAGCCCGGGATCGCTTCCATGGTTCGCACCATGCGTGCGCGCATTGCCTGGTCGGGCAAGGGTCCGCGCAGTGCGGCCATGTTCTCGGTGAGATGATCGGGGTTGGTCGTCGCCGGCAGAACGCATGTGACCGCCGGATTACCCAGCACCCACTTCAGGAAGAAGGCCGACCAAGTTTCGATGCCGAGGTCCGCGGCGTAGTCGGGCAACGCGCGTCCCTTGACGATCTCATGCAGGCGGGCCTTCTCCAGCGGCATGTTCACCGACACCGCCACACCCTTTTCGATCGCCGCAGGAATGATACGCCTCTCCGCGTCGCGCGTCGCGATCGAGTAATGGACCTGAACGAAATCGAGATCGCCCTTGTCGACCCAGTCGGCCAGCGCCTCGAAATAGGGCAGCTCATAATGGGTGACGCCGAGATAGCGGATGCGCCCTTCCTTCTTCCAGGCGCGCATCAACGGCACCATCACGTCGACGTTGACGAGACTGTGGCATTGCATCAGGTCGATACGCTCACGCCACAGGCGCTCGCGTGACAGGTTCAGGCTGTCCTCGGCCTGCCGGTCATCGGCAAGATAGCCGCCGGTTGCCCAGACCTTGTTGCTAATGAAAAGATCCTCAGCACCAACGCCGCCGACGAGCTGACCGACCGTGAGTTCCGCCG
>Ga0310345_10000210_pt1:100000-109512 | contig 109512 bp, 117 predicted proteins | sample HC15DNA20500_MG_FD_204667 | JGI IMG/M metagenome (GOLD analysis project Ga0310345, IMG submission 204667) | Marine microbial communities from station ALOHA, North Pacific Subtropical Gyre - HC15-DNA-20-500_MG | ecosystem: Environmental > Aquatic > Marine > Oceanic | place... | reverse complement strand
GCTGCGCGCGAGCTGGCCGCCCGCTGCCGCGGGATCGAACAGAGGTGGTGGTGCGTGCGGCGACCTCGCTGCGCTCGTCGCCTGCCGTCGTCTCGGGTCAGTGTCGTGGAAGCGGGCGGGGGTGCCTCGGCGCCATTGTTTGCCACCTCTTGAGTCGAGGGGCGGGAGCTGCCCGAGATCGGTTGCCAGATCACGTTCGAGCTCGGCTCGGACACCACCGCGCTCCGAGACCTGATGCGCACGGTCGCCGAGACGCTCGAGGCGCGCGACTGGGGGAGTGGGAGGCAGGTCGCGGTGTACGCGGCCGACCTCGACGGCCCGGACGGGAGCCTCCTGGACCCCGGAGCCGGTCATCACGGCAGGAATCGGTGATCTACCGGCGGCTCAAAAGGGGATGTCGTCGAGAACCCGATCGTCGTCGGGGGGCTCTGCCGGTCCCCGGTCCGCGTCCTCCCGCGGCCACCGCTCCTCCCAGGCCGCCGCCCAGGCCTCGAGCTTCTCCTCCTCCTCACGATCGCGGGCGCGCATCTGCTCGTCGTCCTTGTGCAGCCGCTCGGCGAACGTGCGGACGTGAGGGTCGTCGTGCTGGAGGAAGCGCTCGAAGTCGGCCCGCCGCCTTCGGGGAATGTAGCCGGACGCGGTGACGCACCGGCGCATCTCGGCGTAGACCTGTCGTCGCGCGAGCTCCTCGGGCCCGAGCTTCTGGCAGAGGCGGCAGATGCACCGGGCGCGCCCCTTGCGGGAGAAGCACTCGCTGGGGCGCCGGGCCTCGCACACCCAGCAGTAACGTCCGCGCCACTTCTTTCGCTTGCCCACGTGGCTCCTCGCGCGCGGGAGGCTACCAGACTTTCCACCACGGCTTCTTCTCGGTGGGCGGCTCGGGGCTCACCGAGGGGCCGACCCTCATCGACACGCCGTTCGGGTCCGAGGCCGGCTTCACCGTGATGGTGTCACCCAGGGCCAGCGGCGCCTGCGCCATCACGCGCTCGCCGTTGACGTACGAGTGGATGGTCACCCACGAGCCCTGCGGGTTCTCGTCCTGCGCGTGCGCGTGCTCGAGCGTCGCGGTGCCGTTGGCGAGATGAATCGTGAAGTGGTGCCGGCTGATGTGCGGGTGGCGGACTCGCACCTGACAGTCGGCGCCCCGCCCCACCTTGGTCGTCGGCGCGAGCGCGTGCTCCCGCGTCTCGCCGCCCGCCTCGACGAACAGTGACCACCCCGTCTCCATGCTCCTACCCTAGCGCGTGGGGCGCGTCCGCGAACAGTCCGCGCCGAGACCCCCCGTGGGCGGAGGTCGAGCGAAGGAGCGGAGCGTGAGCGACGAAGTGAAGTACGACCGGCATTATCGAGACGACCCGGCCGCGTGCGGGGCTCCGTTCGCCGAGCTCCGAGCGTTCTGCGACGGGGCGGAGCCCGGGTCCGTGCTCGACCTGGGCTGCGGCCAGGGGCGCGACGCCTTGATGTTCGCCCGCGCCGGCCACCGCGTCGTGGGCGTCGACGTCTCCGCCGTCGGGATCGAGCAGTTGCGAGAGGTCGGAGAAGCCGAAGGGCTCGACGTCGAAGGCGTCGTCTCCGACATCCGCACCTTCGAGCCGGGCGCCCGCTTCGACGTGGTCATCCTCGACCGCGTGCTCCACATGCTCACCGCCGACGCGCGCGACCCGGTCCTGGCGAGGGCGATGGAGGCGGTGACGCCGGGCGGGCATCTCCTCGTCGCGGAGGGGCCCAAGGGCATGATCCCGGTCCGCGCCAGGGTCGAGCGCGTCGGGTGGAGCCTGGTGATCGCGAAGGCGAATCGCCTGGTCGCGAGGCGTCCCGGCCCCTGACCGGCGCCGCGGCCAGCGAGGTCGAGCGGCGGCGGCCGAGGTCCCTCACCACGGCACCAGCCGCGCGAACCCGTGCGCGAGGACGACGGGATGGAGCGCGAGGTTTCGCAGCAGCGCATGGGGCCACGACCAGGAGGGAGGCGGCGCGTCGTCGACGAGCGCGGCCGCGAGGCGCTCGAGGTGGGACGGCCCGAACGGCCCGTCCTCAATTCTGCGGACCAACGGCATCGGAAGCGCCGCGGCTCCGTGAAGCGCCCCGAGCCAGCCGCCGACGATCGCGGCGTGGGAGTCGGTGTCGCCGCCGGCCCTGATGCAACCCTCGATGCCGCTCATCGGGTCGTCGCCGAAACGCAGGAAGCAGTAGGTGCACAGGCCCACGGAGTGGACGGCGAACCCCGTGTTCCCCAGGTGGGCGACGGCGGTGGCGAGCGGCGCGTCGGCGACGGCGATGGCGCCGTCGATCGCTGCCAGGACCTGGCGGTCTCGGACCACGGCGCTCGCGGCGGAGACCAACGACTCCCGGTCGCCCGGCTCCCAGGTTGCGCAAATCGGGGTTGCGCAAATCGAGGCGAGCTCCGCCACGTAGAGCGCCGCGTCCACCGCGCACTCGTCCGTGTGCGTGAGCGTCGCGATCGCTCTCCCCAGGTCGCGACGGCGTCGAGGCTCGGCCGCGAGGGCGACGCCGATCACACCCGCACGCATCGCCGCCCCGTTTCCGGCCGAGCGCACTCCCGGGCGTCGAAACCCCATCATCATGCGGAGGCAGGAGCGGAGGGTCGCGCCGCCGATGCCGAACGGCAGCCGGGCGAGCCAACCGACCATCGATCGCCGGAAGCGCCGCAAACACAGCGCGTCGTCTCCGCGCGAGCCGACGAGGGCCTCCGCGACCAACGCCGTCTGCTCCGTATCGTCCGAGACGAACCCCGTCCGTCCAGCCAACCGAAACCGATCCGCGCGCCGAAACCTCCGCGCGACCCGCCGCGTCGACAGGCCCTCGAACGGCAGCCCGAGCGCATCGCCGAGCGCGACCCCGAGGAGAGCACCGAGCACCCGGTCACGCCTGTCCATGTCCGGGCGAAATGCGAGAGTCATGCCGGCTCGCTCATGGCGGCGCGACCATGCCGGCGCGACCGCGGCGCGGCGGGTGTGCGCCGTCACTCTGGCACCGCGAGCGGGGGCCCAGCGCCACGTTGGCAGCGCGCGTGCTAACCGGCTCGGCGCGGGAATCGCGCGAGCGCGCCGGGACGTCCTGCTCGACCGAGGCCGTCGGGTGCACAGCGCAGACAGCACGAAGCGCGGAGCGGTGATGCGCGTCGCTGGCGTGCTCGTCGTCGTGCTCGCGCAGTGGGGCCTCGCGTTCGCGTCCGTGCTCTCCTACCTGCTTCCGCTGGTCGCCCTCGGAGGCGTCGCCTGGGCGGGTCGACGACGACACTGGGTCGGCGTGGTCGTCATTCTCACCGTCTCACCGCTCACGGCGTCGTTCACGCTAGGCGTCGTGGCCTACGGACGCGACGACGCCTACATGGTGCGCGTCGGCCTGCAGCGCAGCGGGGCCACCTTCATCGACTCGCACACGCGCCTCCCGGTCGCGACGCACGGCTGCCTGATCAATGGCGACGAGTGGGTGTGGCACGGCCCCTACAACGCGGCCCTCCATCTCCTGACGGCCATCGCCGGCCCGCCCCCCGGGACCTACGACGGGCCGCTTCCCACGGAGGACCAAGCCAGGGCGGCGCTGGTCGGAGCACCTCTCCTCGGATGGCCCGAGCTGGCGCGCGACGAAGTGGCGATCGATGGGCGTCGGGTCGCGCTGCAGCGTTGGCTCGGTCCCGCGCTCTCCGTGGCGGTCTATCGGTTCGACCCGTTGGCGGACGAGCCGGACTCCCCCCTCGCTCCAGACGACCACATCCACGCACGCCTGTGGCGCGACCGCGTCCTCCTCATCGAGCTGCGGGACCCTTTCTTCGACGACGCCCCGAGCCACGTGGCCGTCGTGGATGCCGATTCGGGGCGCCTGATCGGGCACTTCCCCGGACCCCGGTCGAGCTTCGGCTTCCCCTTGGCGTGGGGCCCCGTGGGCCCTCGCAGCCTCGACATGGACTACGCCGAGACCCCGCCCTGGTAGCTCGAGCCTGCCCCGTCAACTCCGCCCTTGACACGAGGCGCGGGAGCGGTAATTTCCGCGACCCATTCCGGATTAGCTCAGTTGGTAGAGCGATCGGCTGTTAACCGATTTGTCGCTGGTTCGAGTCCAGCATCCGGAGCTTCATAAGGCCCAGGCTAGTCAGCCTGGGCCTTTCTCTTAACAAGACCCTCGTCGGCTTCGCCGGCGGGGGTCTTGTCGTATCTGCCGTCGTGGTGCGGGTTTGCGGACGGTGGCCCCTCGCCGGGGGTGCTCTCTGGTCGGGCGGCGCCAGAGCACCTCGCCTCGTCGCCGGACCCAGACCGGTGCTCTCTGACTGCTCTTGGGGCTCAGAGACGCCTCCAGACGCCGAAAAGCCGGTTCACACCAGAGAGCGGATGGTTCACGGCTCCAGAGTGGGACAACGACTGGGCTTTTTCGTCTCCGCGGTTCACCGCACGAGGCGGCGGATCGCGACAACATCTCGCGAAGACTGCGGCGCTTGTTCCCGCCGGAACACGCTCCCTATTCGGCAGATGCCTTCTTCGCGCGGTGCTCTGCTCGCTGAAGGGCGGTGGCTGTGGCCGCGCTCGCTTCCGCGACGGCGACAAGCTCGGGGGGATCCAGGAGCTCTCGGTCGGGAACAGCTCGCTCTCGTCGAATCGCACGGATCTCTACGCCTTCGGCATCATCTTCTACGAATCGCCCGCCGGAAAGGTCCCCTTCGGCGGCGAATCCTACGGGGCCATCGCCATCGAGATCGGGACGACCACCCCGATCCCCACCGTCGCCTCGCACACAACGTCGGGCGTCAAGCGCGTCTCGTGGTCGTCGTCAGCTAACGCCAGCGCCCATGAGCCGCGGGCAGTCGCCGGAGAGTGATGGCAGGCTTCGCACGAGCCACTGACCGGCGGGCCCGGGTGGGGAGCCCCGCCGAGTGATCACGTAGAGGGGCACGAGCAGTGGCTCGGCCCCCCACTCGTCGAGAGTGAGCCTGACGAGGCGGCGGCGCTCGAGATCCTCCTGGACCATGTCGATCGGCAAGTTCCCCCAACCGAGTCCGGCGCGGACGAGCTCGAGCTTGGTCGACGCGTCGGCGACGAGCCACGTTGCATCGGAGACGACACCGTGGTTGTCGGATGCCGTCGCCACGCGTTGGCTGATCACGATCTGCACATGACTCCGCGCGTCAGCGTGCGAGATCGACCGGCCAATGGTTGCAAGTGGATGCTCGGGTGCCGCCACGGGCACCATCGCGACGTGGGCTAGGAAGCGCCGTTCGAGCCCAGCCGCGTCAGATCCCACAGGCCCTGAGATGCCGATCTGGCAACTTCGATCGAGTACCACCGCGGCGACGTCGTCCAGGACCTCGGTCTGGACTCGCAGCGAGACGGTTGGGTACTGGTCCCGTAGTGCTTTCGCCGAGGCGATCAGCAGCCCCGATGGGCAGATCGTGTCCACGGCGAGGCGCAGCTGAAGCTCCAGACCCTGGCCGACGTTCGCGGCACGCGCGCCAAGGACGGATACATCGTCGAGGACCTTCCGCGCGTCGGAGAGCAAGGTTCTGCCCACCTCGGTCAGCGCCGGCCGGTGGCCAGAGCGATCGAAGAGTTGCAGACCCAGAAGGCTCTCCAAGTTGGCGACGCCCGAGCTCACCGCAGACTGGGCGCGATGCAGTTGACGGCCCGCCGCTGAGAAGCTCCCCTGCTCGGCCACAGAGATGAACAGCCGGAGCTGATCGAGGGTCACGCTGTCGAGGCTGGCGCGCATCTATCTCCTTTTACGGAAGTGTCTATCCAAAGTTTATCGGTTTTCAAGATAACAGAGGGCGTCTATTCTTCACAAGTCTGATGCCGCTGCGGCGCTCGCCGCGTCGGCGTCATCGCCTCGCCCACGAGGATCAATCACGCCCGACCAACTGCAAACGAAGGAGACAGAGATGACCAAAGACAACACCCTACTCGTGACCGGGGCCTCCGGACAGCTCGGACGTCGCGTTGTCGAGCTGCTCCTGGAGGCTGGCACCCACAAGGTTATCGCGGCGACCCGCAGCCCTGACAAGCTCGCCGACCTCGCTGAGCGCGGTGTCGAAGTCCGCAAGGCCGACTTCGACCAGGCCCCCGGGGATCTCGCCGAAGCGTTCGCTGGAGCGCAGCGGATCCTGCTCGTGAGTACAGACGCCGTCGGGCGCCCGGGGCATCGATATGCGCAACACCAGCGGGCCATTGACGCTGCCGGCCGAGCCGGCGTGAGTCACCTCGTCTACACCTCGCTGACGCACCCGGTTAGAGATTCTCCGGTGCTGATTGCGCCCGACCATGTGCAGACCGAAGAGGCTCTCGAGGTGAGCGGTCTGGGCTACACCGCGCTTCGCAACAACCTCTACGCAGACATCCTCCTGATGAGCCTGCCGGGCGCTATCGCCTCAGGGAGCCTCTTCGCTGCAGCCGAAGATGGCGGAGCGGCGTACGTGACCCGTGAAGACTGCGCACGTGCGGCGGCCGCGACCCTCGCGTCCGACTTTGATGGCAAGCGTCAGATTGAGATCACCGGCCCCGACGTCGTGACCTACGGGGAGCTGGCTTCGATCGCTAGCGAGCTCACGGGGAAAGAGGTCGCATACATCCCCGTCGATGAGGAGTCCCTGGTGGCTGGGATGACCGCGCATGGCCTGCCCGAGCCCTTGGCGCGGCTGATGGCCTCCTTCGACACCGGGATCAAGCGGGGGCTGTTCGGACCTGCGACAGGTGCGGTCGAGGAGCTGACCGGGCGGCCGCCGACAAGTGTCAGGGCCTTCTTGGAGGCGAACAAGGCGGCGCTGTCGCCGGCCTGACGCTCCCTACCTACGACGATAATCGTTGAGCCGAGGTCACCAGTGCTCTCCGTGCTGGAGCCCGACTGGCTTCTTCCCCTCCATCACCTCGGAGACCGGTTTGGAGATCGGCCTATTCACATTCGCCGAGTGCGGCGAGAGCGTCCTTCGAAAGGCCGCTGTCTCGCCCTCCCTGCGGCTGCGCAACCTCGTCGAAGAGATCACCCTCGCGGATCAAGTCGGACTCGACTGGTTCGGTGTCGGTGAGCATCATCGCGCAGACTACGCTGTCTCCTCTCCTGCGATGGCCCTGGCCGCTGCAGCGACGCAGACAGATCAAATTCGCCTGTCCAGCGCAGTTACGATCCTCGGATCGTCAAGTCCCGTACGGGTGTTTCAGGACTTTGCAATGCTCGACAATCTCAGCGTCGGGAGGGCTGAGGTCATGGTTGGAAGGGGCGCCTTCGTAGAGTCGTTCCCGCTGGTCGGGCTGGAGATGAGTGACTACGAGTCGCTCTTCTCGGAGAAGCTCGAGCTGCTGATGGAGCTCAATAGACCCGAGCTGCTCGCGTGGCCTGGTGGACGGCACACTCCACCCATTCAGGGGTGTCGGGCATTTCCGCGTCCCGTCCAAAGGGAGCTGCCGGTCTGGATAGGTTCAGGCGGCACACCTAGCTCGGTGATGCGAGCCGCCAAGCTTGGTCTACCACTCGCGATCGGGATCATCGGTGGCGATACCGGGCGCTTTCAGCCCCTCTTCCAAGCCTACAGGCATGGATGGAACGAAGCTGGGCACGACCCATCGTGCTTTCAAGTCGCGATGACGGTCCACGGGTTCGTCGCCGCGACAGATCAACGGGCTGCCGACATCTACAGTGGGCCACACAACGAGGTGATGACCCGTCTTGGCGCCGAGCGCGGCTGGCCTCCGGCGACGCGACAGGGGTTTGACGCCCAGACTGGCCCGACCGGCGCTTTCTTCGTAGGTAGCCCGAACGCGCTCGTAGAAAAGATCCTCGCACATCGTGAGAACTTTGGGATCACCCGCATCGCCCTGCAGATGGGGGTGGGAATCATTGAGCATCGCGACATGCTCGATGCTATCGAGCTGCTAGGGACGAAGGTAGCACCGGAGGTGCGGCGCCATGCGGAACGATGATGAGCGGAGCCCGACGGAGCATGACGACCAACTGACCCGCCGGGAGTTCTCCATCGCACTCGGCGCCGCGGCTGCAAGCGCGGCGTTAGCTGGACTTACTGGCTGCGAATCGAGACAAGGAGGCGACATGAGACCCGAGACGAAAGCGAGCAGCCTCGTCCCGACCCTCTTCATCCCACACGGTGGCGGTCCGTGTTTCTTTATGGACTGGACGATGGGGCCGGCGGACACCTGGGCTCGAATGGCCCAGTGGTTACGGGAGCTTGGACGAGAGTTCGAGCACGTCAAAGCGATCGTTGTGATTTCCGCCCATTGGGAGGAGCCGAGTGTAACGATCCAGACGAGGGCGCAACCCGATCTGCTCTTCGACTACTACGGCTTCCCGCCCCACACGTATGAGCTGCAATGGCCAGCGCCGGGTTCTCCCACGCTCGCTCGCCGGATCGCCGAGCTGCTCGCCGGCCGGGGCGTCGCCACCGCCGAGGCGCCGACCCGGGGCTTCGACCACGGCGTCTTCGTCCCTCTCAAGGTCGCATTCCCCGATGCGCAAATCCCCACCCTGCAGATCTCACTCAAGAAGGGGCTCGACCCGCAATTTCACTTGGAGCTCGGTGAGGCTCTCGCTCCACTGCGCCACGAGGGGGTGCTCATCGTGGGCAGTGGCATGAGCTTCCACAACATGCGGGCCATGATGGCCGGGGGAGGACGGGCCTCCGCGGCGCGCGAGTTCGACGAGCGCCTGACGTCCGTCTGCTGTGACGCCCCAGACGCATGTCGAGGGCAGCTGCTCCGCTGGCAGACGCTCCCACACGCTCGCTACTGCCACCCTCGCGAAGAGCACTTGCTGCCGTTGATGGTGGTCGCCGGCGCCGCTGCCGGAGACCGGGGGCGGAGAATTTTTAGCGATCGGGTGATGGGGGTCGAGGTCTCGGCGTTTCAGTTCGGCTAGGACGGCTCCCGGAGGTGTTGCGCGCTCGGGAGCGTGGTGGAGATCCAGTCAGAAGCGGAATCCCATCTTCGCGAGCGCGGCCAGATCAGCGTGCGCATACGCTGTCATGAAGGCCCGCATCATCTGGTCAAAGGGGAGATCGGCATACATGCCGTGGAACCGGATCACCTCGGCATGGGCCGCTCCGTCCAGCGTCGTCGTCGGAAAGAGCGCGTCGCGTTCGCCGTCGAAGTCGACCCGTCGATATCGCTTCCGCGCGACAACGTCGGGAGACAAGCTGGCGTCGGCCAATCGCCAGCTACCGTTGAGGTAGATCGCGTTGAGCCCGTGGTGGAACATCGTATCGGTTCCCATCGCGTCGACGATCCGCGTCGGTAGCGTGTGGTCCTTGAGGTCGCACAGCACGAGCGCCGCGGGTATCCGAACTGCGCGCAACAGCGCACCGAGCAGGATTGCCTTCTGCACGCAGAAGCCTGTCCCGTCGGCCAGGACGCGGTTCGCACGGTACTCCTCAGGCGTGAGCTTCGCTCGGAACTCATACTGGACCGCATCGCGGACGTGCTCGAAGAGCCGCACCGCCTGCTGCACGGCCGTGCCTTCGCCGCAAACGCGGTGAGCGAGCGTCTCGACCGAAGGCGTGTCGC
>Ga0310345_10000210_pt1:0-80000 | contig 109512 bp, 117 predicted proteins | sample HC15DNA20500_MG_FD_204667 | JGI IMG/M metagenome (GOLD analysis project Ga0310345, IMG submission 204667) | Marine microbial communities from station ALOHA, North Pacific Subtropical Gyre - HC15-DNA-20-500_MG | ecosystem: Environmental > Aquatic > Marine > Oceanic | place: Pacific... | reverse complement strand
GCGTCGGGCCGAGCAGGCCGGAAGCCCTGGACCACCACGCGGTCGAAGGGCGCAAGCACCGGGTTGCCCGAGAGGTCGGCGACACCCACAGCCACGACCTCGTAGCGCACTTCCGGGGTCATCTCCGGGTCGCCCGTGAGGCGGACCATCGCCCCGTCGGCCTCGGCAGCGACGACGGTCACGGGGACCGCTGGGAAGTCGAGCGGGATCATCGAGAAGCCGCTCGCGTCCGTGACCTGCACCGCCTCGTCGAACGCGATGTCCACCGTGTGCTGTCCCGTCGCCTGACCACCGACGAGCCTGGGCGCGGTGCGGTCTTCGATGCGGAAGCTGTAAGTGACGTCGAGCGCGTGCCCCCCGCCGACCGTCGCGGAGACGACTCGCACGCTGACGAGCGCCTCGCTGGCGAAGAACGTGGTCGGGTGGAGCACGACGCGGAGCGTGTCCGCGGTCTGGACGACGCCGGCGTCGGCGCCGTCGAAGCCAGGCTGCAGCTCGGGTGCGCCGCCACCGACGAAGGCCAGCGCGCCGTCGACCCACACCCGGGTCGCCGCGCGGTCGATCCCGTCGGGCCCCGGGTCCACCAGCTCGAGCGCGACGCTCGCGTCGATGGGCACGGCGAGCTCGTCGGGCCCTGGGTCGCGGTTGACCAGGACGGGGCGCCCAATCCCAGTGGAGGCGGCGGCGGCGACCGACGCGACGGCGTCGACGAATAGCGCGGGCAGCTCGAAGGACGGCATGGGTCAGACCTCCTCGAGGGCGAGGCGGATGCCGACGTCCCGCACGCCCGCGAGCTTGGAGACGTTCGCGGCGAGGTCGGTGAACACCCGCTCTCGCCCCGGCGCGCAGGTGGCCTGAGCCAGCGGGCTGCCGTCGACGCGGACCGACACGACCCACCGCCACCCGGCCGGCGTGCTCTCTGGGACGCGGAGGCGGAGCTGGGCCCTCACGAAGTCCGCGTCGGTCAGGTCCACCGCCTGGCGCACCTCGACGTAGTCTCCGCTCGTGAGCTCGTGGAAGCGGCCGGCCTCTGCGTCGCCGAGCACGAACACGTAGTCGCCCGACGGCGCCGGTGTCCCGTCTTCCGCCGCCTCGAGGCGCCCCTGGCTCGTGCCGAGCCGCGCGTTGAAGGCCGTGCGCGCCATGGTCAGACCTGCCGGTAGAGCTCGAGGTGGTCGAAGAAGCCGCGGCGGGTGACGTCGCGGACGGAGAAGCCGAAGCCGCCACGGCCCGACGTGAGCGGCTGGCTGCCGCTGTTGATGCCGAGGTGGTCGTCGATGAACTCGGTCATACCCGGCACCGGCTGCCAGTCGGGTGGCGTGCCGAGGGCGTGTGCGTCGAGGTCGTTGCGGAACACCTTGAGCACGACGTCGCCGTTGGCGTTGACGATGACGTCGAGGCGCAGGTGCAGCCACGTCTCCTGCGCGAAGCTCTCGCTCGACTTGAGCAGCACCCCGGGCCCGTCGGCGTCAGGGAGCCCGGTGGTCACGGTGCCCTTGCGCAGCACGACGCGGTGCGGGTCGTCGTCGGAGAGCCCGAGCAGGTACGCCTGGTCGTTGACCGAGTTGCCCTGGCAGCAGAGGTAGAGGAACGGCGAGAAGCCGGTCGGCCCGCCACCCGGCCCGCGCTGCACCACGCCGCGGATTGAGCCACCCTTGGCCATCGGCGCGAAGTCGACGAGGTTCGCGAAGAGCGCCACGCAGCCCTCGACCGCGGCGAGCGAGTTGAAGGCGTAGAGGAAGCTGCCGCCGCCTGGCGGGCGCGCGACGCCGGCCGTCACGCCACGGTCCACCGTGGCGATGTCGAGCCCGTCGTTGAGGAAGGTCCAGTCTGTCGATGCCATTGCGTGTTCTCCTTCAGATCGTGGTGGCGGGGTCCCAGTCGTTCTCGAAGTCCTCGCGGGCCTGCGCCCCCGCGTCGAAGAGCGCCGCCGCGCTGGTCACCGCGCCCCAGGTCCAGGCGAAGTCCTGGTTCCCGCTCCACTGGTCCTCGAAGTCCTCCCGCGGCTCGCCGTCGAACACCCCCACCACCCCCGCGACCTCGGCCCACGACGTCGCGTAGGTGTCGTTGGCCCAGCCGCCCTCGCAGTCCTCGACGTCGTCGGGGCCGAAGCTCGCCGGCAGCTGCTGCGCGGGCGGCAGCTCCCATAGGTAGAGGTCGTTCTCCCAGACCTCCTCGAAGTCCTCGAGGCCCTCGGGCGAGGTGTCGAAGAAGGCCCGGACCACGGGCACGTCCTCGAGCGCCAGCCACAGCTCCACCCAGCGCTCGAAGCCCTCCCAGGCGAGCTCAGGGTCGGCCCCGAACCCGGCGATCGACTCGAGGCTCGTCACCGACGCTAGAGTCCAGTGTTCCGCCTCGCCGGGCAGGGGCCCGGCGTCTTCGAAGCTGGGGTTGAGCACCGGCATCAGAGCGGCCCTCCCGTGTCGCCGTTGGTCAGCGTCACCGTGCCGAGCACTGGAAACTCCTGGACGCGCAGGCGCACGTCGGCGGGCAGCCCGTTGAGCGTCAGGTCGCCGGGCGCGTCGCCGATCTTGCGCACCCCTTCGGTGTCGCGGATGACGTTGAACACGTCGGACCAGGCGATCTCACCGACCGGGTTGCCCTCGGCGTCCTTCAGGTTGAAGCCGAAGTCGACGCGCCGGTTCGGGGTGCCGTCGGGCTCGGTGACGCGGAAGTAGGCCTGCAGGTTCTCGACGATGCGGGCGCGGACTGTGGTGCCCGACACGCCCGCGCGGAGGAACACGCGGGCGGCGACGTCCAGGCGTCGGTAGACCGGGTCGAGCACGCTCACCTGGAAGGTCAGCGTGCAGGGGTAGACCTCGGTGACCTGCTGGAGCACGAGGTTCTTGAGCGCCGGCGTGGGCACCCCTCCGCCCTGCGGGATGACGTAGAGGACGCCCGCGTTCTCGTCGATGCTCAGGTCCTCGTTCGAGGTGAGCATCAGGGCCCGCGCCACGCCGGGCAGCCGCCGCGCGTTGATCTCGAAGTCCTCCCTCGCGACGCTGCGGGTCATCGCGCGCAGGCTCTCCGGCGCGAGCAGCCGCGCCGAGGCGACGCTCTGCCGGTCAGTCCCGCCGGTCGCGGGCAGCGGGTTCGTCACCGAGACCTGGACCGGGCGCCCGTGCACGTCCATGAAAGCGCCCTCGATGACCACGAGCCGCCCGGCGTCGACGTTGCCTCCCGTCCCGCCGCCGGTCTTGTAGCGGACCGTGACCGTTCCCGTCGGCGGAAGCCCGTTGCGCCCGTCTCCGAAGCGGACCGAGGCGCGGTCGTTCTGGTCGACGCGGACGAGGAAGTGGCGGTCGTTCGGGCCCGAGTCGAGGAAGCTCTCGACCTCGGCGAACGCGCCCGTCGGCGTCGACACCTCCGCCGAGCCGTCGAGGTACGGCGCGCGGTCGAGCAGCAGCTCGAAGCCCTTGAGCCCCCGCGCCTCGGCCAGCTGCTGGTGGGGACGCGAGTGCTCGGCGATCACGGTGGCGGTGGGCGGGTCCTGGCCGGCGCCGATCAGCGCGTCGGCGAGGAGCTGGAAGCGCACCGGCTCGGTCACCTCCTGCGTCCGCACCACGGTGCCAGCCGGGATGACGACGTTCGCGGTCGGCGGGCGCGTGAGGGTGACGGCCAGCTCGGCCGTCGCGGCCCGCGCGCCCTGCAGGCGGTAGCCGAGCATCTGGGCCAGGGCCATGACGTTCCTGCGCTGGGTCGCCGTCACGAGCCGCGACTCGCGGGCGAGGTTGTCCTGGTAGAAAGTCAGGACGTCTCCGACGAAGGCGTAGAGCTCGATGAGCACGTTGCCGAAGCTGGCGACCTCGAAGTCGGTCCAGTCCGGGAACACGCTCTTCACCAGCTGGATGAGCCGGGTCCGCAGCGCGTCGAAGTCCTTGTCGGTGTAGTCCACCGCCTCGGGGAGCAGGTTCATGGGCGCACCTCCGCCGCGGCCTCGGCGCCGGTGGCCTTGTCGCGGACCCGCAGACGCAGGACGAGGGAGGCGTCCTCGCGGGTGACCTGGAGGGCCACGAGCCGAGCGCTCGGGACCCAGCGGGCCAGCGCGTCGCGGACGTAGACGCGCGCCAGCTGGGCGAGGACCTCGTCGTTGCGCTGGTGACGCAGCAGGTGCAGCCCCGCGCCGAAGCTCGTGCGCCAGGGCAGCTCGCCCGACGAACGCGGCGTCGTGCCCTCGGTCATCAGGGCCTGCAGGACCTTGCTGCGCAGCAGCTCGGCCCCGCTCTCAGACGCGAAGTCGCGCTTGCGGTCGCGGCGGAACGGCGTGAGCAGCCCGTGGAGCTCGTTCATCGCGTCCTCCATCACGGCACCGGCACCGCGTCGCGGACGCCCTGGAGCGTCTCGATGATGGCGTCGATGGGCGCGATCGCATCGTCGAGCGGCCGGCCCGCGAGGTCGGAGAGGTCGGGCACCTCGGGCCCGCCCACCATGCCGAGGAAGAGGTTGAGCAGCCCGATGAGCTTGCCGAGCGACGCCAGGCTCTTGCCCACGTTGGCGGCCTCCTGCGCGACGTTGGCCTGAGCGCAGCTGGTGATCGCCATCAGGCCCGCGTCCTCGAGCTCGGTGGCGCGGTCGATGGCGCCGAGGATCTGGACCATCTGCTGCTGCAGGTGAAGGAGCTGGCTGCGCGCCTGCCGGAGCGTGTCGATGACCAGGTCGATGATCCCGATGATCGTGTAGGGCAGCGACAGCTGCGGGATGAGCCGCAGCAGCGCGTTCACCTTCTCGGCGAGCTCGGGGATGCAGGCCGCGATGGCGGTCGGGTCCGGCGGCGGCCCGAGGGTGTCCGGGATGGCCTTGATGCAGTTGAAGACCGCGACGACCGTATCGATGATGTTGAACAGCGGCACCAGCGGCGTGAGCGCCGGCTGGATCACCTCCATCAGGTTGATGTGCTCCATCGTTACGCCGCCGGGCAGCGTGATCTGGAAGGGGTCGGGGATCTCTGGGATCTCGATGCAGATGGGCAGCGGCACGTCGTCCTCCTAAATCGGGTCCGCGATGGGCCGGACGACGCGGCCCGCGATGGTGACCTGCAGCCCCTCGATGCTGATGGCGCCGACAGCTCGGAGGGTCAGCGCGCTCGTGGCCTCGAGCGTCACGCTGTTCTCCTCGGCGTCGAACACGAGGTGGTCGCCGGTCTTCCTGTTGGTCAGCTTCAGGCGGCGCGCGTCCTTCGACTCGTCGAGCTCGACGCGGAAGGTGGGCGTCGCGAGCACGCGGTTGTCGGGCGGGTCCTTCTGCGCCTCCTCGGGGACCTCGCTCTCGCCGTCCGGCTTCCCCCAGTGGGCCGACAGGTAGTACGGCGCGTCGACGTCGCCCTGGTTGAAGAACACCGCGACCTCGGCGCCTTCCTCGGGCACAGCGAAGAGGCCGCGGTCCTTGAAGCCGCCGCCGGCGGTGCCGAGCGGCCAGGCCCAGGCGCTGTGCGGCTCGACCACACCAGGGATGCACACCCGCACGCGCCCGAGCTGGTCGGGGTCGCGCCGGTGCGTGACGTAGCCGACGTACATCCCGAGCAGGCGGGTGTCGTGGCGGCGGATGTCGTCGTCGAAGGTCGAGAACATGGTCAGCTCCCTCCCGCGTCGAGCGGCACGCTCATCTGGGCCTCGGGGTCCTCTGCGCCGATCGGCTGGCCGTCGCGGCGGTACTCGACGCGGGTGGCGCCCGTCTCGGGGTCGACCACCTCCACCTCGGTCATCGAGCCGCCGGCCGTCGGCTCGCTGCGGTTCCGCTCACCGCGCTGCTCCTGGGCGACCTGGCGGGCGCGGCGGCCGCTCCCGTCGCGGGTCAGCTTGAGCTCGCAGACGTAGCCCGAGGACGAGACGACGTGCTTGACGTCGGTGACGTAGTACTTGCCGGAGAGCAGCCCGGAGATGCCGCGCACCTCGACGATGCTCTTCGCATGCAGGGTCGGGTCGCCCACCACCCGCATCGAGAGCTTCACCGTCCCCCGCTCGGAGCGGCGGAAGCGAGCCTGCGCCTCCCGACCGGCGCGCTCGCTCGTCGGGGCCGACGTGGGCGCGACGGTAGCCGTCGCGTTGCGGGTCTCCAGCGTGGTCGCCCCGGTCTCGGGGTCCACCACCTCGACGACCTCAGCGAGGGTCTCGCGCTCGGCGGAGTCGTTGTTGACCGTCTCCTCGATGGTGCTGCGCGTGAGCGGGTCGCGGCCGCGCACGGTGACCCGGCCCGCCCGGCGCCCGAGGTCGCTCTCGACGTTGACCGAGAGCACGTCGCCACGTCCCGGGTCGGCGTACCAGGTGAAGACGTGCGTGGGCGCGGCGCTCTGCCGGCGCTCGTGGAAGTGGAAGCCGCCGTCGTCGACGTAGAACTCGAACTCCTCGCGGCTCGCGAGGCGCCGCAGGAAGCGGGCGTCGGTCTCGCCGGTCTGGTTGATGACCTCGAGCACCTCCCCGGTGTCCTCGACGTCGACCAGCGTGCCCTCGTACCCGTGTTCTTCCGCGACGGCCCTGGCGACGTCGGCGCGGCTCATGTTCTCGAAGACGCGTGTCTTCGACTCCCGATCCATGAGCACGCTCGTGGCGCGGCCCTCGAGGGTGAGCGTCGCGAAGCCCTTGAGCTTGCGGATGACCACGCGGCGCGGCGGCGCCATGTTGCCGGGGTAGCCCCAGCTCACCTCGAGCACCGACCCGCCGGCGATGTCCTCGCGGTCGAAGAGCGAGAGGTCGAAGTTGTCGAGCTGGATGGAGACCTGGTCGGCCTTGCGCTCGGCGTCCTCGAAGGTGAACGCGATGATGCGGTCGCCCAGGTCGAGGGGCTCGCCGCCCTCGGCCTGCTCGTCGGGGAGCAGGGTGATGCGCACGCCAGGCGCGCTGCGGTCGATGATCGGGTTCACGCCGCCCTCCGTCGCTGCTCGGAGAGGATGACGTCGGTGAGCACCCGAACCGACGGGACGAAGAGCACGCGCCCGGGCTCGAGGGTGAGCGTCGGGTCCACGATGGGATCGGGCTGGAAGTCGGCGACGACCCACCAGAAGCCGCAGGCCCGAGGCAGCGGCGCGAAGTGGCGTCCGGCGAGGCCCCACAGGGAGTCGCCCTGCACGACGGTGTGCCGCCGGGTGTCGGCGAGCTCGCGGTAGCCGTAGGGCTCGCGCTCGCTCAGGAAGAGGCGGCCCGCCTCGTCGCGGGTGCCGAAGGTGAAGCTGTGCCGGGAGCCGGACTTCGGGGGCATCGTCAGACCTCCTCCCGCAGGGCCTCGGAGGTGACCCGGACGTCGAGGATCTCCTCGAAGTTGACGTTGGCGGCGTAGACCAGGGCCCGACCGTCGTTCCCGAACTGGCGGTACTGGAACTCGACGCCGGTGACCACCGCCTCGACCGTGAGCACGCCCGGCCAGATGAAGAGCGTCCGCGGGGGCGCCGTCGCGGCGCCCCCCTCGGTCGCCTCGGGCGGCACGGTCAGCGCGCGCAGGAAGGCGCGGAACTCCATGATGTCGACGTCGCCGGGCTGCTCCGCCGCGAAGACGCGGTCGAGGTAGAACTCGACGCCGCTCAGCTCGCGGTTGCCGGTGCTCTGGTACTGGAGCACCTGGTGCGAGAGCCCGGGCACGGCGAGCCGGTTCCAGTTGACCTGTACCTTCTCCACGAGCTGCGTCGGGTTGAACAGGCACTCGACGGCCTCGCCGGTCACGACGTTGACGAGCGAGCAGCGCGGCGGGCGGGTGTCGAAGGTCATCCGGCGCTCCTCGTCAGTACGCGGGCACAGGCGTGAAGGCCCGGCTCGCGTTGTCCTGGTTGGCGTTGTGGGTGGCGCGGGCGACGGTCTCGCCGTCCACCTGGACGTTGATCTGGAACGGCGGCGCCTGGCCCCTCGCGGTGGCGCGGTCGTTGGCGAAGCGCTGCAGGTTCGCCTCGAGCTGGGCGAACTCGTTCATGCGGGTCGTGGTGTCGGCGATCGACGGCATCGCCGACGTCGCCGCCTCAGCGCGGGTCGCCGTGTCCTGCGTGTTCCCGACCGCGGCGAAGGAGTCCTCGGTGCGGACCTCTGTGGAGAGCGGCTGGCGGCTCAGGCGCTCGAGGCTCTCGGGCAGCAGCGCGTCGGGGATGTTCCGCAGGATGCGGATAACCATGTCCTTGATGGCGTCGAACACGGACTGGATGGCCCGGCCGACGCCGCGGAAGAAGTCCACCACCGGCTGAAGGAAGCTCATGATGCCGTCAGCGATGGCCTGGAAGATCCCTACGAACCAGCGCCAGATGCCGACGAAGAACTCGCCGATGCCGCGGAAGAAGCCGCCGATGGCCGCGATGGCGCCGCTGATGGCGTCCGGCAGCGTCTCGGTGAACCAGAGGTAGATGGCGGCCGCCGTCTCGCCGATCCACGTGCCCGTGGTGACGAAGGCGTCCTTCACCACGCGCACGACGTCGATGACCACGGCGAGCACGTCGATGAGGGTCGACAGCGCGAGCGTGATGACCGTGACCACCGCGCCGAACACCTGGCCAAGGAACTCCCCGAGTGAGCGCCAGGCGCTGGTGGACTCGCCGACGGCGCCGGTGCCCTCGTCGGTGGTGCCCGTGAGCCGCTGCCACGCCTCGCGGAGCCGGCCGATCGCGTCGCCGAGGACCTGGAAGGCTGGCCGGATGTACTCGAGCATCGAACGGAAGCCGCCGATGATGCCGCCGGTGATTCGGACGCTGACCGCCCACAGCTTCACGAACCACTTCACGATCCACGCGATGGCCGAGCCGACCACGGCCCCGAAGCTGCGGAACTCCGACGACGGCAGCGAGGCGGCGCCGCCAGCGAACTCGCCGAAGAGCCCGGCGATCTCCTCCTGGAGCACCGAGAAGGCGTCGACGAGATCCTCGAAGACCGGGCGGGCCTCCTCGATGGTGCGGGTGAAGCCGTCCTTGAAGCCCTCCCAGATCTGCTGGATGCGGTAGACGACCTGCCACACCGAGATGAGGAAGCGCTTGAGGCCGAGGTTCTCGGCGCGGTTGAGCTCCTCGCGGACGGCGCCGCTGAAGCCGCCCTGCTCGAAGAGCTGGGTGAGCCCCTGGAAGAAGAGCCGGACCCGGCCCCAGGTGCGCCGGACGAAGTCGCCGACGCCCCCGAGGTTGCGGCGAAACGCGACCACGAAGCCGGCGACCAGCGTCCCGAGGACGGCGAGGATGAGGATGGCCGGCAGCAGCGTCGCCAGCACCCCGCCGAGGGTGATGCCGAGCGCCTTGAACCCGATGGCGAGGAGCGCGATGGCGGCCTTCGCCGCGATGACACCGCCGACCAGTGTGAGGAACGCGCCAGCGCCGACCACCAGGCCCGCGAAGATCTTCTTGATGGGCGCTGGGATGGCCTGGAAGGCCCGCAGGACCGCGTTGAGCGCCTCGACCACCGCGCGCACGATGGGCTTGAACACCGCCGCGAAGGGCTCGCCGAGCACGACCGCGAAGGTCTGCAGCGTGCCGCGCAGCAGGGTCTTCTGCCCCTCGAAGGTGTCCAGCAGCTGGTCGCGGAAGCCCTGGGCCGTGCCCTCCGCGTCCGACATCTCGCGGCGCAGCGCCTCGATGGCCTCGGCCCCTTGCAGCGTGACCTGCCGGCCGTCGCGCATCGTGGTGAACGAGGCGTTGAGGATGGCGTTGAAGGCGAGCAGGCCGCGGGCCCCGAACGCCGTCGCCACCCGTCGGTTGCGCTCCTCCTCGGTCATGCCGCGGGTCGCGTCGGCGAAGTCGACCATGATGTCGACGACGGAGCGCATGCTGCCGCTCTGCTGGTCGAAGACCTGGACGCCCGCGCCGAGGATGGCCTGCTGCGCGCGGCTGTCGGAGCCGAGTCGACGGACCGCCTCGCGGAACGCCGTCGAAGACGACGACGCGTCGATGTTCCGGTTCCGCAGCAGGCCCATGGTGATGAGCACGTCGTCGAGCGACTGCCCGAACACGGAGCCGGCCGCCGCGGCCTTGGCAAGGCCCGCCTCGAAGTCGCGGGTCTGGAAGTTGGTCAGCTGGGTGATCCGGAGCAGGCGGTCGGTGACCGACGCGGCCTGGTCGGCGGAGAGCCCGTAGGCGTTGAGCGTGCCCACCACCGCCTCGGCGGCCTGGGCCACGCCGAGCTGCCCGAGGGAGCCCGCGGCCAGATCGAGCACCGGCACCAGCGTCCGCGTCGCCTGCTCGGCGGTCTGGCCGGCGGTGGCGAGCGACTGCAGGCCCTCGACCGCCTCTTCGGGCGAGAACTGCGTCTCGATGCCCGCCTGGATGGCGGCCTCCCGGAGCAGGCGGAGCTGATCGGTGGTGGCGCGGGTGACCGCCCCGACGGCGGCGATGCCCTGCTCGAAGCGGCCCGCGGCGTTGGCGAGCGCGAAGCTCCCGGCGACCACCGCCGCGCCGGCCGTGAACACGGCGAGGCCGACCCCGAGCTGGCGGAACGCGGTGGACATGCGCGCGGTCCCGGCCGACACGCGGTCGTCGAGGCTCGAGAAGCGCCTCTCCAGCCGCGCCATCTTCGCCGACGCGAGATCTCGCGCGGTGAAGACGAAGCCGAGTCCGAGGTTGTTGAGAGCCATGTCCGTCTACCTTCGTCTGCCTGCCTTCTCGATCTCGCGTGCCTCGCGTTCGCGTTGCTGCCCGATGCGCTCGAGCAGCCAGTCCCGGTCCGCGGTGGAGAGCTCGAGCGCCTCGGCGAGCGTGGCCCCGAGCCCCGAGCCGCCGTGCTGTCGCCAGCACAGCTGGAAGAGCCCCTCGCGCCAGCCCTCCAGGCTCACGCGAGGGAGGAGCTGGTGCGGTCCCGCCGCCTCGCCGTCCTCGCCTTCCCAGGCAGGAAGAAGCCCCGGTCGAAAGGGAGCTCGACCTCCTGGAGCGTGAAGCACTCGGGGCACTCGACCTCGATGGCCGTGTCCACGCCGCAGTCGACCCGATCGAACTCGTCGACCAGGAAGTCGGCGTCCCGCATGCTGAGGTCCTCGAGGAAGCGGCGCTTGTCCTTGGGCGAGACGCCCTCGACCTCGACAACGCGCCAGCCGAGCATGGCGGAGAGGATCCGCTCGCCGGCGTTGCGGCGGAGCTGCGGCAGCTTGCGCTCGTCGGTGCCGGTGAAGAGCCGGAACCACACACGGACGCCGGCGTCGGGCAGCGTGGTCTCGAAGCGATTCCCGTCGGTGAAGGCGGCGCGGCTCTTGTCGGTCAGGGGCCGGACCGGCAGCTCGGTCAGGTCGAGCTCCCACTCGAAGCGAGCGCGGCACCCCTCGTTCTGACAGCCGAGAGCGAAGGCGTAGATGGGCCCGTAGGTCAGCGCCCGCACCTGCAGCAGCGCGAAGAAGCGGTCCCCCTGGAGCACTGCGCCCCAGTCGATGTCCTTCTCACCGAAGTCGTAGGGTCCCGGCTCGACCGTCTCCTCCCAGCACGCGCCGAGCAGCGCGTCGACCTGCCCCCCGCTCTTGGCGAGCTTCCGGTCGGCCAGGACCCGCTCCTCGCGGACCTTCATGCCGCGGATGCGGCCCGTGAGCCCCGATGGGCAGGTGATGACGTGGGACATGCGCTCTCCTCCGATGAGACGGGTCGTCGGAGGACGGCAGGTGCACGGCCTCCATCGGAGTAGAGCCGAGGATGTGGGGGCGTGGGACGAGCGGGCGCTACTGGATCAGCTCGAAGAAGTCGTAGGTCAGCGTCACCGACTCGATGACGTTCTCGTCGCTCTCGTTGTCCCAGTCGCCGGCGACGAACTTCACGGGCCAGGCGCGGGAGAGCGACCAGCGCCGCAGCGTGGTGCCGTCGCGGTCCTGCTGCACGATGTCGAGGTTGCGCTTGTAGTTCACGTCGGTGAGGCCGAGGCCGCTCGAGGTGATCGCCACGTCCTGGAACCAGTCGAAGAGGTCGCGGTCCTGGGTGGCGCCGCGCTCGAGGGTGACGTCGGCGAAGGTCAGCCGGCCGGGGCTCTTGTTCGGGATGAGCGAGCCGCCCTCGAAGTACTGGACGTTCGCCACCTCGACCGAGAGCTCGCTGCACTTCTGGAAGCCAGCGTGAGCGACGTCGTCGATCTCGACGATGAACTTGAACTTCTTGTGGAAGCTGCGGGGGTTGCCGATGACGGTCATGGGTCGTCCTCCTTACGCGCCCGCAGCCGCCAGCTCGGCCTCGAGGGCGCGAGTGTCCTGGCTGATGCGGAGGATGATGAACTCGGCCGGCTTGTTCGTGGCGAGGCCCACGCGGGCGATGAGCTTGCCGGCGAAGATGACCGAGGGCGTGTTGAGCGTGTCCGAGACGTCGACGAAGAACGCCTTGTCGGGCTCGCGGCTGCGGAAGGCGCCGTTGTTCATCTGCGTGAGCAGGAACGCGGTGATGGTCCGGCGGACCTGGGCGCGCAGGCCCTCGGTGTTGTTCTTGTGCCGCGCGAACTGCAGCCCCTGCTTGAGCGAGCGCTCGATGAAGCTCACCCCGCGGCGCTCGGCCACGTAGGGGAAGTTGCCGTCCCCCTTGAGGGTGCGCGAGCCGTCGATGTAGCGCGGCAGGCCGGGGCCCGTGGTCAGCGGGTTGATGCGCTTCGGGTACACGAGGTCCCGCTTGCGCTCCTCGAGCACCTCGTCGGTCTCGAAGCCCAGCACGCCGAACATGCGCCCCTTGTCGATGCCGGCCGGCGGGTCGTAGACGCCACCGGGGCGGGCGCCGTCGGCCCGCGAGCAGACGCCAGCGATGATGCCCGAGGGCGCCACGACGATCTGGTCGCTCGATCCGAACACGCTGCGCGACGGGTTCAGGACCTTCACCCGCGGCCAGTAGATGGCGGCGTGCTCGCTGATGTTGCCGAGCGCGGCGGTGGTCGTGACGTAGTCGATGATGTCGGTCGCGCTCATCGCCGCGGGCGGGTCGAGCACGGCGAAGACGAGGCCCTCGCGGACCTGCTCGCAGTAGCTGACCATCGCGTTGTGCGTGGCCGAGGTGGCGCGGCCGGGGACGAGGAGCAGGCTCAGGTCCTGCACCGTGTCCAGCGCGCGCAGGCCCGTCTTGCCGACCTCGGAGCCGATGAAGTCGTTGTCGTCGAGGCCGACAAGGCCGTCGTCGCCGCCGGCGAGCGAGGCCGTCTGGATGTCCAGCGCTGGGGAGCCCGGCAGCGCCTGGTCGATGACCCGCACGAGCACCGAGCCGCTGCGGGCGTCGTTGAGCACCGCCTCGACGTGGCGGGACTCGCCGGGCGTCATCGTCACGTTGGCGAAGACCTCCCGGTACACCCCGTCCTCGATGACTGCGAGGTCGAAGAAGCCGGCCTCGCCTCCGGTGGGCGCCCGGACCTCGACCTCGAGGCGGTTCGCGAAGGCGCCCGGGTCCTTGCCCTCGACGCGGAGCGCGTTGGCGGCGCCTCCCTCGGCGCCAAGGTGCGGGTCGTTGTCGAGGCCCAGCTGGTCATCGAGCGTCGAGGCCGGGTCCACCTGGATGGACGCCGCAGCGCCAGTCGAGACGGTCCGCAGCCGGAGCGCCCCCTCGACCTCTTCGGCTACCACGCCCGGGACGTCGGCGGCGACGATTGCCGCGATCTCGTCGAGGCCGACCTCGGCCGACATGGCGACGTTGCCGGCCCCTGCCACCTCGCCCGCCGGGAAGGCGAGCGCGGCGTTGGCGTCGCCTCCCACCACCTCGAGGCGGATGTCCGTCCCCCCGAGGTCGGTGCGGACGCGGAGCTGGCCCGCGTCTACGGTGACGCTCACCAGCTGCAGCTGCTCGTTCATGCGGGCGGCGACCTGCTCCACGCTCTGGTCCGCGGCGTCGAAGGTCACGGTCTGGTCCATGCCCATGACGCGGACGTCGAGCACCTCGCCGCCGGCGAACCCGGTCGGGAACACGCCAGCGCTCACGAGCTCGGCCTGGGTCGCGACCGCCGTGGCCGTCGCGAGCGGGCCGCCGTCTACCGAGAGCACGAGCGTGTCGCCGTCCTGGACGAACACGCGCTGCACCGGCGCGCCGAGCACCTCGGCCGGCGTCGGATCGGCGGCTCCGGCGGTGAGCCAGGCCCAGCCGCGCAGGGCGGTGTGGGTCGCGGGATCCTGCACGTCGCCGTAGTGGACGGTGCGGACCACCCAGAGCTGGGTGCCGCCGTTCTCGAAGAAGCCCATGGCGGCGAGCGCCAGGTCCGAGTCCGCGGTGAAGCCACCGAAGCGCGCCTCGAACTCCTCGAAGGACGAGCAGAGCACGGGCTCTCCGATGGGGCCCCGCTCGGTGACGCCGACGGCGCCGGCGATGGACGTGGGCACAGCCGGGATGCCGCGGACCCGCGGCTCCTCCTCGACGACGACGACCTTGGACGACAGCAGCTGACCGCTCATCGGCTTCCTCCTCGCTTGCGGCGGGCCCGCTTGTCGCGGGACCCGGACTTCGGCGAGCGCGCGGGCTCAGCCGGGGGCTTGGGTTCCTTCTTGTGCACCTCGAGGTCTCCGCGGCGGGCGGCGGCGAGGACCTCGGGCGCAGCGAGCACCGCCTCGGGCAGCGCCGTGGTGGCGTGCCCTGCGGGCAGCGTGATGGACCGGCACACGGCGCGGCCTCGCGGGTCTCGCGAAGGCACGCACATGCACGTGTCTTCGGTGCACACGAATCGGTGCGGCAGGTTGAGCGCCAGGCAGCGGCCGCTCCGGTTGATGAGGGTCACAGTCATGGCGCGCCTCCGATGGGCGTGGCGTCGAGCTCGGGCGCGTCGGCGACCGCCTTGCCCAGGTCCATGGGCAGGCCCTCGTCGATGTCGAAGCCCCGGACGACGAGCCCGCAGGTGAACACCCGGATCTCGTCGCGGCCGCGCAGGTTCGTGCGGAAGTCTCCGTCGGGGTCCATCTCCCAGCGGACCGCGCCGAGCTCGGGGCGAGCGGGGTCACGCAGCAGCTCGAGCCAGCGGTTGCGGTTGAGGAACGACGCGACCGTCGCCATCAGGTTGAGCAGCTCGGTGGTGCGGTCCGACGCGGCGGTCAGGGTGAAAGCGAGATCGACGGTGTAGGCCGGGCGGCGGCGCTGAAGCTCGGGGCCGCTGACGCCAGCGACCACGTCCTCGTGGGGGACGTTGCTCGAGTAGAAGCGGCTGGCACGGACCGTCGGCCCGGAGAGCACCAGCGACGGCAGCGTGGCCATGGTTACGACGCGGAGCTGGTCCTCGGGGGTGGCGTCGTAGTCCAGCGCCACCGTCATGCTCGTGTTCTCGACGACCTGCGACTTGAGCATCCGCAGCAGCGTGCGGACAAGCCGGGTCACGGTGGCCTCGGCCACGATGGCCGTGCGCTCGAAGCGGTACGCGTCGGCGACGGTCACCGCCTCGCCCGGCACCGGGACGCCCGCGCCGTCGAGGTTCTCGAGGGTCACTGGGACCAGCGCCTCGGGGTGCGCCGGCGTGCGCACGTCGGCGATCCACAGGCCCGCCTCCTGACGGACCGAGAGGACCTGGCCGGGCACCGCGCCGAAGCGCACCGCGACCTGGGCCGCGAAGCCCTGGCCGATAAGTCGGACGAGGTCACCACCGCTCGTGGGGCCGGCGGCGGGCGTGACGGTGTCGAGGATCGGGACCGCCATCACGCCCCTCCCATGCCGGTGAGCGCGGCGACGCGGGCCAGGAAGCGCCGCTGGGCGCCCGGCTTGAACTTCTCGAAGGCGGGCCGCAGGAAGGGCCGCGCCGGCACCTGGACGACGACCACGCCGCGTCCGCTGCCTCCACCGATGGGCTCGCCCGCCTCGCGCAGCACGGCGAAGACGAAGCGCCGCATGGCGTCGGTCATCGGGATGACGATGGGCGCCGAGCCGAACTCCTGGACCTCGGCGATCTTGGTCAGGCTCTGCCCGTCCTTGCCGCGGGCCGTCCGGGGCACGCCGACGAACGCCTCGTCGCCGCGGACGATGGCTGCGACGCCGTTGCGGAGGTCGGCCCGGACGATGAGCGACTTGCTCCCGCCGAACCCCTTGAGGCGCCGCGCGGCGAGGGTCGTCTCCTTCGGCGGCGCGATGGCGGAGCCGCCAGGCGCCTGTCGGGTGAGGCCCTGCACGATCTCGCGCCGGAGCGCCTCGGCCTCCTGACGCATCGCCACGGCGATGGCAGCCTTGAGCCGCACGGGCCCCGCGGCGAGCAGCGCCCGTGCGCGCCTCCAGTCGCCGGTCTTGGTCACCGTGGTCATCCGCCGCTCCCATGCTCGAGTTCTGGGGCGTGCTGCCGGAGCCAGGCCACCGCGACCTTCGACGCGGGCGTGATGAGGCCGCCGGCCCTCACCGTTCGCGCAGCGGCGATCAGCGTGGTCTCGGCGACGTCGATGTCGGCCTCGCGTACGCCGTAGCTGCGCAGGCGCTCGGCGAGCTCACGGGGGCTCCGGATGGTGCCCGTGTGCCAGTGGTGAAGCTCGAGGTTGCAGCGGTAGGCGTCGGCCTCGTAGGCGGCCCGCGCCGCGCGGCTCGTCAGGTAGCGGAACGCGAAGGTAAACGCGCCATCGCGGTCCTGCTGCTCCACGTGCTGGTGCTCGTGGACGCAGATGACCATCTGGCTCCACAGGCCGTGGCGAGGCGTCGGCGTGCCCGGCGTGAACGGCACGTAGATCCGCCGCCCGATGGTCGTGGTGAAGCGCTCGAGGAAGGTCGCGGCGTCGAGCACGCCGATCCGCTCGAGGAACCAGCCGACGAGGCGCATCTCGGCCGCGCTCGCCTTGTCGATGATGCGCGTCCCGTAGCGGGCCTGCATCGCGTCCCAGAACGCGGTGACGTGCGCAGAGGTGGGCTCGCTGGCCATGCTCACTCCTCCTCCTCCGCCGGGCAGGCGACGTCAGGGGGCAGGCAGGCGTGACCGGCGGGGCCGAGCTCGTCGGCCGGGACCGCGCAGCACACCCACGCCGGCTCGTCCGCGCCCACGACGCCCGCGCAGTCCTCGGCGGGCGACCACCGCCCGTCGGCGTCGCAGACTTCGACGAAGCTGCCGGCGCAGCGGGTCTCGGTCGGCGTGCAGACGTGCATGGGCCCGCAGGCGCAGAGCGTGGCGGTGAAGGCGGCGGTGGCGATCAGGTGCTTCATTCGACCCTCGTGGGCGCGAGCTGCCGGGCCTCGAAGGTCACGAGCAGCAGGTTGCGACGGGGTCGGCTTCGGCCCAGCCCGAACCCGCGCGGCTGTGCCTGGGTCACGTAGAGCCCGGGCGGCGTGCGGATGGTCTGGACGAGCAGTCCTCCAAGGTCATAGAGCCCGGCGAGCCGATCGTTGGGACGGATGAGCGCGTCGCCGGTGGTCGCGTCGACCAGGCCGAGCCGCTCGAGGTCCTTGAAGTGGAAGACCAGGCTGATGTCGGACCGCGGCGAGTCGCCGCTCGCCAGCATCCGGAGGTCCTCGAAGACCTTCGGCTCGACCTGGCATGGCACCCGGATCGCGGGCAGCTCGGTGCGCTCCCGCTCGGCGACGCCGTCCCCGTCGTGGTCGACGAGGACCGGCTCCTTGAAATCCGGGTCGAAGCCGCCGGTCAGCGGGCCCGCCCCGTCGGGGTCGGTGCTCGCCATCGCGGCGGTGTCCAGCCGGCGCAGATCGGCCAGGAACGGGAAGATGAGCCGGCCGCGCATCAGGCCGCCCCCATGGGCGCCGGGCGCCGGTAGCGGAGCAGGATGGCGTCGAGCTCCGGGTCGCCGGTGGGACCGCCGCCGCTGCCGGGGCGGTCGAGCTTGTAGCTCTGGTCGCGGGTGCGCTCCTCGATGATCCGCCAGCGGTTGCGGGCGTCGAAGCCACCGTCGTCGGCCAGCGGGTGCAGCCAGCGCAGCACGAGCAGGATGCACGCGCGGCGGATGGCGGCGGGCGTGCGCCCCTCGGCGGTGCCGTCGGGCTCGGTGTAGCCGAAGAGCCCAAGGGCCACGACGTTGCCGTGGCCACGAGGGAAGCGGCCGAAGCGGCGGGTCAGCCTGGGCGCGTCGAAGCCTGGGTCCACCGGCGCCCCGACGACGATCAGCTCGTCGGCGGAGAGCGAGATGTCCGCGCCGTCGATGGCGACGCGGTCGAGGCGGATGGGCGGCGCCGGCAGCTCGAGCGAGGGCGCGCCACGGCCGTCGAGGGTCAGCGTCAGCGCGCGGGGCTCGAAGAACCACCCGGTGACGCGATCGATCTCGGCGGTGGCGGCGTCGATGAGCGCCTCGAGGCGGCCGTCATCGGCCTGTGCCACGGTGACGCCCTCGGCGCGCAGATCGGCGACGGTGGCGTACACCGGGGTCCTCCTACTTGCTGCGGGTGCTTCGGCGCTTGGAGCCGGAGCTGTCGGACTTCGCCTCGCTCTCCTCGAGGTCGGCGGTGGTCACGGCGGTGCTGGCCTCGACCGGATCGGTGGCCTTCTTGCGGGTGGTCGCCTTGGCCTCGTCGGCCTCGAGCGCCTTGGCCTCCGCCTCGGTGTGCACGTCGAAGGCGAGCGGGGCGTGCTCGTCGCCGGGCACCTGGCGGACGCTCCGCAGGTACTCGCCGACCTCCTTGTCGACGCGGTACCAGCCGCGCTCCTCGTGGAACTTGATGCCGCGGTAGGTGTAGCGGCGCAGGACGAAGCCCCGGCGTGGGTCGTAGGGCTTGAGTCGGACGAGCAGGGTCTGCATCGGTCAGTTCTCCATGGCTCAGAGCTGGACGTTGATGGCCTTGGCGACCCCGGGCTCCTCCGCGAACTTCACGTCGAAGCGCAGCGTGGCCACGATCTTCAGGGTCCCCTCGGAGATGTCGCGGGCCGACTCGACGCGGATGTTCCGCCAGATGCCGACGTGGATGTTCTTCGGGTTGCAGAGCAGGACGACCGTCTGGTCGCTGCCGGCGCCGAGGTTCTCCGGGAAGAGCGGGATGGGCTGCAGCGGCACGCCCGAGTAGAGGACGGGCGTGTCCCCCTCGAGCAGCCGGTCGCCGGCGACGGTGGCCCGGTCGGCCAGCGTGTTGCGGTAGTCGAGGTCGGCGTCGACGCTCGTCATGAAGCGCATCGCCTTCTTGTCCCGCAGGTGCTCGGACGGCAGGGTCTTGAGCATGTCGCGGAGCAGGTCCTTCGCGATGGGGGTGGCCGCCGCGTCGACGATGTTGCTCGTCGCCTGCTTGAGCACGCCGTCCATGACCGCCAGGAAGGGGTCGGCCGACAGCGTGTCGCCGTTGATCAGCACCTCCTCCATGTCGCGGCTGATGGCCTCGGCCATCATCTCCATGATCGTCTGGCGCAGCTCGCCGCGCTCGATGCTGTCCTCGAGCACCTCGTCGGAGAGGCGCACCTCGGCCTTGAAGAGCTTGGCGTCGAGCTCGACCTGCGACAGGTCGGGCGCCGAGCGCTCGGCGGGCGTCAGCGCCGTGGCCTCCTGGCCGGGACGCAGCACGCGGCTGCCGAACTTGATCTTCGAGAGCTGCTGCTTCGGCGACTGCATCGGGACGACGGTCGCCAGCCGCATCAGCGGCGAGTCCTTGATGAGCAGGCGCATGAACTTCTGCGCCTGGGCCGGCTTGAGCAGGCCGCCGCCAGCGGTGAGATCGGCGAGGGCCAGGTCGGCCTTCTGCAGGATGGTGCGGTTGTCGGTGTAGCTCATGGGCGGGGGCTCCTTACAGGTCGTGAAAGGAGACCGCCTTGTCGACGCTCTCCCGATCCATCGGGTTGTTGAGGTCCATCGGCCAGCCCACCTCCTCGGGCGCGGCCTTGCGCACCGATTCGGGGCTCTGGCTGCTGTTGGGCAGGCCGAACTGCTTCTCGACGCGAGTGAGCCGCTGCTGCTGCTCCTTGACCGTGTCGGCCAGCGCCCGGAACGAGTCCCCCATCGCGGCGAGCGTGGTGGTGAGCTCGTCGGGCAGCTTCGCCGGCGCCTCGGTCGGCGTGGCCGCGGCCTCGGGCTCCGAGGCCGGCGCGCTCGTCAGCGACGCGAGCTGAGTCAGCGCCGCGCGGGCGGCCTGGAGGTGCTCGGCGAAGGCGTCGCCGTCCCTGGCGTCCGAGGGCTCCTCGGTGGACTCCGTGTCCGTGTCGCCTCCGCCGGTCGCGGCCGGCTCCACACCGGCGCGGGCGAGCAGTGCCTCGGCGGTCGTCTTGAGCTCGGTCGCGAGCGGAGCGAGCCGAGCGTCGGCCGCTTGGGCTCCCATCGCGCCGAGCAGCTCGACCGTGCTGGTCAGCCCCTCGAGCGCCGCCACGGCGGTGGCGAGGAGCGGGTCGGGCGCGGTCGAATCGGGCTGGTCGTCCGATATGGTTGCGGGCGCTCCCTCTTCGGTGGCGGGCGCATCGGCCGAGGGCTCGGCGCCTTGCTCCTGGGTGTCGGTGTCGGCGTGGTCGGCCATGGGCGTGTCCCTCTTCACGATGAGAAAGCGGTGCTCGTTCGCCGCGCGGTCCACGAGCGAGACCTCCTCGACGACGATGTCGAGCAGGCGGTTGACGGATCGGTCGGCCTTGCGCGGGTCACTCATGCGGCCTCCTCGGCGGGGGCGCCCGAGGGCGCCGCCTCTTCGGTGGCGGTGGGCTCCGGCACGCGGCGGGCCGAGCCTCCGATGGAGAAGCCCGTGAGCTCGCCGTCCTTCACGCGCCGCCAGAGGTCGTCGGAGAGCACGCGCACGGCGAGCAGCCAGGTGCCCTTGGCGATCGTCACGTCGCCCACCTGGAAGGCGGTCGGCGCGACGTAGCTCTCGAGCACCTTCACGTGGTCGTTGACCCGCAGCTGGTGCATCAGGCCGAGGCCGCCAAACTCCTCCATGAAGCGGTGGGCGGCCTGGCGGACCTCCTCGTGGGAGTAGATGTCGCCCTGGGCGTCGACACGCTCGGGCTCGAGGACCACGCCGAGCACGTAGCGCTCGTCGTCGGGGTCCACGTCCTTGAGCAGCGTGCAGACCTTCTCGATGGGCGGGTCCGCCGGCGCCTCGGGGGCGGGCTCCCAGTCCTCGAGCCAGGCGTGGCCGTCCGCGTGCTTCTCGACGAACTTGTAGTTGGCGACGAGCAGCTGGGTGAGCACCGAAGGCCCGCCCACGCCGCGCATCGCCCCGATGGTCCGCGGGGTGCGGATGCGCTTGATGTGGAACCCGGCGTCCTTGAGCAGCTTCGGCAGCTTGCCCCGGATGCCGTAGGTCATCAGCCACTTGCCCTTGAGCGACTTGAGCACCTCGAAGAAGCGCTCCTCGTCGAACTTGGACTCGCCGACGTCGACGTTGTAGCCGGGGTACGGCGGGTCGAGGAAGAAGGCGGTGTCCGCCCCGTCGTACTTGCGGACGACGGGCTCGTAGTCGCCGGAGTGGACCTTGACCTTCGCCAGGCGCGGCGCGTGCCGCTCCAGGCGGGCCATGGTCTTGGCCTCGATGCCCTGGACGTTCGGGCTGAACGTCCGACCGCGCATCTTCCCGTAGGAGAAGTGGGTCAGGTACAGGAAGCGGTGCAGCTGCTCGAGCTCGCCGCGGGGACTGGCGTCGAGCAGGCGCTTGAACGTCGCCTCGTCGCCGGTCCAGGTCATCCCGCGAAGCTTCTCCAGCTTCTTCGGGTTGAGCTTCTGGATGACGCGGAACGCCTTGCCGATCTCGGGGTCGGCGTCGTTGATCGCCTCGACCTCGGCGGGCTCCTTCTCGAAGAGCACCGCGGCGGAGCCGGCGAAGGGCTCCACGTACACGCGGTGCTTCGGCAGCAGCTTCACGAGCCGGGGCGCGAGGCGCTTCTTGCCGGCGGGCGAGCCCCAGATGGTCTTCTCCACCGGCGCGCCGTCCGCCCCGACGGCGCCGAGCCCGTCGAGCACCGCGCGGGCGCGGTCCACGGCGTCCTGCACACGGTCACCCATGGCGCAGCGCCTCCGGGTCGCGTCCCCAGGTCAGCTCGGCGGCGTCACCGGCCGCCATGTCGCGGGGCCACCCCTCGTCGGCGGGGGCTCCCTTCTCGGTCGCCGACGGCGGCGCGGGCTCCACCGCCTGCCGCATCGCGGCGGCGAGGTCCGAGAGCTCCTTCGCGGCGTCGGCCGGCACCGGCACGTCGCCGGCCCGGTTCAGCTTGTCGACCACGGCGACGAGCCGGCCGCCCAGCGCCTTGAGGGACGCGGCGACCTGGCGGGCCGTGGGGGTCTTGGCTTTCTCTGTCGAGGCGCTCATGCGCGGGCTCCCGTTCGCTCCGAGTCGGCGGAGAGGTCTTCACGGGAGTAGAGCCGGGCCCGATTTCGAGTGGGACACGACGCCGACGCTCACACCTCGGGCACGGTCGTCGTGCGGCAGAGCCCGTGGTACGGCGGGAAGCCGACGCCGAGGTCCATCAGCTCGCGGTTGCTCACGGCCCGGCCGTGCTCGCCCTGATCGTCCACCGTGCCGACGCCGGAGCGGGTGACCTCGACGAGCGGCGTCCGCAGCCCGCCGCGCTCGACGAAGAGCACGGGGTTGCCGGTCTGGGGGTCGAGGGACTCCCGGACCCAGGGCTGGGCGTCCTTCACGTCCTCGGGCCGCTCCAGGCGGTCGAGGGCGTCGAAGCGGCGGAGCGCGTCGCCCACCTCGAAGACCTTGCCGTGCAGGTAGCGGCAGATCTCGGTGGTCTGCTCGTCGAGCACCGCCTCGATCAGGTAGCGCGTGATGCCCGCCTCGGCGTAGCTGCTGATCTGCGCGTAGGTGCGGCCGTTCCCGATGAACGCCCCGGCCACGACGTCCCAGTAGAAGGCGGAGCGCGCGACGAAGGTGTCCTGGGCTACGGCCTGCAGCGCGGCGGAGATGTCGTCTCGGCCGAGGCCCGCCTCGAGCCCCTCGGCGACGATGCGGCGCGCCTCTGTGCCGAAGCCATCGAGCCGTCGCCCGAGCTCGTCGGTGACGAAGTTGACCTGCGTCCGCACAACATGGGCGGTGATCCGCGGGTCGACCGCGTTGAAGTCGGCCCCGATGGCGAGCCCGTGGACGCGGCGGCCGTGGCCGCGCGTGGCCGAGACGACCTCGTCCGCCGCGGGCCCGAGGGTGGTCTGGATGCGCGCCGGGATGAGGGCGGTCGCGCGGCCGGCGGCGTTCATCGCCTCCGAGACGAGCCGGCGACGCTGGGCAGGCGTCGTCCGAGGCCAGTCCACGTCGAGCACGTCCACCGCGGCGCGGACCGCGTCCCGCTCCGAGCGTCCCCCCTGCCGGCGAAGCTCGGCCGCGAGCGACGCGACGGCCCGGTCGAAGCCGCGGGCCGTGCCGAGGTCCATCGCCTTGGCCACCGGCTCTCCGAGCAGCTCCGCCGCGAGCGAGCTGGCGACGCGGTGGGCCTCGGCGACGACGGCGAGGGCGTCAGCGGTATCGCACGTTCCGCACATCGGGGCCCTCCTCAAGCTCCGCGACCGAGTCGGTCACGTGGAGCGTCACGTTGCAGAACACGCAGCGCACCGGCGCTGAGAAGCTGACCCGCTCGCCGTCCTCGCTCTCGGTGATGAGCTGGCCCCGGTGCTGGTGGAACACGGCGTTCACGAAGCCGCACCGGGGGCAGCACAGGTGGTAGGCGATGAGCAGCTGCCGGCGGTCCTGGGACACGCGGCGCAGCTCACCGCGGTCGAGCCGACAGGGCCGCTTGGCGACGACGCGGAGTGGGTGGCTCATCCGTGTCCTCCGACGATGAGCGGCGTCCTCGACCGCGCCTGGACCTCGATCCCGTCGGGCGTCGGCCGCATCAGCACGTCGTGGGCGCCAGCGCACCGATCGCAGAGCGCGAAGACCAGGTGCCCGTTGCGCCACAGGGTGGTCGTCTCGTCGAGGCCCGCCTCCTGCCGGCACATCCGACAGGCGATCACGCCGCGCTCTGCGTCGAGCTGGGCCTGCTTCGCCCAGGCGCGGGAGAGAGCGTCAGGCGTCATCGCGGGTCTCCGGATCGAACCAGGTGTCGAACTCCTCGCGCGGCACGGGGACCCGCTCGGCGTGTTCGTCGAGGTAGCGGCGGGCGAGGTCGACGCGGCGGTCGGCCAGGCGGGCCTGCTCGGTGGCGAGCTCCTCGCGGAGCGTCAGCAGCCGGCGGGCGTCGTCGAGGAGCGAGCCCTTCTCGGTCTGGGCGCGCAGGTCCTGGACGCCCGTCTGGATGCCGGCCAGCGTCAGGGTGATGGGCCGCTTGGTCCAGTCGTCGCCGATCTTGCGGAACTCGCGGTTGAAGATGTCGCCGGCGAGGAAGCGCCCCTCCTCGGGGGTGAGCACGCCGACGCGCACGAGCTTCTCGACCATCGCCGTCATCCGCTCGGGGTCGCGGGTCACCGGCGTCTGCGAGCGGAACCGCCAGAAGCGGATCCCCATGTCGGCGAGGAGCTTGCGGTTGATGAGGTAGTCGAACTCGTCGCGCTCGGGCTGGAAGACCTGATCCTCGGCGAAGCGCAGCGCGGACTCCGCCGTCGCCCGGTTGAAGTCCTTGCTCTCCCCGCGGAGCAGCCGAGGCAGGCGGAACGCGCCGCCGACCTTGTCGATGTTGCGCTCGTCGTAGACCTGGAAGAGCGCGTCCTGCTGCTGCGCGTCGGTGAGCGGGCGGAGCTCGATGCGGGCGCGGTTCTCGCCCTGGCCGCCCTCGGCCTCGAGGATGAGGATCTTGTGGAAGTTGGTCTTGCCCTTGAGGTTCTCCTCGATGAAGCGCTCGATGCGAGGCACCGACGACTCGGAGAGGCGGCCGCCCGAGATCAACAGCGCCAGCGGCGGCACGCTCTTGTTCTCGAAGTAGAGGTAGTTGACCTCCTCCATTTGCCGCGAACCGAGCACGGCGAGGAGCGCGCCCACCCAGCGCGGCACGCCGTAAGGCGTGCGCGGTGAGTGGATGGCGAAGTGCAGGATCTCCGTCGCGGGGCCGTCGCGCTGGTCGGCCCGACGCAGCGCCTCCACCGAGGGGAAGACCGCACCCGTGCGCTTGGAGATGGAGCGCGGGTCACCGAACGCCTTGAAGTACACGCGGTCGGTGCCCTGCACCTGGACGTACCGACGGAGCCGGCGACGGGCCGGCGCCGCCTCGAAGGCGACCGGCGAGACCTGGACGCGGTCCTCGACCTCCACCGGCTCGGCGTCGAGGGGCATGAGGCGGACCGTGTGCGAGGGCACGTAGACCAGCCGAGCGATCTCGCCGCGGCCGTCGCGGAGCACCTCCCAGTAGGCGTTGCCCGTCGTCTCGAGGTCCTGCCGAGTGCGGCGCCGCAGGTCGACGAAGGAGTGGTCGAAGCAGCAGAAGTCGAAGAAGGACTGCAGCCGCGCCCGCTCGACGCGGGCGAGGTGGATCAGCTCGCGCTTGCGCGCCGCGACCTCCTCGTCGGTGGGCTCCAGCTCGGCGCCGTCCTCGAGCTCGCCGCGCTCGCGGGCTGCTGACCGCTCGAGGAAGATGGCGTCGGCCACCCGGGCGTCGGCGTCCTCGGCCTCGAAGTCGATGGCCGGCTCCAGGCGATGCCCGAAGCCGTCGATGTTCACCGCGTAGGCGTCGAGGTTCTGCCGGAGCGCGTTCGAGTGCTCGACCAGGAGGCAGAGCGCCGCCGGGTCGTAGGGCGGCTCGAGCGCGCCGGCCGACGAGAAGAGCGTCGTCGACTCGCCGGCCTCGCGGCTGGCCGGGTCGGAGACGTCCTGCCCGACGACCACCGCCTTGAGGATGGCCTGCAGGCGCGCGTGCGCCCGCTGGGCCGCGCCCGCGTCGCTCATCCCTCGTCCTCGACGTAGGCCACGAGCCCCGTGGGCGTGAACGAGATGGCGCGCTCACAGTGGAAGCCCGCGTCAGCCAGCGCCTGCCTCGCTGCGGGCAGGAGCCCGTCGAGGGTCGGCGCCTCGACGCTCAGCGTCGGTCCCGGCCGGGTGGGCCCCGCCGGATGCTTGGGCGAGACGACGAAGACCTTGAGGTCGTGGCGATGCGGCATGCGGCGGCTCCGGTGGAGGGGCCAGGTCGGCCTCGTTCACCGGAGTAGAGCCGCGGGTGGGTGGGAAGTGGGACGCCTACGCGCCGATGGCCTTCTCCAGTTGCTTCGCGTTGAACACCGCCGAGTGTCCATCGATCTTGAACGCGCTCAGGAAGGTGCTCACGTTCTTCTGGAGCTTCTGGTCGCGGCAGACGAAAACCGAGTAGCTCACCGCCGCGGTCGCATGATCGACGTCCAGCGCTGCGCCGTCGGTCGGGACACCGCCTCCGTTGATACACACTTCGAGCTCCCGGAGGAGCGCGTAGTAGCCGATCGACGTCGCGGCCAGGCCGGCGTTGGCCGCCGCCTCGATAGCGGCGTTCAGGATGATGATGAGCGCCACCCGGTCACCTCGCAGCTGAGCGGATGGCACCGATGTGACGACAGCAGGCAGAGGCCCAACCCCGGTCGCGGCTTGTAGCGAGGGCCAACCGTTGACGAGGGCCTCGGCGTTGAAGGTCAAGTCCAGATCACACGGAAGCTTGAACACGGACTGCAAGGCCATGCCGATGTCGATGGCGCCGTAGACGCGCGCCACCTCCTTTCGATGCTTCTGGATCTTGCTCAGCGCATCCTTGATGTCCTTCTTCGGGACGCTCGCGGCCGCCGCCCGACACGTGGCGATTTCCGTCTCCAGTTCGGCGTCACTCAGGTTGCCGAGGCCCATGGGATCCGGATCCGGCGTTGTGGCCAGCTGCTGGGCTGCAGCGATGAGCTTGGCGATCTGTGTCTTGGGGTCGGCGGCAACGCGGCTGTGCAGCAGGTGGCTTTCACGCTTCCAGCGTCGGACCATCTCTCCGCCAGGCCCCAGTTCGTAGTCCTCGACGGCGGCCAGCAGACCAAGATAGCCAAGCCACATCCGCGCGGCGTCGTCTTTGTAGGTGGCGAAGAAAGGGGATGGATCGAAAGCGTCCGCGATGTGGCTGTTGAGGAAGGCACCAAACATCTCGATGAGGTGAAAGTCGGAGCCATGCCACATCCGCCGCGTGCCGCACAGCTCGAGCATCAGCCGAGCGAGCGCGGATCGGCGTGCATGGTTCGTGGCCTGCGAGAGCTCGATGACGTGCGTGGGAGAGACCCAGACGCCCACGTCGCCGTCGTGGTCATCGAGGACCTTCCCGATCGGATGGGTCTTCCAGTCTCCCTTGTCGAGCAAGTGGCCGAAGACGTTCTGGTCGAGGTAAATGCTCTTCATGCCCCGTCCCCCTTCCAGGGGTCGCCGGGCAGCTTCGCGACGACCTGCTCGAGTACGATCTGCATGGCGTCTTCGAAGTCCCACGGGATCGTCGGCCCGAGCAACGCCTCGATGTCGTCGCGGAAGTCCGAGTCGGTCGACTTCTCGTGGAGGTTCGCCTCGAACTGAGCCCTCGTGACGCTATGGCCGCCTTCGGTCATGTACCGATCGAAGCACCTCAGCAGAACCGCAGGGTCAACGTCGTCGCGCTGGAGCGCGTAGGCCATGTCGAAGAGGTCGCGCCCCTTCTTGCGCTGGTAGAGCGCGCGGAGCTTGGTCCCCATCAGCTCGTTGACATCGAAGGTGGTGACGTCGGCCGCGCCGGGGAACCAGCGTCCGTCGACGGTGAACGGCACGCGCGCGAGGCCAAGCTCGGTGAAGTGCTCCCGGGTGTTGATCTCGATCTTCAGCTTCATCTTGAGGGGCGGCGAGTCCTCGGATTCGAAGCGGTACACGAGGTTGACGCGGCCCTCCTTGAACTTGCGCTGCGGTGTCCCGAGCCACGGGTCGAGCACGCCTCGGACGATGTCGAGCGTCTCGCCGATCGGTTTCGCCTCGACCTGGACGAGGTCGATGTCCTCCGAGTAGCGAGCCGGTGGGAGAAGGTGGAGCTTGTAGAGCGCGGTCCCTCCACGAAACGCGAGCCGCTCGCGCAGCTCGGGGACGGAGTACATGTCGACCAGCGCCCGACTGATGACGAGGTCTTGTTCGACCTGCGCGTCGATGCGCCAGGGCGCGTGCTCGCGCCACTCGTTGATGAAGGCTTTGGGGATCATTCGTCTGGCTCCACCTCGACGTTCACGATGACCTTCCACTTGCTGTCGCGAGAGGCCCCGGCGACATCTTCGGAGCGGCGCAGCGGGATGTAGCTGTTCGCCTCCCTGGCCACGAGAGGCTCGAGGGCAGTCGCGAGTCCCGGTGCATCGACGAGTTCCAGCAGGTACCCCAGCCGCTGCGACCACCCGATGGGGCAGAGCGCGGCGGCCTCGACGAGCTTGTCGCCGTCCATCTCCTCGCCGAGTTCTGCAAGAACAGTGGCGACGTTGTTGAGCCCTCCCGCGTGCTGCGGGTAGCCGACCAACTCGAGCGCGGTCATCTCCGGGGTGGCGTACTTGATGTAGCCATGCGGGGTGTTGAAGGTGCTCACGGGCACCTGCTCGAGATCTCCGCGCGCCACGAAGAGAACACGGACCTGGCCACACTCCACCGGGGGCCGGTTCTTCGTGACCATGACCTGAAGGGACTGCGGTCGCTGGTGCGCGGCGCCGTGGCGCTCTGCCGCCGAAAGCAACGCGACGTAGTAGGGCTCGCCAAGGTACTCCATCAGCTGGTCGATGAAGTGCTCGGCGGGCAGGCACCCCAGGCGTCGGTACTCAGGCGGGACCACAACGTGGAAGGAGCGCATCGGGCTCGCGATGCGTCCGTGCTTCTTGAGCCGCCGCAGCTGCGCGCGGACCGCGTCGTCGTTGCCTCCGATCGCCTCGATGGCGTCGGAGGTCGTGAAGTGATGCCTCCCACTCGCTGCCAGGGAGTCGATGTACTGCTCGGCCCGCATGGACTACAATTCTCCGCGAAAACGATACATGGCGTCGGCTTCATCAAGAATCGTCACACCGACTGCGCGGCACTACGATTCCAATCGAATCTAACTCCGCGCGTTCGTTTGGTCAAGAATCGTATCAGCCAATCACCCGCACGCCCACCTCCGCCTCTGCCCGTCGGCTCGCCCCGCGCTCCTTCTGGCAGGCGAGCACGATGGCCCAGAAGCGGTCGGCGTGGCCGCGGCCAGTGCGCTCGGCGTCGAAGCTGACGTTGCCCGAGGGGGTGAAGCGGCGCTTGATGCTGTGGATCTGCGAGACGAGCTCGCGGTCGCGCGGCAGGTCGAGGTCGCGGCGCTGGAGCAGGATCTTGAAGTCGGTGCACCAGCGCTCCTTGCTGGCGTTGGTGAACGCCTCGCCGACGACCTGTGGGAAGGCCCGGCTCAGGTTCTCGGCGAGGTTCATGCCGATGCCGCTCCTGTCGATGGAGAGGCGCGCGATGGGCAGCGTGTTCAGCATCCGCAGCAGGTCGGCCTCCTGCTCGGCGAAGGGCACGCGGTCGTAGCTGCGCAGCATCCGGCAGATGAAGCGGCCGCCCACCTCCTCGAACACGGCGAGCTCGGAGCGGTCGTGGCTGCGCCCGACGTCGAAGCCGGCGACCAGGCGGCCCTCCGGGAATGGCAGGTCGGTGAAGTCGTCGCAGAGGTCGAGGTTCTCCCGGGTGCACGGGAGGATCAGGTCGTAGGAGTAGAAGCTGTACGACTCGTCCACGAAGCGGCACTCGAGCTCCTGCTGGAAGTCATCGAGCGGGAGCGAGTCGAACTGCTCGATGATCGTCTGCCGGCCGAAGCGAGCGACCCGCTCCTCGCTCTCCATCAGCGGCGCCTCGCGGGCGGCTCCCTCGACGTCGCGGCAGAAGAAGCGGCAGAGCCACCAGGGCACCTCCTGCCGGCGGTGGTGCGGGTAGCGGCGCAGCTCCTCGAGGGCGATCTCCCAGAAGATGCCGCGCCGCCCGAGCGGCGTGCTGCAGCCGGTGAGCTGCCCGTTCGACCGCAGGATGAGCGCGGTCGAGCCGGTGTAGACCTGGCGGTCGTTGACGTAGTGGGCCAGCTCGTCGAGGACGATGTCGCCCTTCTTGCCGCGCGGCGGCTTCGATGGGACCGAGAGGATCCGCGACAGCCGGCCGCTCTTGCCGATGGGCTCGAAGGCCAGCTCGGTCTTCGAGTCGACCACGAGCTTCTTCTGGTAGGCGAGCGGCAGCTCCTCGTAGACCTGCCGGGCCAGCAGGATCTTCTCCTTGGCGTCGTCGAGGTTGTAGCTGACGAACACCGCCGTGTAGCCGTCCCGCAGGTGGCAGCGGGCGAGGGCCTCGAGGGCGACGATGAATGAGTAGCCGACCTGCCGGCTCTTGGTGATCCACCGGAACCGCGACCGGTTCTCGAGGAAGGCCACCTGGTAGGGCTCGAGCACGATGGGCTCGCCGTCGTAGGAGCAGAGCCCGGCGATGAACCCGGCCTCGGTGGCCAGCCAGTCGCCCAGCTCCTGCGGCGTGCGCTTCACCACCGTCAGCATCGCGGGCCTCCGTCGTGGAGATGGCCGCTTTGCCTCGGACGCTGCTTGATGGGCGCCGCGAAGGAAGCGTGTATGGCCCCGACAGAACGAACCAGCACCCCGGAGACGCCATGACCGCCTACGCCGACCGCATCGCCCGCGCCCCCCGAACCCTCTCCGAGCGTGAGCAGCGCGCGCTGCTCGCCGCGACCGGGCAGCACAAGGACGGGTTCCGCGACCACGTCATCTACAGCCTCGCCCTGGGCACCGGCCTGCGCGAGCACGAGCTCCTCGCCCTCGATGTGGGCGACGTGTTCACCGATGGCCGCGCCCGGCGGCGCGTGCAACTGCGGGTCTTCAAGCGCAGCAACGACGACGTCGCCAGCCAGGAGGTCATCCTCCCCGACAACGTCCGCGCCAAGCTCGACAAGCTCTACGCCTGGAAGCGCCGAGCCGGGCAGCCCCTCGATGACGACGCGCCGCTCTTCATGAGCCGCAAGGGTAACCGGCTCTCGACCCGGCAAGCCCGCCACGCCTTCAAGCGCTGGCAGGAGCGCGCCGGCTTCGACCGGACCTTCAACTTCCACGCCCTGCGCCACACGGCCTGCACCAACCTCTACCGCGCCTCGCGGGACATCCGGCTCACCCAGCGCTTCGCCCGCCACAAGACGATCACCTCGACGGCGATCTACACGCACCCCACCGACGAGGACCTGATCCGGTCGCTCCAGCAGCTCACCTGCTGAGGGCTCGTGGCCACCTGCAGCGAGAAAATGAACGCCGCCTCGCCGAGCGCCCCCTCGCGGGGCGTTCACTTGTTCGGGGCTCGGGTGTTCATTTTCTCCACCCGACCCCTGTCGAAATCGCGACCAGGCACCCTCTCCGTTTTCGCCCCCGGCTCGGAGTTTCGACCCTCCCCCCCGCCCCGCGGCGGGAGAGGCCCCTGAGCTCGAGGCCGAGGCGAGGCCCGCCCCCGTGAACGAGGGAAAGCGGCCATTCGGCTCCGGGTCGAGGGGGCCTCCGAGCGCCCGTAAACCCGCGAAACACCGTGGCGGCGGCGAGGCGGATGGCCACTTTCGACCCTTATCGGCCATTCGCGCCACCGCCGTCATCGGCCTCGTGGCCGCCGGCCCCGTGTTCTTCTTCGCCCCGGTGCTGCTGCTCGTCCTCCAAGTGAACGCGCTCGTCGCTGTTCATTTCGCCAGCGGGCGACGAGGGAGCACCAGGCTCAGTATCGAGCACAGTCCCCTCACCAGGCCGTGGAAGAACACGCGCCGAGGCCTCACCTGGCCTCGCCAGATCGCGAGAAGCGCCCGCGTCGCGGGGCTTTGCGCCGGTTCGGGCGTGACTCGCGGGCTCCTCCTGCGAGGCCACAGGAGCTCGCGCAGGCGCGTCAGAGGCGGCCACAGACTCGTGACCTGGAACCACCTCCTGGAGCTCGTCGGCCGAGCTCGAGGTCGGCGCCGGCTCCCCTAAATGAACGTTCAAATCTCCAGCGGCGTCGTCGGAGGGGGCGCGCGGGGGGTGAGCGGGGCCCTCGGCCTCGACGTCGATCACCTCGCCGTCGTCGGGCAGCTCGCCGCGGACCGCCGCGTCGGCGGCGCGGTTGACCCGGAGCATGCGCTGGTGGCGAGCCTGGATGTCCTCGAGCGAGAGCGAGGCGTGGATCTCCTGGCGGGAGTCGGCGCCGCCCAGCACGAACTCCTTGAGCCGCACCATGGTGTTGAAGTCGCCAGGGTTGTCGAAGCGCACGCGCCCCTCGGCCAGCGCCTTCTCGAACCCGGCGAGGAAGCCGTCGATGATGCGCAGCTCGTCGTCCTTCGAGAGCGCGACCGCGGTGGCCCGCAGCTCCACCAGCTTCTGGTCGGCCTGGGCCTGGATGCGCGCCTTGGCCTGCTTCCGGCGCCGCAGGCAGTTGTGCTCCTTGGAGTACTTGGCGATCAGCGTCGTCGAGACCTCGAAGCGCTCGGCCAGGTCGCGGTAGCTCGGGTACACGACGGTCTGCGACTCGCCGTCGTCGCAGGTCACCACCTCGCCGAAGACGAGCAGGCGGTCGACCTCCTCGGCGGGCAGCGCAGGCGGAGCGCCCTTCGGCGGGCGGCCCTTCGGGCGGCTGGTAGGCTGCTTCTTCCCGCTCATCGGCTGCGCAGCTCCCACCATTCGCCGACCAGATCGAGGAAGTCATCGAGCAGGAGGGTGACGGTGGGCGCCGCGCGGTCGTCGCGGACCACGGCGATGGGGAGGCGCCCGTCGGGCGACGCCTCGATGGCCTGGCGGAGCGCGGCCCGCATGTTGGGCTTCTTGCCCCGCTTCGCCTCGACCCAGAACACCGGGCACTCGACGTCGGCGGCCTCTTCGCCGGAGCGGGTCTGGAACCCGCGCTTCACGTCGGCGCCGGGCATGGCGTCGCGGAACCGGTGCACGAGCTCGCGCTCCCACGCGGCTCCCTTTCGTCTGGAGCGGGCGCCGCTCATGGGTCGCCTCCAGGCTGGGCGAAGCGCACGGGGATGCCCCGCGCCTCGGCGTGTTCGATCTCGAGCCGCATGCCCTCGCTGATCCGCTCGCCGTACACCCGCAGCTCATCGCAGGCGTCGAGCAGCTCGAGGCAGAGGGTCAGCGCCTCGTCTCGCTGGGTGGCCTCGTCGAGGAACGCCGGCAGGTAGAGCTGGGGCGCGATCGGGGCGAAGCCGTCCTCGGTGAGCGTGCGGCACAGGGCCGTCACGCGGGCGACGTTCGCTTCGGGCGCGTCGCGGTAGGGGTGGCAGACGTAGATTCGACGTCGGCGGATGCGGGGCACACGCGGTCGCCCCAGGCGGACCAGCTCGGCCGCGCAGTAGTGCAGGCCGTCGATGACCTCGGCGAAGGCTTCGGCCCGGTAGTCCCGGCCGTCGTCGACCGTCCACGGGCCGTACTCGTCGCGGCCGCCTTCGATGCGGTCGAAGAGCGCCTCGACGATGGGCTGCTCGTCGGCGACGAGGTTGGCGACCCGCCGACCGACGAGGGCCCGGTCGCGCAGCTTGCGGGCGACCTCGAGCGAGGCCATCGCGTCGGCGAGCGCGCGGTGCGGGGTCGGCCTGTGCAAGCCGAGCGCCTTGCACACGGCGTCGAGGGAGAGCGAGTCGGTCTCCGCCGAGGCGAAGAGCGGCCAGGCCAGGCTCGCGGTGTCGAGGCGGTGGTAATCCACCTCGGGGATGGGCGTGCCGGCGACGATGAAGCCGCGGGCGAGGAAGGCCCAGTCGAAGCCGACGTTGTGTCCGGCCACCAGCGCGCCCTCGAGGAGCGGGGCTACGCGGCGCAGGCCCGCCCCGAGGCTGACGGCGTCGCGCCAGGCGTCGTCGCTGTAGCCGTTGACCTCCAGCGCCCGCGGGTCGGCGTCGGCGAGCCGCTCGGGGCGCACCTTCACGCTGACGTGGTCGAGGGGCTCGAGGGTGTGCCGGTCGACGCGCACGGCGGCGAGCTCGATCAGCTCGTGGCGCACGGGGTCGAGCCCGGTCGTCTCGACGTCGACGAAGCAGAGGTCCATCACGCGACCTCCTTCGCCCAGAAGCGCTGCGAGAAGCGCTTCTCCGCGATGGCGTCGAGCTCGGCCTTGAGCAGCGTCACCCGGTCCTTGCCGATCGACTTGGCGAGCTTCTTCACCAGGGCGTCGAGCGACTTCTTGTCGATGGATCCGACCTGGGCGAGGAGCGCTTCGGGGCTGTCTCCGGTGGCTGAGGCCAGCGCCGAGAGCGTGCGCTCGAGCGGATACTCCTTCGAGGCCGCGTTGAACATGCGGTAGCGGACGCCGCCGAGCACCAGCTCGTCCTGGTCCTCGAGGCGGGTCTTGAGCACGCCCTCGAGCTCGCGCTTGCGGGCGTAGAGCACCTTGGCCAGCCGGGCGACTTCCTCTCGCTCCTGGGCGACCAGCTCCAGGTCCTCGAGGTCCTCGCACACGACGGTGCGCTCACCGCGGAGGGCGGCAGCGTAGGTCGGGCAGTCCTGTCGGTGGTCGCAGTAGACGCAGTTGCTGTTGAGGCGCGCCGGGAACTCGCGGGCCTCCTCGGTCATGCGGCCCATCGTCTCGACGTAGGCGCGGGCGGCGGCGAGCTGCTCCTCGTCGCGCTCGGTGGTCATCCGGATGTCGTGCCGGAGCATGTCGAAGGTGAGCCGCACCTTCTTCGCCCACGGCCACAGCTGCCGCGCGGCCAGGTGGTAGAGCGACATCTGCAGGCTCGTGTCCACCTCCTCGCGGGTGAAGAGCATGCGGTTGGTCTTGTAGTCGATGACCTCGACCGTCTCGTCGTCGACGCGGTCCACGCGGTCGATGAAGCCGAGCACGGTGAAGGGGCCGACGGAGAGCTCGAAGCGCTTCTCGATGGCCAGCACGTCCTGGTGGTCGAGGTGGCCCTGGCGGCGCACGTATGAGCGCAGGATGGTGAGCCCCTCCTCGAAGACCTCGATGCCGGAGAGCTCGCCGGCGGCCCACGCCTCCTGCCACAGCGTCACCGCTCGGTCTTCGGAGAGCGGGCCCTCGCGCTCCTCCTCCATGTGCTCGCGCACGAGGTTCTCGAGCACCGCGTGCACGGCCTTGCCGAAGCGCAGCGGCACGCCGGGCTCGGCCTGCTTCTTGTCGATGTAGTGCAGCTTGAAGCTGAGCGGGCACTGCTCGAAGCGAGACAGGCGCGAGTAGGACAGGTGCTGGTTCTTGAAGCGCGGCATGGCTCTCCCTCGGCGGAGGTGCGTGTTCTTCCACCGGGGTAGAGCCGGCTCTGGGCTCGGTTTGGGACAGGGCTACGAGGCGTCGTCGGCTGCCGGGCGCTCGTAGGTGGTGACCCGTGCGCCCGGGAAGGCCGAGCAGACGGCGGCCAGCGTCGCCGCGTCGCGCACGCTGATCTCCTTGCGGTCGTCACGGCCGGTGTACTCGGGGACGAGCCAGACCTCACCGCAGCCCTCGGTGGCCAGGCACACCTCGACGCCGAGCGCCTTGAACGAGGCGACGTCCTCGTCCGTGAGGTTGCGGACGACCGGGACCTCCTGGTCGGAAGCACGTCGCGGCTCGGGTGCGTCGTCGTGCTGGGGCCGAGGCGTCCGGGTGCGCTCCACGGGCTGGCCGAAGAGATCGCGGTCGACCTTCGGCGCGGAGTTCGGCGGAGGCGTCGGTGGCGGTGGCTCGACCTCGACGGGCGGGAGCGGCTCGGGGACCGCGTGGCCGTTGGCCTTGAGCCACTCGACGCACATGAACTCTTCGGGCAGCGCGCAGGCGCCTCCCTTGAGGTAGTGCTTGCAGCGCTTCGAGCCGGGCTTCGGCTCGTAGCGCGGGCAGGTGATCTCCGGCGTGGCGATCGGGCCTTGACCCGAGAAGCGATCAGCGAGGCCCATCGCTTACCTCCTCGAGCCGGGCTGGCTCCCTGGCGTCTGCGGGTCGCGCCTGGACCTCGACGTCGCCGATGAGGCCCCGGACGGCGAGCTCGTTCAGGCGGCGGGCAAAGAGGTCCGCGACTCGGCGGCGGCGGTCCTCGGGCGACAGGCGATCGGGCTGGTGGCGCATGGCGGCTCCGGTGCGAGTGGTCCTCGACCGGGTAGAGCCGGGTGAGGTCCCTGGACGGGACGCGCCATGAGGCCGGGGGAACGCCTCGGGGCCGCGGGGACACGCCAGAGGCGGGAACCCGGAAACCGAGCCAGGACAAGGGGTTGCGCCGGAATCGGGCGGCCGCGGCGGTTGGGTTTACGCGGAAATGGCGACCCAATTCATGAGTCCGAATGAGGACTTACGGCCGATTTCCCTCCGGGGGGAACACCAAAATTTCTATATCTATACATGAGAGAGGCGTCCCGATGAGCGGCTCGAGAAAAACGCGCTCACATGTCCAGCCCTCCGTGAGAAAGGCGTTCCCCCAGACCCGATCGCCATCAAGTGCCCGTGCTCGCTGGGTTTTTGGCCCCTGCGATCGCGTAAACCCAGGCGTTCCCCGGCCGCTCGGGTGAACGCCCCGGGAAGATCCCCGCGTGTTTCTTGGGGTTCTGCGGGATGCTGCGCAGATGTTCACCCGAACGCTTGACCGGGTGTCGTGGATCGGTGTAGCTCTTGGGCATGTGACGAGGACCCGGATGAGCGAGCAGCTGACCGACAAACAAGAGGCCGTCCTGGCCGTCATCGAGCGCCACTGGCGGGCCCACGGGGTGTCTCCGTCGGTCGCAGAGATCGCCGAGCGGCTCGGTTTACGGAAGTCGACGACCCACGAGCACCTGATGGCGATCAAGCGCAAGGGCGCGCTGGTCCACGTCGAGGGGCAGAGCCGCTCGTGGCGGCCCACGTCGGTCGTGTCGGGCCAGGCCGAGCGGAGGATCCCCATCGTGGGTCATGTCGCCGCCGGGGCCCCGCTGCTCGCCCAGGAGAACATCGACGGGTGGCTCACCGTCTCAGGTGTGCGCGAGGGGCAGACCGTCTTCGCGCTCCACGTCCGCGGCGACTCCATGACGGGCGCCGGGATCCTCGACGGCGACCTCGTCATCGTTCGCCAGCAGCCCGTCGCCGAAGATGGCGACATCGTCCTCGCGCTGATCGATGAGCAAGACGCGACGATCAAGCGCCTCCGTCGCCACGGCGACCGCGTCACTCTGCAGCCGGAGAACCCGGCCCATGAGCCTCTCACGCTGCCCGCAGATCGCGTGCAGCTGCAGGGCAAGGTGATCGGCCTCCGTCGCGACTACTCGTGACGGGGGCGTCATGGCTGCGAAGCTTCCGACCATCAAGAGCCTCGTGCGCCTCTCGCTGCTCGAGCGCGTGTCGCCCGAGCTGCTGGTGCGCTTCCTCCGGCCCTTCGAGGACTACCTCACCGCACGGCAGGTGACCCTCGACGGGATCAAGCACGACCACGCCTGGGTGGGCGCGCTGCACGAAGTGCTGATCACCGTCGACCCGGAGATGCCGGGCGACCTGCAGCAGGCGCTGCTCGACGTCGCCGACCTGGCCAGCGACCAGGGCCACGAGCTCGCGCTCGAGCTCGCCGGGGAGCGCCAGCTGACGCTATTCGCGCCGGGCAGCGAGATGAGCGCGGAGGACCTCGCGTTCAAGCTCTTCCTCGAGCACAGCGATCTCTTCGCGGCCTCGCACGCCCGCGTGAAGTCGCAGGAGGCGCGGCGCTTCGTCGACTTCTTCCCCCGCGATCACCGCCCGCTCGAGAACTACGGCAGCGAGTCCCGCCGGGTGCTGGTCGTGAGCCAGCTGCGCCGCTGGTTCGCGAAGCGCAACCGCAGCGAGTACGTCGACCTGCGCATCTCCGAGACCGACACCGAGGTCACCTTCCTGATCATCCACGGCCGCACGCCGCGGAACATGTCGGTGATCACCTCGGCGTTCAGCCGCGACCGCCTCTCGTTCGTGCCCGACAAGCAGGACACCGTCGTGTTCGAGAAAGCCACCGGGCGCCTGTCCATCAACGCCCAGTACCCCGCCGAGAACGACTTCTACCGGCAGGTGCTCGGCAAGGTGTTCTTCGGCAAGGACGACCACTTCGAGCCCCACGCCGTGCTGAGCTGCGACGTGCTCCTCGACGACGCCGAGGAGGCTCTCTCGGTGGACGGCATCGCCGACCTCGACACGGTGGCGCTCCGGGAGATCGCGCTCGAGGCCTGCGACCACCCCTACGACCTGCTGGTGTGGAAGGCGAACGACCTCAAGCCGGTGCTGCCGAAAGACCTGCCCGACCTGCTGCGGCGCGGCCGCACCGTCCGCTACGCCAAGCTCGCCCTCTACTTCACCGGGAAGAAGCGACCGACGATCGTCTCGATCAACCCGCCCAACAAGCTCTCCTACGACCGCCGCACCGGCGACGACGTGGTGCGGGAGTTCCTCTTCGCCCGCGGGTTCCTGCGCCACCCCGATCGCACCGTGAGCTACCAGCGGGCGCTGGTGTGAGGGCGCCGATGGATCGCTTCCTCCACGCGCTCCAGGGCGGCCAGCTCCCCGCCGGCATCCGATCGGCGCTCGACCTGCGCTTCGGCGAGGAGACGGTGGCCGGGCTCATCGGCGCCGGCCTCCTGACCAGCGGCGCGCCGGCGACCCGCTTCCCGTGCCCCCGCGGCGGCTCGAGCTGCCCCCGGGAGATCGTCGAGAACCGGGGCGACGACGCGTTCCCCTTCGTCGCGATCCCACCCGGACCCGAGGTGTGCTGCCCCTCGGTGCGCCTCGCTGCCGAGGACCTGGTCACCTGGCAGACCTCGCGCCGGGCCCTCGTCACGAAGCTCTCCGAGCTGTACGCCGTGCGCGGCCCCGCGAACCTGCGCGACGAGGTCTTCCCCTGCGCCCACCGCCTGGGCCGGGCCGCCTGGCGCGGGCTCGACCGCGAGGTGCTCCTCTGCACCGACCTCAACGGCGCCGCGCCGCTCGCCTTCCTCCTCGCCCGCCAGGCCAGCAAGCAGCCGACGCTCGTGCTCGCCCACGCCCGGACCCGCTACACGCCGCCCGACGTCGACACCCACTTCGCCAGCGGCCCGGTGTCGGTCGTCTTCCTCGAGGACGAGCTTCAGCTCGACGGCGACCGCCTCGTCTGCGCGCAGCCGATGGGCGTCGCGGAGCCAGCGGGCGTGTATCGGACGAACGCCTCTGGGCAGCCGCCGCAGGTGACCGAGGCCAGCTTCCAGTTCCGGCCCCACGGCGAAGCCTGGGCGCTGCGGTACCAGGGTGGGCGCACGCTCCTGATGAACGAGACGAAGGGACTCCGCTACATGCGGTTCCTGTTGATGCGCCCGGGCGAGCAGATCACAGCTCGTGAGCTGGTCGACCTCGACGAGGGGCGGCCACCGGGGCACCACCCCTTCGCGACCTCTCTCGCCGCCGACCAGGAGGCGATCGATGCTGTCAGGACGGCGATGCACGAGCTTCGGAGCGAGCTCGTGGAGGCAGAGAGCCTGTCCCGACTCGACGAGGCGGAGCGGCTCCGCGGGGAGATCGAGAAGCTCGAAGCCTACGTGCTGCGGGAGGCGGGGCTGGGCGGCAGGCGCCGGAGCGAGTCGCCAGAGCAGAAGCGCCTGCGGAACGCTGTCTCGAACGCGATCCGCCGCTCCATCGGCGCCATCAAGAAGCAGGACGAGGGCTTCGGCGACTACCTGAAGCGCCAGATCCAGACCGGTTTTTTCCTCGAGTATCGGGACATCAAGACGCGGTGGTTGACGTAGCCGAGGCTGCGTCGGCGCCATTCTCCATCGCCGGCTCCAGATGGCCGTCCTGACGAGGCTTTCCGGGGCTTGTCGACCTTGACCGGGCGACTCCGTGACGGATACCTTGGCGCGGGACGTTCTGTCTTGAGGCCCCGGAGGTCCTGTACGTTTGCCCCGACGTCACCACCACCATGCGCTTCCAGACAGCTGCTGCGTTCGCAACACATGCATCGGAAGTTCATGAGGGTGGCAGATGGGCCACATTCGGCTTGGAAAACTACCGCGCGCGAAGCGCTGGGCAGAGGTCGTCGACCTCTTGGGCCTTGGTGCGGGTTCCGCTGCGGTAGCCGCCGCCACCCTCGATGCCGCCGAAGCCGACCTACGTAGCGCCCCCCAAGACCCAGCCGTCCTCCACGCCTTCTGGCTGCTGACCCAGCTCCCCGACGCAGCCCGCAGCGACGACTTCGCCGGTGCGCTTCGTGACCTCGGGGTCCAGGTCGAGGGCGCCCCCTCGATCGCCGAGCTCGGCGCCGCGCTGACTCAGGCCATCGACCGACACGCGCTGGCGCAGCGCAACAAATCTGACCTCGGCGAGATGGCGCAGCTCGCCGCCGTCCAGAGTCTCACAGGGCTGCTGCAGTCCCGTGTGCCGACGCTCTTCGGGACCACCCCCGACGACGTTCGCTCGGAGGTCGCCAAGCTCGCGACGGAGAAGCAGTTCGGCTCACTCGCCAAGGAGTTCTTCGCCGACTTCTCGCAGCGGTTCCTCACCTACTACACGAGCCGCGAGCTGCCATCGCACGTCGGTCGGGACCGCGCGTTCCCGGAGCTGACAGCACACGACGCGTTCAACCAGGCCCTCGACGTTCATTGCCAGCAGGCCTCGCGCATCGTCGAGACCTTCGCCGGCACCTGGTACTCGAAGAGCCGCTTCGAGAAGACACTTACCCCCGAGCGCACCGCCGGGTTCATCGGGTACGCGCTGACCAAGATGCGGCGCGAGCTGAAGCGGGGGGACTGATGTCGTCGTCCCCGCCTCGGAGTGTGCACCACGTCGCCTGCGGGAGCGCCGCTCACGGCGCCCCCGAGGCCGCGCTGTGCCTGCAGCTCCACGGGACGTCGCCGAGCCTCAGCGTGGACATCGCGGGCCTCGACCAGCAGCTGATGACTCGGGTCGCTCCGCGATTCCGGGACCTCATTCGGCTCGCGTCCTACGTGCTCGTCGCAGACCAGGCGGTCACCCGCGGCGGCGAGGACACCCTCGACCTGGGGAAGCGCTGGCGCCGAGACTTCAAGTTCGTCGTCGGCGTCGAGGACCTCGACGCGTGGGACCGCGACGAGATGCGACAGGTGCTGGAGTCGACGCTGCACACCCTCACCGACGACTTCTTCAGCTTCGAGTTCGTGCCCCAGCTCGACTCCGAGCCCGAGCAGCTCAACTTCGGCGCCGTCGGCGACGACCCCTTCCTCCCCCTCGAAGGCTTCGAGTCGGTGCAGCTGTTCTCTGGCGGGATGGACTCGTTCACGGGAGCCGCCGAGGAGATCCTGGGCAACGATCGAGACGTCATCCTCGTGAGCCACCGGTCGGCGTCCAAGACTTGGAAGCTCCAGCGAGATCTGATCGACGACCTTCGCCAACGAGCGCCGTCGCGCCGCGTCCTCCACGTCGCGGTGAACATGGCGAAGCACGCGAAGGAGCTTCGCCGCGAGCGAACCCAGCGCTCGAGGTCGTTCCTGTACGCGGCCCTGGCCGGCACGGTGGCCAACCTGGTGGGGCTCGACTTCATCCGGTTCTACGAGAACGGGATCGTCGGCATGAACCTCCCTGTGCTGCCGCAGGTCGTCGGCACCCGGGCGACGAGGACGACGCACCCGGAGGTGCTCCGAGGCTTCGCGAAGATCCTCTCGCTGCTGAGTCCACAGCCCATGCGGGTCGAGAACCCGTTCGAGTTTCTCAGCCGAGCCGAGGTCGCCGGGAGGCTGAACGACGCCGGTGCCATCGACCTGCTGAGCAAGACCGTCAGCTGCGCGCACGTGCACAAGAGCAGCACGATGCATCCGCATTGCGGCGTCTGCTCCCAGTGCGTGGACCGCAGGATCTCGATGCTCGCCGCTGGTTTCGCCGAGCACGACCCCGCCGAAGCCTATGCGGTGGACATCCTCCGTGGTCAGCACCCCAGCGGCGAGACGGACGTCCTGAAGGAGCGCGACCGCACGATGATCGTCGGGTACGTCGACGCCGCCGATCGCTTCCGAGGCCTCACTTCGCCGCTGGAGCTCCAGCACCGGTACCCCGAGGTCACCCGAGCGATCCCCGGCCTGACTGAGCGCTACGCCGTCGACGCCGACGAGGCGCTCCGGCGCGTCTACGAGCTGCACAAGCGGCATGGCGAGGGGGTCGACGGGGCTATTGTCGCGCTCTTCGACCCTGAGACTCTTCGGGCGCTGCGGAAGCCGAATGGCATCCCCGCAGACAGCCTCCCAGCGCTCCTGGGCGCGCGTGGACTCGGAGCGTCTGGATGCCACCAGCAGAAGGAGGAGGCGCTGGAGATCGTGCCGGCAGACGCCGACCACGTCTTTCGCCGGCAGGGGCAGAACTGGACGCTCAAGTATCGGGGCGGCAAGCCGCTGATCATGAACCACACGAAGGGGCTGAACTACATCAGCTTCCTGCTCCGGCACCCCGCTGAGGAGCTGACAGCCTTGGCGTTGATCGACCTCGATGAGGGGCGCGAGATCGGCAGTCACGCGCTGTCGACGTCGTTCTCGATCGACGAGGAGACCCTCAGCTCGGTCAGGGGCAAGATGCAGGAGCTCCAGGCCGACCTCGCCCAGGCGGAGGAGTACTACGACTACGCCGAGGCCGAGCGGCTCCGCGGCGAGATCGAGAAGCTCGAGGACTACGTTCGCCGCGAAGCCGGTCTGGGGGGCAAGGCCCGGCGCGAGTCCCCGGAGCAGAAGCGCGCGCGCACGTCCGTGTCCAACGCCATCACGCGCGCCATCCGGGCGGTCCGCAAGGAACATCCTGCCTTCGCCGACTACCTGAAGCTGCAGATCCAGACCGGCTTCTTCCTCCAGTACCGCGACACCAACACGCACTGGGTGCTGTAGCGCTGACTCCCGGCTCCGGCCGACCGGGGGAGAGGCAGGTTCGAGGGCTGTCGTCCGCCCTCGATGGGATCTTTCTGCCCCCAGATCGAAAAAAAATCTGCCGCTACGCCTGATGTAGCACCTGCAACGCGGCCTGTAGCGCCTCCGGGTTGAGCCATGTCGGCTCGCGAACACCTGACCCGGAGGTTCACATGAAGCCCCAAGAAGAGACCGAGTGGCGCTGCCGCAAGTGCGGAACGCTGCTCGGCATCCGACGCGCCGGCCGCGTCCACGTCAAGCACAAGCGCGCCCAGTTCGTGGTCCGCGGCCACGTGATGGCCGTCTGCCCGCGCTGCGCCGAGCTCAACGAGACCGACTCCGCTCCGCCCCCGCCGGCGGAGCAGCCGAGGCCGGCGGCGTAGGCCGCCACCCACTGGAGAACACGAACCCAACAACGAACAACCCGACCGCGACCCGAGGCCCGAGAGGTCCGCCAGCGCCGAAGAAAGCCCCCGCAGGGGCGGCGCCCGCAGGTCCGGCACTTCGCCGGAGACCTCTCATGCGCCTGGAAACCGTACGACACGCGCTCGCTCAACAGCTTCGCTCTCACGACACCCACCACACCTTCCTCGCCGGCCGCGACCGCCACGCCGCGCTCGCCGAGTTCGACACACCCGACGCGGCCATCGCCTTCCTCAACCGCCGCGGCCCCGACGGCTGCCAGGCCCGCAGCGCCGTCACGGCGGCGATGATCGCCGAGGCCCAGCGCGGCGAGGGCTCGACCTGGTCGGCCCTGCTGATGCTGGCCTACTTCCCCGGGCTGCTGCGCATCCGCGCCACGATGAAGCCCTCGGCCGGGCTGCGCTGCGACGAGCTCAACGCGCTCCTCATCGAGTGCTTCCTCGAGACCGTCAGCACGCTGCCGCTCGCCACCCAGGGCCGCCTCGCGGTGGTCAACCTCATCCTCGGCACCCGCAAGAGCGCCTGGCAGCACCTCACCCGTGAGACCGCCCGCGCCGACCGGGAGGAGCCGCTCCCCGACGCCGCCGACGACCTGCTCGGCGGCAACTACCCGTCGCCCGAGCGCATCGCGCTGGCCCGCGAGGCCGACCGCATCCTGCAGCCCGAGCGCATCCGCGACTGGGTCGAGGAACTTCTGCGCGACGAGACCGAGGACGACCTGCTCCTGGTTCTCGGCACCCACGCCACGGGCAAGCCGCTCATCGACTGGGTGCGCGAGCAGAACCCCCACCTCGAGGGCAACGAGCTGGTGCGCGAGTACGGCCGGCTGCGGCGTCGCCGGTCCCGGCTGCTCCAGCGGCTGCGGGATCGGCTGGCGGACTCGCCGCTGTCCCAGGCGTCGTTCCGCGCGGCTCTCCTCCTACGTGACCGCGACCTCTGTCGCCTGCACCCGGAGGGCCACGCATGACCGCCAACGCCAGCATCCGCAGCGCCTTCCACGAGCTGACCATGACGTTGCTCGGCCTCTTCGAGGTCTACGACGCCAAGCCCGAGCTCGTGGAGCACGCCGCCGAAGAGATCGAGTCGATCCTCCGCCGCCACATCGGTGCGCCCCCGGGCCCGCCGGGCGCGAAGGGAAAGCTCGCCCTGGAGCGCCTCCTCGATGAGCTCGAGTCCGCGCCCGAGACCGCCGCCAACGCGCACTGACCACAACCCATCGGGCTGAAGGAGCCCTTCGAACCCCAAGGAGAACACACATGACCACGAACGCCTGGGACAACGCGTCCCGACTCGCCGACAAGCACGCCAACCAGGGCGGCATCTTCGTCCGGCTCACCAGCAACGGCGACAAGATCGTCGGGGCCTTCTGCGGCGAGCCCTTCGCCCGCGAGGTCGTCTGGACCGGCGAGCGCTACGAGACCTACGATCCGTCCGTCCACACCGACAAGCGCCCGAGCCTCCGCGTGATGCTCAACTTCTTCGTCCCCGCCGAGGGCGACATGAAGGTCATCGAGGGCGGCACTGTCTGGTTCAAGGACGTGCTCAAGGTCCGCGACAAGTACGGCCTCGACAAGTGGCTCTTCGAGATCGAGCGCCACGGCGAGGCCGGCGATCCGAAGACCACCTACAGCATCCTCCCCGAGGAGAAGCTCGACGACGAGCTGCGCGGCCAGATCGCCGGCGCCGAGCTGCACGACCTCGCCGCGCTCTCGAGCGGCGACGCCAACGCCGACAAGGGCGGCGACAAGCCGGCGAGCAAGCCGAGCAGCGGCGGCCCCATCGATCCCCGCGACGCGAGCCAGCTCGTGGGGCGCCTCAAGCAGCTGCCGCGCTCCGACGTCGACGCCTTCCTCGCCGAGTTCGGCGTCAAGCGGGTCCGCGACCTGAAGGCGAGCGACGTGGCCAAGGCCAAGCAGGCCCTCGACCGGCTTGAGGCCGCCATGCGCGCCGCGGACGACGAGGACGACTCCATCGACCCCTTCGCGTGAGCCAGGAGGTGCCGCATGGTGCGCGCCATCGTCGACAGCGTGATCCGCCTCGCCGAGGCGGAGCTGCCCCCGAGGTCGCTCGCGACCCTCCACCGGGCGCTCTCGTTCCCGAACCCCGAGTTCGTCATGCGCCAGCGCATGGGCCGGTGGACGGGGGCGACGCCCGAGGAGATCTGTCTCATCGGTCGCGAAGAGGGGCGCGACGGCCAGGGGCGGCTCGTGTTCCCCCGGGGCGCCGTCGGCACGCTGCGTGCCGCGGTCACCTCGGCGGGGGCGGAGCTCGCCTTCGACGACCGGCGCGTGCGCCACGAGGCCCTCGACCTGCCGTTCTCCTTCACGCTGCGCGACTACCAGGAGGAGGCCGTCGTCGCCCTGGTCCGACACACCCAGGGCACGGCGGTCCTCCCCTGCGGGGCCGGCAAGACCGTCATCGGGGCCGGCGCCATCGCCCGCTGCGGGCAGCCGTCGTTGGTCCTCGTCCACACCCACGACCTGCTCGAGCAGTGGCGCGACACGCTCCGCGCCGCCCTCGAGGTGGAGCCGGGTGTCATCGCCGACGGGAAGCTCGCGCCCGCCGAGGTCACCGTCGCCACCGTCCAGACCCTCGCCAACCTGAGCCCGCGTGACCTGGCCGCGGTCGGGGCACGCTTCGGCTGCGTCATCGTCGACGAGTGCCACCACGTCCCGGCGACCACCTTCCGCGAGGTCGTCGGCGCGCTCCCTGCGCTCTACCGCTTCGGCCTGACCGCGACGCCCGAGCGCAGCGACGGGCTCACCCCGATGCTGCGCTTCGCCCTCGGCGAGCCCGTGTTCTCCGTTGAGCACGGCCGCCTGGTCGACGCGGGCCACCTGGTCGTGCCCGAGGTCGTGGCGGTCCACACCGGCGTCAACGTCCCCGCCGACAGCCACAGCGAGCTCGTCTCGCGCCTGGTCCGGCACCCGGGCCGCAACACGCAGCTGCTCGACCTCGCCACCGAGAGCACCTTCGGCGGAAAAGCGACGCTGGTGCTCTCCGGCCGCGTCGATCACTGCGAGCACCTCGCCGCGAAGCTCTGCGAGGACGACGTCGCCGCGGCGGCGCTCACCGGCCGCACGCCGAAGGCCAAGCGCAGCGCCATCCTCGACGCCTTCCGCGAGGGCGAGCTCGCCGTGGTCTGCGCCACCTCGCTCGCCGACGAGGGGCTCGACGTCTCCCGCCTCGAGCGCCTGATCCTTGCCACGCCCGCCCGGGCCGAGGGCCGCACCATCCAGCGCCTCGGTCGGCTGATGCGCCCGCACCCCGGCAAGGGCACGTCCATCCTCTACGACCTCGTCGACGACCACCCGATGGCGCGTCGCCAGCACGCCGCCCGGCGACGGGCCTACCGCAAGGTCCTGGGCGAAGACGCGCCCATGTCGGTGCTCGCACGGAGGGCTGCGTGAACGACTTCCGCGCCGTCGTCGACGCTGTCCGCGACCGCACCGATCTGGTGAGCCTCGTCGGGCGCGACGTCGAGCTGCACCAGGCTGGCTCGGTGCTCAAGGGCAGCTCGCCGTTCCGCAACGACACCGACCCGTCCTTCGTGGTCTGGCCGCACAGCCAGACCTGGCGCGACTTCTCGGGCGCCTCCGACGACGGCGGCGACTGCCTCGACTACGTGATGGCGCGCGACGGCGTGGGCTTCTGGGAGGCGCTGCACACCCTCGCCGACGAGGCCGGCGTCGACGTGCCCGGGCGCGAGGACGATCAGCTTCGCGACGAGCTCGACAGGCTCTCCGAGCGCCGCCGGCTCGAGCGGCTGCTCACCGAGGCGGCCCGCTACTACCACCAGGTGCTGCCCTCGAAGCTGCGCGGATCGTGGCACCGTGAGCGCTACGGCTTCACCGACGAGACGGTCAACAAGCTGCTGCTCGGCTGGGCCGACGGGCACCTCTACGAGCACCTCGTGGGCGTCGTGGGCGCGACCGAGGAGGAGGCGCTCTCCACCGGGCTCTTCGTGCGCTTCCGCGACGGCCGGGTCACCGACTTCTTCCAGCAGCGGCTCGTGTTCCCGTACTGGCGGCGCGGCCGAGTCGTGTACTTCATCGCCCGGCAGACCGAGCTCACGCCCGAGGCGCCCTGGGAGCAGGCCAAGTACAAGAAGCTGCTCACCCGCTCGGACAAGCACCCCTACGTCTCGGCGCTGGTCCAGAACGACACCTTCTACAACGAGGACGCCGCCACACGCGGCCGGGTCCGCCAGCTGCTCGTCACCGAGGGCGTCACCGACTGCATCTCGGCGATGCAGGCCGGCGTGCCGTGCATCTCCCCGGTCACAGTCCGCTTCCGCAAGAAGGACCTGCCCAAGCTCATCGCCCTGACCGAGCGTGTCTCCGAGGTGGTCATCTGCAACGACTCCGAGGACAGCGGGGCTGGCGAGGCGGGCGCGACCGAGACCGCCGCCGCGCTGCAGGCCGAGGGGCGGATCGTCCGCATCGCCCGCATCCCGCGCCCCGAGGGCAAGGACAAGGTCGACCTCAACGAGCTCGTGGCCGAGGGGGGCGCCGCCGCCCTCGAGCGGGTCATGCGGGACGCCGCCGACTGGTGCGAGCACCTCATCGAGCAGATCCCCGCCGACGCCTCGAAGCGCGAGGTCAGCGCCCGGCTGCGCGAGGTGCTGCCGCTCATCCGCTCCGCCGATCCGGTGCTCCGCGACGGCTACGCAGACCTCATCAAGAGCCGCTTCAAGCTGCGCGCGCAGACCGTGCGCCAGCTCCTGCGAGAGACCGACCGCCCGCGGAAGAACACGGACGACGACGACTACACCCCCGGCGTCGGCCTCAAGGGCGAGGTCCTCGAGGACACCGACCACTACTACATCCTCGGCCGCCGCGGAGAGCCCGTCACCATCTCGAGCTTCCAGATCGAGCCGGTGCGGCGCGTGGCCACCGACGCCGGCGACATCATCGACGCCGTCGTCACCACCACCAGCGGCCGGGTCTACCGCGGCGTCCGCTTCCCCCGCGAGGCGTGGCACAGCAAGCGCCACCTGCTGCGGGTGCTCAAGTCGGCCGACATGCTGTGGACGGGCTCCGACGACAACGTCCAGGGCGTGCTCAAGCTCGTCGCCGAGCGGGACGTGCCCGCGATGCGCGGCATCACGAACCTCGGCTACGCGGAGATCGGCGGCGAGCCCATCTGGGTCGTGCCCGAGAGCGTGGTGGGCCCCGAGGGCGCGGTGCTCCCCGACGACGTGCTCTTCGTCGACTCCGGCGACGCGCTCCACAAGCGGCTGCGAAGGCTCGATCCGGTCGACCCCGCGGTGGAGGCGGCGACCGCCGCGCTTGTGCTGCCGAAGCTCCTTGAGCTGAACACGCCCGAGGTCATCCTGCCCATCCTCGGCTGGTTCTTCGCCGCGCCGCTGAAGCCCCGCATCCACAAGGCCCTCGGCCACTTCCCGATCCTCTGCGTGTGGGGCACCCAGGGCTCGGGCAAGAGCTCCGTCGTGATGGAGGTGTTCTGGCCGCTCATGGGCATCCGCTCGGCCGAGCCCTTCAGCGCCACCGAGACCGAGTTCGCGCTGCTCAAGCTGCTCTCGTCGACCAACTCCGTCCCGGTGTTCATCGACGAGTACAAGCCCTTCGACATGCCGCGCTACCGGCGGAACACGCTGCACCGCTACATGCGCCGCCTCTACACGGGCGAGGTCGAGAGCCGCGGTCGCGCGGACCAGACGGTGGTCAGCTATCGCCTGCACGCGCCGCTCTGCCTGGCCGGTGAGACGCGGCCCATCGAGTCGGCGCTGGTCGAGCGCATCGTCACCTCGAACCCGAGCAAGGACACGCTGCCGGACCGGCCGGAGATGGTGCGCGCCTTCCAGAAGTTGAAGACCGTGGACCTCGGCCTGCTCACCCGCGGCATCCTCCGCCACCTTCTCGCCCGCGACACCAAGGCCGACCTCGCCGTGGCCACCCGCGTGGTCGAGGGGACGCTCGCCGGGCGCGAGGTGCCGCTGCGCATCAAGGACAACCTCATCGCCACCGTGTGCGGACTGCTCCACTTCGAGGGCTACGCGGGGAGCCTGGGCGTGCGCCTGCCCGAGCTCGACGTCGCGGCGCTGGTGGCCGCCCAGTGCGACGACCTGCTCGAGAGCGGCGGCCGCACGGTGAAGACGGGCCTCGACTATTTCCTCGAGATCCTCTCGAGCCTCGCCGTCAGCGGCGGCATCCAGAACAACCGCCAGTACACCTACTCGAGCGGGCAGCTCGCGCTGCACGTCGCCTCGTGCCACGCGGCCTACGCCGAGCACTGCCGGCGCATCGGCTACGAGGGCGAGGTCCTCGACAAGAAGGCGCTCGTCCGCCAGCTGCAGGAGAACCACCGCCGCGGCGGCTACGTCACCGAGGTCAGCCGCGCGACGACCTTCGGCACCCGCGGCGACAAGCGCCGGGCGGCCTTCATCGACCTCGAGGCGGTCAAGCGGCTGCTCGACGTCGATGACTTCCCCCAGGACGAGCCGAGCAGCGCGGGAGGGTACGGCGGGGGCTGGCATGACGACTGATCTGCCGGCTGTGCACCGCGTCTCAAATGCTCGTTTTGCTTCCGGAATCGGCTTGATGGGTTCGCAGAAGGAAGCGTGTATGCCGACAGCCGAGCACGACGGCTCGGCGCCACGACAACCATCACCATGGAGGACCGCATGAGCCGATCGACCGTCGAGCAAGCGCGTCCCGCCGGCGCGGAGGCGCAGCAGCGGCTGCGCGAGCGCCTGGCCGAGATCCAGGCGATGCCGGTGAGGGAGCTGCAGGACCTGTACTACGACCTGCACGGCCGCGCGACGCGCGCCCGCAACCGGCCCTGGCTGATCAAGCGCCTGAGCTACAGGACGCAGGAGCTGATGACCGGGCTGAGCCTGAGCGCCGAGGCCGAGCAGCGCATCGCCGACCTCGGCGAGGACGAGCCGGTGCGGCTGCGTGAGGAGGGGGACCCGCCGCCGCTGCCCGAGCCGCCGGCCAAGCCCCGCGACCCGCGGCTGCCCCCGGTGGGCACCGTCATCCACCGCGCCCACAAGGGCGAGGTCCACGAGATCACCGTGCTCGACGACGGCTTCGAGTACGAGGGCCGCCACTACACGAGCCTCTCCACCATCGCCCGCGAGGTCACCGGCACCAGCTGGAACGGCTTCCTCTGGGCGGGCCTGACCAAGCGGAAGAAGCGCAAGCGCGGCGACGCCGGGGAGGACGGATGAACGAAGCCCCGAACAACGGCGGGCGGAAGGTCCGCTGCGCGATCTACACGCGGAAGTCGACGAGCGAGGGCCTCGACTCCGACTTCAACACCCTCGACGCCCAGCGCGAGGCGGCCGAGTACTTCATCCGCGCCATGGCCGGCGAGGGCTGGGAGGCGCTGCCGCAGCACTACGACGACGGCGGCTTCACCGGCGCCAACACCGACCGGCCCGCGCTCAAGCGCCTGCTCGCCGACATCGAGGCGGGCGAGGTCGACTGCGTGGTCGTCTACAAGGTCGACCGCCTGAGCCGCAGCCTGATGGACTTCGCGAAGCTGCTCGCGCTCTTCGACCAGAAGGACGTCACGTTCGTCTCGACCACACAGAACTTCAACACGACGAACTCGATGGGGCGGCTCACGCTCAACATCCTGCTTTCATTCGCGCAATTTGAGCGCGAGATGATCGCCGAGCGCACCCGCGACAAGATGGCCGCCGCACGTAAGCGCGGGAAGTGGCTCGGCTCGCGGCCGCCCTACGGCTACCTCGGCGACCGCGACAAGAAGCAGCTGGTCGTCTGCGAGGAGGAGGCGGAGCGGGTGCGGACCATGTTCCGGATGTACCTGCGCCTCGGCTCGGTGAACGCGGTCGCCAAGCGCATCAACGACCTGGGCTGGATGAAGAAGGGGTACCGCGCGAAGACCGGGCGCGTGACTCCGCCGCGGAAGTACCGGGACAAGGACGTCCACACCATCCTGCGCAACGTGACCTACCTCGGGAAGGTGGAGTTCAACGGCGAGCTCTACGAGGGCGAGCACGAGGCCATCGTCAGCGAGGAGCTCTTCGCGCGGGTTCAGTCGGTGCTCTCGTCGAAGGCCTGCGGGCGCGGCACGCGACGTGGGCGCAACCCCGACTACCTGCTCCAGGGCATCGCCTACTGCGGGCTCTGCGACAAGCGCATCACCACCACGGCGGGCCGCGGGCGGAATAGGGAGGTCTACCGCTACTACGTCTGCTCGAACCGCGGGCGGAAGGGGCGCGACGGCTGCACCCACCCGCGCCTCGGCGCCGAGGAGCTCGAGCAGCTGGTGGTCAGCCGGGTGAAGGCCCGCTGCACCGACCCGCTGCTGCGAGAGGAGATCGTCGCCCGCATGGAGGTCGGCCGGGTCGAAGCGATGGCGGCGATCACCTCGGAGCGCGAGCGCATCGTGGCCGACGAGGCGAAACTGCATGCCGAGGGCCGCAAGCTGATGGACGCCATCGGCTCGGAGACCGGCACCGAGGGCAGGCTGCTGGCCGAGCGCATCGGCGAGATCGAGGCCCAACTCGACGTGCTGTCGACCGAGCGCTGCTCCCTCGACGCCCAGCTGCGCGGCCTGCAGAACGCCACCGAGCAGGTCCGCGCCACGGTGAACATCCTCGAGGTCTTCGACGCCGTCTGGGACGAGTTCGAGGCCGCTGAGAAGCAGGACCTCGTCCACCTCGTGGTGAAGCGGGTCGTCGTCAACGAGCCCGAGGGCAAGCTCGACCTCGAGTTCCACGACCTGGCCGCGCCCTTCGAGCCCCTCGCCACCGAGCCCGAGTACGACCCGGGCGACGACGAGCCACCGGACGACGACGAGGCGCCAACGACGGCCACCAGGGCGCCCGTGTCGGCCCCGGCGATGGAGGCGAGCCCATGACCCAGCACGCCGAGACGATCGCCTTCCGGCCGCGACAGCGCCGCACACAGGCCCGCGTGAAGCGCCGCCGGCGCCAGCTCGCAGAGCGCCGTCCCGCCCGCGTCGCCCGCCGCCTGGCGTTGGCGCACCGCATCGCCGCCGACATCGAGGCCGGCCGGTACAAGGACTACGCCGACGTCGCCCGCCGCCACGGGCTCACCCGCGCCCGGCTGACCCAGCTGATGAACCTCCTGCTCCTCGCGCCCGACATCCAGGAGGAGGTGCTGGCCCTCGAGTTCCCGGTGGGGCGGGAGCCCGTCACCGAGCGCACGCTGCGCCGGGTGCTCACCAGCCTGTGCTGGGAGGATCAGCGGGCGGCCTGGGGCGAGCTGCGGCCCGAGGACGACCTCGCGAGATAGCTCCGACCGGCACGCAGCGTGCCGACTTATTCCGACTCAAGACGATCCTGTCTGCGCTTGAGCCTCTGGGACTGATCGTGTTAGCTTCGCGCAGCCCAAGATGGAGGCAGTGCGTCTTGAACGGGGTGCCTCCGTGCCCGCTGGAGCGAAACCGATGTCGGAACAAGAACCCTGGGCGTCCGTGGAGGACGTCGCGAAGCACCTCGGGATCGCCAGAGACACGGTCTACCGCTGGATCGAGTCGAAGGCGCTGCCGGCGCACAAGATCGGGCGCCTGTGGAAGTTCAAGTTGTCCGAGGTCGACGAGTGGGTTCGCTCGGGTGGCGCGTCTGAGGGCAGCGACGATCAGAGCGCTTGAGGAGGAAGAAGAACACGCATGTCCTATCTGGAAGGCCACCGTCAGCGACTCCGAGACCGCTTCAATGGAAGCGGCCTCGGCGCGTTCGAGGACCACGAGGTTCTCGAGCTGCTGCTGACGTACGCCATTCCGCGGAAGGACGTGAAGCCCATTGCCCGGGGGTTGCTGGACCGCTTTGGGTCGCTCTCCAACACCCTCGACGCCAAGACGGCGGACCTCGCCGGGGTGGACGGCATCGGTGAGGCTGCAGCCACGCTCCTCCACGTCATGCCCGCCCTGACGAGGCGCTACCTGCGCGATCGCTGGGGGCACAAGCCGCAGATGAACACGCGGCAAGACCTCTCACGCTTCGCTGTAGATGAGCTCGCGACGGCCAACAACGAGGTCTTCCTGCTGATCGTCCTGACGCACGAGAACCACGTGCTCCGCTCGATTCCGCTTCACGAGGGCACGATCACCAGTGCGCCGGTCTACCCGCGCCTGGTGGTCGAGGCGGCGCTGAGGCATCACGCCGCCAAGGTCGTGTTCGCGCATAACCACCCGGGCGGGAATGCGGAGCCCTCCGAGGAGGACATCGACGTCACCCAGACCCTAGTCGGCGTCTTCGCCGCGCTCGGTATCCCGGTCGTGGACCACATCATCGTTGCTGGGCCGCGGACCTTCAGCATGGCGGAAGCCGGCCTGCTCGACGGGCGCGGCAAGCTCGGGAGGTCCGCATGACGGCGGCCATCGAGAAGGACATGGTCGTCCAGGGCCCGCTGTGGCCCGAGCCGGTTCGGGTGCTGTCCGTCGAGCACTTCGGTACGATGCTCCAGGTCGATGCGGTCGGGACGCGCTCGCGCCAGTTCTATCCCGGGATCATCGTCACCGCGGCACAGGCCGACGCGCTGAACGTAGTCTCGAGTGCGCGCGGCATGGACTTCTCGGGTGACCCGCAAGCATTCCACCTCGCCATCGAGGCACTGCGCATTCGCCTCGCGTACGAGTACGACCCCCATTTTGCCGTCAACGCATCGACCATCACCCCGCTGCCGCATCAGCTCGATGCGGTGTACCGGTACATGCTCAAGTCGCCGCTCGTCCGCTTCCTCCTGGCGGACGATCCAGGCGCCGGCAAGACGATCATGGCCGGGCTGCTGCTCAAGGAACTTCGGTTCCGCGGATTGGCGGATCGAGTGCTCATCGTTGTGCCGCCACTGGTCTCGCGGCAATGGCAGGAGGAGCTCGAGGAGAAGTTCTCCGAGGAGTACACCATCATCGACAACGGGGTGCTCAAGGCCAACGTGGGCCGCAACCCCTGGACCGAGAACGACCGCTGCATCACGTCGGTGTACTGGGCCGCCCGCGACAACGTCCTCGAGACCCTGCGCGAGGCCGACTGGGACCTGGTGATCGTCGACGAGGCGCACAAGATGGCGGCCTACCGCCACGGCGTGCGCTCGCAAAAGACCCGGAAGACACGGCTCTACCGGCTCGGAGAGGAGCTTTCGGTTCGCACCAAGCACCTGCTGCTGCTGACGGCGACCCCTCACAAGGGCGACCCCGAGAACTTCCGCCTACTGCTCGAACTGCTCGACAAGGACCTGTTCGCGGACCGCAGCATCCTCGAGGAGGCGATGTCGAGCGACGACAATCCCATCATCCTCCGTCGGCTGAAGGAGGAGATGTGCCGGTTCGATGGGTCGCCGCTCTTCCCCGAGCGGACCGTGAAGACGGTGACCTTCGACCTGAGCCGGGCCGAGCGCGATCTCTACGATGAGGTCACCGAGTACGTCTCGGAGCATTTCAACAAGGCGATGCAGAAGGAGAAGCGGAACGTCGGGTTCGCGATGACCATCCTTCAGCGCCGCCTGACCTCTAGTCTCGCTGCCATCACCGCGTCTCTGGAGCGTCGGCACGGCCGGCTTCAAGACCTGCTCGACCAGGTCCGCGCTCTCGTGGCTACGAAGGCACGACGCGCACTGAGGGGCGAATCGAACGGCGACGGCGAACTCGACGAGATGCTCGCGGGCGTGGAGGTCGACGACCTGGACGACCTCTCGGAGACATCTCGGTGGGACGTCGAAGACTCCCTCGTAGAGCGCCTGACCAACGCCGAGTCCATCGAGGAGCTCGAGGCCGAGGTGCTCGCCCTCGAGCGTCTCGTGCGACGCGCGAGGACAGCGCTCGGAAGCGGGATCGAGAACAAGTTCAACCAGCTACTGGACGCCATCCTCCGCGATGAGGGGCTCGCCGCGCGAGGCGAGAAGCTGCTGATCTTCACCGAAGCAAAGGACACCCTCGTCTTCCTCGTTCGCCGGCTGCGGGAACAAGGCTTCACAGTAGCGACCATCGAGGGCTCGCTCTCCATGCAGCAACGCCTCGCTCAGCAAGAGCTGTTTCGAGGCGAGGCGCAAATCATGGTGGCGACCGAGGCCGGTGGCGAGTCCATCAATCTCCAGTTCTGCAACCAGATGGTGAACTACGATATCCCGTGGAACCCCAACCGGCTCGAGCAGCGCATGGGTCGCATCCACCGGATCGGTCAGCAGAACGAGGTCTTCATCTTCAACCTCGTTGCCGCGGACACCCGTGAGGGTGCAGTGCTCGCCGCATTGCTCCGAAAGATGGAGGAGATGCGACAAGGGCTGGGCTCGGATCGCGTGTTCGACCTCGTTGGCGACCTCCTCGAAGACCACGAGATCAGCCTCGCCGAGCTCATCATCGACTGCATCACCAATCGCCGCCGGCTGGAGGATGCCGTTGCCAGCATCGAGCAAGCGGTCAGCCCCGAACACCAGGCCTCGCTCGTGGCAGCACGAGAGGAAGGGCTCGCCCGTCGCTTCGTAAACCTCCCCGAGCTCCGCAGCGACGCGGCACGTTCGGCCGGCCAGGCCTTGCTGCCGCCACACCTCGAGCAGTTTTTCACCAACACGCTGGAGAGGAAACGCGGTCGATGGGAACGACGCGCCGATGGCAAGATCCGGGTCGAGCGCGTTCCAGTTGCCCTCCGCCGTGACCAGGAGATCGAGTTCCGGCGTCGGCACGGCACGGTGGGGCGAAGCTACCTCTCCTTGACCTTCGACAAGGCCGAGGTCGGTGAAGACGGTCGCACGGACCTGCTCGGCCCCGGCCATCCGCTCTTCGAGTCGGTGCTACAGGCGGCGGAGTCGGAGTTCGTGGACGCCCTGGCCCGCGGCGCCGTGTACTACGACGTGGATGCGACCCAGCCCGAGCGGCTGTGGTTCTTCCGGGCCTCGGTGGGCGACGGAACCGGCCGCATCCTCTCACAGCGCCTCTTTGCGGTGCGTGAGCTCATGGCTGGCGAGGGGGCGACCTTCCGCCCCTCACACCCGATTCGGCTTCACGATCTTGCACCGAGGGCCGACGGCACGGCCCCACCTGCCTTCGGAGGCTTCGAGGAGAGGAAACGCGCGGCCACGATGTTCTGCCTGGAGGAACTCGTTCCCGCGTTCCTCGAGGATGTGGGCGACGGACGTCTGAAGGAGCTGGCGGTCAAGGAGCGATACCTCGAGCGGTCCTTTCGTGTCGTCGTCAGTCGGCATGCGGACCGACTCCTCGAGATGGAAGCGAAGTCCGGCGCCGGTCAGGACATGAGCCTGGCGATTGGCCGCGAGCAGCGGCTCATGGAAGAGGCCAAGCGACGGCAGCAGGACAGGCTTGCCGAGGTCCGACTCGAGCAGCAGCTTGTGCCGCGAGCCCCCGAATTCCTCGGCGTCGCCACTGTGCTGCCCCGAGAGGCCACCACAAGCAACGCGCGAGCCGGCGACCAGCTGATTGAGAAGGTGCGCAGCGTCGAGGAGAGCGCGGGGCGCGAGTTCGACGACGCCCGCGGGCTCGAGCTCGGCTACGACGCCGTGTCTCGCAACAAGGACGGTCAGGACGTGCGCTTCATGGCGGTTCGCCGGGTCGAAGATGACGGGAGCATCTGGCTCCGAGCAAGCGAATGGGCACAGGTTCAACATCTCGGCAGCCAGTACACCCTCTACGCCGCGCAGGGCGACCGCCTCTTCACCGTCAGCGGGAAGGAGGCGGAGCTAGCCGCCACGAAACACAACAACGCACGACGAGTTTCCATCCGCTTGGCCGGGCTTCAGCTTCCGCTGGCGGCGCAGCGAGACGCAAGGAGTGAAGGATGACCGACCGCCGCCTCATCGAGGATAGCTTGCCGCTCGCTGAAATCAGCGAGCAGAGCGCTCGAGAAAAGTACATCAGGCAAGGTCACATCAGCACCCTGCACATGTGGTGGGCCCGTCGGCCCTTGGCGGCCTCCAGGGCCGCTGTCTACGCCTCCCTGGTTGCCGCCCCGGCGAGCGAGGAAGAGCGTCAGCTCCACCACGAGCGGCTGAAAAAGCTGGTCAACTGGGATACGCTCGATCCGCTGCACGCCGACCACGGTGAGTTGGCGGCAGCTGCCGCCGCGATCGAGGCTGACACGAGGGCCCGTTCGACCGATGGTCGCGGGCGGGTAGCCGTGTTGGACCCCTTCGCAGGGGGAGGGGCGATTCCGCTTGAGGCCCAGCGCCTTGGGTGCACGGTTGCAGCCAACGACCTCAATCCTGTCGCTCATATCATCCAGCGAGGGACGCTGCTGTACCCGCAGATGTTTGCAGGCCAAACAGTCGGCGTGGATGCGCCCGACGGGCAGCGTAAACTTGACGGGTCGAAGCAACAGGTGCTCGCGCTCATCCACGAGTTCCAACGACGAGCCAATGAGGTCCAGGAAGCGGTCCGCGCCGATCTTGGCGGTCTGTACCCTTCAAGCGGTTCAGATCGAGAGGTTGTCGGGTACTTCTGGGTCCGTGAGATCACCTGCACGAATCCCGCCTGCAGAGCCAGCATTCCTGTAGTCAACCAGACCGCGCTGGCCAACACCAAGTCGCGAAAAGTCGCCTACCATCTCGTGCCATCGGCCGACCGCAAGAGCGTCGAAGCGCAAATCTCTTCGGGAGACGAGATATGGTTCGACCCCAAGGCCGGAACGTACGGAAACAACAAGCTTCTTTGTCCCTGCTGTGAGCAGGTAACGAGTGGCAAACAGCTTCGAGCGCTTGGCATGCAGCGGAAGTTCCGGCACCGGATGCTGGCCGCATGCGAGTCTTCGAACGTGGAGCGGGGGCTGTTCTATCGACTCGTGACGGAGGACGACATCCGCGCGTCGAGCAGAGCTGAAGAACTCATCGCTTCGGTCACCGAACTCGAAGGCGACATTTCACCCGACCGGCCTTCTTCCAATGCTCGCGGCCTCTCCGCTATCACAAGGTATGGGCTGACCAGGTTCAGCGACCTCTTCAATACCCGCCAGATGGTGGTCCTAGACCGTTTCTCGTCGGAGATTCGGCGGACGCATGACCGGATGCTTGCGGAGGCAGTCGACACGAAACTGGCTGAGGCAGTCACGGTATATCTCGCACTCGCGCTCGACCGCATCGCCGCCCAGAACACGACTCTATCGCGGTGGAATAGCGCGCGAGAAACCAACCAAGGCCTGTACTCAAAGCAGGCGGCCTCGATGGTCTGGGACTATATTGAAGCGAACCCCCTCGGAAGTCGCTCGGGCAGCTGGTCAAACGCTGTGGGGATCATCTCGAAGGTAATCGAGGCTGCATCCTTCGAGAATCCGGCAAGCAACGTATGGATGGGTAGCGCAACAGACCTGGCCCGCAGAGGTGTCGTCTTTGACGCAGTCATAACTGACCCCCCGTACTACGATTCGGTTCCATACTCGGACATCTCTGACTTCTTCTACGTGTGGCTGCGTCGCACGCTCAAGGAAGTTCTCCCAGATGTCTTCTCCGCGACCCTGACCCCCAAGCGTCGCGAGATAATCCAGCACAATCCTCGGCACGGAGGCGAGTCAGCAGCGCGAGACTTCTATGAGTCCCAGATGACTCTCGCGTTCCGGGAGATGTGCAACGTCATCGTAGATGACGGAGTAGTCGTAGTTGTCTTCGCGCATAAGACGACGGCAGCCTGGGAGACGTTGCTGACGAGTCTACTGCGGGCCGGGCTCGTCGTGACGGCATCTTGGCCTATCGACACTGAGATGGGCGCTAGGACGGGCGCCCAAGGAGCCGCTTCCTTGGCCTCCTCGGTGTTCATCGTCTGCCGCAAGCGATCCGCTCATGACGAAGGCTTCCTCGACGACGTCGAACCCGCCTTGGCCGAGAGGCTTCACGAGCGCTTGGACTACTTCTGGTCGCAGGGCATCCGGGGGGCCGACTTCTTCATGTCTGCGATCGGCCCGGCGGTCGAGGTTTTTGGCAAATACAAGCGCGTGCTCAAGCTCACAGGCGAAGAGGTGACCATTGCCGAACTGCTCGACAAGGTTCGAGCGGTCGTGGCGGACTATGCGCTGCAACGAATTGTTCATGGCGAGCGCGCGGGTGATGTGGACGAGGCAAGTCGTTTCTACGTCATCTGGCGATGGGCTTTTGGCACTGCGGACGTCGATAGCGGAGAGGCGATCCACATGGCGCAATCGATGGGCTGCGAGTTCACCGAACTGGCATCGGACAAGGGTGTGCTCGAGAAGAAGAAGGACAAGGTCAGTCTTCGGGGCCCTGCTGACCGAGCGCGCGTGAAGGGGCTGGGGCTCCCGACAGCGACAGGCGTGTACGCGCCACTTGTCGACGTGCTCCACGAGGCGGCGAATCTCTGGGCAGCTGGGGAACGTCAGGACCTTTCAGACTTCCTTGCAGAGGCGCTGCCACCTGGCGGCGCCGACCGACTTCAGCGACTTGCCCAGAGCATCGTCGATGTCCTCGTCCCCGGTGACAAGGAGCGCGCGCTGTACGAGAACTTCCTCGTCGGTTCGCGCTCGCTGCCCGCGCCTACGAAGAAGGACGCGCCCACCGCCAACCAGCAGAAGCTGTTCTGAAAGAGGAAACCATGACCACCACAACTCCTTGGCGGAACGTCGTCACGCCCCACGACAACATCAAGCAGGGCCGGGTCAAGCAGAACGACTTCGCTGCGAGCCTGGCGGACGTCCTGACCAGCAGCGGCAACCCCGACTACTTCGACCCGGTTCGCTTCTTCAATCGGACGTTCCTCACCGGTGGCCTCCGCACGCTCGCTGGCGAGGTCGTCGGGCGACTCACCGGCCAGGGCGATGGCGATGCGGTGATGCAGATCCAGACGCCCTTCGGCGGCGGAAAGACGCACACGCTCATCACCCTCTACCACCTCGTGAAGAACGGTCAGGCGTGCTTCGACCACCCGGCGCTCAAGACCTACTGGCTGGAGCGAGGCTGGAAGGTCCCGCCCAGCGTCCCGGTCGCCGCCTTCGACGGGAACCAGGTCGGCGTGGGCGCTGCGGAAGTCGAGCCAGGTCTCTCGGTCCAGACAATGTGGGGGCACATCGCCTGGCAGCTGGCGGGCCGCGAGGGCTACGAGCTCGTGAGCTCTTTCGACGCCGACCGAGTTGCGCCTGGCGGCTCCGACATCGACCGGGTGCTCGAAGCGGCGGGCGGTGGCCTCGTCATCCTCGACGAGGTCGTCAACTACATCGAGAAAGGTGCCGCGGTTGCCGTCCAGGACTCCACGCTGAAGGCTCAGACGCTCACCTTCCTGCAGACCCTGACGGTCCGCGCCGGCAACCACGACCGCGTGGTCGTCGCGGCGACCCTGCCGAAGAGCCACCTGGAACTGCATGGCACGGCCTCGGCCGACGCGCTCGACCGACTGCAGAAGATCTTCGGGCGCGTGCAGAAGGTCCGTGAACCCGTCGAGGGCGACGAGGTGCACGAGATCATCCGGCGACGCCTCTTCGTTCCGTTCGGTCACGACACCGAAGACAAGGGCACCCGCACCAAGAAGGGCAACAACCGGGACGCGACCATCGCCGCCTATGTGTCTGATCTCAAGACGCGCCCCCAGGTGCCGGACTTCGCGAAGGAACACGGCTACGCCGAGCGGTTCGCTCAGAGCTACCCGTTCCACCCGTACCTGCTGGACATTCTCAACCGCTATGTTGGCGCGAACCCCAAGTTTCAGCGAACCCGCGGCGTGCTCCGTCTGCTCGCCCTCGTGGTGGCGGATCTGCTGAAGAAGAGCCACTCGGGTGGTCTCATCCAGGCCTCTGATGTTGACCTGACGAACGAGGAGATCCGCTCCGAGCTGCTCGAGTTGGTGGACCGCGAGTTCCGCTCGGCGCTCGAGGCGGACATCATCGGAAACGGCGCCAACGCGGTGGACCTCGACCGCCAGAGCCCGCAGATGACCCAGTGGCACATTGGTTCGGGTTTGGCGACGACGACTTTCCTGTTCACATGTGAGGCAGGCAACGGGTCGCGCGGGGCGACGTTGGCGGAGCTGCACCTCGCCTCCTCCCGGCCCGAGATCGACTTCGGCACGATTCCGGGGGTCGTGCTCCAGATCAAGGAGCGCTTCCACTTCATCAACACCGAGGGGGAACGTTTCCGCTTCTCGACGACGCCGAACCTCAACCGCATCCTCCTCGACGCAAAGAACGGCGTCGACGAAGAGCAAGTTCGCTCCAGGCTCGAGGCTGAGCTCGGGCGGCTTCTGTCGTCCACGCCGCTGGCTCGCTACATCTGGCCGGAGGGTCCGGGCGACATCCCCGACAACAACGTCAACAAGCTCGTCGTCATGCCGCCCGAGCGGACGCTGGGACCCAGCTCCAGCGAAGACACGACGGCCGGTGTCCTCGACATCCTCAACAAGAGCGGATCGACCCACCGGACTCGCCGGAACACGCTGGTGTTTCTGGTGGCCGACGAGTCCGAAGTCACCGTGCTCAAGGAGCGGGTAAGGACGCTACTGGCCGCGGAGAACGTCGATACCAATCGCGAGCGACACAACCTCTCCAAGAGCCAGGTCACCCAGCTGCAGGGCGAGAAGACGAACGCCGCCAAGGGTGTCCGTCAGCAGATCCTGCGCACCTATCGGCACGTGGCATGGGGAGGCAGCAACGGGGATCCTTTGAAGGTCCTGGACATGGGACAGCCTCCGCTGACCACCGACCAGAACCTCACAGACCTTGTCGTCGCCTTCCTCAAGGAAAAGCAGAAGTACCTGGAGCAGATCGCTTCAATCCTCCTGGTACATCCGACGAAGCTCCAGGTCTGGCCGAAAGACGAGCCGGCGCTCAGCCTGAAGGCCCTGCCTGGCTATTTCCGGAACTTCACTCACCTGCCCATCCTCAAGGACGACGATGTCCTGCGACAGGCGATCGTCGATGGCGTGCGCTCGGGTCAGTTCGCACTGTGCGAGGGGATGGGCGCAGAAGACGCCAAGATCCTTCACTACAAGACCTCCATCACATCCTCCGGGGTCGCGCTCGAAGACGGCTACGTGCTCGTGCGACAAGCGCTCGCCGACGAGAAGATCGAAGCGGAGAAGAAGAAGGCGGCCGAAGGTACTGCCGTCGGAACGGTCGATGTGGGGGGCGTCTCGGGCGTCGCTCAGCCGGGAGTGGGCTCTGGCGGCCAGGTCAGCCCACAGCCGGGTGCTGGTGGGATGTCTGGCGGTGCCACGGTCGTCCAGCCGGGTGGGGGCGAGCCGGTGCCTCCGACGCCCGATGGAAAGCCACGGCGCGTGCGTCTCGATGTCGAGATTCCCTTCACCGACTTCCACACCTTCTACACCGGAATCATCAACGCGCTGGGGCGCAACGCGGACAACATCAAGATCAACGTGCAGATCGAGGCTGCGTCCGACTCCGGCTTCAGTCCGACGCTGATCGAAGACACGGTGAAGGAGACGCTGTTCAACCTCTTCCGGACCGACGAATACCTCCAGGTCGACGAATAGGAGCAGCGCCATGCGGGAGAAGGCCCACGACATTCTGAACCGGTACCTCGAGGCTGAGCTCGGGCGTTCCTTCGTGCTCCCGGACGTGGGTGAGATCTCGCGCCAGCGCGCGAACTTCCTGGCTCATTTCGGCCCGGAACAGCTTGCCAAGATGAGCGGGCCGGAGCTCCTGCGCCAGCTCCCCCACAACGCCTCGAACGACCAGCCGATGGACTACTGGCTGGAGTTCAAGAACGACGACGAGTTCAGCTACCGACTCTTCGGTAGCATCAGCGGCGGCTCGGCGGCGAAGTACGGCCCGTGGCAGGAAAAAAAGACCGGGTCATGGCGGGCGAAGAAGCCGGGTTCACGGTCGATTCACAACATCTCCGAGGACGAAGCGCTGGTCGCGCTCGAGGAGCGTCGCACCGAGATGCTCGACGCCATCGAGGCCGTCCAGGGTTTCCATGGCAAGCCGGTCGAGTCGATCGACCCGCTGGCGTTTCAGAAGGCAGTGGACGACGCTGCACCGCGTTGGGGGACCAGCGCCTGGCTGCACAAGTACCTGCATCTCAACTTTCCGGACCTCGTCACGTGGAGCGCGACGCAGGCCTGGTCAGAGGCCGAACTCTACTCCGTGGGCGTGGTGCCTGTCGGCACAGGCCTCTACGCGCAGGACATTCAGATCATCCGGTTCTGGAACAGCCTGCAGGCCCTCGCCGATCTGCCCACGCAGCTGCGCTACCGCGTGGGGAAGGGCTTCGCGCCTCGCGATCACTGGTGCTTGGGACTGGCCGGCGAGGTCTCCGCCTGGAAGGAGATGCTCGCGCACGAGCACGTTGCTCTCGGACCGACGAAGGTCGGTAATCTCTCGGAGGTCATCGCGCTCAACAAGAAGCGCGACATCCGGACGGCGGTGGAGACAGCCTTCCAGGATGCGGGCATCAGCACCCAATCCGACGACGTCCGGAACCTCACCGAGCTCGCCTACCGCCTGAAAGAGGGCAGTGTGATCGCGCTCTTCGCCGACGCCTCCACGGTCGTCGCCGTTGGGCAGATCACTGGCAGCTACCGCTACGTGAAGGGTGCCGAGCGTCCACACCAGCTGCCGGTTCGGTGGCACCACAACCAGAGCTTCGAGACGAGCAAGCCCGTGGCGGTGGGCACGAACCTGCTGATGCTCGAGCCGCTGCACGACGTTGTCGCGGATATCGAGGCGTCTCTCCTCGCCAACGGCATCGGACCCTGGCAAAACTTCCCGGGGGCAGGCGAGTCTCCCGCCGGCGGACGACCAGCAAGCGTGGTGCCCACGTCTGCGGAGGGCTTCAAGGCCGAGCCGCCGCCCCCGCTCGAAGGAATCGCCCGGCACGTGGTCGACATGCTCGACCGCAAGCGCCAGGTGATTCTCTACGGCCCGCCGGGCACGGGGAAGACGTACCACGCCGAGCGGATTGCTCTCGAGGTCGTCGCACGGAACAACTTCAACTGTCTCCCCTCCCAGCTGTCCGACCGGCAGCGGGACTCGGTGTATGGGCGTGGTGGAGCGGACCCGTACATCGCCACGTGCACCTTCCACCCGATGTACTCCTACGAGGATTTCATCGAGGGCTACCGGCCAGACGGCGAGGGATTCCAGCTCGAGGCGGGCATCTTCAAGCGGATGGCGACGGCCGCCCAGGCTCAGCCGAACAAGCGCTTCGTGCTCATCATCGACGAGATCAACCGGGGGAACATCCCCAAGATCTTCGGTGAGCTGATCACCCTCATCGAGGCGTCGAAGCGCGGCACGACCTCCAGCCTTCTACCGCTGTCGAAGGAGCCGTTTACGGTTCCGCCGAACCTGCTGGTCGTCGGTACGATGAACACGGCCGACCGGTCCATTCTGCTGCTCGATACAGCGCTCCGCCGACGCTTTGCCTTCAAGGAGCTACTCCCCGAGCCGCACTTGCTCCGCTCCGGCTACATCGCGGACATCTCCCTGTCGACGTGGCTCCGCGCGCTCAACCGCCGCATCGTCGAGCAGCTGGGACGAGACGGGCGCAACCTGCAGGTCGGCCACGCCTACCTGATGCCCGGTGGCAAGCCAGCCGCGACCCTCGCTCGCATCGGAGAGGTCGTCCGCGACGAGCTCTGGCCCCTCCTCCAGGAGTACTGCTACGAGGACCCCAACAAGCTCGCGAACATCCTCGCGGCCGACAAGGGCGGGGTCTATGACCGAGAGGCGGCGAACCTCAAGTTCGACCTCTTCGAGCCGGGACGGGAAGAGGAGCTGGTGCCTGCACTCACGGCCATCGTGACGCCCGAGGACAAGAAGCACGATGCCCTGCTCGAGGAAGACGTGCCCGACGACGAGGATGCGGAGGAGCACACGGAGTCGGAGGCGGCTTCCGAATGATGAACCGCCCCACCATCCGCATTCGCGAGTGGAGCAAAGTCGCGCCAGCAAGCTCTGGTGATGGCGCACTCCTGCGCGGACTTCGTCTCACCGACGAGGACCGGGACCTGCTCGCGGAGCTTGCGGGGCGGTCGAGTCTGCGGTTCACCGAGCTCCGGGACGGGCTCGCGATCTCCGTGGGTCCGCACATCGGCACCGTGAGCCTGACGGGGCTGCGCATCGTCATCATGCCGAAGATCCGCATCGACAACCTGATGCGGCTTGTGGCCTACGCTTTCGAGCTCTCCGACCTCACCGTCACCGAGACGCGCACGCGCTACACAAGCTCTGACGAGGGGCTCATCGACCTCCTGGGGCTGTCGCTGCTCCGAGCCGTCGAGCGCGTCGCGCGAGGAGGACTACTCCCTGACTACCGCTCGAAGATCGAAGACCTGGCCACTCCTCGTGGCCGGCTCGACATGCGACACATCGCGACGCACCCACGCCGGGCGACATTGCGCTGCATCTATGATGACCTGACGGTCGACCACCGCATCAACCAGGTACTCGCAGCGGGCTTGCGGCTCGCTTCTCGGGTGATGCAGTCGGCTGATCTCCGTCTGGACCTCGCTCGGGCCGCAGACCGCTTCTTCGGGGACCTCTCGCGGACCCAGCTGGACTCCGACATGCTTCGGGAGGTCCTCGACGGTCTGGACAGGCGGTCAAGCCACTACCGCACGGCTCTCACGCTGATCGCGCTCATTCACCAAGGCGCCCGCCTCGGCGAACACCAGCGTGCCGGCGAGATGCCGCTGTCCAGCTTCACCCTGAACATGAACATGGTCTTCGAGCGGTTCCTCGGCCGCTACTTCCGGGAGACCGCGCCGGCCGACGTGCGCATCAGCGCGCAGGACGTTCGCTCGGACGTGTTCAGCTACCTGGAAAACGCTGGCGGCTGGAACCAGCCGACCATTCGCCCAGACTTCGTTTTTCGACGCCGCCGCAAGGTCGTGGCGGTGGCTGACGCCAAGTACAAGAACCGGCACGAACACCCGCCGTCCTCAGCCGAGCTCTACCAGCTGACCGCCTACGGGTTGTCCTACAACATGGCCGACCCGCGAGAGGTCCTGCTCCTACACCCGCTCGCCTCGGGTGAAGTTGACCGTGCCACGTCGCTCCTGTTCGCCCCCTCCGCCGCGAAGCAGCAGGTCCGCATCCGGCTGGTCGGCGTGCCCGTCGACGGCCTCCTGGACGGCTCGGTGGCCGGCTGGTGGCCTCTCGCTCCGCCTGCATGGGCATCCGGCATCGGTCGCGTCTCATCAACCGCTCAACCGCCCTCTACCTCTGTGGGCCACCAGCAAATCGGAGGGCATTGATGGCGCGCGCAGACCTGCTGAAGAAGCTATTCGAGACGTACCAACGGCGTGACGACGCGGCCTTTCGCTCGGTGGCCGACGAGATCATCGAGGAGGAGCGCAAGAAGCAGCATCCGGTGCTCGCGAACGAGCTGCAGCGGATCCTGGCGAATGGGGTCCGCTCGCTTCAGGATGTTCAGCCGTCGTCACGGTCTCATCTGGAGCCGGTGCCGATGGACAGCGATCGTCGGACACCACTGCTGGCGATTCGGAACCCCGATCGGTACTTCGATGACATCGTCCTCGATCCTCAACTGCGGGGAGCGCTTGATCGACTTCTGCGGGAGGTTCGGGGTTGGGAGATATTGGAGACCAGTGGTCTCGCACCAACACGGCGCCTCCTCTTCTGCGGGCCGTCGGGCTGCGGAAAAACAGCGACAGCTGAAGCCGTCGCCACAGAGCTCGGCCTTCCGATGCTCTACGTCCGCTTCGATAGTGTGGTCTCTTCGCTGCTCGGAGAGACCGCAGCGAACGTTCGCAAGGTCTTCGACTACGCTGCGCGTGGCCAGTGGGTGGTCTTCTTCGACGAATTCGACGCCATCGGTCGGTCCCGCGACGACGCGACGGAACACGGCGAGATCAAGCGCGTCGTGAATTCGTTCCTTCAGCTCCTGGATAGCTTCCACGGGCGCTCCCTCGTCATCGCCGCTACGAACTTCGAGCAGTCCCTTGACCCCGCCATCTGGCGGCGGTTCGACGACGTGCTGCGGTTCGGGCTACCTGATGCCGACGCCCTTGCAACGCTGGTGTCCAAGCGGCTCCGCCCGCTCCGCTTCAAGAAGTCCCACGTCGACAGGATCGCCTCCGAGCTCACAGGCTCTAGCTTTGCGGATGCCGAGCGTGTGTGCCTCGACATCAGGAAGCAGAGGGCGCTTGAGGGGGGCGATACCGTTCGCCAGCCCGATGTCCAAGTTGCGCTCACTCGCCACGCCTACCGGAAGGAGATTCTCCAGATGGCAGCGCGGGACGTTCCGCCCCCGACCATCGACCGAGAGTAGGAGTTCCCCCATGCAAGGTGATTCCTCGCAAGACAACCTGCCGCACCTTGCTATCGATCGCGAGCCAGACCTCGCTCATCCTCGACGTCCACCACAACCGTTCGGTTCCAGCTCGTCACGGTCGGACAGGGGGCATCACGCCCGCGACGCGAAGCAGCTGACGAGCACTGCCCAATCCACAGTCGCGGCGGCGCGAGCACGAAGCGGTGTGGACCCGTCTCGCCTGGTGGTCCTCGAGCTCGCGACGGTTGAGCGAACTGCGAGGGACGAACTCGAGAGGCGATTGAACGCCACGGTGGTTGATGAGCGAATCCAGAGCCGCGAGACCGTCAACTACCTCGTCGAAGCTGAGGGATTCGATGAATCGACGATGCCCACGGGCTCTCGCCTTCGGCGTGCGCAAAAGGCCGACATCGATGCGGCACACAAGGTTGCGCCGGCCGAGGTCGCCAAGGACACTCAGCCTCGCGAGCACATGGTCGTGGAGCTGCCATCAGATGCCACGGCCGGGGTCGCTTCTGGACTCGCCTCTTGGACCAAGCAGAAGGAGCTGCTGCGCGTCACGGTGCAGTTCTCCACCACTGATGAAGTGGACAAGTTCCGGTCGGAGATCGACGCGTATGCGCGAGGGGAGGCGGCAACCACGGTCATGCCGCAAGGCACGCGCCAGAAGTTCTTCGATGCCGTCGAGTGGATTGGCACCCAATCCCGAGATGACCGAACGGGGCCGCGGCTTGCCGAAGAGGGGGTCCCGGCAGCAGCCAGTTTCGCCCTGGATGTTGACCTCTGGCATCCAGGAAATGAACCGGATGCCCGTCACGTCTCGAACCAGCTTCGTGCGCTCTGCCAGAAGAACAACGGCCGCGTCCTCGACGAGATGCGGACCCAGAGCTTGGTGCTCGCGAGAATCGAGGGGAACGCAGCGCTCGTCGACCTGCTCCTCGACCTCGACATCGTTGCCCAGGTCGACCTCCCTCCGAAGCTGGACCGGGCATACGAGGCGCTCTTCGATGACGTCACGGACAGTGGCCCGGTTCCCGCGGCAACGGGGACTGAGCCCATCGTCGGCGTCATCGATAGCGGTGTGCTGGCGGGGCATCCTCTCCTGGCCGGGTGGGTTGTAGCCGAGCAGGACTTCGGAACCTCGGAGTCAACGGTTGTCGACATGCAAGGTCACGGGACTCAGGTTGCAGGTCTCGTCGTGTACGGCGACGTCGCTGCCTGCCTGGAGGGTCGTGCTTGGACGCCCCAGGTCCAGATCCTGAGTGGCAAGGTCCTCGAGAAGGACTCCTGGGGAGAGCCTTCGTTCCCAGAGGGTCGTCGCCCCGAGAGAATGGTAGAAGAGGCGATTCGGCGGTTCCATAAGGAATGGGGTTGCCGAGTCTTCAATATGTCTCTGGGCAACCGCCGCGACGTCTATCGAAGTGGTGCCCGCCAGTTCGCCTGGGCAGAAGTGCTCGACGAGCTCGCTCGAGAACTCGACGTCGTTATGGTGGTGTCCGCGGGAAACACGACGCCAGGCGAGCCGTCAGGAACTTCCCTCGACGAGATGCAGGCGAGCGTCCGGGACGAAATTCTCTCTGACCCCGGGCACCGGTTGATCAACCCGGCAACAGCCGCCATCGCGGTGACGGTGGGAGCGGTTGCGCGAAGCGCAACACCGAGAGTCGCGCCTGCGGTCGTTGGCTCTCCCGCCGGAGCGCCATCTCCGTTCTCGCGGTGCGGTCCGGGCTACGAAGCCAAGCCGACGCAGCGAGCCGTGAAGCCAGAGTTTGTCGCGCACGGAGGCAACGCGGCGTGGCGGGCATTCGCCGGACAGTCGTCGTGGCGTGGAGACATCCACCTCGGCGAGCCCACGACCCGCCTCCCCCAGGACGGCCGAGTGGTCGGCACGGCGTATGGGACGTCGTACGCCGCACCACACGTTGCCTACGCTGCCGCTCGAGCGCTCGCCGTTGCGCAGGAGACGCTCGGTACGGCACCGAGAGCCAACACTGTGAGAGCTCTCCTCGGTGCGTCATCGGTCGATCCCGAATGCGGAAGGGAGTGGCTGCGCGATGAGGCGCAGAACGAGAGTTGGGAGAAGCTCAGCCTTGCGGGCTACGGGATGGTCTCGCCGGAGCGACTTCTCGCGTCATCGAACAACGACCTGTTGCTCCTCGCGGAGGACGAACTCGCGCTGGATCACTGGCATATCTATGAAGTGCCGGTGCCAACGGCCTTCCTGGAGCGAAAGGGCAATCGCGGCTTGTCGGTGGCGCTCGCGTTTGATCCGCCCGTTCGTGCAAGCAGGAAAGAGTACCTCGCCAACACCATGTGGTTCGAGGTTCTCAAGGGGCTTTCGCAAGCGGACATCGTTCGGTTCAAAGCAGCGCAGGAACAGCAGAAGGACGCGTCCGGCAAGAAGGTCCCGCTGCCGAAGATGCCGAGCAAGAACGAGCTGGACATGCGGCCGACAAAAGAGCCCCTGCAGTGGTCAACCCTTCAGGTGCGAAAGAAGACCTGGTCTCGGAAGGTTTCGCTTCCCGTCATCGACGGCCAGGATGTACCACTCCTCCACATCCTCATCGGTAGCCAGTCGCGCTTCCCCACCGGGCTCGCCGATGTCCAGCGCTACTCGTTGGCCATCCGGTTCTGGCACGACGACCCGACAGTCGAGATCTACCAGCACATCTCTTCGAGGGTCCGACTTCGTCCGCGGTCTCACGCGCGCGTTCAGGCTCGCGGCTGATGGGCTTCGGTTCGCCGTAGCGTCTCGCGCTCTCACCGCCGCCCTGTTTCACGCAACCACGCACCGTCAGCCCCATTCTTCGCAAGCCCAGCAAGATCAGACACTTCCGAGAGCCGCCCGCTCAGCCCCGTTTCGCCGTAGCGTCCCGCGAGGGGAGCTTTCGTTGACCCGAGGCCAACCGCTCGGGCCCATCGGTGAACAGGGCGCGCGGCGGGCTCATCCCCAGGTCGCGCGCCCGTTTCGCTGGGGCGAGCGCTCTGCTCAGACCTGGCGGGCCTCTCCGACGGAGACGGCGCGCGGTCTCGCGCGGCCGGTCTTGCGCCGTCTGGGCTCAGACTTGTCCAGACCCAGACCGAAGTGGTTAACACCGGCGAGTCTTAACTCTGACCAACTCGAAACGAGCCCCCCCTTGCTTGACCGCCACGCGAACGCGTCGAGATCGGGCAGGGCGGACACCTCGACCTCGGACTGGCCCGGCGTGGGCGGTGGGTGGGCCAACGCGCAGGAGCTCCCGCCATCCCGTCATCGGGTGTCGACCGCGACGTGCTAAGCTGGCCGTGAACCGGCGAGGGACCGACAGTCCATCGCCCTGGCTGAACACCAGAACGCTTCCCGAAAGGAGGCTCCATGCGTCGCTACAGCGACTTCTTCGTGACCCTGCACGATGAGCAGGGTCCTGTCGGACACCTCGGGCGAGGGCTCCACTACTCCGTCCTTCGTGCGGTCATCTGGCCGAACGGGCAGCCGAAGCTCCACGACTTCGGGATCGTGTGGGACGAGGATCACGACACCCGGGTCATCGTCGTGGCGGAGAGACTCTACTTGAGGGGCCTCCTCCCAGACGTGCTCCTTCTCGGGGAGGCCAAGGGACATCTCCGCGTCTTCTTCGACGCCCCACCCCGTCAGCAGATGCGCACAGCCCTGGACGAGGTAGGGGACTCCGTCGGCAACGACCACTTCACCAACGAGGTCGAGGTGCTCGCGGAGAGCGAGACGTTCCTTCGCGGAGTCGCCGAGCGGTGGCGGCTCGGGACGAAGGGTGCGATCGAGGGCACCTTGATCGATGCGCCCGTTGCCGAACCGGCGAAGCATGCGGTGACGCGCTCGCACACCCCGCGGTCCTTCGCGGTAGAGCCTGGGATTTCGCCCGTCACATTCTCCGTGGCCCGCCTGGTGCGCCACCTGACCCAGCTGGAGCGGGCGATCGACGACGAGCGCTCGGTCGGGGGAGAAGTGGTGGGCGTCCTCACGGACATCATCGACGCGCGCACGACCGCCGCCTCTCCCGAGCAGTTCATGGCCACCGTCGACTCCCACCTGGAGGAGCTGCTGGACATCTACGAGCAGCCATCCGGCTGAGCAGCGGGTTCCCTCGCGCGCTCAGGGGACGAATCGATCGAACTCATCGAGCGCGAGGATCTCGAGCTGTTGTGGAGCGCGAGCCGGGTCGAGGTGGCCGGCGATCTCGTCGAAGACCTGATCGGGGTCGGCCAGGTCCCCGTCGGTGTAGATCAGCGTGAAGACTCGGTGCCTCCGGAAGAACTCCTTGTGCTTGTCCATCTCCTTCTCGAAGTTGGCCAGGGCCTCCTCGTTGATCTGCTTCTGGGTCTTCTCCTTGGTGCCGGTCAGCTTCCCGTGCGTCGACCAAGGCGACAGCTCGAAGCCGATCTTCTCCATCGTGAACGGGTCGATCACCGCGTAGTCGAGACGGTGCTTGTGCTTCCCCGCGCGGCCGGCGTAACGGAACTCCGGGATGAGAAGAGGCACCCGCTCGGGATTCGCCTGGGCGCGTACGTAGTCTGAGTACCGGGTGGCGATGGCATCTTGGTGAGGGGAGCCGGCCGGCCGAACGAGGACCGACTCGAAGAAGGTCAGGTACTGCTCGACGTCTGTGAACGTGACGACGCGGTTCTTCCCCGGCTCGACGAGGCCGGTCTCGAGGACGTGACCGACGGTGAAGTAGTCCTTGGGGAAGTGCCGGATCTCGCTCTTGTCGTTCTCCCACCCTGCGCTGGCGAATCGAGGGGTGACCAGCAGGCCGTACGCCAGCTTGTTCTGGCCGATCCACACCTCGGCCTCCTCCACCGTGGGGCGGCGTCGAGACAGGGCGTGCGCGTTGCGGAGATACGTCCGCTTGAGGAACGTGACGACGTACGTCTTGACCACCGGGTCGTGTCGCATCGCGTCGAAGAGTCCCCAGGAGGAGTCGGCGGGGTCGTAGGGGCGGCGTGCCTCCAGGTGCCGAAGGAAGCCACGGAGCCACAGAGCGACGAACGCCTCCGGTGAAGCAATGACCTCGTTCTTGACGTCGATGAAGTCGGCGTTCTTGCCGCCGATGCGCGCATGCAACGACTGGACGTTCAGAGCGCCGAGTTGGTGCATGACGTACTGACGGTTCGGCGCGAGTTGCTCGCCAAGGGCTTTGATCCTCTTGTTGAGCGCCGTCTTCTTCGGATCACGCTTGGCCATCCTCAACCTCCAGGAGTTCCGCCACGCTCCTCCTGCAACGTGAGGAATCAACCCCCGGCGGGCACGGTCGCTACACGGCTTAGGGGTCAGCCGGTACAAGCTCGAGCAGGTCGTGGAAGAGCCGAATGCCCACCAGGCAGACCATTCCCTCCATGTGGTCCTGGTCAGCGACCTTGACGTGTGTTCGGTGGAAGTAGGTCGTCCAGCTCAAGCAGCGCGCGAGCTGGCGGTGGGTGGTCGACTGCGGATCGACCTCTACGAAGGGCTCGGACTTCGACCGCGACGTCCCGCTGACCACGAGCCACATCCCGTCCGCGCCCTCGAGCTTCTGGAGGACGACGGCGGGGTGGCGCCGCTCGCGGCTCTCGTCCCTCAGCCATACCAGTCGACGAGCGACGATCGGAACTACCGGTCGGGCCACACGTCGTCTTCGTCGAAGGGCGGGTAGACGGGCTGTCCGGCGGCGGCCGACTCGTCGAGCAACCGCTGGATGTGTCGGTGCCGCGCGAAGTAGCGCTCTTGCAGCGCCGCCCAATCGAAGCGGTCTTCGGAGCGGACGACCTCAGGTGGAACGTCCGAACCCGGCAGCGACGCGAGGTGGCGGAGCGCCGCACGGGCACCACGAAGCCGGCGCTCGGCGAGCGCCTCGAGCAGCCACGCCTGCGGGAGGTCGTCCTCTGCTCCGGAGGTCGCATGGAGAACGGCCATCGCCGCGCAGTTGCCCGCCTGCATCGCGTAGTGGTTCTTCAGAACCTCGGGCGGTAGGCGAGGATCGGTGAGCGCGTCTTGACCTTCGTCGGACGCGAAGCTCGCGTTCGAGGCCATCTTCATGATCGCCTGCCACGCCTCGCGCTTCTTGTTCACGTACCGCCACACCTTGTCCGCGGCGCGGAGGAGCTCGGCTGCGCGTTGTGGGAAGGATGAGTAGTCCGGGTCCTGCGAGTCGTCGTCCATCCAGGGCGCCAGGGCAGCCCAGCCGGCGACGAGCTCGCGCCGGATCTTCTGGCCTTCCTCGCTCTGGTAACGGTCCACGCTCTCGTCGAGGAGGGCGTCGAGGTGCTCCTCGTCCTCCGCGTCGAGGGCTGGAGCTCCCGCCATCTCCACGAAGCGAGCGAGGGCGTCCAACGCCGCGACCTGATCGGCGGAGAGCCAAGCGGGAGTATCCGGCGACGTGCGTCGGGCGCGGAGCCCGCGGGCGACCGGTTCTGACCAGAGCGCTTCCACGCCGTCATTGTACGGACGGCCGTTTCGGCACGCACCCTCGGCGCGCGACAACCAGCGTTCTCCTCGGCCTGCGGCCAGCGCTTTGTCGTGTGCCGTAACACACGGAAATTGCAGTCGTTTATCACTTGATGCGGCGCCCCACCAGAGCCAATCAGTGTCGCGCCTGGGGCCGCGAACGACGCAGCCCGGCAACGCGCGGAGGCCGCGATGGGCGACACGGACAACGACGAGATCGGGCGGGCAGCGGCGGCGGCCCTGGAGGCGGCGAACGCGCGGCGCGGTGAGCGCTGGTTCGAGGCAGCGGACATCCAGCTCGTGCCTCGAGCTGAAACGGTGGCCAGGCGCCGTTGGTCACGGGGTGGACGGCGCGTCTCGGCAACGTCGAGATCGCCGGCGCGGCCACCGCGGTGATCGCACTGGAGATGGTGCGCGACGTCTTTCGCAACACGACCGCGAATCGGCGGACGCGCCGATGAGCGCGCCCGACGACCGTCTGAGCCGCTGCGCGACCGTGCAGCTCGAGCTCGTCCGCGTGCGCGACGATGCCTGCGCGCAGTACGAGGCGATCGGGTTCGCACCTGAGCACGTCGAGCTCTTCCGCGACAACTACGGCCTCGCGGCGCTCAGGGTCCTCGCGGACCACGGCTACACGGCGCGCCCTTTCGAGCTCGAGCTGACCGCGCGCACGACCGAGCGCTTCGTCGAGCTCGAGGTCGGCGCGACGTTGCTCGGCGCCCTGCCGGCGAGCGCGCGAATGGTGAAGCCCTACCGGATGACCGTCGGCTTCGCGGACGAGCACGGCGAGCGCCACGTGCTCGGAACGGTCGAGGTGCGCGCGCAGTCGCGGTGCCGGGCGCGCCAGCTCGCGATCGAGGCGGTGTTCGACGAGCGCCTGCGGTGCAGCGGGTGCCGTCCTTGGACGCACGCGTAGCGGGCGCCGCGAAGAAGCAACGCGCTCCACGGAGCGCACGAGCGCGGGCGACGCCCGCGAATGGAGAAGACCATGAGCAAGAAGATCGACCGGTTGATGGAGAAGCTCGCCGATGCTCGGCTGCCCGAGATCCGCGAGAAGTTCGAGGAGGTGCTCGGCGAGTCGACGCGGGCGCCCAACAAGAAGTACCTGCTGCGGCGCATCCGCGAGGGACTCGAGGCGAAGGAGCAGGAGGCGAAGGCCGCGCGGAAGAAGACGAGGGCCGCCACGAAGAAGGCGCCCTCGAAGCCGAAGCGCGAGTCGGACGGTCTGACGAAGTTGACCGTCGAGGAACTCCAGCAGCGCTACCTCGAGGAGGTCGGCCGCGAGACGGGGAGCAGCGACAAGGGCTACCTCATCTGGAAGATCCGCATGGCCCGCAAGGGCAAGGTCCGGGTCGGGCCGGCCCGCGAGCGCAAGTACGAGCCGGGCACGACCCAGGTCGTCCCGCTGACGCTGCCGCGCGAGACGGTCGCCGCGCTCGACGAGGTGGTCGGGAGCACGACCTTCGCGAACCGGAGCGCGTTCCTCAAGCGGGCGATCCATGACCTGCTGAAGCACCAGGGGTTCGCCTCGCTCGCCACCGAGCACTTCGGGGACGCGTGAAGGGACGGCGGAACCGCAAGCGCCGCTGCGGAGGCTGCGCCGCATGCTGCATCTCGCCCGAGAGGGAGGGGTGCGCATGCCGGCGCAAGCCGAAGCGAACGCGGGGGTGCGAGGGGTTCGAGTGCCTGTGGCTCATGGGCGTCGGGCGACCGGCCGACCGACCCGATCGACTCGGCGTCCTCCTCGCTCCGGCAGTCAGCGACGAGGGGGAGCCGGTCGCCTGGGCGTTCGAGCAGCGTCCCGGCGCAGCTACGAGCGAGCGCGGACGCGAGCTGATCCAGGAGGTCGCCACGAGGCTCCCGGTGATCGTCGCCGAGGAGGTCTGCGTGGCGCCCGGCGTGGGCGCGAGCGTGCTGACCCTCCACCGGCCGCCGAAGCCGCCGACACGGCGCCCGCGTCGGCCCGGACGGGGCCTCGGCAGGGGGAGGAGGCGACGGTGACCCGCCAGGTCGACTTCGCGGTCCTCGACGGCGCGCTCGAGATGAGCGTCGTCCCTCGACGAGGGCGCCCGTACACGCACCGATGCTCACGCGAGGTCTACGAGCATGTCGCGCACGACATCGAGGCGGCCCCGCGGGGAGTGACGGTCGAGGAGGTACGCGACCGACTCGAGCTCCCGCATACGCAGGTCGCGGTGGCGCTGGCCTTCATGAAGGAGCGCGGGTGTGTCGAGGTGCGCCGCCGCCGATCCCATCCGGCCTCGCGCGCGATGTTCGAGGACGCGATGGTCGAGTACCTCGCGCTCGAGCACGGCGCGGCGGGCGCGGCGTGAGCGCCGACCGCGCGCGCGTGCTCCTGGTCGACGACGACCCGACGATCGCGCGGGCACTCGGCCGGCTCCTCGCGGTGCGCTTCGAGGTCCGCACGTGCGACGGCGCCACGGCGGCCCTGGAGGCGCTCGGCCAGCACCGCGTCGACGTCATGGTGTCCGACTACGACATGCCCGGTCACACGGGGGCCTGGCTTCTGCGCGAGGTCGCGCGCCGATCCCCGACGACCGGGCGCGTGCTCGTCTCGAGTGGCGACGTCCCGGGTATCGAGCTGCTGCTCGAGGAGGGGGTCGTCCACGCATTCGTGACCAAGTCCCGCGCGGTCGTCGAGCTCTCACCCGTGCTGGAGGCCCTCCTGCGACGACGCTCCTGACCGGGCGCACCGCCCGGCGCCGCGGCGCGCTGCTACTGCGTCCCGGAACCGTTCAGGACGCGCGCGAGCCAGATGGCCGCGCGGAGTCCGCCGGCTCCCGCTCCCATCTTCCGCGGCGGCAGAGCGCGCGTCCGATCGACGACGAAGAAGGTGATCGGCTTCGTCTTCGTCATCGCCACGTCGTACCGACCACCCTCCATCACCCGCTTCGCGTTGCGTCCGTCCATGGCTCCTCCTTCGGACCACGTACATGCATTCGCGTGGCGCGCCATCAAGTGAAGAGTCGGCTTTGTAGGTCGATTGTTGATCTCGAAACAAGCTGGACTTCGCGGGCTCACTACGCATGTGTCGTGCGACGAAGGGAGGCCCCGATGAAGGTAAGTCAGCTGATCCAGATCCTGAGCGAGCTCGACCCCGACGGCGACGTCTACGTGATGGCGCAGCGGAGCTGGGCGTTCGAATGCGACGTCGCAGGTGTCGCGGTGCGCGAGGACTTCACCGAGTCCGAGGACGACGACCCCGAGGTGCTCGAGCGCGCGCGACGCGACCGCTGGGGAGCGCCCCCGGAGCTGCTCCCCGGCAGCGACGTGTTCATCGTCGTTGGCGACCAGCGTCGGTACGGCGACGCGTCCGCCTGGGACGTCGCCCGGCGGAGCTGAGCACCTCCCTTGTCGCGCCCTCCGAGCCCCCGCGGTGATCCCACCGCGGGGGTTCTTGCGTCCGGCTCCGAACCCTTGTGGAGGGCCCCGTCGCGGACGATCCGCGACGGCGCCCCCGCGAATCCCGCGAGATGTCGGGGACATGCGTAACCACATGATCTTTCTGCGTTTTTCTGCCGAATCGAGCTGGACTTCGGCACACGCAGAGCCATGTATGGACCCGCAACGGCGGCAGCGCCCAACACCTCGGGATCACAGGGAAAACGAACATGAAGACGCTTCGCTTCGGGATCGAGATCGAGACGGTCGGCCAGACCCGGCACCGGGTGGCCAAGGCGATCCAGGGAGTGGTCGGCGGGACCATCGAGCACGTCGGCGCGCCGAGCTGCTACGACCCCTACGACGTCGTCGCTCCGGACGGGCGCCGCTGGCGGGTGATGGCGGACTCGAGCCTGAGCGCGAGCTTCGGCCGGCAGGCCGAGGTGGTCAGCCCGATCCTCCGCTACGAGGACATCGAGACGCTGCAGCAGGTCGTCCGCGCCATCCGGCGAGCGGGCGCGAAGGTCGACTCCTCCTGCGGCATCCACATCCACGTCGACGGGGCGCGCTTCGACGCGAAGGCAGCCTGCAACCTGATCAAGCTGGTCAACAAGCAGGAGGGGCTGATCGAGCACGCGCTCGGGATCGACCCGACGCGGCGGGCCTGCTTCGCGCGCGGGGTCGACCAGGACTTCCTGCGGCGGATCGAGTCGGAGCGCCCGCGTAACCTCGATGAGCTCAACCGCGCTTGGTACGGCTACGAGAACCGGCACCCGATGCACTACGACCAGACGCGGTACCGCGGGGTCAACCTGCACAACCTCTGGTTCCGCGGGACGGTTGAATACCGCTACTTCGACTCGACCCTGCACGCCGGGAAGGTGAAGGCGTACATCCAGTTTTGCCTCGCGCTCAGCGCGAAGGCGATCAACGCGAAGCGCGCGAGCAGCGCGCGCCGCCCCTTCAACCCCGCGACCAGCAAGTACGACTTCCGCTGCTTCCTCCTTCGGCTCGGCCTGATCGGGCCCGAGTTCAAGACGGCGCGGCTGCACCTCCTCGCGAACCTGAGCGGCTCCGCCGCCTGGAAGGGCGAGCGCCGCGACGGCGCGGCCCGCTAACCCCCCACCCCGGAGACCACGACCATGAAGACCATCCTCTACTTCGCGTACGGCTCGAATCTCGACGCGGCGCAGATGCGCCGACGTTGCCCCACGGCCGCGCTCGCCGGCCCGGCGCGGCTCCCCGGCCGGGCGCTGGCCTTCGCCGGACACAGCGCGAGCTGGGGCGGCGGCGTGGCCACCGTCGTCAAGGACGAGGGCGCGGCGGTGCCCGGCCTGCTCTGGCGCGTCTCGCCCGACGAGCTGACCTGGCTCGACGGCTACGAGGGCTACCCCTGGGCGTACGACCGCCGGCTCTGGCTGGTCGACACGCCCAGCGGCCGGCGGCGGGCCTACGTGTACTTCAAGCGCGACGCCGCGCCGAGCCCGCCCGCCCCCGAGTACGTGGACCAGATCCACGACGCCTACGTCGAGCACGACTTCGACCGCGGGCCGCTGGTGCGCGCGCTCGTCGGCGCGCTCCGCACCCGGACGCGCGTCTTCGTCTACGGGACGCTGCGGTCGGGCGAGGCGAACCACTACCTCCTCCGGGGGCTCAAGCCGGTCGCCACGACACGCACTGAGGCGCGCTTCCGGCTCGCGCACCTCGGGGGCTTCCCGGCGATGGTGAGCGGGGGCCGCACGCCCATCACGGGCGAGGTCTACGAGGTGGACGGCCCGACCCTCGAGCGGCTCGATCGGCTGGAGGGGCACCCCCGCTTCTACCGGCGTCGGCCGGTGCGCCTCGAAGGCGGCGAGACCGCGATCGCGTACTTGCTTTCCCCCGCGCAAGCGGCAGGGTACCCGACCATCCGGTCGGGCGACTGGATGAACCGACAGGAGGCTCTTCGATGCGTATCCGCTTGAATGCGGACGGCCGCGTGCTCCAGGGCACGCCCGTCCAGATCGTGCAGTGCATGCACGCCATCGCGTTCGGGGCCGACAACCTCACGCTGAGCGAGTACATCGACTGGGCGTGCGGTCACGCCGCGCGGATGATGGACGTGCACCTCGAGATCCCGGACGGGACCGAGGAGGAGCGCGCCGCCGCCTTCGTCGACGCGATGGTCGAGCGCGAACTCGCGGTCCGGCTGTAGTCGCCCTCCCAGGCCATCACAGTTCCAGGCGCTTCGGGGTCTCGGACGGCTTGGTCTCTCCGAGGTAGATCAGGACTATGTTGTCGTCCGGCACGTAGTACCGCTCAGGTCGGTCGTACGCGACGACTGCCACTGTCTCGGCGTCACGCCATCCCAGCTCGGCACGGACGTGGTCGGCGTACAGCTCGGCTTGGTCGCGCGCTTCAACCACCTTGGCCTTCAGAGCATTCTCCGTGCCGTCGAGTGTCTGTTTGAGCTCGAGCAAGAGCGGGACATGGTGCCCCCGACTCGCCTCCCGGAACTTGCCGCCGGCCCCGCCGGCAAGGAACGTATCGAGGCTGCCGGCTGCGGCCTCGCAGTGCGTGATCGGGAAGTAGCCCTCGGCGAAGAGGAACCGATCCACGGCTGGCTGAAGCACGGCCTCCTCCTTCTTCAACACCTTGTCCATTTGGGATCGGATCTCAGCCCGCTCGAACTGCTCCACCCATACCTTTAGCCGCGACAACGCATGGTGGGCGACCGGACCAGAGCGCAGCCGCGCCGCAACGTGGGAGAGGAAGCGATCGAGCTGCGGGCGCATGAGAGGGGCCCGCACGACGGCGTCGGTATCTGGCAACGGGAAGCGCCCCTTGGAGCTGCCGATACGCTGCCGACATCGGTGCAGGTGGCACAGCTGTTTGTGCGCCTGGAGGTTCCCGTCATCCGCGATCAGTCTCAGGGCGTCGCGCGCCTGCCTGATGGCGTGCTCGAGCGCATCGAAGTCCAGACCCTGATGGAACGCGGCGTAGTCCTCGTCCTGCCAGAGGAACTGCGTCTCCTGCGTTTCCCCGAGGGCAAGATGCACCGCCATTCCGACCTCGGAACGGAGGCCGCGAAAGAGAGGAACTAGTGCCTCAAGGTCGTGAACGCGCCGCGGGCTCGGGCTTCGCGCCTCCCTTGATGGTTCCGGAAACTCTGCGGCTCGCCGTTCCGGAAATTCTGCGGCTCCTCGGAGGAAGGAGCGCGGACGATGATGCTGGGGACGGTGCTGGCCGCCATGATCCTGGGCGTGGCTGCGGGC